>Ga0209006_10000064_pt1 | contig 108762 bp, 105 predicted proteins | sample JacPin_JW_Ref_O2_FD_188567 | JGI IMG/M metagenome (GOLD analysis project Ga0209006, IMG submission 188567) | Forest soil microbial communities from Algoma, Ontario, Canada - Jack Pine, Ontario site 1_JW_Ref_O2 (SPAdes) (version 2) | ecosystem: Environmental > Terrestrial > Soil > Boreal... | reverse complement strand
CATTGACAAAGGTCTCAGCGGTGAAACACGCTCCGCCATGCGAAACGATGGATCACACTCGACCGTTTCAGTTGTCGTTGTTCTCGCGCTGGCGCGGCCGGCGCCTTCTCCCTGAGAACCGGCCCGGACGAATGCTGTTGAAGCTTTTGTCTCCTATCCCGCACCTCCTCCCATATTGGAGGCCCGATCAACGAATTAGTGAACCTGCACAGCTGTGACGACGTCGCCGCCCTCATTCCGCCGCGACGCTGTGGCGCGGGCCGCGAGGGGTGAGTTCGTCGCGCACCATGTCCTGAAAGCCTTTCACCGCCGCTTCATATTTCGGCGACAACGGCCCGCGTTCATAGATTCCGGCGTTCAGATTGCGCTGCACGCCGGTGATGATGTCGAGATCCTCGGTGACGATCTGCGCCGACCATTCGGCGGATTTCCGGTTCTCCTCGGCTTTTTCAGGCGAGACATCGGTGAAGAAATACCAGTTGATGTGGCGGATGCGGCCGGGACCCAGCGGCTCGATCGTGGCGATCGAACTGCCCCAATCGTAGAGGTTCAGCATCAGACAGGGAAAGCGGTAGAAATAGAGACCGCGCGTCAGACCGCCCTCGCGCCTGGGCGCATGCAGGTGGAAGAATTTCTCGTGGCTGTAGGTGTCGATCCGGTAATTCTCGATATCCATCGCGGCGCACAGGCCCGGATGCATGGTGCGGCAATGATAGCATTCGAGATAATTCTCGCCATAGGTCTTCCAGTCGACCGCACAATCGCGATCCTTCGACAGGAAATAATGCTGTTGTTCGAGCGGATAATCGGCCGCCATGTCATGGATCGGACCGAGCCATTCGATGAGGCCGGGGCCTTCCCGCTTCAGCCTGAGGAATACGAGGCCGCGCCATTCCTCGGCGTCGATCGCGTGGAGTCCCCAGGCGTCCGGATCGAAGACCGCGTCGGAGCCGAAATCGACCGCCTTGTTCAAGCGACCCTCGCGCGTATAGCTCCAGCTATGATAGGGGCAGACGAGAAGCTTGCCGCAGCGGCCGCTCGCTTCGCCTAAGAGCTGCGCGCCGCGGTGGCGGCAGACGTTGTGAAAGGCGCGCAGCCTCCCGGCATCGTCGCGCATTGCGAAAACCGGATAGCCGGCGACGGTTCCCGTCACATAGTCGCCGGGCTCGCGCAGGCGCGCCGACCAGGAAAACAGCATCCAGTTTCTGGCGAATATCTCCTGCCGCTCCCGCTCGAACAGCGCGGGATCGCGATAATCCCGTGAAGGCAGCGTCCAGTCGAATTCGGCTTTGGTCGTTGGCGTCATGGTCGCGCACTCCGTCGCGGTGGACTGCAAGCCTTAGAAAAGAAATCACGTCCGATAGGAAGGGTCGAGCGCGTCGAGGTTACGCAGATGCGCCGCCCATTCGAGTTGGAGATCGCCGTCGTCGAAGGCCATTTGATCATATTGCTTGCCGACCCGCTCGCAAACTTCCCGAGGCGGAATGACGAGTTCGGCGCCCATCGACAAAGTCGAGACCTGCACCTCGCAGGCCATATTCAGATAGAACATCAGGCTGAAAGCCTCCGCCACCGACCGCCCGACCGTCAACAGCCCGTGATTGCGCAGAATCACGCCGCAGTACCCCGCCAAATCCCTGATGATGCGCTGGCGCTCGTCGAGGTCGAGCGCGATGCCCTCATATTCGTGAATCCCGAGGCGGCCGTAGAATTGCAGCGCGATCTGACTGATCGGCAGCAGGCCGTCTTTGACCGCCGACACCGCCAGTCCCGCGCGCGTATGGGTATGGATGACGCAGGCCGCGTCGTGCCTGGCCATATGGACGGCGCTATGGATGGTGAAGCCCGCCGGATTCACGCGATGCGGGCTGTCATCGATCTTATTGCCGTCGACGTCGATCTTGACCAGCGAGGAGGCGGTAATCTCCTCCCATCGATAGCCGTAAGGGTTGATGAGGAAATGACCGGGCTCGCCCGGCACGCGCGCCGTCGCATGGGTATAGATGAGGTCGGTCATCTTGTAATGCGCCAGCAGGCGGTAGCAGGCCGCGAGTTCGACCCGCTGCTCCCATTCAGCGGAGCGGCGCTCAGGCGGCGGATCGGCGACAGACATCGAAACCTCCTCGTTCGCGCTTCGCGCTGACGTTCCAGGACGAGAACGCGGCGTCACGCCGCGGCGCCGCGGCGCGCACCGGCATCGGCCCAGCAACCTTTCGCCCATTCCTTCAAGAGAAGCGCCTCGCCCCAGCGATCCGACAATTCCTCGTTGTCGGCGCCGGTGATCGCATAGTCGCGCGGCCCAAGCTCGCACAGGAAAATGCAATCCTGCCCCGGCGCGGCGCGTTCCCGCCACATGGCGAATCCCCGGCGCCACCAGTCGAGGAATGTGTCGATCCAGATGCGATGCTGCGGGAAATGCAGCGGCAATTGCACCTGGCAGCGGTTCGCCACCCTTCCTTGAAAAGAATCCGAGCGTTCGAGCACGCGGCCGACATAGGCCTGATAATCCGCGCTGATCGGCTGCATCATTTCGCGATCGACCACATAATGCGAGAGGTCCGCGCTGAGGCGCATTTCCGGGATCGCCTCGAGCATCAGCAGGGTCGAGAAGAGATCGTTGGTGATGCAATTGCGATGCGTTTCGAACTGAACGGGGACGCCTTCCTCGCTCGCTATCCTCATCCAGGCCCTGATTGCGTCGATCATATCGGCGACCGCCAGCGGCATCACCTGGCCGACGACGATCACGAAGGGCGAACCAATATCTTTGGCGAGATGGAGGGCGGACCGCAATTCCTCGATGCTGCGCGGGAAGGCCGTCAGCAGGCCGCCGAGGCCGGTACGCGCGAATTCGGGAGTGAGCGCGCGCGCGGCGACGATGTCCATCGCGCCGAGATCCACCGCCATCCCGTCAAATCCCGCCTCGCGCACGCGGTCGAACCGCTCGGCGACCGGCCGTTCCGGCGCTCCAGGACGACGAAGTTCGGTGGCCCACAGAGATTGATAGACAAGCAAGGCCATCGTCAGGCCTGCTTGGCCGGGCGCGCGCGCGGCGCCACGGGTTCCAGATCGGTGTCGTCGCTGATCCAGATCGCATCGTCCGCATAATCGGCTTCGGTGCGCCCGTTCCAGAAGGCGCGCAGCACCGCCCACTGAAAGGCGAGATAGGACATGGTCGGCGGCTTTCGGCCCTTCTCGACGAATATTTCGTTGTGCAGTTTGGGCAAGGCATAGCAGGGCACGCCCGGAAAGGCGTGGTGGGCGGTGTGATATTGCATGTTCCAGGCCAGCCAGCGCATCAGCACGTTGGTGCGGGTGGTGCGGGTGTTCTCGGTAATGGCGTCGACATGCGGCAGGCCGAGATGTTCGATGGTGTTCTGCAATTGATGCACCGGCTTCAGCGCCAGCATCGGCGCCAGCCATAAGTGCACCGCCGCCCAGCTCCCCGTCGCCAGCGATACAAGCGCGATCAGCGCATAACCGGCCAGATGCCAGCGCGCCTCGCCGATCACGTCGGCCTTGCGGTCCTCGGGAATGTAGGGCTCGCTGACGATTCCAAACGAGAAGCGGATCACGCGGCGCGCGCGCGTATACCAGTAGGTCGGCCCGAGCACCCACAGCAGATAGGAAGTTAGGGTATAGCGCTCCCGCGCGAGCTCGCCATCGCCCTCCCAATCCTGGGTGTAGCGGTGATGGGCGAAATGCTGGATCTGGTCGAAATCGCGGGGATAGATCAGCACGAAGCCGAACAGCCGCCCGAAAATCTCATTGAGCCGCTTCGTCTTGAACACGGTGGAATGGCTGAGTTCATGCTGGCCGGCATAGAGGAAGTTGATCAAAATCCCGTGCGTGATGAAAACCGGGACCGCCAGCCAGCCGCCCCAGCTCAGGCTGAGCGCCGCGCCAGAGAGCAAAAGCGCGCCGAGGCGGGCGCCGACCTGGAGCGACCCGCGCCAGTCCGATTTGACGCTGAGCGCTTTTAATGTTGCCGGCGCGATCATGTCCCGGCGTCCAAAAACCTCATCCATCGTCCGTCTCTTCGTTCAGGCAGGTTCGTCGCGCTGGACCAGCATGCGGCCGACCAGCGCGAGGGTGGTGATGACGATCAGGACCACTGAAATGGCGGCGATCGCCGGATCGATATTGTCGTGCACGCCCATCCAGATCAGGCGGGGCAAAGTGATGGCGTTGACGCTGGTCACGAACAACGTGACGCCGATCTCCTCCCAGGAGAGGATGAAGGCCATCAGGGCGGCGGTCAGCACGCCGAAGCGTATGTTCGGCAAAATGATCGTGACGACGCGCTGAAGCGGGCTCGCGCCGAGCCCGCGCGCCGCCAGGTCGATGCGGCGATCGACCTGCGCCAGCGCGACCAGGATCAGCAGGGTCGCGCAAGGAACGATCATCACGACATGGGCGAGCGTCACCCCAAGCCAGGTGTCGTAGCCGACCGCTTCGCTCACCTGCGACAGGCTGGTGAGAAAGAAATACAGGATCATCGCCGAGACGACCGGCGGCACGATCATCGGCAGCATGACGAAGCCGACCAGCAGCGCCGCGAAGGGGGGCTGGAACATCCAGACGCCGAGCGCGAAGGCGAGCGCCAGCGCCGTCGCAATCACGCTGCTGACGAGGCCGATGCGCAAGCTGAGCAGAATGCTCCGCGCCCAGTCCGGATTGTCGATCAGCTCGCGATAATGGATCAACGACAATTCGCCGTTCGGCATCGTCAGGAACCGCGCCGGCGTCAGCGAGATCGGTATTACCGCCAGCAGCGGCGCCAGCAGGAAAGCGGCCACCAGAGCGGCAAGCGCCAGCGCGATGGGGCTCGGGCGCTGGATCATCGCGCGCCTCCGAGCAGGGCGGGGCGGGCCAGACGAAACAGCGCCGCCATCAGCAGGCCGACGATCACGACGAGCGTAACGCTGACCGCTGCGCCGAGCCCCCAGTCCGGGCTCTGGAACATCCGGAGATAGACGAGCTCCGCCGCCATGATGCTGCGGCCGCCGCCGAGAATCGCCGGCGTCACGAAGAAGCCGAGCGTGAAGACGAAGACGATCAGCGCCGCGCCGATCACGCCCGAGGCCGTCATCGGCAGGAACACCGACCAGAAGATACGCAGCCTCGAGGCGCCGAGACCGCGCGCGGCGAGCAATACCCGTTCGTCCACCGCACGCATCGCAGAGGCCAGCGGAAAAGCAGCGAAGGGAATGAGCACATGCGTCATGCCGAGGATGACGCTGAATTCATTATAGGTGAGCTGCAGGGGGCTATCGATCAAGCCGGAGGCCTGCAGCCAGCTATTGACCAGGCCGCGGTTGGAAAGCAGCGCCAGCCAGCCGAAAGCGCGCGTCAGAATCGAGATCAGGAACGGAATGAGGATACAAAGTTCGGTCAGCCGCCTCTGCATCCGCGTTCCGCGCACCCAGACATAGGCGATGGCGTAAGCGGCCGCGACCGAGGTCGCCGTAACGATGGCGCAAATACGGAAAGTGCGCAGGAACACTGACAGCACGAGCGGATCGCTCGCCAGCCGTTCATATTGTCCGACGCCCGGCTTGGGCAGCGTCACGCTCCATTCGGCGACGCCGGCCAGCGGAATGACATAGACCAACGCCAGGAACGCGATCAAAGGCGCGATGAAGCACAAGCCGACCCATTTCGAGGCGCCGCGCCCTGTCATGCGCCCGCCGGGTTCGGCTCGTCCATCCGACACCAGCCCGGCCGCCTGCGACGACCCTTCTCCCGTCAGGGAGGAGGGCGTCGTCGCCGCGGCCAGGCGTTGTGTCGTCATGCCGAGATGATCTTGGTGAAGGCGTCGAGCGCCGCGCCGTAATTATCGGCGTACCAGGGCATGTCGAGCGCGATCTGCGCCTTCATATTGGCGGGGTCGACGGGATTGTATTTCTTCTTGTCGGCCGGGATCAGCGCATCGGTGGCGGGATTGGCGGGGCCCTGCCCCAGCATGTCGAACATCACCAGCTGCTTTTGCGGGTCGGAGGTGCTGGCGATGAATTTCATCGCGGCGTCCTTGCCGCCGGGATTGTTCTTGATCACCGCCAGGGCGCCCGGCGAGATCAGTCCCTGGTCCCAGATGAACTTGACCTGGCCCGCCGAATCCTTGTCGAGCAGCGAAGCGCGCGTCGACCAGATGATCGCCATCGAGGCGTCGCCGCTAAGCATCACCTGCTGGCTCGCCGCGCCGCCGCCCCAATAGGAGACGACATTGTCCTTGAAGGCGGCGATCTTGTCATGCGCCCGCTTCAGGTCGAGCGGATAGAGTTTGTCCGGCGCGACGCCGTCGGCGAGCAGCGCCGCCTCCCACATGCCGACGCCCCATTTGTACATCGAGCGCTTGCCTGGAAACTTCTTGACGTCGAAAAAGTCGGCCATGCCCGTGGGCGGATTGGCGCCGAATTTCTTGGCGTCATAAGCGATCACATAGGAGAAGAAATAGGTCGAAGCGGCATAGTCCCAACCGAATCCCGACCGCATCTTGGATTTGTCGACCAGCTTGTAATCCACCGGCTCGATCATCCCCTGCTTGCCGAGCGAGATCGCGGAGAACGGATCGGCGTCGACGAGATCCCAGGTCGGTTTGCCGCTCTTGAACTGCGCGGTGATCGCGCCTTCGGTCGGTCCGGTGCCGTCCTCCTTGACGGTGATGCCGGTCTCCTTGAGGAACGACTGGCCATAGGCCTGATCATAGGCTTTCAGCGCATCGCCGCCCCAATTGACCAGGACAAGCTGCTGATCAGCGGCGCTGGCGGCGCCCGCCCGCAACGCCAAGGGCGCGCCGGCGAGCAGCATCGCCGCCAATTGCGTGAAGCGGCGGCGGCTTATCTCGCCGCGCTCGACTTTGCCGGCAAGGATTTCGAGACAGTCTTTCTGAAATGCTTCGTTCATCGTCACGCTCCCTCAAGTGAAAGATGGATCAGCTTCCTTTAGGTAGAAGGAAGCCTTTGTCGGTTGGCCAGGTGACCCAGAGATCGGGGCCGTTGACGAGCGCTTTCGCCACAACGTCGGGCGACGCCGTCACGATGATGCGCGCGCCGCCCTGGGTGGCGAGGCCGAGCCGCACCGCCGAACCCAGATAAGTCGTCGCGGTGACCGAGGCGAGCACGCCATTGGCGTCATCAGGACAGCAGCCGGCCAGCGACATATGTTCAGGGCGGATCGCCAGCGTCCCCGAACTGCCGACGGGTTCCTGATGCGGCCCTTTGAGGCGCGCGCCCTCGAACGAACCGCTGGTGCCGACGCCGCAATGGCCGATGTTCTCGATCGGCAGAAGATTGATCTCGCCAAGAAATTCGGCGACGAAACGGTTGGCCGGGCGCTCATAGACGTCCTGCGGCGCCGCCACCTGCAGCAACTCGCCGTGATTGAAAATCGCGATCCGCGAGGACAGCGACAAGGCTTCGCTCTGGTCGTGCGTGACGAAGATAAAAGTCGTGCCGAACTCCTGATGCAGGCGCTTCACCTCATCCTGCATCCGGCCGCGCAAATGTTTGTCGAGCGCCGAAAAGGGTTCGTCGAGCAGAAGTACGGAGGGTTCGAAGATCAGCGCCCGCGCCAGCGCGACGCGCTGCTGCTGGCCGCCCGACAATTTCGCCGGCAGCTTCTGCTCCTGTCCGCCGAGGCCGACGCGCCGGATCATTTCGGCGACGCGCCGGCCGATGATTTCGCGCGGCGCCTTCCTCACCCGAAGCGGAAAGGCGATGTTTTGCTCCACCGTCATATGCGGAAACAGGGCATAGCCCTGGAACACCATGCCGAAGGAGCGCGCTTCCGCGCTTTTGGCGGTAATGTCGACGCCTTCGCTCATCAGGCGTCCGCGCGTCGCCTGTTCGAAGCCGGCGAGGATCATCAGAAACGTCGTCTTGCCGGAGCCTGATGGGCCAAGCAGGGTCAGAAACTCGCCGGGGGCGACGTCAAGCGACAGGTTCTTCAACGCCTCGAAAGCGCCGAAAGACTTGCCGATGCCGATCGCCTGAAGGCCGACCGCTTGGGTGCTCACGCCATTCGCTCTCCGTGCCCGTTCGGCCAAGTTAGCGAGTAACAATGCTCACGACAAACGAAGAATCATGCAGGTTGGAGCAAATATCATTCACTGCATTGCTCAGCTTTTGCACTGGGCCTGCCGAGCGATCATGCAGGGCGCAGCACAATCGCGGTTTGCACGAGCCTAGATTTTAGCCAGTCGGAAAAAGCGAGCGTCGCCGGATTGGCGACGCGATGCGGCTCCATCACCAGATAATAGGCGCGGCTCGAACGGATGGCGAGATCGAACGGCCGCACCAGCCGGCCGGTGTCGAGCGCCTGCCGGCATGTCAATTCATCGCCCATGGCGATGCCTTGGGCGGCGCTGGCGGCGGCGAGCACGAGATTCATATCCGAAAAGAAAACGCCCTGGCCGAGATTGGGCGGAACTGTACCCGCGGCGTCGAACCAGCGCAGCCAGTCGTCGTCGTCGTCGAGATGCAACAACACCGTCCGGAACACGTCCGAAGGTTCGCTAAGGCCGCCAATGCGATTGAGCAGCACCGGGCTGCATAGCGGCGTGAATTCCACTTCGCTCAATAATTCCACCGCGCGTTTTGGCCAGGCGCCATTGCCGTAAGCGATGAAGGCGTCGACTTCCGGGTTGGAGACGTCATCGAGCCGCAGGGGCGTCACCACCCGCAACGTGACATCGGGGTAAAGCTGTGTGAATTCGGCGACATGGGTGCAAAGCCAGAGCGAGGCGAAGCCGGGTGTGCAACTGATGGTCAACGAGCCCCTGATGCCTTTGTCGCCATATTGAACGGCAGCGTCGCCTAGCAATGTCAGCGCCTTGCGCACATCGGCGGCGTAGCGCTGGCCTTGCGGCGTCAGCGACACGCCTTTTCCCGCGCGCTTGAGGAGATCGAAACCGAGATCCTGTTCGAGGAAGCGCAGTTGATGGCTGACGGCGCTGCGGGTGAGATGGAGCTCTTCAGCGGCGCGCCAGACGCTTCCGTAGCGGGCGAAGGCTTCGAGCGCCCGCAGCGCCTGGGTCGAGGGAACGCGCAAAAACTCTCTCCTGGCGTGAAAAAAATTTGCCAGATCTACGAAAAACCATCGCTTCTCGCAGCGCCGGTTCACCTCTTATGCTGCAAAGACCCGTCCTTCAAGCCAAGCGAAGCGGTCATGACCCGTCACGAACGCGTTTCTCCCGAACCTTTCGCGCTACGCCGCCGCGATCCCCGCGGCGGCACGACCCCCGTAGCGAATTGGGGATTCCGCAATGAAACCGATGTCCTGACCGACGTTCTGCTCGGCTCGCCCGACCATCTGAGGCACCTCGCGACGAGCTCGCTCTCGCGCAAGCATTTGCGCGACGCGCCCTGCAACGTCCAGCTCGCGCAGGCGCAACATAAGGATCTCGTCGCCGCCTATCGGCATTTTGGTGTCGCCGTCCATTGGCACGAGCCCGAGCCGGAATTGCCGATGCAGGTCTATTCCCGCGATTCCAGCGTGATGACGCCTTACGGCGCGATCATCACGGCAATGGCCGATTGGTGGCGCCGGGGCGAGAATTACGCCGCCATCCGCACCTATCAGCGTCTCGGCATCCCCATCTACGACATGGTCACGGCGGGCGCGTTCGAGGGCGGCGATCTCAACGTGATCGAGGAAGGCTGCGTGTTGATCGGTTGCGGCGGCGCGCGCACGCAGGAAGAAGGCGCCCGGCAGGTCGAGGATTGGTTCAGACGGGAAGGCTGGGAAACGCGCATCGCCTTCATCGACGAATATTACGTGCACATCGACCTGATGATCGTGCCGATCGCCCCGAAGCTGACGGCGGTTTGCCTCGCCTGCACCGATCCCCGCATCGTCGACTGGCTGAAGAGCAAGCGCCATGAGATCATCGACGTGCCTTTCCAGGACACGATGGCGCTCGGCTGCAATTTCATGTCGCTCGGCCGCGACCGCGTGATCGCGCCATCGTCAAGCCGGACGCTGATCGGCCAGTTGCGGGCGCGCGGCTTCGAGGTCGCCGAGGTCGACACGGGCGAGATTTCGAAGACCGGCGGCGGCATTCATTGCATGGCGCAGGCGCTGCGGCGCGTCGCGGCGTAAAGGCTGCTTTGCGACGCCGCTCAGTCGGCGTCAGACGGGCCCGCGCCTGAGCGGCATGGTCATGCAATGCACGCTGCCGCCGCCCGCGGCGAAGAGATCGAGTTCGGGATCGTAGACTTTGACACCCTCGGCCCGCAGCGCCGCGTTGATGCGCGCGCTGTGACGCGGCGAAATCACGCGGTCGCCGCCGAGCGCGAGAAGATTGCAACTCATCGCCATCACCTCGCGATAGCTCGCTTCGATCACCCGGATGCCGCGCCCCTTGAGCCAGGCGGCGAAGTCATCGCCGAGCGCTTCGATGCAGGCGACGGCGAGGCCATCGCACGCCATGCAGAACAGAACATCGAGATGAAGGAAATGTTCCGGGAAGGATTCAAGCCGCACTTCCCAGTCCGCCTCCTCGAACCAGCCGGCAAATTGCGTCGCGCCTTCTTTGGTGGTGCGCACGCCTGACCAGCCGACGAGCAGCAAGCCGGGCCGGATGATGTGGATGTCGCCGCCTTCGATCGAGCCGCGGCTGCAATAGCGCCAGAAGCCGTCTTTGGGCCCGTGAAACCGCAGGATCGAAGCAGCTTCGCCGCGTCTGGCGGGGAGGGCGAGTTGCGTCAGCGCCGGACCCCAGGGCGTCGTCTGGCTCGAATCGCGGGTATAGACCTGATAGGGCAGATGGGGCTCGGGCGCGATGTAATGACGCTGGACGCCGGCCTGATCGAACGCCTCTTCGAGCTGGCGAAACTGGCTGTGCAGCCTCTGCGTGTCGATCTGCCGGCCGGAGCCGAGCGTCTCCACCGCGATCGCATTGGTTTCGATCCATTGATAATGATCGGGCGGGCAGAGCAGCACATCTTTGAGCACGCCCGTCTCCGAATCGATCGACCAAACCAAAGACGTCTCCTGTCTCGCCCACGCCCACAAAGTGCAGAGTTCGCAGATCGTCATTGCGAGGGAGCGAAGCGACGAAGCAATCCAGACGAGGCTAACAGGGCTCAGTCCGAATTGCTTCGTCGCTTCGCTCCCTCGCAATGGCGGCCTAGCGCCGCGATCATCGATTATCTCGCTCTTAAAGCCAATCCGTAAACACGCCCGTCCCGCGCTTGCGCAATTGGCCGCCGATGATCGCCCTCTGGATTTCCGACGTTCCCTCCCAAATCCGATCGACGCGCACTTCGCGGTTCAATCGCTCCACGGCATTCTCACGCATATAGCCGCGCCCGCCGAAAATCTGCACGGCCTTGTCGAGCACGCGGCCGGCCATCTCGGAGGCCTGGAGCTTCAGGGCGCTCGCCCTGGCATGGACGAGCTTGCGGTCGACGCCGCTGTCGATCTCCCAGGAGACCCGGTAGACAAGGCTCTTGGTCGCCATGATCTCGACCGCCATGTCGGCGAGCATGAATTCGATCGCCTGGAACTCGCGGATGGCGCGGCCGAACTGGCGCCGCTCATTGGCCCAGGCATTGGCGAGTTCGAAGGCGCGTATCGCGGCGCCCAGCGTATTGGCTGCGATCTGCAGCCGGGCCTCGACGAACCAATCCTTCGTCAGTTCAAGGCCGCCGCCGATCGCGCCGAGAACGCGGTTCTCGGCCACCTCGACGTCTTCGAAGATGAATTCGGGGTGGCCGAACACATAAGTATGCGTGAACTTCGGCTCGCGCGCGATGCGCACGCCGGGCAGCGCCTTGTCGACGAGAAACAACGTCGGCCTATCCAGGTCGCCATCGACATTGGCGTGGACGATCAGATAATCGGCGACATCGCCTGACGTCACGAACCATTTCTCGCCATTGAGGATGAATCGTCCGTCGCGCGCATCGGCGCGCGTGCGCACCATGCGCGGATCGGAGCCGGCGCCGGGTTCGGTGACAGCGACGCAGGCGCGACGCTCCATCTGGCAGCTCGGCCTGAGATAAGCCTCGATCTGCTCCGGCGTCCCGTGCTTCAGCGCGACCGCCGGATGGGGCACGATCGCCCATAGCGCGCCTGTCGCCTTGCCAAGCTGCTCAGCGATGAGCGTCTGTTCAAGCTGCGAGCAGCCCTGGCCGCCGACATCTTTCGCATGGTTGACGCCATTGAGGCCATGTTCCCTGACCGCGCGACGCAGCCGATCGAGCGTCGCCGCCGGCAGCGAACCATTCATTTCAAGCGCAACCTCGTGCGGAAACAGATGCTCCTCCGCGAAAGCCTTGGCGCGACGCTGCCAGACCAGCGCTTCGGCGGGCAGGGCAAGATCCATCAGGCGGTCTCCGGTCTGGCGATGATGAGCGCGTCGAGGGCGAAAATGTCGTCGCCCGCGATAAGCGGGTTGATGTCGATCTCGGCAACGAGATCGACGAGTTCCGCCGTCAGCACCGAGAACAGCGCGACGATTTCGGCGAGGCGCGTCATGTCCACTGGCCGGCCGCCACGGTAGCCATCGAGCAGGCGCCTGAGTTTGAGGCCGTCCAGCAGCCGCCGCGCCGTCGCCGGCCCGAACGGCGCCAGCGCGGCGCGCCGATCGTCGATGAGTTCGACCAGCACGCCGCCGGCGCTGATTGTCACGATGGCGCCGAATTGCGGATCGCGGATCATACCGAGCGACAGTTCGACGCCGCGCCGCGCCATTGGCGCGATGAGCGCGCGCGGGCCCAGCCGCGCCGATAGATCGGAACATGCATCGCGCAAAGCCTGTTCGTCAGCGAGGCCAAGCTTGACGCCGCCGACATCGGATTTGTGCAGCACGCCCGGCTCGGCCGTCTTGCAGGCGACGGGATAGCCGAGCCTCAAAGCCGCCTCGCGCGCCTCATCGAAACTGGCGACGACAATATGCGGAATGACCGGCGCGCCCCAGGCTTCGAGCAGTGACAGGCTGGCGGCCTCATCGAGCGCGCCGGCCTGCGTCCGCAGGCGCGCCCGGAGGCATTCGCGATCGTCGGCGCGCTCAGCCGGGGGTGAAGGCGGCGGATCGGCGGGCCGCGCCTGAAAGTCGCGCCAGGCGAAGGCGCCCGCGATCGCCGCCAATGCGTTCGCCGTGCCATCTAGCACCGGCACGCCCGCAAGCGTCAGTTCGAGCGCCAGCGCGTCGTGGCGAACTTGCGTGTAATTGGTCGCGACGGCGACGAGCTTGTCCGATGTGCGCGCGGCGGCGAGCGCAGCGTCGGCGAAGCCGCGATGCAGATAATAGCCATCGCGGATATCGGCGTTGAACAGGCCAAGCGCAGCTTGCGGATCGGCGAGGAGATCGCCGAGGCAATGGGTGAAATGGGCGACGAAATCCGCGCCCGTGCCCCAGGCGTCGAGCGGATTGGCGGCCTCCAAGCCCGGGTCCAGCCGCGCGGCGATCGCGGCCCTCGTCTCCTGCGAGATCGCGGCGAAGGGAATGTTGGCGCGCTCGGCGAGATCGATCATCAATTCGCGCTCGCCGCCGGAATCGCCGATGGCGACCAGGCCGCCGCGCGCGGCGCGGCGTTCGGTCGATAGCAGCAGCATCGTCGCGGCGAGTTCGTCGAGCGTCTCGACGCGGATCACCCCGTAGCGATCGAAGAGCGCGGAATAGGCAAGGTCGCTGCCGGCCAGGGCGCCGGTATGGGTGAGCGCGCCCGCCGCGGCCGCCTCGGTGCGGCCAACCTTGAGGGCGACGACGGGAATTGCGCGCTCGGCCGCGCGTTCGAGCGCGCGCGCAAAGCCCTGCGGGTCGCGCGCCGTCTCAATGAACAGGCCGATCACCCTCACTTCCGGCCGTTCGACCGCATAGGCGATGTAATCGGCGATTGTCGCCGTCGCCTCGCCGCCGGGCGACACGGCGAGCGCGAAGCGCAGGCGCGGATCATTATGGGCGAGCGCGCCGAACACGCTGCCGGAATGCGCGATGAAGGCGATAGAACCCGGCGCCGGTTGACGCGGGCTTGGAAAGCCGCAGACCCAGACGTGGTCGAGATCGTTGTAAAAGCCCATGCAATTCGGGCCGCAGATGGGAACACCGGCCGCTCGCGCCATCCGCGCGAGGCGCCGAGCCAGCGGCGGATCATCGTCATCCACGATAAAGCCCGAAGCGAAAATGACAGCCGCCCGCGCGCCGGCGGCGAGCGCCGCGGCAAGCGCTCCCTCGAGCCGCTCGTTCCGCACCGACAGCACCGCGAGATCAGGCGGCGCCGGGAGATCGGCGAGCGAAGCGACGCAAGGATAGCCTTCGATCTCGGGATTGTTCCGGTTGACGGCATGAACGATTCCGCCGAAGCCGCCGCGACGGATCATCCGCATCATATCATGGCCCGGCGTATTCGGCCGTGCGCTCGCCCCGACGAAAGCAATGCTGCGCGGGGCGAGGAGCGGCGTGAGGCGCTCCCCGTTGATCAAAGGCGTTTTATCGGCGTCGTTCACTCGAGTTGCATCCGGTTCCAGTCGTTTTCGTATTTCGCCGAATACGAAGCCGCCTGCTCCTCATTGAGGATCAGCATGTTCTTGATGTTCTCCGGCGCGGTGACCAGGAGCTTGCGTTGTTCCGCCGTTCCTTTCGCCGCCGCCTCGCTGAGCACCGGTCCGTACGTGCCCAGATCGAGCAGGCGCGCCTGCGCTTCCGGCGAGATCGCGTAGTTGATCGCCTCCATCACCAGCTTGGCGTTAGGCGCGCCTTTCGGGATGACCCAGGCGTTGCCCCAGGCGATGCCGTCCTCGTAAGTCATCGCGACGGGCGCGTTCTCCTTGATGAGGGCGAGCACCCGTCCGGACCACGCCGACGACATCGCGAGTTCACCGGTCGAGAGAAGCTGCGGCGGTTGCGCGCCGGCAGTCCACCACACCTTCACGTTCGGCTTCAATTCGCGAATCTTGTCCATCGCCTGTTTCACCTTGTCGTCGGTGACGGGATAGATGTCGGCGCGCGCCACGCCCGCCGCCAGCAAAGCGGCCTCGTAATTGTAGTAGAAAGGTTTGTAGAGGCCGCGCGGGCCGGGGAAATTCTTGACGTCCCAGAAGTCCTTCCAGGAGTTCGGCCCTTTGCCGTCCGGGAACGCCTTGGTGTTCCAGGCGACGACGGTGGCGCCGGTGGAGGTGAAGACGCCCTTCGGCGCCACCCAGGAGGCGTCGAGCGCCTTGGCGTTGGGGATCAGCGACATGTCGAGCGTCTCGAGCAGATCGGCGCCCTGCCAGATGAAGCGGCCGCCGACATCGACGAGATCCCATTCAGGCTGTCCCGCCTCCACCATCGCCTTCAGCTTGGCGTAATTGGTGGGCGAGGCCGCCACCACTTCAAAGCCCTTGATCTTGCCGAAGGGTTCGAGCAGCGCCGATTTTTCAAGATCGGTGAGCGCGCCGCCCCATGAGCAGAAGGTGAGCTTGGTTGGATCGGCCTCAGCTCGGCCGATCAAGCTTGTCATCGCCCCGGCGGCTCCGGCGGCGAGCAGATGTCGTCTCGTCAGCATGATATTTTCCTCCCTTACGACGTTTCCGGCAGGATCGAGACGCGCTCCCGGTCCCAGCCGATCTCGACTTCATCGCCAGCCGGCGCGTCCGAGCTGAAGAGCCGCGACCACAGTTCGACGCCGCCCGGCAGGGCCAGCCTCAGCGCCGCGATCTCCCCGAGGAATATACGCTCGACGATGCGCGCCGGCTGCCCGCCAGAAACCAGCCGGACATGCTCCGGGCGGATCAGCGCGCAGGCGGCCTCCCCGACCCGCAATCCTTGCGCCGCAAATCCCTCGATCGGCGCGGCGAGGCCGTCGGCGCCGAGCGCCGCGCCGCCGTCTCCCAGCGCCGCCACGCGGCCGGCGATCAGGTTCGATTCGCCGAGAAAGCGCGCGACGAAGGCGTCGACGGGCCGGCTGTAGAGTTCTCGCGCGGTGCCGAGCTGCACCAGACGGCCGCCGCGCAACAAGGCGATGCGGTCCGACATGACGAGCGCCTCTTCCTGGTCGTGGGTGACATAAAGCGTGGTGCGCGGACGGGCGACGTGCATGCGTCGAATCTCGATCTGCACTTCTTTGCGCAATTGCTTGTCGAGCGCGCCGAGCGGCTCGTCCATCAACAGGATGTCGGGCTCGATCACCATGGCGCGCGCCAAAGCGACGCGTTGCTGCTGGCCGCCCGACAGGCTGCGTGTCGACCGGCGGCCGAAGCCTTCGAGGCGCACCGTCCGCAGCGCCTCTTCGACCCGCCGCTCCAGTTCGGCTTGTGCGATTCTGCGCACGCGCAGCCCATAGGCGATATTCTCGAATACGTTGAGATGGGGAAACAAGGCGTAGTTCTGGAACACCATGCCGATATTGCGCCGCCGCGCGGGCGCGTCCGTGACGTCGCGCCCGGCGACGAAAACCGAGCCGGCGGTTGGTTCCGTGAAGCCGGCGCAAATGTTGAGCAGCGTCGACTTCCCCGAGCCCGATGGTCCGAGGAAACTGACGAACTCGCCCGAGGCAATTTCAAGGTCAAGCGGGAGCAGAGCCGCCAGGGCGCCATAGCGCTTGGCGATCCCGCGGAATGCGACGGCGCTCACGCCCTCCTCCGCGCCGCAAGCCGCGCCATCGCCGAGCCGATGATGGCCAGGATGATCATGATCGTCGCCGCGACCGCGACCACCGGCGTATATTCCACGCGCACATCCTCCCAGATGCGCACCGGCAAGGTCTTGACGTTGGGGCCGGCGAGAAAGACCGCGAGCACCACTTCGTCGAAAGAGGTGACGAAGGCGAAAATGCCGCCGCCCAGCATGCCCGGCACAATCGCCGGCAAGATCACCGTGCGAAACGCGCGCCAGGGGCTGGCGCCGAGCCCGCTCGCCGCCTGAGCGAGGCGTGGATCAAGCGCCGCGACCGATACGCCGACGTTCAACACGACATAGGGCAATGCGAGCATCGTATGGGCGAGCACGAGGCCGAGCGTACTGCCGACCAGGCCTGCCGACCGGGCGAGCGCATAAAGCCCGACCGCCAGCACGATCACCGGGGCGACCAACGGCCCCAGGAACAGACCGGCGGCGAGCGTCCGCATGCGCCGTCCGAGCCGCGGCAGGCCCAGCGCGGCGGCGGTTCCCGCCGTCACCGCCAAGAGGCAAGAGAGCGCCGCGACTTCAAGGCTGGTCAGCAGCGCGCGCGGCCAGGACGGATCAGCGAAAAAGGCGCTCCACCAGCGCAGCGACCAGTCCTTCGGCGGCAATTGCAGAAAACTCTGTTCGCTGAACGCCAGCGGCGCGACGGCGAGAACCGGTATGACGATCGCGGCGGCGAGCAGCGCCGCGAGGGCTTTGGTCCAGGCGCCGGCGGGCGTCACCCAACCTCCGACAAGGCGCTGACCGGCACGAAGCGCCCCGCAATGCCGATCGTCGCCAGCGCCATCGCGAGCAACGCCATCGAAGCCGCCGCCGCGAGCGGCCAGTCGAGACGCTCGTTGACGAAGGAATCGATCAGCATCGAGATCGTCGTATTGGACGGACCGCCGAGCAGGGCGGGCGTCACGAAGAAGCCAAGCGAGAGCAGGAAGGTGAACGTCGCCGCGGTGGCGAGCCCGCGCGCCGAGAGCGGCAGCAGCACGCGCCAGAAGGTGGCGGCGCGCGAAGCGCCGAGCCCGTCGCTGGCGCGCAGCAGAGCAGGGTCTATTCGTAAGAGCGCCGCGTAGATCGGCAGGACGGCATAGGGAAGCAGCACATGCACCATGCCGATCGCAACGCCCGGAAAGGCGAAAAGGAGAGGCAGAGGATGGTCGACGACGCCAAGCGCCATGACGAAGCGGTTGAGCGGGCCGTTGCGCTCCAGGATCAACATCCAGGAAAAGGTGCGCACCAGCACGCTGATCCATAAAGGCAGCACGACGCAAGCGAAGACAATGGCGCGCCAGGCCGCTTCGAGCCGGGTCAGCATGAAGGCGAGCGCGAAGCCAATGACGAGGCTCGCCGCGGATACGACAAGCGCAAGGACGACGGTGTTTTTCAGCACTATGCGGTAGACGTCGACGGTCGCCAGTTCACGGTAGGCTGCGAGTGGGCCGGCCGGCGCGGAGAAGCTCAACAGCGCCAGACGCATCAGCGGCGCGACGAACCCGAAAACGATGATCGCCATGGCCGGCGCCAGCAGCAAGGCGGTGACCGCGACGCGCGCCGCCCGCTGTCGGCCGGCCGCGTTCACCGGCGATTGTCCCTTAAGATCTCGCGCGCGGCATTATGGCCGACGACCCCGCCGACGCCGCCACCCGGATGGGCGGACGAGCCGCATTGGTAGAGCCCTTTGATCGGCGTGCGGTAATCGGCCCAATGCGGCGCGGGTCGCGCCCAGAAAAGCTGATCGATCTGCAATTCGCCGTGGAAGATGTGGCCATGCGGCGAGCCGATCTTGGCTTCGATGTCGGGCGGCGTCAGCACCTGCATGTCGATAATGCCGCTCGAAAAGCCCGGCGCATATTCGTCGACGACGCGCATGACGTTGCGCACCAGCTCGTCCTTCCGCGTCGTCCAGTCGCCCTCTTTCAAAGTATGCGGCGCATGACCGCCGAAGAGATGGACGACATGTTTGCCAGGCGGCGCGATCGTGTTGTCCACGAAGCTCGGCGTCACCGGCGTCACGAACGGCTGGCGCGACATGTCGCCATATTTGGCGTCGTCATAGGCCCTTTCGAGATATTCGATCGTCGGCCCGATATGGGTATAGGTCGGATAGGCGAAGCCACAGGCCTGCGCATCGAAGGCGGTGTAGCGCGGCAGCGCCTCGCAGGCGATGTTGATCTTGAAGGCGCTGGAGAAAGTCCGATAGGCTTCGATGTCGCGCACGAAATCGGCCGGCAGCTTCGACCTGTCGAGAAATTTCAGAAAGGTCAGCTTGGCCGAAACATTGCTGGCGACGATGCCGGCCTCGTAGCGCGTGGAATCGGCGAGCGTCACGCCGGTCGCGCGTCCGTCCGCCGTGTCGATCGAGGCGACCTCGCAATCGGTTTTGATGACGAGGCCCTTCTCCTGCCCTGACCGGCCGATCGCCTGGGTGATCGAGCCCATGCCGCCGCGGATGAAGCCCCAGCCGCCGGCGCCGGCATGTTCGCCCATCAGATGGTGCATCACGACATAGGCGGAGCCCGGGCTCTTTGGCCCGACAAAAGTGCCGATGCCGCAATAATAGGCGAGCACCGCCTTGACCTCGGAGCTCTCGAACCATTCGGAGAGATAATCGTCGGCGCTCATCGTCATCAGATCGATGAGGCGGAACAGCTTGCCGCCGACGCGGCGATATTTCCACAGGAACTTCGCCGTCTCCTTGAACGAGCGCCAGTCGCGGCAGGTCGGATCGGGCGGCGTATCGAGCAGGATCTTCCGCATGATCCTGACCGAATCCATGAGATAGCGGTCGAACTCGGGATAGATCGCCGCGTCTTTCGTCGAGAACCGGGCGAAGGACGCCTGCGTTTTGGCGACGTCGTCGGCGAAAACGATGTAATTATTCCCCGGCAGCGGACCGAACATGTCGGTCGCCGGAAGCACCTCATAGCCGTATTTCGCCAGTTCGAGGTCAGCGATCACTCTGGGGTGCAGCAGGCTCATCAGATAGCTGAATACGGAAAACTTGAAGCCGGGCACGACTTCTTCCGTAACCGCCGCTCCGCCGATCACGTGGCGGCGCTCCAGCACCAGCGTTTTCAGCCCGGCGCGCGCGAGATAGGCGCCGCAGGTGAGCCCATTATGGCCGCCCCCAATGATGATGGCGTCATAGCGCTCGGCCATTCCTTTATTCCCCGCCGACTTCGCTTGCATTAAAATTTTGATACGGTATTTTTGTCAATAGAAAAAATGCGAGCAAACGTCGCGCCCATGGATCGTATCGCCCGCTTGCCTCTCAATCGCGCCGAAGCGTCGACCGAACCGCCCGACCCCAGTCAGCCGCGCCTGCTCGGGAGTGAGATCCGCGGACTGCGCAAGGCGCGCGCGATCACGCTGACTGAGCTTGCCGCGGCGAGCGGCCTGTCGATCGGCTATCTCAGTCTGTTGGAGCGCGATCGCGCGACGCCGTCGATCAAGGCGCTGCATGCGGTATCGCGCGCGCTCGGCGTCACGATCTCCTGGTTTTTTGAAGCCAATGACGTGCCGGAGGAGGAGCGCGACCTGGTGGTGCGGCGCGCGCGCCGTCGCCGGCTCGATTATTCCGCCGGCGTCGTCGACGAACTGCTGAGTCCCAATCTCACCGGCGCGCTGGAGCTCCTGTCCTGCCGGTTTCCGCCCGGCGCATCGTCAGGCGAGGAGCCCTACACGCATTCCGGCGAGGAAGCGGGCGTCGTGCTCCGCGGCCGGCTGGAGCTCTGGGTCGACGGCCGCATGGTGACGCTGGAGGCCGGCGACAGTTTCGGCTTCCAGAGCGCGCTGCCGCATCGCTACCGCAATCCCGGCCCCGACGAGGCCGAAGTGATCTGGGCGATCACCCCGCCGAGCTACTGAGCATGAGCCGCCTCGCCAATCTCTGGGAGGAGACCGCGATTCCCGCGCCAAAGGTCGAACCGTTTGGCGGCGGCGCTCGCGCCGACGTGCTGGTGGTCGGCGCCGGCTATCTCGGCCTTTCGGCGGCGCTGCATATCGCCGAAGCCGGCGGCGACGCTATCGTCCTCGAGGCGGAGGCGCCCGGCTATGGGGCTTCCGGCCGCAATGGCGGGCAGCTCATTCCCGGCCTCAAATATGATCCCGACGCCATTGAAGCTGCGCTTGGTCGCGAGAGGGGCGAACGGCTATGGCGTTTTGCCGGCGCCACCGCGGATTTCGTGTTCGACCTCGTCGCGCGGCTCGGCCTCAAGGCCGAGGCCAACCGCACCGCCTGGATTCAGGGCGTTCATTCGCAGAAGGCCGCCGGCCCCGCGCGCTCGCGCGCCGAGCAATGGCAAAGACGCGGCGCCGACGTCGCCTATGTCGGGGCGCAGGAGGCCGAACGCCTGATCGGGACGCACGGCTATGTCGGCGCTTTCGTCGATCGCCGCGCCGGCCGACTTCAGCCCTTGTCCTATGCGCGCGAACTGGCGCGCGCGGCGATCGCGGCGGGCGCGCGCATCCATGGCGGTTCGCGAGTGGTTTCACTCGACAGGCAAGGCGCCAGTTGGCGGGCGACGACGGCGACGGGCGCGCAGGTCGCGGCGAGAAAGGTCCTCCTTTGCGCCAACGCTTATTCCGACGGTGTATTCCCGGAGCTGCCCAACTCGATCGTCGCCGCGACGTCGCTGCAGATCGCCACGGAGCCGTTGCCGGCGGCGCTCCGAGGCGCCGTCCTGCCGGGCGGCGAGGTGCTGTCCGATACGCGCAAAGTGATCCGCTATTGGCGGCTTGACGCGGCGGGGCGCCTGCTGATGGGCGGCCGCGGGCCTTATCGCGAGCCGGGTCCCGAAAGCGATTGGGCGCATCTCGCGCGCGCCGTGTCCGCGCTCTATCCAGCCTTGCGGGGGATCCGCTTCACGCATCGGTGGGGCGGGCGCGTGGCGATCCATCCCGATTACTGGCCGCGGCTGCATGAACTGCGGCCCGGCGTGCTCGCAGCGATCGGATGTCAGGGGCGCGGGATCGGCTGGCAAACGGCGATGGGCGGCGAACTCGCGCGCCTGACGACGGATGAGACCTATGAGCCGGTGCTCCCCATTTCTCCGGTGAAATCTATCCCCTTCGCGCCGCTGAAGCGCGTCGGCTTTACGGCGGCGCTCGCCACGATGCGGGCGCTCGATCGGCTCGGCCTTTCCTGAGACGTCATTTCGAGGAGAACTGGATGTCGGACAGCCAGACGCTGATGATCGAACGACGCAGCGGCGTCGCTATCCTGTCGTTCAATCGCCCGCGCGTGCTCAACGCCTTCGACGGCCCGCTGGTCGAGGCGACGACGCGCGCGATGGCGGAATTGTCCGCCGACGACAGCGTGCTGGCGATCGTGGTGCGCGGCGAGGGGCGCGCCTTCTCGGCGGGCTTCGATCTCAAAGCCGGCGCCGCCAAGGCCGGTCAACGCACGCTTGCTGATTGGCGCCGTGTGCTTGAGGCGGACTTCGCTTTCATCATGGCGTTCTGGGACTGTCCGAAGCCGACGATCGCCGCCATCCACGGCTTTTGCATCGGCGGCGCGTTCGAATTGGCGCTCGCCTGCGACATTACCGTCGCCGCGGCGGGCACGCGGCTCGGCGCGCCCGAGGTGAAATTCGGCTCCGGGGCGGTGGCGATGCTGCTGCCCTTCGTCGCGGGGGCGAAGGCCGCCAAGGAGATCCTGCTTACCGGCGACGATCATCTCAGCGCTGAGAGGGCGCTGGCGCTCGGCATCGTCAACCACGTTACGCCGGCGGGCGAGGAACTCGCCAAAGCGCTCGCCATTGCCGAGAGCATCGCGGCCGCCGATCCGATGGCGGTACAATTGTCGAAACGCGCCATCAATCGGAGTTACGAAGCGATGGGGCTGAAGACCGCCCTCGCCCAGGCGCTCGAAATCGACATTTTCATCGAAGGGGCCGGCGGTCCAAAGCGCGCCGAATTCGACCGGATCCGCCGCGAGCAGGGCCTCAAGGCGGCCCTTGCCTGGCGCGATGGGCCGGAAACGATGTAAGATTGGCTCCCGGCAGCGCCCTGTGTAGCTGCGGTTTGCTAGGGCAATCAGATATTTAGCTAACGCTCCAACCGGCGCGCGAATCTAGAGGGCGACAAACCCTCGCACAGCGGGCTAAATTGCGTTGATCGAGAAAGTTTTACGCCGCGAATCCTGATCATCGACAAGGCGTCGCGAGCCTGCCGCTTTTATCGAGAAGGATCGGCGACGGCGTTCAAGGCCTGGAGAACTTGCGTCATGAGCATTCGTTCGAAGCCGCTTTTCCGGCATGCGATGATCGGGGCGGCCGCGCTGGTCGCCGCTACGGGTTGGTTTGGCGCCCCGCCCGCCCGTTCGCAATCGCACTCGGGCGCGGCGCTGCCGCCAGGCGAGATTGAACGCATGATCGGGGCGCGCGGCTATCGGTTGACTGGCCCGGTCGTTCGCCATGGCAAGGTCTATATCGCCAATGTCCTCGGGCCGGAGGACGATGTCGAGCAGCTTGTCGTCGACGCCCGCGACGGACATCTGTTGCGACAATCTGCGGGTGGCGCCCCAGTTCGCCCCCGGGGCGGGAACCCCAGCGGATGGTCGCCCCTGTCGGGTATCTTCGGCGCTCTGTTCGGCCCTCCTGAGGACGCCGCCCCACTCTCTCCGCCGCCGGCCTCCGATTTTTATGAGAACCCCAAGCCGAAAGCGCAGATCAAACGTTCCAAGCTGGTCGTCCAGCCGGCGAGTGTGCCGGGCGACGCCAAAGCGCCCGCCTCAACTCCGGACGCCGCGACGCCTGGCGTGACGACACCCGGCGCGATGACGCCAGGACCGGCAACGCCAAGCGTAGCGCCGCCGCCGGTCGCCGCCGCCAAAGCGGCTCCGACGACGTCGCCGGAGACCGCCACCGCGGCGCCAAAAACCCCGGCGACCAAGCTCAACGACGTGCCGGTCGCCCCGCTCGAATAGGGTTTGCATGCACAATCTTGAACCCTCGCGGCCAGCGCTCTTACAAGGCGCGTGGAATATGCGGGCGCTTCGGCAGGCGGGGACCTATTGATGCAAAAGCTTCTCTTTCTTCAATCTCTATGGGCGATGGAGCGCCGGCATACCGACGGCGTCGAGCGCAGTCTTGAGCAAAATATCGAAATGATCGTCGGGGCCGGCTATGACGGCGTCAGCATGAGTTTCACCGACGCTGCTCTGGCGCGCCGCGCCGCCGCGCTTCTCAAGCCGGGCGGCAAAGCGATCGAAGCGCAATGTTTTCCGCGCAGCGTCGAGGATCTCAAGCCGGTTCTCGAACTCGCCGCCTCGGTCGGCATCCATCATCTCGACATTCAGGCTGATGTGCGGCCGCGTCGGCTGCAAGATTGCATTCCGCTCATCGAGGGCTGGCGGCGGCTGGCCGAGCAGGTCGATTTTCCCGTCTATTTCGAGACGCATCGCGACCGGATGACCACCGACCTCTATTTCACCCTCGATCTCCTCGATCGCTTTCCTGATCTGAGGCTGCTCGGCGATCTCTCGCATTTCCTGGTCGGGCGCGAGTTTGCAACGCCGATCTCAGCCGAGAACGATGCCTACATGCATCGCATTCTCGACAATTGCTGGGCGTTTCACGGCCGCGTCGCCAGCCGTGAGCAGGTGCAGATCGAGATTGCCTTTCCGCATCACCGCATGTGGCTCGATATTTTCCTCGCCTGGTGGAAATACGGCTTTGCAAGCTGGCGGCGCCGCGCGGGGCCCGATGACGCGCTCGCCTTCGTCTGCGAGCTTGGGCCGCAGCCCTATGCGATCACCGGTCCCGACGGCAACGACACCACCGATCGCTGGCGCGAGGCGCTGCTGCTGCGCGATCATGTGCGAGGGGTGTGGAGCGCGCCGCGTGCCTAGCGCGGCGGCGCACAGAGTCCCTGGACGAAGCCGAGCTTGCCGACGATCGTCGGCGTCAGGATGAACGGATAAAGGTCCGGCTGACCCATGCTGCGGTTGATGCTGTTGAGCGCGAAGGTCAGGGGCAGCCAGGAATCGACCAGTTGCTCGACGCTTTGCGCGCGATAGGGCTGGAAATCGATATGCGTCTCGAGTTCGGCGCCGGCCTCGACCCTGGGATGAATGTCGACGCCGAAGGCGCGCGCCATTTCGAGGGTGTCGACGATATGAAAATAATGCGCCCAGGTCTCGGCGAAATCCTCCCAGGGGTGGCACGTCGCGTATGCGCTGACGAAACTCTCCTGCCAATTGGCGGGAGCGCCGTACTGATAGTGAGCCCTCAGCGCTTCGTCATAGTCGCGCCGATCGTCGCCGAACATGTCGCGGCAAGCCGCCAGCGCTGCTGAATCGCGAACCAGCCGGTCCCAATAATAATGGCCGATCTCGTGACGGAAATGGCCGAGCAGCGTGCGATAGGGTTCGCCCATCGCCGAGCGGCGGTTCTCGCGCTCGGCGTCGTCGGCTTCCGCCAGCGCGATGGTGATGCGGCCGCTGTCATGGCCGGTCAGCACTTTGGCGCCGATCGCCACGCCATGGTCGTCGAGAAATTCGAAGATGAGGCCCTCCGGATCCTCGGCGCGGGTGCGCAGCGGCAGTTCGAGGCGCAGCAGAGAGTAGATCAATCGATGTTTGGCCAGTTCGATCTTGCGCCACAACCGGACATTACGTTCCTGCGAGAGGTCTGGAACGGTTCCGTTATGGCGGCAGGCGGCGCAGGCGCGATCGGGAGAATCGGCGGGGATGAGCCAGTTGCAGCAATCGTAATCGGCGTTCAGGCAAAACCGATAGGCGCGTTCGCCATTCCCGTACGGCGTCCAGTCCTGGCCGCTCGGCTCGACGACGGTGAGAAGATTGGCCTGCGGGAGATAACCGAGCCGGCGCGCACATTTTTCGCATCGGGTATTTTCGAAGAGCAGCACCTGTCCGCAGGCCTGGCATTTGAAAAGCTTCATCGCTTTCTTTCCTTGGCCCCGACCGGTTCATCATAGCGAAATCTCAACCTGAATGCCCAGCGGCCAGAATCGTTCTGCGTTTTTTGCCCACCGCCGCTTTTTTTTGTCGGCGCTGCGCGATCGCCAGAACCAAGGCCATGCCGACCGCCATAGTCGCGGCGAGTGAGCGAAAACCGCCAAAATCCGATTCGTTGATTTCGAGCCAGGCGCGCGACAAAGGCGCGAGCGGGCTCAGCGGACTGTCGGTGATCGCGAGCACTGCCGCCCCCTTCTGCCTGGCGGTCGCCGCCAGCGCCGGCGTGATCGAATTATAGGGGCTGAAGCTGATCGCAAACACCACATCGCGCGGCGAAGCGAAACCGATCTGCTCATAGGCGATCGATCCGACATTGTCGACGAGGCTGTTCTTGACTCCGAGCTGCGACAAAGCGAGCGCCATATAGATGGTGACCGGGAACGCTCTTTTGCTGCCGACGAGATAGATGGTTTCGGCCTCGGCCATCATTGTCGCGACGCGCGCGAAAGTCGTCAGATCGATTTTCTCGGGCACGCGCGTCAACGAAGAGACAGAGGCCTTGACGAGGCCGGCGAGGATGCGGAAATCGGGGTCGCTCATCGCGCCAGGCGTCGCGGCCGCCGCGTCGCGGTCGCGTGCATCGGGCCAATTGATCTTCACGTAATCCTTGAAGATTTCCTGCAGATCGGAGAAGCCGGGATAGCCAAGATTTTGCGCGAAGCGCACCAAAGCCGAGGGCTGGACCCCCGCACTCTGCGCGATTTCGACGACCGTGCCGAGCGCGACGTCGCTGGGATTTTGCGACAGATGGATCGCCACCTGCCGCAATTGCCGCGGCAGCCGCATCGATCCCGACGAGAGCACGGCGCGCAATTCCTCGTAGCTTCCAGGCCGGCGGTAGCCGAGCGCCGAATGAATGTTTTCGGACGCGTCGTCCTCCGACATGGCAGTCTCCCCCGAGGCGCGCGCTCTCACCGGAACGCAGCGATCCGACAACGTAGTCTTCAAAAGCAAAAATGGAAATTTTATTTTATATTTGACAACTGGAATGTCTGTGCCATTTTGAGCGCATAGGAAATTCGGGTTCGACGTCGCGATGACAGCGACGCGCCCCCGCGGAGGAAACGATGAAGACGATCAAAGGACCGGGCCTGTTTCTGGCCCAGTTCGCGCAGGACTCCGCCCCCCATAATAATCTGGAGAGCATCGCGCGCTGGGCGAAGGGCTACGGCTACAAGGGCATCCAGATCCCGACCTGGGACAAGCGCCTGTTCGATCTCGAGAGGGCGGCCGAAAGCGCCGCCTATTGCGATGAGATCAAGGGCAAGCTCGCCGATATCGGCATCGCGATCACCGAACTGTCGACCCATTTCCAAGGCCAGATGGTCTCGGTTCATCCCGCCTACGACCTGATGTTCGACGGACAAGCGCCCGCGCATGTGCGTGGCGACACCGAGAAACGTCGCCATTGGGCCGCCGATCAGGTCAAGAAAGCGGCCGGCGTTTCCAGGCGCTTCGGCCTCACCGAACATGTGACCTTCTCGGGCTCACTCGCCTGGCCCTATATCTATCCTTATCCGCAGCGGCCGGCCGGCCTGATTGAGGAATGTTTCGACGAACAGGCGCGCCGCTGGAGGCCGATCCTCGACGCTTATGATGCAGCGGGCGTCGATCTCTGTTTCGAGATTCATCCGACGGAGGACCTGTTCGACGGCGACACGTTCGAGATGTTCCTGGCGCGCGTCGGCGATCATCCGCGCTGCAACATCAATTACGATGCGAGCCATTTCATCAAGCAGGGCATGGATTATCTCGGCTTCATCGACGCCTATCACCAACGCATCAAAATGTTCCACGTCAAGGACGCCGAGTTCAATCCGACCGCGAAACAGGGCGTCTTTGGCGGCTATCAGGGCTGGCTGAAGCGCGCCGCGCGCGACCGCTCGCTGGGTCACGGGCAGGTCGATTTCAAAGGCGTGTTCTCGCGCCTGGCCGAATATGATTTTGCCGGATGGGCGGTCTACGAATGGGAGTGCTGCCTCGAACATCCCGAGATCGCGGCGCGCAACGGCGCCAAATTCATCGCCGACCATATTATCGAAGTGACCGACCGCGTGTTCGACGATTTCGCGGCGACCCACGCCGATCCTGCGACCAACCGCGCCCTTCTCGGCATTAAGGGCTAAGCGCCATGGTTCATGCGACAGCCGATGGCGTTGGAGGCCAGAGGCGCATTCGTTATGGCATGGTCGGCGGCGGCCGCGGCGCCTTTATCGGCGCCGTGCATCGCTTCGCCGCGCGCCTCGACGACCTCTATACGCTCGTCGCCGGCGCTCTGTCGGCGGATGCGGAGAACGCGCGGTTGTCAGGCCTCGATCTCGATCTTGCATCCGATCGCGTTTACGCGAGTTTTGAAAATATGGCGCAGCGCGAGGGGGCGCGGCCGGACGGCATTGAAGCGGTGGCGATCGTCACGCCCAATCATCTGCACTATTCCGTCGCCAAGGCGTTCCTGGCGGCGGGAATCGACGTCATCTGCGACAAGCCTTTGTCGACGACGATGGCGGAAGCGTATGATCTGATCGCTCTGGCGAAAAAGAGCGCGCGCGTCTTCGCGGTGACGCTCAACAATACCGGCTATGCAATGGTGCGCCAGGCGAAAGAGATGATCGCCGGGGGCGAGCTTGGGCCGCTGCGTATCGTGCATGCCGCCTATATCCAGGAATGGCTCACGGAGCCGATCGACGCCGAGGGCCACAAACAAGCGGAATGGCGCACCGATCCGGCCCGCGCGGGCGCTTCGGCCTGTCTCGCCGATATCGGCGTGCATGCCCATAACCTTGCCGCATTCGTCACGGGCCTGGAGCTTTCCGAAGTCTGCGCGGATCTGACGACTTTTGTGCCCGGCCGCCGGCTCGACGACAACGCTCATGTCCTCATGCGCTACAGCGGCGGCGCGCGCGGCGTGCTCACCGCCAGCCAGGTCGCGCCGGGCAATTACAATGGACTGTCGCTGAAGGTCTACGGCGCCAAAGGCGGGCTCGAATGGCATGGCGAGAGTCCCGAGCTGCTGCGTTTCACGCCGTTCGGCGAGCCGAGCCGGATCTTGGTTCGCGGCGGAGCCGGAAACACATCCGAAGCCGGCCGCGCTTCGCGCATGCCGGCCGGCCATCCTGAGGGCTATATCGAGGGCTTCGCCAATCTTTATCGCGACGCGGCGAAATTGATCCGCGCCAGACAGGCCGGGACCGCGCCCGACCCCGCCGCGCTCGCCGCCGTTCCGACCGTCATCGACGGCGCCAAAGGCATCCGCTTCGTTGAAGCCGCCGTGCAATCGAGCCGCGCGGACGGGCGATGGACTTCCGCCATGCTAGAGGAAATCTAGCATGCGGGCGCCGTCGCGCATCGATCTGGCTCAAGAGGAAACGTCAAGGGAGGAATTCATGAAACCTGTCAAAAAACTTGCCTGTCTCTCATTGCTCGGCGCAGTTTCGCTCGGCGCGCTCGCCAGCGGCGCTTTGGCCGCCGACAAATTCGTCGTCGGCGTTTCCAACACGCTGATCGGCAATGGCTGGCGCGAGGAAATGATCTGCTCGATCAAGGCCCAGGCCGAAGCCTCGGGCGTCGTCTCGAAAGTGATCGTCGCCAATCGCAACGGCGGCCCGGCCGAGCAGATCGCCGACCTGCGCAATCTGATCTCGGCGGGCGTCAATGCGATCATCCTCAATCCGTCCGATCGCGAAGCGCTCAATCCGGTGATCAAGCAGGCCGCCGACAAGGGCATTGTCGTCGTCGCGGTCGACCAGGCGGTGTCGGCGCCGGAGGCCTATGTCCTCTCGAACGACCAGGTCGCCTATGGCAAGGAAGGCGCCACCTGGCTGTTCAAGCAGCTCGGCGGCAAGGGCAGCGTCGTTGAAATGCGCGGCATCGACGGCGTGCCCGCCGACGCCGATCGCCATCAGGGCTTTACCGAAGCGCTGAAGGACTTCCCCGACATCAAGGTGACGTCCTCGGTGTTCACCGGCTGGGCGCTGAACAAGACGGCGCAGGCGACCAAGGATCTGCTCGCTTCGGGCAAGCCGATCGACGGCATCTGGACCTCAGGCATCGATTCGACGGTCGTCGACGCCTATAAGACAGCCGGCAAGCCCTATGTTCCGGTGGTCGGCGCCGACAATAACGGCTTCGTCGGCCAGTTGATTGATCTGAAAGGATCGGGCTTCACCGGCGCGGCCGTCACCAACCCACCCTCTGTCGGCGGCGCGGGTCTGGCGGTGGCCCTCGACGTTCTGCAGAAGAAAGATCATCCCCATGTGATCAAAATCAATCCGGCCGTATGGGATAATACAAGCGACGCGCATATCGCCGACCTGAAGAAGAACTACGATCCCAAGCTCGATCCGTTCTACGGCGTCGCCTATGAAGTGAAGCCCTATACGAGCTATTCGATGGCGCAGATCCTGGCTTGCAAGGGTCCCTGAGACGGGGCGCTTTGTCTTCTTGAGGGTGACAACCAGGCGGCGGCTCCAAAAACGGAGCGCCGCCTGTGCTTGCACGCAAATGGCGCATGCGCATCGATGAATGAAACTTCCTCTCTGCTCGACATCCGCGATATCGCGAAAAACTTCGGGTCGGTGGTCGCGCTTCGCGCCGCGGCGCTGAATGTCCGCGCCGGCGAAGTTCATGCGCTGATGGGCGCCAACGGCGCCGGCAAGAGCACGCTGGTGAAAATCCTCACCGGCGTTTTTTCCGCCGACGCTGGAGAAATCATTCTCGACGGCAAGACGCGATCCTTTCGCTCTCCGGCCGAAGCGCGCCAGGCGGGCATCGTCTCCGTCTACCAGGATCCGGCGCTCGTTCCCGATCTGACGGTCGCGCAAAACCTGCGGCTCGCCAAGGTTCCGCTGAGCGAGACGGTGCGCTGGCTCACCGAGCTCGGCGTCGACGATCTCGATCTCAAGGCTTTCATCCGCGACATTCCCTACCCGATCCTGCGTCTCATCGATCTTGCGCGCGCGCTGGCTTCGGAACCGAGGCTCCTTCTTCTCGACGAGATCACCGCCGCGCTATCGGCGGATCTGGCGGAAAAAGTCTTCGCCATGGTTCGTCGCCGCCGCGAGCAGGGCCATTCCGTCATATTCATTTCGCACCGCATGGCCGAGGTCTCGGCCATATGCGACCGGGCGACGGTCCTGCGCGACGGAATCACCGTCGGCGTCACCGATGCGGCGCCGGGCAGCCAGGAGCGCATCGTCACTTTGATGTTGGGGACGGAAATCGCCAAGGCGATTCCAAAGGCGGCGCGCGCGACACATGCGCGCGTATCCTCGAGCGTCGCGCCCGCGCTGGAGGTGAGAAGCCTGCGCTGCGGCCATTTGCTGCAAGACGTTTCGCTAAGCGTTCATCCCGGCGAAGTGCTCGGCGTCGCCGCGCTGGAGGGCCAGGGCCAGGAGGAATTATTTCATTGCATCGCGGGCGTGCGGCGCTTTGACGACGGCGCGATTCTGGCGCAGGGCAAGCCTCTCAGGCTGCGTCATCCCGCCGACGCGATCAGCGCTGGCCTTGTGCTGGTGCCCGCCAATCGTCTGCAGGCTCTGCTCCAGCAGCGCTCGATCCGCGAGAATGTCGCGCTGCCGATGTTTCGAAGATTGTCGGCATGGGGACCGGTCGCGATGAAGGCGGAGCGCGCCCGTGTGGAATCGGCGGTCAGCCGTCTCCAGATCGATACGCGTGCAGAATCCGAATTGCGCCGCCTCAGCGGCGGCAATCAGCAAAAGGTCGTCATCGCGCGCTGGCTCGCCAGCGGTTTTAAGACCCTGCTCTGTTTCGATCCGACCCGCGGCATCGATGTCGGCACCAAGCGCCAGATCTACGCGCTGGTTCGCGAGCTGGCGGCGGCTGGTTCGGCGGTTCTGCTGTTCACCTCGGAACTGGCGGAAATCCCGCTCGCCTGCGATCGCGCCATCGTCCTGTTCGGCGGCCGCGTCGTCGATGAAATGCCGGCGAGCGAGGCGGACGAGGCGACGCTGCTGCGCGCGGCGCATGGGCTCGCCGCAAGGTCCGAGGCGGCGGCATGAGCGCGACTATGGTCGGCGCTCCCGCGCCCTTTCGGCGTTTCGTCGGACGTCATCTTGCATGGGTCGGAATGCCGGCGCTGCTGATCCTCGCGCTGGCGTTCACCGCGCTGATTCATCCAGAATTCGGCTCTTTCGACGTGCAATCGCTGGCGCTCGGCGCGCTGCCTCTGGCGATGGCGGCGGCGGCGCAGGCCGTGGTCGTCCTTTCGGGAGGCATCGACCTTTCCGTCGGCTCGTTGATGGCGGTTTCCAACGTGCTCGCTGCGAGCACGATGCAGCATGCGAGTTTCACGCAATCCCTGTTGCTCGCGGCGCTCATTCTCATCGCTGGAGCCCTCCAGGGGGCGGCGAACGGAATCATCGTCGTGATCTCCCGCATCCCCGATGTCGTGGTGACATTGACGACCGGCTTCATCTGGGGCGGCGTCGCCCTGCTCATCCTCGAAAAGCCCGGCGGCGGCGCCCCGCCGGAGTTCCTCGATCTCGCCGCGGGCAATCTTCTCTCGCCGTGGCTGCCGAACGCGCTGATCTTGCTTGTCGTCGCGGTTGCGTTGATCTGGCTGCCGGTAAGGCGGAGCCGGCTCGGCCTGCTGATCTATGCTGTGGGCAGCGATCGCATCGCCGCTTTTCGCAGCGGCGTCGGCATCGATAGCACGCGCATCCTCGCCTATATCGTCGGCGGTCTGTTCAGCGCGCTCGGCGGCCTCGCCTTGACGATGACGACGGGCATCGGCGCGCCGCTGGCGGGGACCTATTATACGCTGAGCAGCGTTGCGGCGATCGTCATCGGCGGCGTCAGGCTCACCGGCGGCAGGGGCGGCATGGTCGGGCCCGTCATTGCCGCCGTTCTGCTGACTTTGATTCCGACCGACCTCATCTTCCTCAACATCGACCCCAATTATGGCCAGGTGATCCAGGGCACGCTGATCGTGTTCGTTGTGATGATCGGCGGCTTCGTCGCCGTCCTGCAGAGCCGCAAATGAGCGGGCCGGCCAGCGCGCTGAGCCAGGGTCGGACGATGTCCGTGCGCGGCGTTCTCGCCCTGCTGCGCCGCCATACGATCATTGTCCTGATCCTGCTGCTGATCGTCTTCGTCCTCGGCATCGAATTGGCGCGGCCAGGAACCGTCAATGCGACCTGGCTGTCGAACGCGCTGCTGTTCGCCGCGCCGCTCGGGATACTCGCGGCGGGGCAGACGCTGGTCATGTTGACCGGCGGCATCGACCTTTCGGTGGCCGCCATCGCCACCGGCGCCGCCTATATCCTCGCCACCAGCGCCTCTCTCGGCAGCGCCGCCGCCGTCGCGCTCGGCCTCTCAATCGGCATCGTGGTGGGCTTCATCAATGGAATCGGCATTGCGGTGCTTGGCGTCCAGCCGCTCGTCATGACGCTCGGCACTGGCCTCATGACCGGCGGAATCCTGACCGTCTACAGCCAGCAAATGCTGGCGAGCGAGCCGCGCGTGCCCGATTTCATTCAGGCTCTGGGCGCCGGGAAGATGTTCGGCGTCATTCCGATCGATCTGTTCTTGTGGGCGCCGCTCGCCTTCCTGATGATCTTTGGGCTGGCGCGATCGGGCTTCGGGCGCCTGCTTTATGCGGTCGGCGACAATCGCGAGGCCTGCAAGCTCGCGGGCGTGCGCGTCTGGCAGGTCCTGCTCGCCGATTACATCCTCTGCGGCCTGTTTGCCGCGATCGCCGGCCTCGTGCTGGTCGGGGGCACCAATGCGGCCGATCTCAGCCTGGCCGACGTCTATCTGCTGCCCTCGGTCGCGGCGGTCATCATCGGCGGCACGTCGATTTTCGGAGGCCGCGGCGGCTATGCCGGAAGCATCGTCGGCGCGCTCATCCTCACCGTCCTCACCAGCATCCTCACGCTGCTCGATGCGCCGGAGCCGATCAAGCAGATTCTCTACGGCGCGATCATCCTGCTGCTGGCGGCGGCCTATGCGCGATTGACGGATTGAGGAGAGCCGATCATGCGGCGGCTCGGCGCGACCACGCTCAGTGAGGCAAATTCTGGCGTGCGCCGCCCCGCCTATGATTGGCGCCGGGTCGGCGTCGGCATCGCGCATCTCGGCCTCGGCGCCTTTCATCGCTGCCATCAGGCCGAATATACCGACGACATGCTGGAGGCGCGCGGCGGCGATTGGGGAATCGTCGGCGTCAATCTGCGCGCGCCGCTCCTCGCCGATACGCTTGGCGCGCAGGACGGCCTCTATACGCGGCGACTGCGTGACGATTCCGGTATTGATGAATGCCGCATCATCGGCTGCATTCGCGAGACAGTCGACGCGCAGGACGATTCGGAGCCGGCGATCGCCGCTTTGGCCAACCCGCGCATCGAAGTTGTGACGCTGACGATCACCGAGAAGGGCTATTGCCACATTCCGGCGACCGGCGCGCTTGACGACAAACATCCCGATATCGTCCATGACCTGGCGCGCCCCGATGCGCCGCGATCGGCGCCGGCGATCCTCGTCGCCGCGCTGGAGCGCCGCCGCCGCGCCGGCGCTGGCGGGCTTACGCTTCTGAGTTGCGACAATATCCCCTCGAACGGATTGATCCTGAGCGGCGTCGTTCGCACACTCGCGCGGGCGCGCTCGCCGGCGCTTGCGCAATGGATCGTCGATCATGTCGCCTTTCCCTCCAGCATGGTCGACCGGATCGTGCCCGCGACGACCGATGCCGATATCGATGCGATGAACGCCATTCTTGGTCTGTCCGACCGCGCCTGCGTGATTGGCGAGCCGTTCCGCCAATGGACGATCGAGGATCGCTTCATAGGTATCCGCCCGCCATGGGATTTGGCGGGCGCCGAATTCGTCGGCGATGTCTCGCGCTATGAGCGGGTCAAGATGCGCGTGCTCAACGGCGCGCAGACGACGCTTTGCTATCTCGGCGCGCTCGCCGGACTCGACTATACGTTCGAGGACGTGCGTCATCCCGTCCTCGAACGGTTCGTGCGCACCATGCTCGAAGAGGAAACGGCGCCGACGCTGCCTGAAGCGCGGGGCATGGAGGCGCGCGCCTATATCGATCTATCGCTGCGGCGGCTGCGCAATCCCAACATCCGCCACCGCAACCACCAGATCGCCACCGACGGCTCGCAGAAGATCGCTCAGCGCCTGTTGAACCCGATGCGCGACCGGCTTCGCGCGGGCGCGTCGATCGAACGGCTCGCCTGCGCAACCGCCGGATTCGTCGCTTATCTCGCCGCGGCGTCGCCGACTTTCGGCGCGCGCTGGACGCCGTCCGATCCGTTCGCCGACGCTTTGCGCGAAATCGCCGACGACACGGCGGGCGACCTCGACGCTCTGGCGCGGCGAACCCTGGCGCTCTCGGCGATTTTCGGGTCGGATTTGCCGCAAGCGCCGCAGGTCGTCGCGGCGATCGCACGTCATCTCGCCGGATTGCTGTCGGACAATCCGATTGCTTATCTTGCGAGCCTATAGAGCGAGCCGGTATTAGGCGGAGTCATTTGGGGCCCTGAAGGGAGAACGCCCAAGAGGGTTGAGATCGGATTCCTGCATTGATTTCTTGGGCGGAGCGAGGCGCGGAAGGTTTATCGCCAAGCGAGGCGGCGCATTTCTGCGTCAACTCGAATGCAGCCCGCTTCAGAGCGTGGGACTGCTCGTTGGAGTCGCTCTCCGTCATCGCGAGGGAGCGCAGCGACGAAGCGATCCAGACGAGGCTACGCGACGTCGCGGTTGGCGCATTCGGGCGTCCCGATAGGGCCTTGGTCAGCCCGCCGTGATTCCAATGATGGCGTGGCCAACCTATGGCATTGCTCCTGAAACTCAATTCAAACGGTAATTCCTGGGCTTAGTCTGGATCGCTTCGTCGCTACGCTCCCTCGCGATGACGGTAGAGCGGTTCTGACAGAAGGGAGCACGCTCTGCGCCCTCACAACCCATGCGCGCGCAGCTTGTCGTCGATGAACTTCTTGGCGCGCGGCACGTCGGCCTCATCGAGATGCTCAATGATGACGGGAATGTTGGGATGATGCTCGGCGAGCCGCTTGAGGTAATGATCGTAGTTCAGCGCGCCGAGGCCGGCCGCCGGCAGTTCGATCTGGCCGACGCCGCGGAATGTGTGGGACTCGGCCGCGCCCTCGAAGAGCTCGGCATGTTTCTCTTCCTTGTTGGCGCCGGCAAGCTTCACATCCTTGGCGTGGGCGATTTTGATTCTGTCAGAAAGCGCATTGAAGACGCGGTCGAGTTCGCCCTCCATGTCACCGATATTATGCGCCTCGAAATAATTGGTCGGGTCCATCAGCAGGCCGAGCGAACTGTGATTGATGGCCGAGAACATGCGTAGCGTCTCGTTGACCGAGCCGACGACATTGTTGACATAGGTCTCCAGCAGGAACATGGCGCCATGGTCATAGGCGACCTGGACCAGTTCGCGGATGACCGCCGCGCAATCGTGAAATCCTTCCTCGGTCTTATTCTTGGGGTGGCTCACCCAGTCGCTGTCCGTGGCGAACGTGCCGGTCTCCGAAATCACATAGGGGCTGCCGAGGTCGCGCGCGTGGCGGATGATCGTCTTCAAATGATCGAGCCGTTTCTTGCGCTCGGCTTTGTCGGGATGGACGATATTGGTGTAGCCAGACACGCAGCAGATCGGCAGGTTATGGTCGCGAAAGACATCGCGGATGGTGCGGCACTTGTCTTTCGTGATCGCCTCGGTCGACAGGTCCATGTCCTTGAAGGTGAGATCGAGCTGGACCGTCGTCATGCCCTGCGCCTGAATTTTCCTGGCTGTTTCCTTCAGGCCATAGGGGTAGTAGCCGGTGAAGATTCCCACATGCATCATTGGCGTCGTCTCCCTTTTGTTTCTGGTCGTCAGATCGAGAATTCCGACAATGCGACCGGACGGTTCTCGGCGATCGAACGATAGCCCGCTTCAATCAGCGCCATCGTCTTCACATTGTCCGCGCCGGTCAGCGCCGGCGCTTCGTTCCTGTCGAGCGCATATTGCAATTGCTCCATTACGCCGGCGAAGGCATCGGGGAACCATTGCGTCGTCCAGCCTGGCGCGACCCATTCGCCGCCCGTCGATCGCGCGGCGTAGCGCAATGTCGACGGGCTGCCATGGGGATAGTCCGGCCAGCCGATCGTGCCGCTAGCGACGCCTTCGGTTCCCTCGACCCGCCATTTGATGAAAACATCGCCGCCGCCGCCCTCTTTGACCGGGCCTGCCCAGACATCCTCCATCGACAGCGCGATCAAGCCGCCGGGAAAGCGCAGGCTCGAAATCGTTATGCCGTCGGAATGGGCGAAATTTGTGCGCGGGTCGGTTCGCGCGATGGTGGTGATCGTGTCGGGGTCGCCGAACAGATAGCGCAAAGCGTCGAGATGATGGATCGACATGTTGAGCAGCGTCAGCCGACCATAATCTTTCAGGAAGGGCTGCCAGTGCGGAATCGCACGCATCTCGATGGTGGCGAGCACCGGCTCGCCAAGATCGCCGCGCTCAAGCAATTGTTTGAGCACGCGGATCGACTGGTCGTAGCGCATGTTCTGATTGACGGAGAGCACCTTGCCCGCCGCCTTCGCCTCGGCGACCAAAGCGCGCGCCGTCTCGAAATTCATCGCGAGCGGCTTTTGCGCCAGGATCGCCTTGATATGGGGCTGTTTCAGCGCCTGGCGGATGAGATCAGGCTGCTGGTCCGGCGGAAAGGCGATGTCGAGAATCTCCACCCGGGCGTCTTCGATCAGCGCCTGCGGATTGTCATGGACCGTTGCAATCTTCCACCGCGCGGCGACTTCCGCGGCCTTCTCTTTCGTGCGCGAAGCAATGGCGACGACGGGAAAGCCGGCGCCGGCATAGGCGGCCAGATGGATGTCGGCCATGATGAAGCCCGCGCCGATGCAACCGATGCGAAAACGTCGGCAACGTATCGGCGCGTCGGGCGCAAATCCCGCGCTATCGGCCATCTTGTCCTCCCTGTCGGCGCTCGAATGGCGCCTAGGCGTTGCAGTCTCGTGTCTCGCGAAACGCAGTAGCTGCGTTTAGCATTTGGGTAACAGCGGAAACGCGCCGCCTCGCTTGGCGACAAACCTACATTATCTCTTGGCGGCCATTCTGCGTGGAAGGAGATTGAACTCAACTCTCCTGAGCGTTCTCCATCCAGCCGCCAAACGACTCCACCTAACGCCAACGCGCGCTAGCTGCGCGAGCCGGCCACCCATTGTTCCTGGTCGATCAGTACGCCCGTCATCGGACCTCCCGCGTCGCTCAGCAGGAACAGCGTCAGGCGCGCGACGTCGTCGGGGTAGATGAGCCGGCCGAACGGCTGTTCGGCGGAAGCCGCGGCCAACCAGCCCTCGCCCTTTTTCAAGGTTACTCCCTGCATCTGCCGTTCGCCCGGCGTATCGGCCCAGCCAAGGTTGATGCCGTTGACGCGGATGCGATCGAAGCGATGAGCGTTGGCGGCGTTCTTGGTGAGGGTCGCCAGCGCGCCTTTGCTCGCCGAATAGATCGCCAGATCGGGCGCGCCGCAATGGACATTGATCGACAGGATGTTGACGATGCCGCCCGGCGCGCCGCGCTTGCGCATATCCTCGATCGCGCCCTGCATCAGGAAGAACGGCGCGCGCGTATTGACCGCGAACAGCCGCTCCCACATCTCCAACGTGCCGTCGACGAAAGAGGCGCGATCGGTGAGCGCCGCCACATTGACGAGCGCGTCGATGCGCCCAAATCGGGTGATGCAGGCAGCGATAAGCGCAGCTGGAGCGGCGGGATCGGCGAGATCGGCGACATGCGCCGACGCGGGCGCGCCGAGCGCCTCGACTTCATTGACGACCGAGGCAGCCGATTCTGCGTCTCGCCCGGTGATGAGGACGCCGCCGGCTCCCATACGGGCCGCATCCAGGGCGACTGCACGCCCGACGCCGTGCGTCGATCCTGTGACCAGAAATATTTTGCCGGAAAGACTCACAAGACGCCCCCGCGCGACGACGCAGCGGAACGCTTCGGGGCCTTTGTACCGATTTCATAGTCTTTCAATGCGGCTCTCCGATGCTTCTACTGGTCTGCGACGCGGCAGCCAAGACGAAAGTCGAAATGCTAGCATCACGCCTTTCGTTTCAGAAAGGATTTGTTGCCGACCGGCCGAGGCGACGTCGCGCCGCCGCCCCTACCGAGTAACGTTGAGCCGCCTGCTTCCGATCCCAAGCGACCTTCGCCGCAGTCGGCGGCGGATCGGCCAGGCGCAAAGATGGGTCGCGGCCCAGCCGAAGACGAGCGCGACGCCGCCGACCACGAAAGCCTCGAAGGTGATGGGGACGGCGGGCTCATAATCCCTTATCGCACGCGAAGCCGTGGCGGCGTCGAAATTCTCGATCAGGCTGGCCAGACGCGTCAGCGGGCCGCCCATCTCGAACGCCTGCTGCTGGCGGGTAAGCCGGGCGGCGCGATCCATGTCGCTCTCGATCGCCGCGCCACGCTCCTGCGCTAAGCTATCCGGATTGGCCTTCAGCCGGTCGACGCCCTGCGCGCGGGTCAGCGATTGCGCGCCGACCTCGCTGTCGAACTGCGCAATCATCCGGTTGAGCTCGTCGATGGCGCCGCCAAGACGTTGGCGGTATTGCTGCGCAAATTCAGGCAATTGCGAGCCGGCAAGCGCGAACAGCACGCCGATCGCCAGAGCCAATCGTCGGATCAGCAGCATTTGCCCTCATCGCGTGGCGCCATGAGGCATCTTACCGGCACTTCAGGGGTCTGTCGCTGGGGATAGCGGCGTCGCGCCGCTGCCGGGATCGACGTCCCCGCGAGATGTTGACGGAGCGGATCGAATGGCCCTCATATCGGCGCATGCTGGGGCGGCTCAAGACATGAATGAAACGCATCGTTCCGTCGCCGGCCGGCGGTGGCCGCTTCTGCAATCGTTCGCCGGATGGCGGCTCGCCAATCTCGGGCCTGACGTCATCGCCGGCTTGACGCTCGCAGCGATCGCCATCCCCGAGCAAATGGCGACCGCCCGCCTCGGCGGTTTCGCGCCGCAGATCGGCTTTCTTGCGATCATCGCCGGGGCGGCCGCCTTCGCCATTTTTGGCTCCAGCCGCGCGATGTCGGTCGGCGCCGATTCGACGATTACGCCGATATTCGCCGGCTCTCTGGCCCTCCTCGCTGCAAGCGGATCGCCGCATTACGCGGCGCTGGCGGCGATTCTCGCGCTGATCGTTGGCGCGATGCTGATCGCCGGCGGCCTGCTTCGCCTGGGCTGGATCGCCGACCTCCTGTCGATTCCGGTGACCACCGGCTTTCTGGCGGGGATCGCCGGGCACATCATCCTGTCGCAGGCGCCCGCGCTGCTTGGCGTCGCGGCGCCGGAAGGCAGTTTCATCGATAAATTAGAGGCGCTGATCGGAGGGCTCGGCGCAACGAATGTGCTGACGCTCGCCATCGGCCTCGGCGTTCTGGCGATCATGCTGATATCCGAACGCATCAATCCGCGCATTCCCGGCGCGCTGATCGGCCTTGGCGGCGCCACCGCGCTCGTCGCCGCCTTCGGACTGGAAAATCATGGCGTCGCCGCGCTTGGCGCGGTCGCCGGCGCGATTCCAACGCTGAAAATCCCCCAATTGTCGCCAGACGACCTGACGCGGGTCATGCCGATCGCCTTCATCGTCGCCGTGGTCGTGATGGTGCAGACCGCGGCGACGACGCGCGCCTTTTCTGCCGGCCGCGAGCCGGACGTCAATCGCGACTTCGTCGGCGTCGGCGCGGCAAGCGCGCTGGCGGGCCTGATCGGCGCCTTTCCCGTCAATGCCAGCCCGCCGCGCACGGCGGTGGTGGTAGAGACTGGCGGCGCCTCACAATTGGGCGCGCTGGTTTGCGCGGCGCTTGTCCTGGCGCTTTCGGCTTTCGGCGCAGGCCTCCTCACCCATGTTCCCTATGCCGCGCTGGCCGGCGTGTTGCTGTTCGTCGCGCAAAGGATTATCCGCGTTTCGACTTTCGTCGACGTCTGGCGCCAGAGCCTTGCCGAATTCGCGCTGATCGTCGCGACGCTGGCGGCGATCCTGCTCTTGCCGATCCAGCAGGGCGTCGCCATCGGCATCATCCTGTCGCTGCTGCATGGCATCTGGACGATAACGCGCGCCAGGACCGTCGAATTTGCGAGAATCCCCGGCACTTCGATCTGGTGGCCGAAATCGGCGGCCGATGCAGGCGAGACCATCCCCGGCGTCATCGTGGTCGCCTTGCAGGCGCCGCTGTCCTTTCTCAACGCCAATGATTTCCAGCACGCGATCCTCGCCCTGGTCGCCGCGCGCGCCTCCCCCGTGCGCCTCGTGGTCATCGAGGCCAATAGCATCGCCGATATCGACTATACCGCCGCGCGGGCGCTATGCGCGGTCGTCGCCAGGTTGCGCGCGAGGGGAATCGCGATCGCATTCGCACGGCTGGAATCGGTTCGCGCGCAGGAAGCCTTCGTGCGCCTCGGGCTCGAAAAGGAGGTCGGCGCCGATCGCCTTTTTCACAGCGTCGAGGAAGCGGTGCGGGCGGGGCCTTCTCTGAGTCCAACCTGATGTCGGATCGCTGGTCACGCCGTCGTCACTTTCCGATGTGACGGTCCGGGGGAGCGCCGGGATGCGGGTCGCGATTGGCCTGGCGCTGCGCGCCGCAAGGGAACCAAAACGATGAAAAGACGGCCGAAGCTTCTTGGTCTTGCTGCTGCGCTATTTCTGGCCGCGCCGGCGCTCGCGCAGGAGCCGACCAAACCCGTCGCCGGGCTCGAGCGGATCAACCATATCATCGTGATCTATCTCGAAAACCGCAGTTTCGATCAGCTCTATGGGCTGTTTCCGGGCGCCGACGGCGTCGCCAACGCGGGCGCGGCCGGCACGCAGGTCGACCGCGACGGCAAGCCCTATGACAAACTGCCGCCGGTGCTGAACACCAATTTCGCGCCGCCGCAGATCGACGGGCGTTTTCCCGCCGATCTGCCCAATGGGCCGTTCCGCGCCGAGCCCTATGTCTCGCTATCGCAAATCACCGGCGACGCCTGGCACCGCTATTATCAGGAGCAATTGCAGATCGATGGCGGCAAGATGGACAAGTTCGTCGCCTGGAGCGACGCAGGCTCGTTGCCGATGAGTTATTTCGACGGTTCGCCCACCCCGCTCTGGGCCTATGCCAGGCATTATGTTCTGATGGATCATTTCCACCATGCGGCGTTCGGCGGCTCTTTCATGAACCACATGCTGTTCGTCTGCGCCTGCGTGGCGCGGTTCGACGACGCGCCGCCCGCCATGGTGGCCAAGCTCGACGACAAGGGCGCGCTGGTCAAAGACGGCGCCGTGACCCCGGACGGCTATGCCGTCAATACGGTGTTGCCGCGGTTCGGACCGTTGCCCGCCAATTACGATCCCGCCAAAACGCTGCCCATCCAGACCAATCCGACGATCGGCGACCGGCTCGACGAAAAGGGGATCGACTGGGCCTGGTATTCGGGCGGTTGGGACGCGGCCGTGGCGGGCAAGCCGGGCCCCCTGTTCCAATTCCATCACCAGCCCTTCGCCTATTTCGAACATTATGCCTTGGGCACGTCGGGGGCGAAGGCGCATTTGAAAGACGAGGTCGATTTCGTCGACGGCATCGAAAAGGGCGCGTTGCCCCCGGTCGCCTTCTTCAAGCCGAGCGGCGAGGACAACGAGCATCCAGGCTATGCCAGCGTGTTGGCTGGCGAATATCACACCGCGCTTCTGTTGCGCCTCATCGAGCGCAGCCCGCTGTGGAAGGACAGCGTCGTCATCGTCACTTATGACGAGAACGGCGGCCTCTGGGACCATGTCGCGCCCCCCGTCATCGACCGCTGGGGGCCGGGCACGCGGGTTCCGACGCTGGTCATCTCGCCTTTCGCCAAACGTGGCTTTATCGATCACACCGTCTATGACACGACCGCCATTTTGAAATTGATCGAGACGCGCTTCGCTTTGGCGCCGCTCGGAACAAGGGACGCCCGCAGCGCCGATATGACGGCGGCGTTCGATTTCCAATGATGGAGCGGCTGTGACGGAAGTTCTGATTGGCGTGGTCACCGTTTCGGACCGCGCGAGCGCCGGCATCTACGAGGATAAGGGCGGCCCGGGCATCGAAGCGGCGCTGACGGCGATCCTGGCGACGCCCTGGCGCGCCGTCCGGCGAATCGTGCCCGACGAGCGTCCGACGATCGAGGCGGCGTTGCGTGAACTTGCCGATGTCGCCAATTGCTCGCTGATCCTTACCACCGGAGGCACCGGCCCGTCGCCCCGCGATGTGACGCCGGAGGCGACCGAAGCGGTTTGCGAGCGCATTCTGCCGGGTTTCGGTGAATTGATGCGCGTCAAAAGCCTGCTGGAAGTGCCGACCGCCATTCTTTCCCGTCAGCTTGCCGGCACGCGCGGCCACACATTGATCGTCAACCTTCCCGGCAAGCCCTCAGCGATCCGCACCTGTCTGGATGCGGTTTTTCCAGCCATCCCCTATTGCCTCGATCTGATCGGCGGCGACCGGCTCGAGACCAATCCGATGGCCGTCAAGGCGTTTCGCCCCAAGCAGTAAAGCGGGGCGGGCGGCGGGACGGCGCCTCAATCGTCGTCGCTGATCTTGGGCGGCCCGACCGGCGCGTCGGCGTCTTTCTTTTTGGACGACTTCACCATGATGGGATGCGGCGCGCACCAGCCGGGCAAATAATTCGCCTCCTCGGTCTTGGCCCATTGCATCGCCAGCGCCAGCGAGCCCTTGAAGTCCTTTTCGGCCGCCTTGACCTTGATCCGCCGGCGCAGGAAATCGGCCCACAGGAATTCGGAAAAGGGCGTCGAATCCTTGGCGAAGCCGCCAAGGCGCCGCAATTCCCCCGCCAGCGAGCGGAACGGGTCGTCCTTCATGCGGGCGACCGTCTTGGGCAAGTCCGAATAGGACCGCCGCTGCCCCTTGCTGTCGTATGGATGGGTCCAGGCTCGAAAATCCAGAACCGTCCAGAATGCATCGAGATCGAGTTGGTGAAGGTCGGCGATCACTGTGGTGAAGACGCTTTTGACGCCGTTGTCGTGCAGCGCCCGCGCCAGATGGTGATGGTCGGTGAGATAGCGTTCCTTGCCGGGGCCGATGATGACCGGCACCATATGGGAGCCGAGAAAGCGCTCGAGTTTCGCCGGTTCGAAACTGCGCCACGCCTGGCGCTTTTCCTCCACCTCCCGCATCCCGAGCGTCATCTGCGTCGGCCGTAATTCGAGGATCGGCGTGGGAGTCAGCACCGGCTCCCGGATGTGGTCAGCCATGATTTCTCCAGCAATATCGATCAAACGCCAGCTCAAACTGCCGCACTCGCGGCCGCGGGTCAATGAACGGCGGCCGGGCGCCGGTTCGCATTCTCCGGCTCCGCCGCGATCGGCCCTCGCGCGCGATGGCGGGCAATTTGACCCGTCGGTTCAATTCATGCTCTGTCCCGCCCGATCGCTGGCCGCCTTCGCGCGCGCCGAATTTTGGGCAGACTCCTTAAAGAACAGACATGCGGCCTGAGCGTTATAACGCCCGCGAGGCGGAACAAAAGTGGCAAAAGATCTGGGCTGAACGCGCGACGTTCAAGACGAAAGACGACGATTCGCGCGCCAAATATTACGTGCTCGAAATGTTCCCCTATCCATCGGGGCGCATCCATATGGGCCACGTGCGCAATTATGCGATGGGCGATGTGGTGGCGCGCTACAAACGCGCGCGCGGCTTCAACGTGCTGCATCCGATGGGCTGGGACGCTTTTGGCATGCCCGCCGAAAACGCCGCGATGCAGAATAAGTCGCATCCGGCGGCCTGGACCTACGCCAATATCGACACGATGCGCGACCAGCTCAAATCCATGGGCCTGTCGCTCGACTGGTCGCGCGAGATCGCCACCTGCGACCCCAGCTATTACCGGCATCAGCAGAAACTGTTCCTTGATTTCCTCGCTGCCGGCCTCGTCGCCCGTAAGAAATCCAAGGTCAATTGGGACCCCGTCGACCATACCGTGCTCGCCAATGAACAGGTGATCGACGGGCGGGGCTGGCGTTCGAACGCGGTCGTCGAGCAGCGCGAGCTGACGCAATGGTTCTTCAGGATCACTGATTATGCGGAGGAGCTGCTGACCGCCCTCGACGGCCTCGACCGCTGGCCGGAAAAAGTGCGCCTGATGCAGCGCAACTGGATCGGCCGTTCGGAAGGCATGCTGGTGCGTTTCGCGATCGATCCGGCTTTCGCGCCGCAGGTCGCATCGGAGGCGGGCGCGCAGGAACTGGAAATCTATACGACGCGGCCGGACACTCTGTTCGGCGCGAAATTCATGGGCCTGGCGCCCGACCATCCGCTGGCGTCCGCGGCGGCGCGGCATGATCCGAAACTGCGAGCCTTCATCGAGGAATGCAAGCGCGTCGGAACCTCCCTTGCGGCGATCGAAACGGCTGAGAAGAAAGGTTATGACACCGGCCTGCGCGTCATCCACCCCTTCGATCCAAGCTGGCGCCTGCCGGTCTATGTCGCCAATTTCATTCTGATGGATTATGGCACGGGGGCGATTTTTGGCTGCCCGGCGCATGACCAGCGCGATCTCGATTTCGTCAACGCCTATGGCCTCGGCGCGACGCCGGTCGTCTGCCCGCCCGGCGTCGATCCGGGGTCGTTCACGATCGACAAGGAGGCTTATGACGGCGACGGCGTCATGATCAATTCACGCTTCCTCAACGGAATGACGATCGAGGCGGCCAAGCAGGAAGTCGCGCGCCGTCTGGAGACGCAGAATCTCGGCAATCGCCCGCAAGGCAAGCGGCAGGTCAATTTCAAGTTGCGCGACTGGGGCATTTCGCGCCAGCGCTATTGGGGCTGCCCGATCCCGGTCATTCATTGCCAGGCTTGCGGCATCGTGCCGGTTCCCGCCGGCGACCTGCCGGTCGTCCTGCCGCAGGATGTGTCCTTCGATCTGCCGGGCAACCCGCTCGATCGGCATCCCACCTGGAAACATGTCGCTTGCCCGCAATGCGGCGGCCCGGCGCGGCGCGAGACGGACACGATGGATACGTTCGTCGATTCCTCCTGGTATTTCGCTCGCTTCACCGATCCGACCAACGAGACCGCGCCGACGACGCCCGCTATCGCCAATCATTGGCTGCCGGTCGACCAATATATCGGCGGCGTCGAACACGCGATCCTGCATCTGCTCTACTCGCGCTTTTTCACGCGGGCGATGCGCCGTTGCGGCCATCTTGCGCTCGACGAGCCGTTCGCCGGCCTTTTCACGCAAGGCATGGTCGTCCACGAGACCTATCGCCATCCGCATGGTCAGTGGATCGCGCCGGCCGAGGTTCGGGTGGAGGCGGGACCGGACCGACGGCGCGCGATTCTGATCGAGGGCGGCGTTGAAATCGAAATCGGTCCGATCGAGAAAATGTCGAAGTCCAAGCGCAACACGGTCGACCCCGACGACATTATTGCGACCTATGGCGCCGACACTGCGCGCTGGTTCATGCTTTCGGATTCGCCGCCCGAGCGCGACGTGATCTGGACCGAGGCGGGCATCCAGGGCGCCTCCAGACAGACGCAGCGGCTGTGGCGGCTGGTTTGCGAAATCGAGCGCATCGTCGGCGCCGCGCGCCCCGCCATGCCCGCGTCGTTCTCGCAGGATGCGCATAAGATCCGGCAGGCGGCGCATGGCGCGCTCGCCAAAGTCGAGAGCGAGGTGGAGCAACTGCGTTTCAATGTCTGCATCGCGGCGATTTACGAACTCTCCAACGTCCTCGGCGCGGCCGTCGGCGCGATTGAGCAGGCCGGGATCGCAGACGATTTGCGGTTCGCTTTCGCTGAAGCCGGCGATATTCTGGTGCATCTCTTCGCGCCGATGATGCCGCATCTGGCGGAGGAATGCTGGTCCGTGCTCGGACATGAGGGGCTTATCGCGGAAAGCCCTTGGCCCGCGCTTGACCGCGCCCTCATCGTCTCGACGCATGCAACCTATGTCGTGCAAGTCAACGGCCGCAAACGTGCGGAATTGACGATCGCGCGCGAAGCCGACGCAAAAGCGGTCGAGGCGGCCGCTTTATCTCTCGACGCCGTGCGGCGGGCGTTGGATAATCGGCCGCCGAAGAAAGTCATCGTCGTGCCTCTGAGGATCGTCAATGTCGTGGTCTGAGATTTGGCCTTCGTCAAGGGATTGGCGGATTTTCGCCGCCCTATTGCTGGCGCTTCCTGCCGGCGGGTGCTTTCAACCGCTCTATGGCGAGGCCGCCCATCCCGGCCTGACCGCCGATATGCAGGCGATCGCCGTCGAACCGATTGGCGATCGCATTGGCCATTATCTCGGCGACGACCTGATCGCCAACCTCAATGGCACGGGCTCGACGCCCACGCCGAAATATCGGCTGACCGTCAAAGTCGTGCAATCGTCGTCGACGCCGACCGTCACTTCGCAGCTCCAGGTCGCCAACGCCGCCACGGTGTCGGCGACCGCTACTTACGTTCTGAAGGCCGCGGGCAGCGGCGAGATGCTCGTCACCGACAAGGCGAATGCGGCCGCCGTCTACGATCGCACCGAGGACCGCTTCGCGAATTTGCGCGCGCAACGAGACGCCGAGATAAGACTGGCGAAATCGTTGGCGGACGAAATCGAGCTGCGCCTCGCCGCTTATTTGGGAGCGAAAAAATAGCGCTTTTGCGCGGCTATGGGACGGCGGCTTACTGCCGTCAGCCGGAAAACCGATCGATCGTGAGCAATTCTGCCAGAACTTCACTCGCATTCGCTGCTCGCCGAGAGCGCCCATCTCGACAGCGACGCCTGCTGCAATCAGACGCGGGCCGCCAACAGTTTTCGCCTTGGCGCCGCCTATTTTTTCTACTGATGCGGAGGCGATAGAAGGTCGGCCGTTCGCGTCGAACGCGTTTGCCCGTCGCGACGCCGGATCGAGCCTGGCGCGCGTTGAATTCCCCAATAATCCAGGCGAGGATTAACGATTGCCCCGACTTTTCACGGGCCTCGAACTACCTTCCGAGATTGCGACGGAACTTGCGATGTTGCGTGGCGGAGTTTCGGGCGCGCGTTGGGTCGAGGCGAATGATTATCACATCACGCTGCGCTTCATCGGCGATATTGACGAACGCATGGCCGGCGAAGCCGCCGAGGCGCTCGAGGAAATCGGCCGGCCGTCTATCCCCGTCGCCCTCGAAAGTCTCAGTTGGTTCGGCGGCGACAAACCGCGCGCCATCGTCGCCATGGTCAAGCCGACCGCTGCGCTCTTGGAGTTGCAGGCCGATCAGGAACGGCGACTGCGGCGCATCGGCCTGCCGCCGGAGACACGAAAATATACGCCCCATGTGACATTGGCGCGGTTGCGGTCGGCCTCGCCCTATGCCGTCGCCGATTATTTGAGCGCGCGCGGTTATTTTCCGATCCGCCAATTCGAGGCGACGCGCTACGTCCTGTTTTCGGCGCGCGAGTCGATGGGAGGCGGTCCCTATCTCGTCGAGGCGGCCTATCCGCTGCAAGGACCTGACGGTCAATGAAGCTTCATATCGACGTTGAACGGCGCTCGCTGTCGCTCGATCCCCGCGATCCGGCTTTTTTCAACGATCCCTATCCCGCCTATCACGCCATTCGCGCCGCTGCGCCCGCGTTTTTCTGGGAACAATATGGCTTCTGGTGCTTCGCCCGACACGCGCAGGTGTCGGCGTTGCTGCGCGACCGCCGCTTCGGACGTCAGATTCTTCATCTGACGAGCCGCGAAAAACTTGGCTGGAGCGAGCCGCCCGCGCATCTGCAGCCGTTCCTGGACGTGGAGCGTCATTCGCTGCTCGAACTTGAGGCGCCCGAACACACGCGTCTGCGCAACCTCGTCAATCGCGCCTTCGTATCGCGGCAGGTCGAACGCCTTGCGCCGCGCATCGACAGGTTGGCGAATGAATTGATCGACCGGTTCGAGGGGCGAGGCGAAGTCGATCTGCTTGAATATTTTGCGACGCCGATCCCGGTTATCGTCATCGCAGAGCTACTGGGCGTATCAGGTGAGATGTCGACGCATCTGCTGGGTTGGTCGCATCGCATGGTCGCGATGTATCAATTTGGCGTGACGCGCGCCGTCGAGGACAGCGCGGTGGCGGCGACCCGCGAATTTGTCGCGTTTCTGCGCGGCGCGGTCGAAATGCGCCGCGGCGCGCCAGGCGACGATCTCATCAGCCAGCTTATCAGCGCCCAGACCGACGAGGGGCGCCTCAGCGAAGAGGAACTGATCGCGACCTGCATCCTTCTGCTGAACGCTGGCCATGAAGCGACGGTGCACGCAATCGGCAATGGCGTGAAAGCGATGCTGGAGGCTGAAATCGATCCTCGCCAAGCTTTTGCGACGCCATCGGCGACCGCGGCGACGGTCGAGGAATTGCTGCGGTTCGACGCGCCGCTCCATCTGTTCACGCGCTACGCGCTCGGAGATGTCGAATTTGACGGCGTCGCCTTTCGGCAGGGTGACAGGATCGGCTTGCTGCTTGGCGCCGCCAACCGCGACCCCGAACGTTTCGCCAGACCCGATCTTATCGACGCCTCCCGATCGCCCAATCCCCATGTCGCTTTCGGCGGCGGCATCCACTTCTGCCTTGGCGCGCCGCTGGCGCGCCTCGAAATGGAGATCGCGTTGCCGATTCTGTTCCGGCGTCTGCCTAAGCTGCGGCTGGCGGAGCGCCCGGTTTATCGCGACAGCTTTCATTTTCACGGCCTTGCAGCATTGTCTGTCGCTTGGTGAGCGACCGCCGCTAAGACGCGTCGCGGAAAGAACCATTCGCCGCCGTCGCGCGCCAACGGGGCGATGATGCGATTCAAGAGCCCGGCCGCGAGACCTTGTCGCTCTCCATATTGTTATCGCTTCGGGCGGACTATTGTTCAAATCCTGGCCAGGATGCTATAAGATTGGTCCTATCGGGATCCAGATAGCTTTGGGGATAAGCTATGTCCGTCGGCGCAGAGAAAGAAATATTGAACAATGGTTCGTCGATCCCGACGGGCCTGCCGAAGGCTGGCGTTCTTATGAAAACGACGAACGAGACCGCGAAATCGCCCAGTGAAACTGAAATCGATGGAATCGAATCCGAGCACAATACTATTTTCGATAGTCTGGTGAAGGTCGAAGGCGAAGTCGCCGGCCTTGTCGCCTATTCCATCTACAAGCAGAACAAACGGGCCTGGCTTCAGGACTTTCTCAAGGCGACCGGACGTCCGCCGACCGAGGCGGAATCGCGCGCCTATATCATTGGCGAGAGTACCGAGCGGCGACTGGCGACTTATCGTCATCTTGCGGCGTCAACGCTGGCGGGACAAGGGCCGGACGTCCCCGCGTCGGCCCGGGCGATGCGCCCGGCGACAGGCCGTCCGGCGTCATTCTTCGTCGTCTGGGCGATCGTGCTGATCGCGGCGATTGTCGTGCTCGCCTACGCGCTCCATGCCGGTCTTGGAATCGGCAAATAAATTTCGTCAGAGGAATTGCGCGCCCTGCATGGACGTCTGCAATTCGAATGTCTGAAATTGCGTGAACACCTGCGCGGTCCAGGCCCGCAGGCTGGTGCGCGTCACAATCGACATGTCGGACGGCGGCGCGAGCAGGAAGTGCGACAGGGAAAATTCGGGCGCTTCGAAACATGCCCTGCTTGACGCGTCGAGCGCGCCAATGACGAAACGCCGCGATGACGGATATTGGGCGAGAATATCGGAAGCGTCGAGCCCGAGCGGCGCGGCGCCTTTGTTCGTCACGATCACCATGCCGAGTTCCGGCCATCGCGCGGCCAGCGCAAGCGCGGCCGCGGGAGAGGCCGAGGTCGCATCCGCATGGAACAGGGCGATCGGCTGAACCATCGCCCGCCGCGCCTCATCCATAAAGCCGATCTGGCTCATGGTCTCGACAAACCGACTGTAGGAGCGATGCCAGACATCAACGATTTTCGGCGTCTCGTCATGGACGAGCAGCCGGTCGAACATCGCGACCTGACCCTCGATCGTGGCGGCGTCGACGATCGTCACGGCTTGCGGGAAACGCGCGCCGTAGTCCGGCTCATGCGGATCGGTGTCGAAGCCGGCAAAACTTCTGCCGTTGAAGATGAGATATTCGGTCAGCAGGCGCGCTGTCGTGGTCGCGCCAGTCCGTTTATGGGGCGAGCAGCAAATATAGACCCTGGTCTTTTGCTCCATCGCCGCATGTTCATTTCTTTTGCGAAGCGCCCGAGATGAGATCGAGCAGGCCAATCTTCTCGAATTCCTCGGCGATCTTGCCCTGCCATGTCCTGACATAGCCGCGCAGCACGAAGGAATGCGCCGCTGGCCGACCATCGCTCGTCTTGTTGCCTACGAACTGCGAAAAGGGCGAGCCGGCGATCTCGACCTGCTCATAAGCCATCTCGCTGAGTTTCGGGATCGTCAATTCACCGGCGCCGCGCGTCTTCGAAAAATAATTCTGGTAGGTCGCAGGATCCCACTCAAAAAACGTCGAATCGTTGACGTGATTCTTGACCAGGAAATAATGCGCATTCGCAACGAAGGGCGCGGTTTCGGATATCTCGTCGAGCGAGGCGATCGAAGGGCCGAGCACGTGAAACAGAATGAACGTGAAATGGCCTTCGCGCACCGCGTCGAAAAAACCGACGTCGCGCAGCGCCCGTAATGTCCGCGCCAAGGCGCCGGCGCGCGTGTCGATGATCGAGACTTTGACCTGCGCGGTGTTCAACGTGTCGAGAATTTTCATCTGGTCGGATGTGGAATCGATGTCGACGATTTCGGTCATGTCGCCATGGAATCGCTTCAATGTGCCGCGCGGGCTTTCTGTATCGAAAGCGCGCGTCATGATGTTCTTTCCGGTGAGATAATCGGCAAGAGCGCGCGCCACGGTCGTCTTTCCAACTCCGCCCTTGTCCGCGCCGACGAGAATGACTGCTGGCTTCATGGTTTTAATTGCTCCCGCACGAGTTTTCGCTATCGGTTTCTTCTTGGCCGATGACCGAGCCCTCGCGCTCGATGATCGAGCGCTTGCAGCCGACGACCGGGCGCTCCGCGCTGCTGCTTTTGAATTCCTTGGACGACGGGCCATTTCATATCCCTATTGCCAAATCCTATGAGACGGGGATCGGCAAGTTCATGTGAGAAAGGGAAGAGACGAGGCTAGCATCGAAAGTCTAAATCAAAGGTTCTTTTTGAGAACCCAGGTTCAGTAGGCAACCTTGGCACGACTTTCTTGGTTTTACCACCCTCGCTAGGCTTGCGGCGGCATGCGTGCGCAAGTCGTCATCGTACGATCGTCAATCGTTTGGCGGCGCGCGTCAGGCCCGTATAAAGCCAGCGATTGCGATGCTCGCCAAATGCATAGCTTTCGTCGAACAGCATCACATTGTCCCATTGCGAACCTTGCGCCTTATGAACAGTGAGCGCGTAGCCGAAATCGAATTCGTCGGATTCGCGACGTTGGGGAAATGGGATTTCCGCCTCGCCGCCTTCAAAGAATTGGCGGAGCACGGCGACTTTGGCGCTGGCGCGGCCGGCGCCGTCCTCAGGCTGCAGCGTCATGCGCACAAATTCCTTGCGCATCGCCCTGAGCGCCTCGACGCGCCACAGGCCGCCGTTGATGAGCCCCTTGGCGCGGTCGTTGCGCAGGCAGACCAGCCGGTCGCCCGCGACCGGCAGCGGCTCCTTGATGCCTAAGAGTTCGCGAATGCGTCCGTTATAGAGCCGGCGGGTCCGGTTGAGACCGACCAGAACCTGATCGACGCCGAGGACGGCGCCGGGTTCGATCTCGTCGCGCCGGATCACGCGGCTCTCGCCGTATTGGCCGTAGGCGAGCTTGCCGCCGCCGCGCACTTGTTCGGACAGGAGGATGATTGGATCGTCCTGCGCCTGCCGATGGATCTCGGTGAGCATGATGTCCGGCTCGACTTCGGTGAAGAAACCGCCGCCCTTGACGGGAGGCAATTGCGCGGGATCGCCAAGCACCAGAATGGGCTTGCCGAAAGACAGGAGGTCGCGGCCGAGCTCGGCGTCGACCATCGAACATTCGTCGATTACGATCAGGCCGGCGCGCGAGGCCGGCCCGTCGTGATTGAGCTTGAATTTTGGCGCGCCGTCGTCGTCCTCGCTCGCGCGATAGATCAGCGCGTGGATCGTAGTGGCGCCGACGCAGCCCTTCGAGCGCATCACCAGCGCCGCCTTGCCGGTGAAAGCGGCGAAGGTCGCTTCGCCTTGCGATCCTTGTGCGATGTGGCGCGCAAGCGTCGTCTTGCCGACGCCGGCATAGCCGAACAGCCGGAACACCTGCGGCTCGCCGGCGCGCAGCCATTGCCCCACCCGATCGAGGGCCGATTGCTGCTCGCGCGACCAGTCCATACATTTCCTTGCATTCGTTCGATAGTGAGGAAGAGCCGATCCGAGGCCGCAATCAGTAAACAATTGGTTTATGATTTTGGAGTAATTTAGCAATCAGAACGATTGCATCGAAGCTCGCCCCGCCCCGGCTCGGTCTGAAGGCAGGCCTTGAACCCTTCGGCGGGATGGCCATATTAGCCCGGTCCGGCGCGCTCTTGCGAGCGAAGTCCGGAGATCAGCGGGCGAGGCGCTTCAGTGCGAAGGCTTTGCCGGTGAAGCGCCGAAAGGGCTTCGAATATGGTGCGCGTGGCTGCATTGAGTTCTCCGTTTCTGCTCGGCTTCGACGAGATCGAGCGTGCGCTCGATAAGGTGTCGAAGGCGGCGTCCGACGGCTATCCTCCTTATAATATTGAGAGAATTGCTCGTTCGGGTCCGACGCCTGAAATGCTGCGCATTACGCTTGCCGTCGCCGGTTTCGGTCAGGATCAGATCGAGGTGACGCAGGAGGAGAGCCAGCTCCTGATTCGCGGGCGCCAGCAGGAAGACAAGACGCGCTGTTACCTGCATCGCGGCATCGCCGCGCGGCAGTTTCAGCGAAGCTTTCTTCTCGCCGAAGGTATGGAAGTGCTTGGCGCGGAACTTGCGAATGGGCTGTTGTCGATCGATTTGGCCCGGCCGCAGCCAGATAGAGTTGTGAAGAAAATCAACGTGTTAGCGCGAGACTAATCGTTCGCGCGGGTTGGCGGGTCCTTGTCGGACCGCTTTTGAGGAGTTAGGACGATGAACAACCAAACCAATGATCGCCCGGTGCTGACGCCCCAGGAGTTCGCCCATTTGGGCGGCGGCGCATTGGCCTACGTCAAGACCATCCGCTCGGAGGACGCGCAGCGTCTGTTTCCGCAGGCGCCGGCCATTCGCCCGGGCCTTGAGCTTTACGCCCTGCTGGGCGCGGACGGCACGCCGATCATGCTGACCGATTCCCGCGATGCGGCGATCGCCAATGCCTGGGAAAACCAGTTGCAGACGGTGAGCCTGCACTAAGCGGCGCTTTTCCTCGCTCCCGAACGAGGAGGCGGGGCGATTTCCCTCCGCGCGATCGAGCACTGCGAGGAATCTTTCGCCAAGGCTTGCCTGAGCGGCGCGGCGCCCCCAAAGTTGGGAAACCCTGATCGTGATTCGGCGCCTCGCCTCCCCCGACGGGGAGGGACGGCGGCGCCGTCTCGCCGCCCTGATGGATTGCCCATGCGCGCCTATCTCGATCTCCTGGCCGAAGCGCTCAATGCCGGCGCGGCGAAAGGCGATCGAACGGGCACGGGCGTCAAATCGCTGTTCGGCCGGCAGATCCGGTTCGACCTGCAAAAAGGCTTCCCGCTCGTCACCACCAAGCGGCTGCACCTGAAATCGATCGTCCATGAATTGATCTGGTTCCTGCAGGGCGACACCAATGTCGCCTATCTCCAGGCCAATGGCGTGCGCATCTGGGACGAATGGGCTGATGAAAAAGGCGATCTCGGGCCGGTCTATGGCAGACAGTGGCGCGGCTGGCAGGGCGCGGACGGACGCGTCCACGACCAGATCGCCTGGCTCCTTAAAGAGATCAAACGCAATCCCAATTCGCGCCGCCTGATCGTCTCGGCCTGGAATGTCGGCGAAATCGACCGGATGAAACTGGCCCCATGCCATTGCCTGTTCCAGTTTTATGTCGTCGACGGGCGGCTGTCCTGCCAGCTCTACCAGCGCTCGGCCGATCTCTTTCTCGGCGTGCCGTTCAATATCGCCAGCTATGCGCTGCTGACCCATTTGATCGCGCAGGCGAGTGGCTTGGAAGTCGGCGAATTCGTCCACACGTTCGGCGACGCGCATCTCTATCTCAACCATATCGATCAGGCGCGCGAACAATTGACGCGGGCGCCGCGTCCCCTGCCGCGCCTGAGGCTCAATCCGGCGCCGTCGCTGTTCGATTTCAAATATGAGGACGTCGCCTTCGAGGGCTACGATCCCTGGCCGGCGATCAAGGCGCCGGTGGCGGTATGAGCGAGCCGCCGGGCGCGCGGACGGCTCGGCCCGCCATCGCGCTTGTCGCGGCGGTGGCGCGCAATCGCGTTCTCGGCGGCGACAACCGCATGATCTGGAAGCTCTCGAGCGATCAGAAGCGGTTCCGCGCGCTGACCTGGGGCAAGCCGCTGATCATGGGCCGCAAGACCTTCGAATCCATCGGCAAGCCTTTGCCCGGTCGTGAGACGATCGTCGTCACGCGCGATCGGGGGTTCGCGCCGGCCGGCGTGCGCGTCGCGCATGATGTGGACGCGGCGCTGACGCATGCCGAACAGATCGCTGACGAGATGAAGGCCGATGCGATCATGGTTGTCGGCGGCGGCGAAATCTATCGTCAGACGATCGCGCGCGCCGACCGGCTCTATCTCACCGAAGTCGATCTTGCGCCCGAGGGCGATGCGCATTTTCCCGCCATCGATCCGGCATACTGGCGCGAAGCGAGCCGCGAGCGCGGCGTTCGAACCGAGCGCGACGAGGCTGAGTTTACCTATATCGATTACGTCAGGCGCGGTGGCTGAAGCGCCGGCCCCATCGCGATCGGCGCCGCTCAAGCCTTCTCGATGAATCGCAGCCCGGCGCAGAGCGCGCTCGCGTGACGCAACGCCGCCGCTGCCGCGACGATCATCTGCGGCAGCACCAGCCATTCGAGCGTCCAGGCGGCGCCCGAGCGTTCGTTCTCATGCACCAGCGCCTGATGCTGCGCGACGAGCAGCGCGGCGTTGAAGCGCGCCAGCGTCACCAGCGCCTCGGCGCGCACCGGGTTCGACTTATGCGGCATCGCCGAGGAGCCGCCGCCCTCGGCCAGTTTGACCTCGCCGATCTCATTCTGCGCCATCAACGCGACATCCGCGCCGATCTTGCCGAGCGAGCCCGTGACAAGCGAAGCCCACGAGGCCAATTCGGCGAGCGCGTCGCGCTCGACATGCCAGCAAGGTCCGGCGCGAAGCTGCAACAGCCGCGCGAGCTCGGCGACGATCGCCTCGCCTTTGCCATCGAGATCGCCGCGCACGCCGACCGCGCCGCCAAACTGGACGACAAGCAGGCGTGGACGTAGCTCGTCGAGGCGTACGACGTGCCGTTCGAGCGGTTCGCGCCAGCCGCGCAGCTTGTCGGCGGCATGGATCGGCAGGGCGCGCTGCATCCTGGTGCGGCCCATCAGCGCCACCGCGCCCTGGTCCTTCTCCAGCACGCGCAGCGTTTCAATCAGCGCGCGCAGCCGCGTCTCGAACAAGTTCAGCACCGGCTTCAGTCGCAGGATCAGGCTGGTGTCGATGACGTCCTGGCTGGTCGCGCCGCGGTGAACATGAGAATCATGCGGCGGCCCTACTTTGGCGCGCAGCAGTTTGACGAGGGCGGGAGCGACGACGCCATCCTGCGCCGCGCCATCGGCGAGGCTTGCGAGATCGGGCGAGAACCGGTCGCAGACGGCCGCGATATCAGCCGCCGCCTCGGCCGGTATGAGGCCGACCGCGCCTTGCGCGCGCGCGAGCGCGCTCTCGAAATCGAGCATCGCGCGAATGTCTGCTTCGACAGAGAAATAGCCCGCCACTTCCGCGTCGCCGAGCAGAGGCGAAAGGATCGGGCTGTCGAGGGCGGAAACGGTCATGGACCCCTGTCAAATGTCGAAGAAAATCGTCTCTCGCTCACCCTGCAGATGAATGTCGAACGTATAGACCGCCTCGCCGGCCCCCTCGCTGCGCGCCCCTATGAGGGTAGCGGCGCGGTCGCGATGTTCGACGCGGGCGAGCACGGGGCATTCGGCGTTCGCCGCCGCTTGGTCGGAGAAATACATCCGCGTATGGAGCCCGATATTGATGCCGCGCGCGACGATCCAGAAGGTGATATGCGGCGCCATCAACCGGCCGTCGACGAAGGGAACGCGGCCCGGCCTGATCGTCTCGAAGCGATATTCACCGGTGACGCCGTCGGTCGGCTGGCGGCCCCAGCCGGTGAATGCCGGATCGGCCTTGCCACGCTTTTCCTGGGGGCTGTTGTAAAGCCCGGCGGCATCGGCCTGCCAGATTTCAACCAGCGCGTCGCGCAATGGCGCGCCGCCGCCGTCGATGACGCGGCCCTTCACGAGGATGCGCTCGCCTTTGGCGCCCGGGCCGAGCATCGTCCTGCCGAGATCGCCGGCATTGCCATAGATTTCGATGCCGGAATGATTGGGCGTCGCGCCGATATGAATATAGGGGCCGGCGGTTTGCGAGGGCGATTCCTTCAGGCGGTCGAGGCTCTGGGCCATCAATTCCCCTCCATCCGGTTTTCGAACAGGGTCGAACGGCGGCCGCGCAGTACGATGTCGAACTTATAGGCCAGCGAATCCATATGGATGGAATTGGAGCGGTCGAGCGCGGCGACCAGCGTCTCCACCGCGCTTCGATCGGGAATGCCCATGACGATCGGGCATTGCCAGATCATCGGGTCGCCCTCGAAATACATCTGCGTGATCAGCCGTTGCGCGAAGGCGTGGCCGAAGATCGAGAAATGAATATGAGCGGGTCGCCAGTCGTTGACGCGATTGGGCCAGGGATAGGCGCCGGGACGGATGGTGCGCATCCAGTAATGTCCCTGCTCATCGGTGATGGTGCGTCCGCAGCCGCCAAAATTGGGATCGAGCGCGGCGATGTAAAGCTCCTTCTTGTGGCGATAGCGGCCGCCCGCATTGGCCTGCCAGAATTCGACCAGCGCGTTCGGCACGCCATGGCCGTTCTCATCGAGCACTCTGCCATAGACGATGATGCGCGGGCCAACCGGATCGCCGGTCTTGGCCCAATTGCGGATGAGGTCATTGTCGAATTCGCCGAGCATGCCATGGCCGAAAACGGGCCCGGTCATTTCGGAAATCGTATTTTCGAGCGAAAGCAAGGCGCGTTGCGGCGAGCGCAACACGGACGTCTTGTAGTCCGGCGTGAACGGCGGCGGATGCCAGGCGCGGTCGCGCTGGTAGAATGAACCCTGATCCGTCATTTCCCCACTCGCCTCCGCGACGCACTCGCTCGTTATTTCTTCGTTTCTCCGGCCATCTCGGCATAGGTCTTCTTGACGATTTTGAAAGCCTGGTTGGCCGCCGGCACGCCGGCATAGACCGCGACATGCAGCAGCGCCTCGCGAACGTCTTCGGGCGTCGCGCCGGTATTGACGGTCGCGCGCGTATGCATCGCCACTTCCTCGTCATGGCCAAGCGCGGCCAGCAGCGCCAGCGTGACGATCGATCGCTCGCGCTTGGTCAGGTGCGGGCGCGACCAGATCGAACCCCAGGCGCCCTCGGTGATGAAAGTCTGGAACGGCTCGTCGAATGGCGTCATCGCGGCGGTCGCCCGCTCGACATGCGCCTCGCCGAGAACGGAACGGCGCGTCGCCATCCCCACTTCGAAGCGCACGCTCTTCTCGGGATTTTTCACGGCGAGACATCCTTCAAATGCGCCTCGATCAGGCCGCGCAGGATATCCGGCTTCTCGACGCAGGGAATATGGCCCGCGCCTGCGATGATCTCGAATCGCGATGCGGGAATGAGGCCTGACAATTCGCGCACCAGTTCGACCGGCGTCGAACCGTCCTGATCGCCGACAATGCAGAGCGTCGGCGCACGGATGGCCTTGGCGCTCTCCGTCAAATCTGCGTCCCGTATCGCGCCGCAGGCGGTGAGATACCCCGCCTGGGGCGTTCTCGTCAGCATGGCGCGCCAGCCGGCCAAGGCGTCGGCCGAGTTGTCGTGGTAGTTCTTCGTGAACCAACGCTGCATCACGCCATCGGCGATCGACTCGATGCCGCCCGTCTCGACCGTCTTGATCCGTCCCGCCCAAAATTCGGGTCCGCCGATGCGATGGCCGGTGTCGCAGAGTACGAGCGAAGAGACAAGATCGGGCCGAAGACGGTGAAGCTCCTGCGCGATCATGCCGCCGATCGAAAGGCCGACGATCGTGGCGGCGCGCACGTGCAGGCGATCCAGCAATGCGGAGAGATCAGCCGCGAAATCGGCGATCGAAGCCGCGCCGGCGCGAAGTTCGGAAAGTCCGTGCCCGCGTTTGTCATAGCGGACGATCCGCGAGTCTTGCGCCAGCGGCTTTGCGACCTCGTCCCAAATGCGGAAATCCGTGCCGAGCGAATTGATGAAGACGATCGGCTTGGCCGCTCGCGGCCCTTCGTCGGCGTAGTGAACGACGCCGCCATTCGCCCGCACAAACGCCATAGCCGCTCCTCCGCAATCGACGGTAATCTTTCGCACGGCGCCGCGATCCATGACAAATGGACGCAGAAAAGATCAATATCGAAAGTCGGGAGTCGAGATCAAGCCATAACCGCGGCGGCCGCTCGGGGCGACGTCAGTTCTGGCCGATCCGCAGCCGGTAGAAGATATGATGACCGATGCGGTCGACGCGCTGGAGCGTGTGGGCCCAATAGGGCATGACGTAGTTGGCGTGATAATTCACCGCGTCGGCGACCTGCGGATTATAGCTGGCGCCGCTGGCCACATCCTGGGCGATGCGCACCGCGACGGCCCACGGACCCGGCTCCTCGACGCGCAGGGATTTGCCTTCGCAGGCAAAAGAGAACTGGCAGGCGAACGGACGATTGCGGTCCTGATAGACGACGCCGCAGATATTGGCGGGGAAAATGCCGCTGCGCACGCGATTGAGAACGACCTGGGCGACCGCCGCCTGCCCGTCCTCGGGCTCACTGCGCGATTCGAAATAGATCGCTTCGGCGAGACAACGCATTTGACGCGCCGAATCCTTGGGGTCGATGAGGGCGGAATAATTGGGCTTCTCGCCGGTCGCGTTCTGGGCCGCCACGGTCGTTTCCGGCGCCGCCTTGGCGGCCACGATGATCCGCACGCCATCGTTCGGCGTCGGCGTCGACGAGTTCAGCGCGACGTCGAGCGGCAGGCTTGGCGTCGCGCCGTCGTCGAAGGTCCTGCCGCTGTCGGCGGCATTGGCCAGGGGTTGCGAAGCCGCGGCGCTGACGCCCTGATTGGCGGGGCTCGCGGGCGGTTGCGTGGATAGGTCGTCGCCAGCCAGATCGGAATCCGGACCGGCGGCGGCGCGTCTGATGCTCGGCGCAATGCGGTGGGCGTCAAACCCGGGGCGCAATCCGATGAACGGGTCGCCCTTTAGCGATCGGTCGATCTCGGGAAAGACGTTGTTGGCGTGTTTCAGATCGGTTTTTGGATCGATTTCATCATCGACGGCGTCGAGGTCTTCCGGCGCGCCGAGCGTCAGTTTCGCCTGGCGTCCGATGCTTCCCGTGGGCGCGCCGTCAATCAGATCGCCTGGCAGTTGGAGCGTCGATGCGAACACGACCTGGCGCATCGGCGAAAGGAGGGCGCCTGCCGGAGGCTGCGAAGCGGTGCTTATGCCGAGCGACGGGTCCTGGCCGGCCTCGGCGGTGATCGAGACGACCAGCCCGAGCCCTAGGCACCAGGGAGCGATCGCCGTGCATGCCCAGCCTAACCGCGAGCGACCCATACTCAACTCACGCCAGATTTGATTGACATCGCAATTTCACTGCCGGACGGCCCCAAGCTACGCTTTTTGTCTAGTCCGACAGCCAAACAACGAGACGCCACGACCAATTCGAACGTCTTTATTTATCCTGGCTTAACGTTGCACCCCGGTTACTGGCGGCCTCCACGGCCTGTCCCGGAATGGTTCAACCGACGTCAGGAAAGGGCGCGCTAAAAGCTCGGCGGCGTGCAGGCCGAGACGACGACGAGCTCCGTATCGCCAATGTTATGGAAGGAATGGGGTTTGCGGCTATCGAAGGAATAGGCGTCGCCGGGGCCAAGCTGATAGCGCCGCCCGTCGACCTCCAACGCCAGGCGACCTTTGATGACAAGGCCCGCCTCCTCTCCCTGGTGCGACAGCATTTTCTTGCCCGATTGCGCGCCCGGCCGGTAGCGTTCGTGCAGCATTTGCAGCGCATGGCCCTGCAAATTGGCGCCGACCTGGCGGTAGGAAATCGCGCCGCCGGCGATTTCGGTAAGCTCGTCGGCCCGAAACATCACCCGGTCTCGTTCGTCGTCCGTCGAGGCGAAAAAATCGGCGAGGCCGGCGCCGAGCGCGGATAAAATCTGCTTGAGCGCGGAAACGGACGGGCTCACGCGGTTGGCCTCGATCATCGAGATCGTCGCGTTGGACACGCCCGCCCGGCGTCCCACTTCGCGCTGCGACAACCCCAGCCGCTGCCGCAATTGACGCAGCCGCTGGCCGATTTCGGAATCGCGGTCGGGCATGTTCATGTGTTAAATATTTAGAACGCCTTGAACAGACTTGTAAATGGACAAAAGAGCTTGTCGCTGTCACTGTTCAGAAAATCGATCATTCCCCGATTTTGAAACTGGAGAGACGATCATGTCCACTGGCGCGGCGCGGGTCGAAGTTCCCAATGATCTCGAGGCCCTTTGGCTGCCCTTCACGCCCAATAGGGCGTTCAAGAAGGCGCCGCGGCTGATTTCGCGCTCGAAAGACATGCATTACTACACGCCCGAGGGACGAGAGATTCTCGACGCCACCGCGGCGCTCTGGTGCTGCAACGCGGGCCATAATCGCCCCCCGATCGTTGAAGCGATCCAGCGCCAGGCGGCCGAACTGGATTTCTCGCCTACCTTCCAGTTCGCCCATCCGAAGGTTTTCGCGCTCGCCGCGCGCCTGGCGGCGATGGCCCCGGGCGATCTCGATCACGCATTTTTCGCCAATTCCGGCTCCGAGGCCTGCGATACGGCGCTCAAGATCGCGCTCGCCTACCATAATGTGCAGGGCCAGGGTTCGCGCCAGCGTCTGATCGGCCGCGAGCGCGGCTATCACGGCGTCGGTTTTGGCGGCATTTCGGTCGGCGGCATGGTCAACAACCGCAAATTCTTCGGTTCGCTGATCGCGGGAACGGATCATCTGCCCGCCACCTACAATCGCGAGCAGCAGGCCTTCACCAAGGGCGAGCCGGAATGGGGCGGCCATCTCGCCGACGATCTCGAGCGGATCGTCGCCCTCCATGACGCCTCGACCATCGCCTGCGTGATCGTCGAGCCAATGGCGGGGTCGACCGGCGTGCTGCCGCCGCCTAAGGGCTATTTGCAGAAGCTGCGCGCGATTTGCGACAAATACGGCATCCTGCTCATTTTCGACGAAGTCATCACCGGCTTCGGACGCCTGGGCGCCGCCTTCGCGGCCGAGCGCTATGGCGTCATCCCCGACATGATCACCTTCGCCAAAGGCGTGACCTCGGGAACGGTGCCGATGGGCGGCGTGCTGGTGCGCAAGCACATCTACGACGCCTTCATGAAGGGCCCCGAGCACGCCATCGAATTGTTCCATGGCTATACCTATTCGGGCCATCCGCTCGCCTGCGCGGCGGCGCTCGCTTCGCTCGACGTCTATCGCGACGAGAAATTGTTCGAACGCGCCAAGACGCTCGAACCCAAATGGTACGACGCATTGATGACCCTGAAAGGCCTGCCCAACGTGCTCGACATCCGTTGCCTCGGCCTGACCGGCGCCATCGATCTTGCGCCGTCGAGCGCCGGCGGCGGCGCCCGCGGCTATAAGGCGGTCGAGCATTCGTTCCATGAGGCCGGCATCATGATCCGCATCTCCGGCGACACCATCGAATTGACGCCGCCGCTGATCATCAGCGAAAACCAGATCGGCGAGATCGTCGACAAAGTGGGCCAGACCATCAAGGCGGTCGCGTAAGCCACGCAGATTCGCGGCGCGGCTGGACAATTCCGGCCGCGGCAGCGAATTTGAACCGGCGTGGCTTGAGCGCCGACGGACACGATGGGTCTTTACCTTTTTCAGCGGTTCATTCTGTTGCTGGCGACCCTGGCTTTCGCCTCGATCGTCGTCTTCGGCGTGCTTGAAATTCTGCCCGGCAACGCCGCGCAGGTCATGCTGGGCGCGAGCGCCACGCCTGACACCGTGGCCGCGCTGGCGCATAAGCTCGGGCTCGATCAGGGCGTCGTCACACGCTATGGCGCCTGGATCGGCGGCGCCCTGCGCGGCGATCTCGGCCTCTCCTATGCCTATGATTCGGCAATCGGCCCGTTGATCGCAGAACGGCTGGCGGTCAGCGCGCCGCTGGCGGTTCTCGCCATGCTGATCGCCACCGCTGTCGCGCTCGCCGCCGGCATTTTCGCCGCGCAGCGGCGCGGCAAGAGCGGCGACGTCGCGGTGATGGCGGCGAGCCAGATCGGTCTCGCCGTGCCGAACTTCTGGTTCGCGATTCTGCTCGTTCTCGTTTTCGCGGTGCATTGGCGGATCGCGCCCTCGGGCGGCTTCCCCGGCTGGAGCGCGGGCCTTGGGCCGGCGCTTGGCGCGCTGATCTTGCCCGCGCTCGCCCTCGGTCTGGTGCAGGCGGCGATCCTGACGCGCGTGACCCGCTCTGCGCTGCTCGACGTGTTGAATGAGGATTTCATCCGCACCGCCCGCGCCAAGGGTCTCTCCAGGCGCGCCACCCTTTGGCGCCACGCATTGCCCAATGCGTTGACGCCGATCCTGACGATCATGGGACTGCAATTCGCCAATCTCATCGCGGGCGCGATCGTCGTCGAATATGTCTTCACCCTGCCGGGGTTGGGGCGGCTGGTGTTTCAGTCGATCGCCAATCGCGATCTCCTCGTGGTGGAAGATTGCGTGATGCTGTTAGTGGCGATCGTCATCGTCGTGAATTTCGTCGTCGACATCGCCTGCGCGACGATTGATCCGCGGTTGCGCAGGCGCGCCGCATGAGCGACGACGGCTTCTTCGCGCGCGCACGGCGCCATGGCGGATTTGCGCTGGGGGCCATACTGGTGGCGGCGCTGATCTCAGCCGCGGCTTTGTCGCTGGTCTGGACGCCCTATCCGCCGGCCGCAATCGATGTCGCCCACAAACTGCTCACGCCTTCGCCCGCGCATTGGCTCGGCACCGATTCTCTCGGGCATGACGTCGTCTCGCAATTGCTCGCCGGCGCGCGCATTTCGATCCTGGTCGGCATCATCGCGGTCGGCATCGGCCTCGTCTTCGGCATCGCGCTCGGCCTCGTCGCCGCTTCGGCGGGGGGCGTCGTCGAAGCCCTCATCATGAATCTTTGCGACTTCACCTTCGCCTTTCCCGCTTTGCTGCTCGCCATCATGCTCACCGCGGTGCTGGGAGCGGGCATCGTCAACGCGATTCTCGCGATCGGCGTCGCCAATGTGCCGATTTTCGCCAAAGTCACCCGCGCGCTCGGCAATGGCGTTCTCGCGCGCGACTATGCGATGGCCGCGCGGGCCGCCGGCAAAGGGCCCGTCGCCATCGCGCTCGAGCATGTGCTGCCGAACGTGGCGCCGGCGCTGATCGTGCAGGCGACCATTCAATTCGCCATCGCCATCCTCGCCGAAGCCGCGCTGTCCTATCTCGGCCTTGGCGCACAGCCGCCTTCGGCCTCCTGGGGGCGCATGTTGAGCGATGCGCAGCAATTGATGTTCCAGGCGCCGCGTCTGGCAATATTCCCGGGCGTCGCCATCGCAATGGCGGTGCTGGGCCTCAATCTGCTCGGCGATGGTCTGCGCGATCTGCTCGATCCGCGCCTGCGGGCGAGGCGCTGAAATGCTGCTGGATGTCGCCAACCTCAGCGTCGATCTGCCGACATCGGGCGGCGCCCGGCGCATCGTGCGCGGCGCGTCCTTCGCGCTCGATCATGGCCAGACGCTCGGCATTGTCGGCGAGTCGGGTTCTGGCAAGACGATGACGGCGCTGGCGCTGATGGGCCTGCTGCCCGATGGGGCGACGACCTCGGGCGCCATTCTTTTCGAAGGGCGCGATCTCCTGGCGATGAGCGAGGCCGAATTGCGGGATTTGCGCGGCGACCGCATCGCGATGATCTTCCAGGAACCGATGACGGCGCTCAATCCGCTCCATTCGATCGGGCGCCAGATCGCCGAGCCGCTGATCCTGCATCGCGGTCTTTCGCAAGCGGCGGCGCTGCGTCAGGCCGTGACCCTGCTGGAGCGCGTCGGTCTGCCGGATCCCGCAAGGCGCGCGCGCGCCTATCCGCATCAGCTTTCGGGTGGCCAGCGGCAGCGGGCGATGATCGCGATGGCGCTCGGCTGCGAGCCGCGCCTGATCATCGCCGACGAGCCGACCACCGCGCTTGACGTCACCGTGCAGGCGCAGATCCTCGATCTCATCGCCGATCTTGGCGCGCAATCGGATATGGCGCTTATCCTGGTGAGCCACGATCTGGCGGTCATCGCCCAGAATTGCGAGCGCGTGCTTGTCATGTATGGCGGCATGGCGATGGAAAGCGGCCGCACTCAGGATGTTCTGTCGCGACCGGCCCATCCCTACACGCAAGCCCTGTTGCGGGCGCGTCCGCACGTCGGCGGGCGGCGCGGCGAGCGGCTGCAAGCGATTGCCGGCGCGGCGCCCGCCGCCGGCGCCTTGCCGAAAGGATGTCCCTTCGCGGAACGATGCCCGCTGACCATCCCCGCTTGCGTCGATGCGCTTCCCCCGCCCGCGATGCTCGGCGGCGACCATATCGCGCACTGCATCCGGATCGACGCCGCGGAGCGCCCGGCATGAGCGAAACGCAAGGCGAAGCGCCACTCCTGGAAATCGTCGATCTCGTCAAAATCTTTCGTTTGCCGCGCGAGCGCTTGTTCGCGCCGGGAGCGCAATTGCGCGCGGTGGATGGCGTCAGCTTTCAGGTCAAGGCGGGGCGCTCCTTCGGCATTGTCGGCGAATCCGGCTCGGGCAAATCGACGCTGGCGCGCGCCGCGATCGCGCTGGAGCGGCCGACCTCAGGGCAGGCGCGGTTGATGGGCTCGGCGTTGAATCTCCTGCCGCGCCCGGCGTTGCGCAAGATGCGCGCCCATATGCAGATGATTTTCCAGGACCCCTATGGTTCCCTCGACCCGCGCCAGACTATCGCCCGCATTGTCGGCGAGCCCCTCGCTTGCCTTGATGGGATTTCGCGCGGCGAGGCGGCGGCGCGTATCGCCGAGGCGTTGCGGGCGGTGGGCTTGAGCGTGGATGACGCCCGCAAATATCCGCACGAATTCTCCGGCGGCCAGCGCCAGCGCATCGCCATCGCGCGGGCGCTGATCACCCGCCCCCGGCTGGTCGTCGCCGACGAGCCCGTGTCCGCGCTCGATGTTTCCATTCAGGCGCAGGTCCTCAATCTGATGACCGATCTGCAACAGCAGTTCGGCATCACCTTTCTCCTCATCAGTCACGATCTGGCGGTCGTCGAACATATCTGCGAGGAGATCGCCGTGATGTATCGCGGCCGCTTCGTCGAAACCGGGCCGAGCGAGATTTTGTTGGCGGCGCCCGCCCATCCCTATACGCGCGCGCTCATCGAGGCCGCGCCGAGATTGCAGAACGCGCGCCGCCGCGCGCCGGCGCCAGCGGCCGATTTGCCGGGCGCCAAGACGGGTTGCGCCTATGCCTCACGTTGCGCTTTCGCCCAGACAAGGTGCCGCGAAGAAGCCCCAGGACTGCGCCTGCTCGCCGACGGGCGCCGGGCGGCCTGCCATTTTCCTTTATAATTCAAAACAATAACGAGCCGCCTCGCCCGCTGCGAATAATTTTTGGCCTTCCTCTTGCGGCGCTGGATTGCCACCCAATGTAAATATGCGTTACATTGCTCTCGCCTCCAGGGCGGGGCGTGTTCATTCACGGAGGCTCTTCATGAGCACGATACAGGGTGCGGTTGGCGGTTCGGGCGCGGCGCAGGATTATGGTCCGCGTGATTGGGCGAGCGCTCAATGGCGTGGTCGCAGCTGCGGCGTGGGTCGCTGGTCGGTGTTCGAGATCGTCGCGATGGTTCTCGGCTTCATCGTATTCTGGCCGATCGGACTGGCGATCCTCGGCTTCAAACTGTGGCAGCGCAAAGCCGGCTATCCCGGCGATCTTCAGACCGCCGCCCAGGAAAAGTGGCGGGAGGCGCGTAGTGCGATGTGGAGCGGGCCTTGGCAGGGCCGTCATTCTTTCTATTCGCCGTCTTCAGGCAATTCGGCGTTCGACGATTGGAGAGCGAACGAAATCGCCCGGCTCGAGGAAGAGCGCCGCAAGCTGCAGGACGCTCATCGCGAATTCCAGGCTTTCGTCGACAATATTCGCAAGGCCAAAGATCGCGAGGAATTCGAGCGCTTTATGAACGAGCGCCGCAACCGTCCGGCCGATGGCGCGCCCGGTCAGGGCCCCGGCGCCTAACGCCGGCGAGCCCGGCGCCCGCCATCATGGATATCTTGTTGCGACCGCGGCGCTCCGTTAGCGCCGCGGTTTTTTTTGCGCTGCCGGCCGCCGTCTCGTTCACCTCGGGGCCGATCGAACAACGAGCGCCCCAATCCCCGAACATCAAGCGAGAACAGCGCTCGGGCGGCGTCAATCAAGGCCGCCGCGCGCTTGACGCGCAACGTTTCTTGGGATTGCTATACCGCGCCAAATTCAAGCCGCCGTCGGGCGGCGCAAGGAGCCGAAATGCGTCTTACTCTTCGCGTTGTCATCGCAGCGAGCGCCGCCGTTCTTGCGTGGGGCGCGCTCGCGGCTCCTAAGGATAGCGTGACGCTCGGCGTCATCCTCGAACCGCCTGGACTCGACCCGACGACGGGCGCGGCGGCGGCGATCGGCGAAGTGACGCATTACAATATTTTTGAAGGCCTGACCAAGATCAACGCCGATTTCTCGGTGACGCCGTTGTTGGCGGAAAGCTGGAGCCTTTCGCCCGATCTCAAAACGCTGACCTTCAAGCTCCGCAAGGACGTGCATTTCCAGGACGGCGCCCCATTCACTTCCAAAGACGTGAAATTTTCATTCGAACGCGCCGCCGCGCCCGATTCCACCAACAAGGAAAAAGCGTTCTTCGCGTCGATCGAATCGATCGACGCTTCCGATCCCGCCAGCGTGTCGCTCAAATTCAAGCAGCCGAGCTTCGACGCTTTGTACCATTTGGGCATGAACACAGCCGTGATCGTCGACCCCAAGAGCGCGGCCGCCAATGCGACCAATCCTGTCGGCACCGGTCCTTATAAATTCGCCAATTGGACGAAGGGTTCGTCGATCACACTGGAGAAATGGGACGGCTTTCGCGACCCCGCCAAAATAGCGATCAACAAGGCGACCTTCCGCTTCATCAATGACCCTTCCGCGCAGGTCGCAGCTCTGCTGGCGGGCGATCTCGACGCGTTTCCGCGCTTTGGCAATTTCGACGCCATCGCGCAATTTCAGAGCGACCCTCGTTTCAAAGTGCTGATCGGCGGCACCGAGGGCAAGACGATCCTCGCCATCAACAACAGGAAGAAGCCGCTCGACGACGTGCGCGTTCGCCGCGCCATCGCCTATGCGATCGACCGCAAGGCGATTATCGACGGCGCACAGAACGGCTATGGCGCGCCGATCGGCAGCCATCTGACCCCGAACGATCCCGGCTATGTCGATCTCACAGGCGAATATCCGCATGATCCGGCCAAGGCGAAAGCCTTGCTGAAGGAGGCAGGAATTACGACGCCGCTCCAGCTCTCGCTGATCCTGCCGCCGCCGCCCTACGCTCGCAAAGGCGGCGAGATCATCGCAGCCGAACTGGCGGAAGTGGGCATCGAGGCGAAGATCGAAAACGTCGAATGGGCGCAATGGCTGTCCGGCGTCTACACCGCCAAGAATTTCGACCTGACCATCATCAGCCATGTCGAACCACTCGACATCGGCATCTACGCCAACCCCAATTATTATTTTCAATACGACAATCAGGATTTCCGCGACATCATCGCCAAACTCTCCGCCGCGCCTGATCTCGAGACGTATAAGAAATATATGGGCGAGGCGCAGCGCAAACTTGCCGACGATTCCGTCAATGCGTTCCTCTTCCAGCTTCCGCAGGCCGCGATCTCAGATGCAAATCTGAACGGCGTCTGGAAGGACTCGCCCATCTTCGCCAACGACCTTTCGGCGATGTCCTGGAAATAAACGAATCTGGTAGTCTCCGCCGAGTCGCCCGGAACGGCGACGCTCACGCTTTCTCCGTTGCCGCGGAGAGAGCCGCCGGCGCAACGTTTCACGATCTCGGATTGGTCATCGATGCGAAGCCTGGCTTCGCGCAGACTTTGGAAATCATGCGACCCTATCAACTTTCCGCCACCGCCCTTCTGGCCGCCTATCGCACGCGCCAATTGTCGCCGCTCGAAGCAATGAAGGATGTGCTCGCCCGCGTGGCGGCGTTTGAGCAGCATATAAACGCGACGTACCTCTTGAACGCCGAACGCGCGCTCAAAGAGGCGCGCGAATCTGAGGATCGTTGGATGCGCGACGCTCCACTCGGCGCGCTCGACGGCGTGCCGACAACGGTCAAAGACAATATCGCCACCAAGGGGGAGCCGATTCCGCTCGGCACGGCGGCGAGCGACCTGACGCCCGCGCTCGAGGATGCGCCGCCCGCCGCGAGACTGCGCGAGGCCGGCGCCATCCTGTTCGCCAAGACGACCATGCCCGATTACGGCATGTTGTCGTCGGGCCTGTCCAGCTTTCATGCCCTCGCCCGCAACCCCTGGGATTTGAGCCGCAATCCCGGCGGCTCGTCGGCCGGCGCGGGAGCGGCGGCGGCGGCGGGATATGGACCGCTGCATGTCGGCACCGACATCGGCGGCTCGGTGCGCCTTCCCGCCGGCTGGTGCGGCATCTTCGCGTTGAAGCCGAGCCTTGGCCGCATCCCCGTCGATCCGCCCTATATGGGCCGCGTCGCCGGACCGATGACGCGCGACGTGGAGGATTCAGCGCTGTTGATGAGCGTGCTTTCGCAGCCCGATTCGCGCGACTTCATGAATCTGCCGCCACAGAAACTCGATTGGAAGATCAGTCCGGCTTCGCTGCGCGGCGTGAAAATCGGCCTGCTGACGGAGATCGGCTGCGGCGTCCTTCCCGCCGCGGAAACGCGCGCCGCCATCGAAACGGCGGCGCGCGATCTGGCGCTTGCCGGCGCCATCGTCGAGCCGATGACGCCTTTCCTCACTCAGGAGATGCTGAACGGCTGGGATCGCTTCATGCGCATGCGCTCTTATCTGGATACGCGCGACCTGCCGGCCGAAAAGCGCGCCAGCATTCTGCCCTTCATTCGCGCCTGGGCGGATTCGGCGGCGTCGCTCTCCGGCGAGGACGTGTTTCGCGGCTATGCCCAGGCGATGGCGATGCGTCAGGCCACCGTGGCGGCGACCGAACCCTATGATTTCGTCATCACGCCGACCGCCCCGATGGTCGCTTATCCCGCTGAATCACCCTCTCCAAGCAAAGACCCGCTCGATCCGTTTCCCCATATCGGCTTCACCCTGCCGTTCAGCGTCTCGGAACAACCGGCCGCCTCGATCAATTGCGGCTATGATTCGCAGGGGCTGCCGATCGGGTTGCAGATCGTCGGCCGGCGGTTTGACGATGTCGGCGTTTTATCGGTGTCGCGCGCATTTGAAGAGATGCGTCGCGGGCAAGCGCGCGCCTGGCCCGAGCCTCCGGCGACTGCTTAGCCGGCCTTCAGGCGGGGGGCTGAATAATCCTCCGCCTGGCTTTCGCCGTCGTCGCGGTGAGAGACGGAACGAGGCTTACGGGCGCTGGCGGATGACGCGGTAGAGCTGCGCGAAGCCTTCGTCTTTCAGCAATTCCAGGCCGTCCGGCGGAACGAACCGACCATGGACATCCGCGACATCGGCGTTGAGCACCAATGCGAAATCGAATCGGTCGCGCCAGACTCGCAGATACGAGGCGCCCTTTACCGCCTCGTCGTAGACTTGGCGCGACGTCAACGCGTTCACGCTGGCCAGCAGACCGCCGTCGGGCTCGGCGATTTCGTCCCATGGCTGGAGTATCCGCACCGGCTGCTTGCCCCTGGCGGCAAAGAGGGTCGGCGTGAAGGCGCGCCGCCAAGGCAGCGCGAGGGCGGCCAAATGTCGGTAGGTCGGCTCGCCCAGCGCGGTGTAACGCCCGATCGGCGCGACATTTTTGCTGGCTTCGTGCTCGAGCGGCAATATCGCGGCGCCGGCGGGCACGTCAGCCAATGCGCGCGAGAGAGCGGCGACATCGCCCTGGCGTTCGTGCCAAATCCAGCCAATGGCGCTCGTGCGCAGGAGGGAGACCGCCAGCAGCAAAGTCGCCAGCGCCCGGGCGGATTGGACTGGAAGGTCCGGCCGCAAGGCGAGCGCCAAGACCTGTAGCGCCATGAACGCAAAGCGGCGGTCGACCCAGGCGGTCCCCGCCAGGAATGGTGGAAAAACGAAGTAGCAGGCGAACAAACCGCCCGCTGCGACAAGCATGCCCGCATGCGCCGTCAAGCGCTTCGAGATTGCTGAAAGTATTATCGGAAGCGCGATCGTCGCGAATGTCAGCGCATCCAGCCAACCCGCATAGGCGTCGATGCCGACAAAGGCGAGCCGGAACTTGGCGACAGGGGCGGCAAGGATATGCCCGAAACCTGCTTCGAAATCCGACCAGATGGTATTCAGATTGGCGTCCGTCTGCCTGCCGGGCAAACTCGGCGACGCCAACAGGATGACGAGCGCCGGCAATGCAAGCGTCCCGGCGATTATCAGCAGAGACTTGCCCGCGCCAATCAGCGCGCCGCGCCGCGCCAAAGAGCGGAAATCGGGACCGAGGATCAGGCCGGCGAACAGGGCCGCGTAAAACACAAACGCGAAAACATGGATGAGCAGGAGCAATCCGGCCAGCGCCGCGCGCGCGATTGTCGCGATGGCGCCGCCGCGCCGGGCGAGGAACGGGTCCGCCGCGATCGCCAACAGGGCGACGCCCAGTCCGATCTCGAAGTTCAGAAACCCCATGACGAGACCCATGTTCCACGCCAGCAGAGCGAAGGAAATCTGCCACCAATGGAACCGGCCGTGGAGAACTCTCCACAGCAATGCGCCGCCAATCCCAGGCAGCAGGATCGCCGCGGCGACGAAGATGCGTCCCACGATTTCGTAGCCGAAGAGCGGGATCATGATGACCGCGAGAAGGTCGATGCCGATGTTGGTCAGCGTGTCCCAGACAATGCGATACATGCTGGAGACGGGCGCAACCGCCGCGCCGCCGCCCTCCAGCCAGAGGCGGGCAAGATGGTTGGGATAGTCAACGAGCGGTGGAACGCTGACCGCCAGAACAGCGACGACAGGCGCCAAGAGCGCGAGAGCGACGGCGATCGGCGCCAGGCGCGACGGCGTTGTTTGGATGGGTGGCGGCGTCGCGGTCACATCAGCACGCCCATCCAGATACGAGACCTGCAACCGATAAGCATTTGCGCGCGGCGCCGAAGCATGGATGTTTGGCCGCTGGCGGGCCTTTGAAGATCCAAACCTTCAGGCCTTCAGCGCGGAGACGCGAATATCCACCGGCCGCCGGATTAGCTTTCGTGTAAGGAAGGCGCGAATCGGTAGATCATAGGCCAGGTCCAAAACCCAGGCGGCGGCGAGCGCCAGGACAACCCAACCTATCAGATTCGGCCAGAATTCTGCTTTGGCGTCCCAATGGTTCACGCGGCAGAGAAACCACAAGGCGTCGAAGATCGGTTCATGCGTGATGTAGAGGGCATAGGAGACCGCGCCGAACCAGGTCGCCAGCCTTTGCGCGGCTCCACTCAACCGCACCCGCGCGCCGAACCAGAGAATGGCGGGAAACAAGACCAGAGCGCTGAACAGGCCGATCGCCTTTCCATCATCCCGATAGGCGAAGTCGGCGAGCATGAGGCAGGCTATCGCCACGGCGGACAAGACGGACAGAGTGGATCGCCGGCGCGCCGCGAAAATGCGATACGCCAAGACGCCGGCGAAGAATGACCAGATCACCCGGACCCAGCCGCCCAGATAGGTCGGCCAGCTATGGCCCAAACTCAGCGTGTCATAGAAGAGGGCGACGCCGACCAGAACCAGCATACCGACCAAGGCGACCATGATGAGACGCAACGTCGACAAGCCTTTGCCGGCAAGGGCGTAAGTCATGTTGACGCCGATCTCCAGCGAGAGCGACCAGGCGGGTATGTTGAGCGGAAACACCCGAGTGGGGAAGACCGAAAGACCCATCGGCGTCGGCAGAAAAAGAAGCCCGAGAAAATAGGACGCGGCGGTCAGCGCGCCGTCCGGATGAGGCTGTCCCCGCCATTGCGCGATGACAATGAGCGCGACCGGCAATGTCGTGCCGAGCCAATAAAGCGGATAGAGGCGAATCAGACGCCGCTGCATGAATTCGGCGACGGCTTGTCCGGATCGAAGGCGGGCTTCATAGGCATGAGCAAGGACGAAGCCGCTCAGCATGAAGAAGAAGTCGACGGCGAGGTAAGCGTTCGGCAGCAGCTCCCAGCCCAGGTTCTGGCTATAGTGAAAAACGACGATTGAAATCGCGGCGACGCCGCGCAGACCGTCAAGGGCGGAAAAAGCGTGATCCTTAGCCAAGGACGTCATCCCGCCGCTGAAAAATCTCTACGCCATCGATGGTTTCAACAAGCCGGTAATGCGTCATCGCGGCCTGAAGGCGCGGCGACCCAGCAATCCATTGTGTAAAATCAAAGCCGATTGTTTCCTGCAGCAGAACGATGTCGGGGCGCTGGCTCTCGATATCCTGCGTCAGCATCAGTCGGTCGTTTTCGAAATAGGCGTCGGCTTTGGCGCGCAGAACCGGATCGTCGCCGACCCGCGCCTTCATCAGCACGGCGCCGCCCGTCGCCCACAGACCCCATGTGCGTCCGACCCAGAGCCCGCCAATGTCGCGCACGAGCGGATGGCCGAGGTTTTGCGGGAAGGCGATCGCGAGGATTTTCGGGTGGGGCGCCAAACGCGTGATCGCCGCCGCCAGTCCCGGATGCGAGACATCCGCCCTGAAAAAAAGCGGCGCCGGCAAAATCAGCGCGACCGCCAGCACCAGCAGGCCGCGCTTGCGAGCAAGGCCGGCCGCCTCCCTTTGCCATTGTTGCATCGCCCAGCCGGCTGCGATGAGGCTGAACGCGACGAAGGGATAGGCGTGATAGTTCCAACCCTTGCCCTGAATCAGATAGGCGCAGAGAAATCCGGCGCCGATCATCAGCAGCACGATCGTCCCTGCGTTCTGAGCCCGATTGCGGAAAATCCAGCAGATGGAAATTGGGAGAAGGATTGGAAGCGCGGCCCGCCTCGCCAATTCGATGAGATCGATGCGCAATGGCAGATAGAGATCGGCGACCTCCGGCAAAATATCAGAGAAGAATTTCGGAAAGAAGATCATGCTCGCGGCGAAATAAGCGATCACGACCGCCCCGGCCGCCCAATGTTCGATCCGAAAGAGCGCCCGAACGTCGCGGGAGCGAAATGCCTCGAAACCGGAAACCATCAGCGCGCATAAAGCGAAATGCGGTTTGATCGCGATGCAGAGGCCCAGCATCGCCCCGGCGATCAGGCCGTCGCGCAGGGCGATCTGTTTGCCTTCGGCGCGAGCGATCGCAATCAGAGCGTAGGGAAATATGAAAATCGTGGCGAAATGCTCGCGTTGCGCGATTTCATCGAACGGCAGGACCGAGAGAACGAAAGCCGAGGCGGCGAGGAAAACGCCATTGCTCGCCGACCCGCTCAATTCATATCGCGACAGGATCCTGGCCGCGTAGCCGAGCACGCCTGCGATGAGCAGCGCCAGCATCCCGGCCACGACGAGTTCGGCGCGGATCGAAAGCAGCTTCGCGATGAGGGCAGGAATGCGGTACAGAAGAATCGAAGCTGGCGGATTGAGTTCGATCACGCCTTGATAGGCGGACACGCCCGCAAGGATGCGGTCATTGACCGTCAGCAGCCATGACACATCCAGATTGGTCGGACGGATCAACTGGACGGCCAGCGCGCCAATGGCCGCGCCAAGCGGAATCAGTTTCCCGAAATTGGCCCCAAGCTGCGCGCCCCACCCGCTCGAAGTCGTGGCGGCCAGACGAGGACCGAGGGATTCGTTGGCCGTTGCTGACATGGGGGACACGCCCACGATGATTGGCTAGAGCAAGACGCTCGGCCCCCTGTTTCTCGCAGCTTTCGATTAACAAGGTCTTGTCTGACGCCGTATCGCGGCCGGCAAGCGTCTATCGGCGCCGACTATTCGCTCAAACTCGTAAAGATTTAACCGACTTCGCGCAGGATAGACGAAGGCGTCCACCTGATCTCCGCGCAGGCGTTCGATGATTGTTTTTCCGTTCCAGCGCATGATGGTTCCAATGGCCGCGCTGGGCCTTGGCCTCGGCGCCTGGCTGGTCATGGGTCGCATCGCGCCCGCGGCTGACCCGGCCGTCATCCGCCTTGTCGCCTTAGCGCCTCTGATCTGTTGCGGCGCGTTGGCGTTCGCGCTCGACGAGCGAGGAATTGCCGGCTTCTCGCCGGTCATACTCATTTGCTCGGTCGCGGTATTGATCGTGGGGCTTGCGGTCCGCGATTCCAAGCAAATCGCCTTGTTGTTCGGGTTCGCCTCGGTCGGCCTGATGATGGTCGGCGGCTACAGTCTGGCCAAGTCGGCGCGCTGGCGCCTGCGTTCCAGCATTTGGGAAAGCGCAGCCATCGGTCTGGGCTTGATCGTCATTCTCGGGCTCTACTGCATTTATTACGTCGTCAGTTCGCAAGATCTCATGTTCGGCGATTTCATGTATCGCCGGGCGGAGGCGATCCTCGTCGCGTCCGCCATTGACGAAGGGCAGATCGCAGCGCTCGTCAAGCAAGTCATCAGCTCGATGAAGGACGAATATTCGCTGCTGCCGGTCCTTGCCCCTGGCGCGGTGCTTGCGGCGACTTCGCCTCCGTCGCGGGCCTGGTATCAGGGCGCGGTCATTGTGCTGTACGCCGCGCCCGCCTATTTCGCACTTGGAATACTCGCGCGCGACCTTGCGCGGCGGGCGACGCCCACGCATTCGGCGGCGCTCGCCCAATCGGCCGCTCTGGCGTTGGCGATCGGCGCAATATTCGTGGCTTATCCGACCGGGACGGCCGTCGTCGCGCGCGGCATGCCCGATATTGGCGGGCTTGTCCTGGTTGTCGCCGGCCTGCGCCTGTCGGAGCGGTTGGCGCGGCTCCTGGCGTTGCCGCATGGGCATGATGCGCGCATCGGCCAGCTTACGCGTCGCGTCGCGCTGGCCCTGGCGCTTTGTCTGTTCGCAATGTTTCTGTTTCGGCGCTGGTACGCCTTCGCCGCCGCCGGCATTCTCACCATGCTCGCACTTGAAGTTGCATTCCTCGCGGCGGCGCGCGGCGCGCGATTCCGTTGGCGTGACGCGATAAGCGCCGCGGCGCTCGGCGGCCTCATCCTTATGGCGCTTGCCGCGCCGATTCTCATCGATTGGCTGCCCGATCCCGCTATCCATGATTATGTGACAATCTATGCGGCTTACCGAAAGGAATTTTCCGTCGTCGTCGCCGAGATGTGCGACTGGTATGGCGCCGCGCTCATCGCCCTGGCCGTCTGTTGCGTGATTTTCTCATGGCTCCGCGCGGGCGATCGGCGTCTGCTGCGCCTGACCTGCGGCTCGACTTTGATCGCCGCCTTACTGTTCTTGCGCGTTCAGTCTCCGGCCGTCCATCATGTCTATCTGCTGACGCCGGCTTTCGCCGGGTCGATCGGCGCCGCCATCCTCATATTGTTTGAACGCTGGAAGCTTGCCGCTTTGATCGCGCTGGCGGGGCTCGCTGCTTTCACCTTGACGCCAATTGGCGGCATTTGGGCGCCGGCGGGTCTGGCGCCGACAGCCGGCCAACCGCCGGCGCCGCGCAGCGATCTTGCCGAACTCGCGCGCCTGAAGGCCTGGGTCGAGGCCAATGCAACGCCCGACCATCGTTACTGCGTGTTGGCTTCGAGCTACACGATCAACGATGTGCTTGTTGACGAACTCTGGCAGATGGACCCCAGGGGTTCGCCGCTCGTCGGCGGCAAGATCGTGAGAAACAATGTCGGCATGCCGCATGTCGACACCCGCGACGGTCCGCCGGTCGATGGGTTGAAAGATTGCGCCATCATGATGGTGGGCGATCCCGTGCAGACCCATCTTGTACTTGCCTATCAGCAGGATGTGATCGTGCCGGCTAGCGAAATGTTGGCCGGAATCGGGATTGGCGCCAATTATCGGCGCAGCGGCGAAGTCTTCAATCTCGAAAAGGGCGTGAAGCTCGTGGTCTTCGAGCGAATCCATCCGCTCGACGACCAGGACATGGCGGCATTGCGGGCGCGCTGGCGCGCCGCACGTGAGAAAATCGTCGTAGGGTTGCGCGGAACAAGTACAGATTGAAATTTGTGCCCGGCGAGCGTCGGTTTCGCTCACCGGTTTTTCTCATTCGCCACGCGATGAAGCGTCCAGCCTCAGCAGATAGTCGAGTGCGATCTTGCCCGGCCCGAAGGTGATGATCGCCAGCGCCATCGACGCCCAGGCGAGGTGGAAATTGGCCCAGCCGTCAGGCACGGTAAGCTGAATGATCGCCGTCATTCCGAGCAGGCCGAGCGCGGCATAGCGCGCGCCGATGCCAAGAACGAGCATGATCGGAAAAGCGATTTCCGCGATGCCCGATAAGGTCGCCATCAATTCGGGCGCCGGATAGGGGATTTCCTTCCCAAGAATGTGCAGTTTGAACTCTTCGGCGAACAAAGTCTTCGCCCCGAACGACAGATTCAAAAAGCCGTCCCACTTGGTCAGCCCTGAGAACCAGAACGGCACGGCCAGCGCGAATCTCAGCGCCAGCATCGTCACAGATGACGGAATGACCCCAAAGATGGTTTCCGTAAAACGCGCGACGGCGCCCGGCGCGCCGCTTTGGGCGGCGACGTTCTGGTTCATGCTCATGACCTTCTCCTTAAGCTCGAAGCTGTGAGATCGCCCCCGCCTCGATCAGGCCGATCAGATGGCTGCCGGGATCGAACCCCTCGAAGTCAATTGCCGAATGCGCCTCGCCGAGCGGCGCGCCGCTTTGCAGCGCCTGGGCGAAAGAATAGCCGCCGGCAGGGAGAATGCGCACCCGCACATCGGCCCCGGGCCGCGTGACGAGAATATCTTCGCCGCGCCAGTCGTCCGGCGCTTTAACTTCGCCCTCGCCTTGATGCCCCGCCCAGATCGAGGCGGCCGGATGATTTGAACGGAGCAGTCGCGCGGCAGGATGGAACGCAAACGTCAGATCGCCCAACGTCGTGGGGTCGACTGCGGCAAGCGCCGCCACGGTCAACGGCTCGGCCTCCGCCGAATGATAGGCCTCGACCCAGGCGTTTTCGACGCGCGCGACATCGGCGAGATAGGTAAGATCGCGCGCCGGTTCGAACCCGGCGATAAAATCGGGAAAATCGGCGCCATAGCCCAAAATGACCGCCGAGCGCGGCCTGGCAACCGCGACAAAGGCCCGCGCCATGCCGCGAAAAAACGCATCGCCGACAAGACGCCGGGCGACGGGATAGCGCGCTTCGATCGCTGCGATCAACGAGACTGCGACATTGTTCCGATAAATGGCGAAGCGGCGCGCGTCCGCCTGCCTCTCGCGCCCCATTGTCTCAATCGGCGGCGGGCGGTCCGGATCGGCCAATGCGCGGGCAAAGGCCTCGATCGTCTCACTGAATGGCATGACGGCGGCCGCCTTGACTGTCCATCGCGACGACCTCAGCCATCGCCGCCTCGACGCGGCGCGCTTCGTCCAGCAACACCGGCCATTTCGGAACGTCATTGTCCCATTCGACCAGCGTTGGAAGCGGCCCGCGCCGAGCGATGACTCTGCGATAAAGATCCCACACGCGTTCGCGCACCGGAGAATCATGGGCGTCGATCAGCACGAGATGGCCGGCGTCGTCGCGGGCCTCGGCGAAGCCGGCAAGATGGATTTCGCCAACATGGTCGAGAGGAAATTCGTCGAGATAGGCGAGCGCATCAAAGCCGTGATTGGTCGCCGAAACCAGCACGTTGCTGACATCAAGCAAAAGGCCGCAGCCGGTGCGCGTGGCGATCTCACCGATAAAATCGGTCTCGGAGATCGTACTTTCCTGAAAGACGACGTAAGTCGAAGGATTTTCGAGCAGCATGCGCCGCCCCAAAGCGTCCTGCACCTGATCGACATGGTCGCAGACCGTGGCGAGCGTCTCCTGCGTATAGGGAAGCGGCAGAAGATCGTTCAGATAGCCCTCGTCATGGCTGGACCAGGCAAGATGCTCTGAAAACAGGCCGGGCTGGTAGCGCGCGGCGAGCGCGGCGAGACGGGCGAGATGCTCGCGGTCGAGCGGTCTTGGCGATCCGATCGAAAGGCCGACGCCGTGCAGCGAAAGCGGATAGAGCGCCCGAATCGCTTCGAGCCGGCGATGCGGCGGCCCTCCCGCGCCCATGTAATTTTCGGCATGGATCTCGAAAAATCCTAACGCCGGCCGATCGCGAAGGATTTCGTCGATATGTTCCGGCTTCAGGCCGACCCCGCTGCGATCGGGCAGCGCCGGAGCGACGCGCGGCGACGGGGCTTGGGCGGCGGACATGATTGAGTTCCCGGGTTGGCTGAGTTCGTCGATCCTCATGGGGTGGTTTCGCGGTCTCCCCAACGCATGTTACACGTCGCGCGGAAAATGTTCCGCAAGCCGACCCAAGCGCGAAGCCAAACAATGTTTCCTCGCATGTGTAACATTTGTTTCAGTCGTGCGAAGGACGAATGAGCGCTTCTGTGAGCGACGGCCAAGTCGATGAAAAATGGGCTGAAATGATGCGCGCCGCCATAGCCGGCGATGAAGCGGTCTATCGTCGATTGCTCGAGGAGATCGGGCGCTCGGTCCGGGCGATGGCGCGTGGCGCCTTCTCGCGGGCGCGCGTCGGGGATGCGGATGTCGAGGATGTCGTGCAGGAGACTTTGCTGGCGATCCACCTCAAGCGCAATACGTGGGACGGCGGTCTTCGGCTCGCCCCCTGGGTCGGCGCGATCGCGCGTCACAAGATCATCGACGCCATGCGCCGGCGAGGGACCCGCCGATTTCAGCCAATCGAGGATTTTGAGACGGTGCTCGCAGCGCCTGAAGCCGAAGACCCCCATGCGCGCAGCGACGCCGAGCGCCTCATTGCGCAACTCGGGCCGCGCCAGCGCGACATCGTGCGCTCGATTTCGCTGGAGGGGCAGTCAATCGCAGCGACGGCTGCGCGCTTGTCGATGAGCGAGGGCGCGGTTCGGGTGGCGTTGCACCGATCGCTGAAATTGCTGGCCTCCGTATGGCGGGGCGCCTCGCAATGAAAACATCTGAACTTATTCAGGCGCTCGCCGCGGACCAGTCACCCCGGAGAATCAGTCTCGGCGCCCGCTTTTGCCTGGCGCTCGGCGTCGGCGCCCTGGTCAGCGTGTGGCTATTCATGATGATGCTCGGGCCGCGATCCAATTTTGTCGCCTCATTGCAATCAGTGCGGTTCGATTTGAAATTCGTCGATACGCTGGCCTTGGCTCTGCCGGCTGCTGTTCTGTGCCTGCGGGTTTTGCGCCCCGACGCGAGGATCGGGGTCTTTGGCTTTGCTTTCCTGGCGCCTGTCGTTCTGCTGGCGGCCGGGGTGATCGGCGAGTTGATGTTCGTTCCCGCCGACTTGTGGGGAACAAGAATGATCGGCAGCAATTCGATGCATTGCCTGATGATGGTCCCGCTCTTGTCTATCGCGCCGCTGGCCGCTTTGCTCCTGGCGATGCGGGCGGGGGCGCCGCAGAATCCGGGGATTGCCGGAGCCTTGGCCGGCGCCGCCGCCGCTGGCGTCGCGGCGACCCTCTATGCCGCGAATTGCCCCGACGATTCGCCGTTGTTCGTGGCGAGCTGGTACCCCCTGGCGACGATCATCGTCGCAGCGATCGGGGCTGTCGCCGGCGCTCGGCTGTTGCGTTGGTAGCGAGCGTGCGAAACGAGGCGGCGCCGGCTATGATTTCACGATCGGTTTTAGAATCGCATTCAGCTCGTCGAGGCTGAGAGCGCCGCCGTAGATTTTGCCGTCGATGATGAAGGTCGGCGTGCCCGTGACTTTGAACTTTTCGTCCGCCGTCTTGACGATCTTGGCGAAAGCGTCCGCCTTGGCCTGATCGTTGAGACAGGCGGTCGCCCTGTCGCGGCTCATGCCGGTCGGCCGAAGGGCGGTCATCAGGCCCTCCAGGGGATTGTTTCCGAAGGCCCAGGCATCCTGCGAGGCGAATAAAAGCTCGATCGTGGCATAGGCCTTGTCGTCGCCGACGCAACGCGCCAGCATGAAGGCGCCGACATCGAGGTTGTTGCGCGAATATTCCCGGAAAATGAACCGGACCTTGCCGGTGTCGACATAGGACTTCTTGAATTCAGGCCAGACGTCCTTCGCAAAATGTGCGCAATGCGGGCAGGTCGCCGAACCATATTCGATGACCGGCACGCCGGCCGCGTCGCCGATCGACAGTTCCGGCAGGGGGCCGGGCTCGAGCGCGGTGGCCATATCGACGGTTGAATCAGGCTTGGGCGCCGTTTGCGCATAGGCGGCACCCAAGCCTGCAAATACGGGCAGCAGCGCCGCAGCGCGCATCAGATTGCGGCGCGACAGGCGCGAGAAAGCCGATAAAGGCGAAGGCTGGAAGGTCACGATCCCAAGCGCTCCCGGCGCGTCAAATTGCGAAAAGTGGTCAATGCGACATTGGCCTTTTTCCCCGCGGCCGGCAAGGCAGCGGCGCTATACTGAAATTTACGCCGAAGCCGGATTGACACTGTGCTTTTTGCGGCCCAAGATTCCGTCCTGCTCGAGGGGAGCCCCGATTGGGGGCTGAGATGGCGGTCAGCCGGACCCTTTGAACCTGATCCGGGTCATGCCGGCGAAGGGACGAGGTTTGGGCCAAGCTTTTGATTTTCTTGGGCCTTGCTTCCTCCATAACGCCGGTTTCGACGGCCCGCGCATCGTCGGAGGATGGCCATGAACGAACACGCCAAATCGAAGAAATTCCAGCCCGTTCCGCAAAGCGTGACGACGGGACCGATCGCGGGATCGCATAAAATTTACGCCGCGCCGAAGTCGCATCCCGACATGCGTGTGCCGCTTCGCGAAATCTTGTTGAGCGATCCGCTGGAGCCGCCGGTTCGCGTTTACGATCCGTCCGGCCCCTATACCGAGACCGACGCGCGCATCGATCTGGCCGCGGGCCTGCCGGCGGTTCGCGAAGGCTGGATCGAAGCGCGCGGCTTCGACATTGTCGAAGGGCGCGCGATCAAGCCGGAAGACAATGGCAATGTCTCGGCCGACCGGCTGGCGCCCCATTGTCCGGCCAAGCGTATTCTACGCGCCGGTCGTCCGGGCCAGATGGTCACGCAATATGAATTCGCGCGGGCCGGGATCGTCACGCCGGAAATGATCTATGTCGCCCATCGCGAGAATGTGGCGCGCGAGGCGGCCGTCGACAATGCCGCCGCCACGCTCGCCGACGGCGACAGTTTCGGCGCCGCCATCCCCGAGTTTGTCACGCCCGAATTCGTGCGCGACGAAGTCGCCCGGGGCCGGGCGATCATTCCCGCCAACATCAACCATCTCGAATTGGAGCCGATGGCGATCGGCCGCAATTTCCTGGTCAAGGTCAATGCGAATATCGGCAATTCCGCCGTCAGTTCCGGCGTCGCCGAGGAAGTTGAAAAACTGGTCTGGTCGATCCGCTGGGGCGCTGACACGGTGATGGACCTTTCCACCGGACGCAACATCCACAACATCCGCTCCTGGATCCTGCGCAATTCGCCGGTGCCGATCGGCACCGTGCCGATCTATCAGGCGCTGGAAAAAGTCGACGGCGATCCGCTGAAGCTCGATTGGGAAGTGTTCAAGGACACGCTGATCGAGCAGGCCGAGCAAGGGGTCGATTACTTCACCATCCACGCCGGCGTGCGCCTTGCCCATGTGCCGCTCACCGCCAAACGCGTCACCGGCATCGTCTCGCGCGGCGGCTCGATCATGGCGCGCTGGTGCCTGGCCGGCCATCGCGAGAGCTTCCTTTACGAGCGTTTCGACGAAATCTGCGACATCATGCGCAAATACGACGTCTCGTTCTCGCTGGGCGACGGCTTGCGCCCGGGCTCGATCGCCGACGCCAACGATGCCGCGCAATTTGCCGAGTTGGAGACGCTCGGCGAATTGACCAAAGTCGCCTGGAGCAAGGGTTGCCAGGTGATGATCGAAGGGCCCGGCCATGTGCCGATGCACAAGATCAAGGTCAATATGACCAAGCAGCTCGCCGAATGCGGCGAAGCGCCTTTTTACACGCTTGGACCGCTGACGACCGACATTGCGCCGGGCTATGACCACATTACTTCGGGCATTGGCGCGGCGATGATCGGCTGGTTCGGCACGGCGATGCTTTGCTACGTCACGCCGAAGGAGCATCTCGGCCTTCCCGATCGCGACGACGTCAAGACCGGCGTCATCACCTATCGCATCGCCGCGCACGCGGCCGATCTCGCCAAAGGCCATCCGGCGGCGCAATTGCGCGACGACGCGCTCTCGCGCGCCAGATTCGATTTCCGCTGGGAAGACCAGTTCAACCTTTCGCTCGACCCCGACACCGCGCGCAAATATCACGACGAGACGCTGCCGAAGGAATCGCACAAGGTCGCGCATTTCTGCTCGATGTGCGGACCCAAATTCTGCTCGATGCAGATCACCAGGGATTTGCGCAAGGAGGCCGAAGCGCTTGCCGGCATGCAGGAGAAATCGAAGGAATTCCTCAAACAGGGCGGCGCGCTCTACGTGCCCGCCGCGGAATAGATCCATGCGCGTCACTGTCGTCGGCGCTGGCGTCGTCGGCTTGACCGCCGCGCTCGAACTCTCCGAACGCGGCGCGGAGGTCGAAATCGTTGAGCGCTCGGCGCATCTGGGCGAGACCGCGTGCTCCTGGTGCGCGGGCGGCATGCTGGCCCCGTGGTGCGAAGGGGAAAGCGCGCCGGCTGAAGTCGTCGAGCGCGGCGCGCTCGCGCTTGACTGGTGGGCGCAGCGCGTTCCCGGCGTTGCGCGCAACGGCACGCTTGTCGTCGCCGCCCCGCGCGACGCCGGCGAAATCGAACGTTTCTCAGCGCGCACGCTGCACCATGAACGTGTCGATGAGGCGCGCATCGCGGCGCTGGAGCCTGACCTTGCCGGGCGGTTCCGCAAGGGTTTGTTTTTCGCTAGGGAAGGGCATCTTGATCCGCGCGCCGCTTTGGGCGCGCTGGCGGACCGTCTCGCCGAGCGGGACGTCAGGATAAGATTTGGCGTCGCTGCGACAGCTTCGTCGCTTGACGGCGTCGTGCTCGATTGTCGCGGGTTCGCCGCGCGCGACGATTTGAAAGAACTTCGCGGCGTGCGCGGCGAAATGGCGATCCTGCGCACCAGGGAAATCCGCCTGGCGCGGCCAATCCGCTTCCTGCATCCGCGCATTCCGCTCTATATCGTGCCGCGCGCCGACGGTCTGTTCATGGTCGGCGCGACGATGATCGAAAGCGCCGAACGCGGCGCCGTCACTGCGCGTTCCGCGATCGAATTGCTGAGCGCCGCCTATGCGCTGCACCCGGCCTTTGGCGAAGCGGAAATTGTCGAGACGCGCGCCGATGTGCGCCCGGCTTTTGCCGACAATCTGCCGCGCCTCATCCAGCGAGGCGCGACGACTTATCTGAACGGATTTTATCGTCACGGCTTCCTGCTTTCGCCGTCTCTAGCGCAACAGGCGGCCGCGATGATCTTAAGGAATGTCGAGAACGCCCATGAAAATCATCGTCAACGGCGCCGAGCTTGAGCTTGGCGCGGCGACGCTCGCCGAAGCGCTGGCGGCGCTCGACTATGCCGACGCCGTCGTCGCCACTGCTCTGAACGGACATTTTGTCGCCACGCGCGCCCGCGCGACGACGCTATTGGCGGAGGGCGATCAGATCGAGATCGTCGCGCCAAGGCAAGGAGGCTGAAGAGATGGAGCTTTATGGCGTCGAGATCGCCTCGCGCTTGTTGCTGGGGACCGCGCAATATCCCTCGCCCGCGATCCTCGCCGACGCCGTGCGCGCAAGCAAAGCCGATATCGTCACGGTTTCGTTGCGCCGCGAATCCGGGCGCTTGCGCGAAGGCCAGGATTTCTGGGCGCTCATTCGCGCGCTTAAGCTTCGCGTGCTGCCCAATACCGCCGGCTGCCATTCGGTCAAGGAAGCGGTCACCACGGCGCAGATGGCGCGCGAAATATTCGCGACGAACTGGATCAAGCTGGAAGTGATCGGCGAGGCCGATACATTGCAGCCCGACGTTTTCGGCCTTGTCGAGGCGGCGCGGATTTTGAGCGAAGACGGCTTCGCCGTTTTTCCCTACATGACCGAAGATCTGGTTGTCGCCGAGCGGCTGGTCGAGGCGGGCTGCCGGGTGTTGATGCCGTGGGGGGCGCCGATTGGCTCAGGCAAGGGTCTGAACAACCTCTTTGGCCTACGGGCCTTGCGCGCCCATTTTCCCGATATTCCGCTTGTCGTTGACGCCGGCATCGGCCTTCCCTCGCATGCGGCCGCCGCGATGGAGCTTGGCTATGACGCAGTGTTGTTGAACACCGCGGTCGCCAAGGCGGGCGATCCCGTGGCCATGGCGCAGGCTTTTGCGGGAGCCGTCGAGGCGGGGCGGGCGGCCTATCTCGCCGGCCCGATGGAAGCCCGGGACATGGCGGCGCCTTCGACGCCGGTGCTTGGCCGGCCGGTTCTCGCGCGATGAAGGGAAGCGCCGCTTGACCGACCTCGACCCGTTCTATCCGATCGTCGAGAGCGCCGCCTGGGTCGAACGTATCATCGCCGCCGGCGCGAGACTGATCCAATTGCGGATCAAGGATCGCGCGGACGCGGAAGTGCGGGCGGACATTCGAGCGGCGCTGGCGGTCTGCGCCAGAGCCGGCGCCCAATTGATCGTTAATGATTACTGGGAAATGGCCATCGACGAAGGAGCCGATTTCATTCATCTCGGGCAAGGCGATCTCGACGACGCCGATATGAAACGCATCCGCGGGCGCGGATTGCGCGTTGGCGTCAGCACGCATGACCATGCCGAGCTTGATCGCGCCTTGTCGTTCGATCCCGATTATGTCGCGCTGGGGCCGATCTATCCGACCATCCTGAAGGCGATGCCTTTCGCGCCGCAGGGGCTCGGACGTATCGGCGAATGGAAGCGGCTGATTGGCGAGCGGCCGCTCGTCGCCATCGGCGGCATCAATCTTGAGCGGGCGCCTCTATGCCTTGCCGAGGGCGCCGATAGCGCGGCGGTTGTCACCGACATCACCCTCAACGCCGATCCGGACGGTCGCGCCAAGGCATGGCTGGCGGCGACGCGGAGGGCGGCTTGACGCGCAAAGCGCCGGTTGCGCTGACGATCGCCGGATCCGATTCCGGCGCCGGCGCCGGCATCCAGGCTGACATCAAGACCTTCGCCGCGCTCGGCGTTTATGGGACGAGCGCGCTGACGGCGGTGACCGCGCAAAACACGCTCGGCGTGCGCGCCGTCTTCACGCTTCCCGCGGGAATTGTCGCCGCGCAGATCGACGCGATCTTCGAAGATTTCGAAGTCGCCGCCGTCAAGATCGGCATGTTGTCCGGCTTGGAAATTGTCGAAGTCGTCGTCGAGGCGGTTCTTCGCCATTCGCCCCGTTTTGTCGTATTCGATCCCGTCATGATCGCTTCGTCGGGCGATCCGCTGGTCGCGCCGGCAGCGATCGCGGCGATGCGGTCGCGGTTATTTCCGCTTCTCGATTGTCTCACGCCCAACCTGGCGGAAGCCGCCGCTTTTCTGGGGGAGCCGCCGGCTCGCGATGAAGCTGATATGGCGAGGCAGGGGCGCGCTTTGCTCGAACTTGGTCCCCGTGCGGTTTTGATGAAGGGCGGCCATCTTGAATCGGTGGAGGCGGTCGACCTCCTCATTGCGCAGGCGGGAGCGCGCCGCTACGCGGGCCCGCGCATTGCCTCCCGCAACCTTCACGGAACGGGATGCACGCTATCTGCGGCGATATCGGCCTATGTCGCGAGAGGCCGGGACCTGGAAGAGGCGGTGATGGAAGCCAAGACCTTTGTCGAAAAGGCGATCGGCGCCGGCCGCGACGTCATTTTGGGCGGCGGATCGGGGCCGCTGATGCACTTGCCGCTCGGGACCTGACGCCGCCAACAACCCGTGGAAACCCCCCGTGGCGCCGATGCTTTGCCGCCGTGCTTTTGTTAGGATCGCCGGCATGACGAGCGAGGCGGATCCAAGAGAGCCGGAAGAGGGCGAAAACAGCGCTCCGGTCGCGTCGCAGGCCAGGGAGATGGCGCGCCTCACCCCGATGATGGCGCAGTATCTGGCGATAAAAGCCGCCAATCCCGATTGCCTTCTCTTCTATCGGATGGGCGATTTCTACGAATTGTTCTTCAAGGACGCCGAAATCGCCAGTCGGGCGCTCGGCATCGTGCTGACCAAGCGCGGCAAGCACGAAGGCGAAGACATAAGAATGTGCGGCGTGCCGGTCGAGCGCGCCGACGATTATCTGCAAAGGCTGATTGGGCTCGGTCATCGCGTCGCGGTCTGCGAGCAGCTCGAGGACCCGGCCGAGGCGAAAAAGCGGGGGAACAAATCGGTCGTTCGCCGCGATGTCGTGCGTTTGGTGACGCCGGGCACGATTACCGAGGACCGGCTGCTGGAGCCCGGCCGCGCCAACATTCTCGTCGCCGTGCAGCGCATAAAGAGCGGCGAGACCCGCGCCCTGTTCGGCCTCGCCGCGCTGGACATTTCCACCGGCGCTTTTTCATTGAGCGAGGCCGACGAAGCAGGATTGAGCGTCGAAATCGCGCGTATCGAACCGAGTGAAATATTGGCGCCCCAGGCGCTCTTTGACGATCCCGCCATCTCTCGCCTGTTTTCGGAGGCGCGCGCCGCCGTCACGCCGATCGGGCGCGACATGACGGACAGCGCGCTGGCCGAACGGCGCATTTGCGATTATTACGGCGTTGAGACGCTGGATGGGTTCGGCGCTTTCACACGCGCGGAGATCGGCGCAGCGGCGATCGCGCTGGCCTATGTCGAGCGCACCCAGATTGAGGCGCGCCCGGCTTTATCGCCCCCCTCACGCCGCATTCGCGGCTCCAGTCTTGAGATCGACGCTTCGACGCGCGCCAATCTCGAACTGACGCGCACGCTGTCGGGCGAGCGGGCGGGGTCGCTGCTGGCTGCGATTGATCTGACCCTGACGTCAGCCGGCGCGCGCCAACTCGCGGAAAGATTGGCGAGTCCACTCACGCGCCCGAGCGATATCGCATCGCGTCTCGACGCCGTCGCTTATCTCGTGGGGGAGGGTCGGCTGCGCGCCGATCTGCGCGCAATGTTGAGTGCGGCGCCCGATTTTATCCGTGCGCTGTCGCGGCTGAGCCTCGATCGCGGCGGCCCGCGCGATTTGGCGGCGATGCGCGACGGGTTGCATGTCGCACGATCCGTTGGGCGCAAGCTCGCGGAGCAAATCATTTCGAGCGCGAACCTCGCCGAAGCCAGCGCGCAGCTTGTTCAAGCCGATGACGCGCTGGAGGGCGAACTCGCCGCGACGTTGAACGACGAATTGCCGCTGAACAAGCGCGACGGCGGCTTCGTGCGGGCGGGCACACTGGCGCCACTCGACGAGGCGCGCGCATTGCGTGATGAGAGCCGGCGCGTCATCGCCGAACTCCAGGGCAAATATTGCGAGCTCGCCGAAACGCGCCAGCTCAAAATAAAACACAATAATTTTCTTGGATTCTATATCGAAACCCAACAGGCGCAGGGCGAAAAGCTGCTCCGCCCGCCTCATTCGGCCACTTTCATCCATCGCCAGACGATGGCCGGCGCGATGCGGTTTTCGACCAATGAGCTCGCCGAACTCGAGGCGAAGATCGCCTCGGCCGCCGATCGCGCCCTCGCGCTCGAACTTGCTGCGTTCGATCGGTTGCGCGCGGCGTGCCTGGCGCAGATGGAGGCGATTCGGGGATTAGGCCTGGCGCTGGCGGAAATCGATGTCGCCTGCGCGCTGGCCGAACTTGCGGTCAGTCGCGACTGGACGCGCCCGATCGTCGACGATTCCCTGAGCTTCGTCATCGAAGGGGGGCGTCATCCCGTGGTCGAGGCGGCGCTTCATGCGCGCGGCGAGCCCTTTGTCGCCAATGACGCCGATCTTTCCGGCGAGGTTGCCGATGGCGGGCGCATCGCGCTGATCACCGGCCCCAATATGGCGGGCAAATCGACCTATCTGCGTCAAAACGCGCTGATTGCGACGCTCGCGCAAATCGGCTCTTTTGTTCCGGCGCGGCGCGCGCATATCGGAATCGTCGATCGATTATTCTCGCGCGTCGGGGCGGCCGACGATCTCGCGCGCGGCCGTTCGACTTTCATGGTTGAGATGGTCGAGACAGCGGCGATTCTCAATCAGGCGAGCGTCCGATCCCTCGTCATCCTCGATGAAATCGGACGCGGCACGGCGACCTTCGACGGCCTGTCGATCGCCTTCGCCACCATCGAGCATCTCAATGCGGTCAACCGTTCGCGCACCCTGTTCGCGACCCATTTCCACGAATTGACGAGGCTCTCCAAAACGCTGCCGCGACTGTTCAACCTGACGATGCGCGTAACCGAGTGGAACAATAATCTCGTCTTTTTGCACGAAGTGACATCAGGCTCGGCCGACCGCTCCTACGGCATCCAGGTCGCTAAACTGGCGGGCCTGCCGCAAAGCGTGATCGAGCGGGCGCGGGTGATCCTCGCCGAACTCGAGGCGACGAACCGTTCGGGCGCGGCGTTGCGCAGCATCGACGAATTGCCGCTATTTGCCGTTGCCGCCAAGCCGACGCCGCGCAAGGACGACAAGGACGAATTGCGAGAGAAGCTTGCGACAATCGATCCCGACGATCTCACGCCCAGGGATGCGCAGGCGGCCCTTTACCTCCTGAAGAAACTGGCGGCGGAGAATGGGCGATGATGGCGCAAAAGGCCTATCATGCGACCGCGGCGCACAGCATGAGCAGCCGCCTCAGACGCGCCGTTGGCGCCGCGCGAGGAGCCGGCCTTAGATCGATCCCGGCGGGATGAACGCGCAATAAAGGAAGATGCCGTCGAAGACATTCGACGAAGCCAGGCCGGCCCGATCGTCCTCAGTCGCCGACCGGTAGCACAAATGCGCGTGGTGCGAATCGTCGTTCGGCGGATCGCCGGGGATCGGCAGGAAGGTGATGCGTTCCGCAGGAATCGCGATCCATTGCCGTTCGCGCGTCAGGAATTCGAAGCCGTCGCCATGCTCGCGATAAAAGGTTGCAGCGCAATCATCGCCGCCGCAACAGAGCTGGCCGTTCTTGCCATGCACGCCGGTGTAAATGTCATGGGCGTCCAGTGAAGAAAACGACGACGACGCAAGGGCGCCGCCGAGGGCTATGCGGAAAAGAGCTTTCATCATTGTCAACCGCTCCTGTTGGCGGCTGACCGATCGAGGCGTTTCGTCGATGCGATCAAGCCGCGTGCCGACTGCCCCCCAGAAGCTTGCATCCCTCCCAAAAGCCCCAGAATGTGCGGGGCCGCGAATGCGGGCTCGCCCCGCGCGAAATAATCCTCCAATGCATGTGTCGCACATGCGCGCATGCCGCTCGTGGAGCTCGCCGCGACAAAATGCGGCGGCGAGCGAGCCGTCTATGGGCGCATCCTCTGGCCGCTATGAGCGCCGCAGGCGTCGTCGCAGCCTATTCGGCGAATCGCAATGCAAGAGGCGTGCCGAATCAGCTAATAGAATCGCGCGTGGCGTCCTTCGTCAAGGCCGCCTGTGGATAGCTGGCATGCCGGCCGCGCTCATTTGCCCTACTCACATCAGCGCCCTATCCTCACTTTTCAAGGAGGATCCGTCTTGACTAATGCCGCCACAATGCCCGGTTTGACGCCTTTTCGCCGCCGGGAAGGCCGCCGTTCGCCGCAAGCTGTCGACGCGCTCAATCAGGCGCTCGCTGCGCGTTTCGGCAATAGCCTCGTCACCTCGGAGGCGGTGCGCATCCAGCACGGCCATACGCTTACCTGGCTCGCCAATGCGCCGCCCGACGCCGTCATTTTCGTGAACGACACCCAGGACGTCGTCGATGTCGTTCGCATCTGCGCGGCGCATGACGCGCCGATCATTCCGTTCGGGGCCGGCACTTCGCTGGAGGGACACGTCAATGCGCCGCACGGCGGCGTTTCGATCGACACGTCGCGCATGGACCGCCTACTTGCCGTCCATGCAGAGGACCTCGATTGCGTTGTCGAGCCCGGTCTGCATCGCATCGCGCTGAATGAACAATTACGCGACACTGGCCTGTTCTTCCCGATTGATCCGGGCGCGGACGCTTCGATCGGCGGCATGACCGCCACGCGGGCTTCGGGCACAAACGCCGTGCGTTACGGCACAATGAAGGACAATGTCCTTTCGTTGGTCGCGGTCACCGCCGATGGCTCAATCGTGCGCACGGCGAGCCGGGCGAAAAAGTCCTCTGCCGGCTACGATCTCACGCGGCTATTCGTTGGTTCCGAAGGCACGCTTGGTATCGTCACTGAGATCACCTTGCGGCTGCATGGCATTCCCGAGGCGATGGCGGCCGGCCATTGCCCGTTCAACGATGTTCGCTCCGCCTGCGATGCGACCATCGCCACCATCCAGTCGGGCCTGCCCGTCGCGCGAATCGAATTGCTCGACGCATTGCAGGTCAGGGCCTGCAACAATTATTCGAGGCTTTCGCTTCCCGAGACGCCGATGCTGTTCGTCGAGTTTCATGGCACGTCGTCCAGCGTCGCCGAGCAGTCGCAACGTTTCGGAGAGATCGCCGCCGAGTTCGGCGGCGGCCCGTTCGCCTGGGCGACGCGGCCTGAAGAACGAACGCGCCTGTGGCAGGCGCGCCATGACGTCTATTGGGCGTCATTGACGCTGCGGCCGGGAGCGCGCCCCTTTGCGACGGATGTCTGCGTGCCGATCTCCCGTCTCGCCGATTGCGTCGAGGAGACGCAGCGCGACATCGCCGAGGCTGGGCTGGTGGCCCCCATCGTCGGACATGTCGGCGACGGCAATTTCCACGTCAGCCCACTTGTGGATATGGATGATCCGGCTGATATCGTGCGCGCCGAGGCTTTTTCGTCGCGTCTGGTGCGCCGGGCGCTGGCGATGGACGGCACCTGCACGGGCGAGCATGGCGTCGGCCAAAAGAAAATCCAATATGTGGAAGAGGAATATTCGGCGGCGACGCTTGATCTGATGCGACGCATCAAACAGACTTTTGACCCGGCCAATCTGCTGAACCCGGGCAAAATATTGCGACAATAGGTCTGTTCGGCGCGCTCGAACGGGCGGCTTTCGTGCGCGATCCTGCACCGTCACTTTCGCGCCATGAATTGGGATATTGTCCCGCGTGCCAATCCGGCCTCAACCATGGACTGACGGCTAATCTTGCGCACCGCCCTTACCGTCATCGCTCTTCTCCTGATTTCGGCGCTGACCGCGGCGCTGATCGGGCCCTATTATGTCGATTGGAGCAAGCAGCGCCCCGTGGTCGAGGCTCAATTGTCTCACGTCCTCAGCGAGCGGGTCGCCGTAAAGGGCGCTATCGATGTCAAACTTCTACCGAGCCCCTACATCACCTTGAATCAGGTCGAAATTTCGGACCCAAAGACAGGCGCCATTCTGTTCTCCTGCAACGAGATGGAACTGGCGCTTGGTCTGACATCTCTGGCAAGGGGCCAGTTTCGATTCACGCAGGCCTCTTTCGACCATCCAACCCTCGACCTCGCATCGGAGTCGGACGGCGGGATCGTGCTGCCCAAATTGGACCTGGCGAAACATTCCGAATCGATTGCTTTCGACAAAGTCGCCGTTCGCAACGGCCGTGTGAGAATCATGCGGGCCGATGGGGTCGCCGAATCAAGCGTCGACCGCATTGATCTTGATGCGGAAGCAGATTCTCTCACTGGACCCTTCAAAGGCTCCGGTCGGGCTCCAGGGTTCGGGGGCGCGACGCTCGCGTTCAATTTCGCGACCGGCGCCATCGAAGGCGCCAATTTGCGATTCAAGGCGACCGTCGACGCCGGCGGCGAGGCGCCCCGGAGCGAATTTGACGGCGCCCTGGTTCTGGCCGGTCCGACGTCGACGTCCGGCGTCGCGGCCGTCGGCTATTCCGGCGCCGCGACCTTCTCGGGAATGATCAGGAGCGCTGAGGCTCCGACGCCCTGGCGTGCTTCGGGCGCCCTGAAAGCCGACTTGCGCAGCGCCTCGCTGGACAATCTCGAAGTTCGGGTCGGACCGGAAGATCGCGCTCTTGCCGCAAATGGCTCAGCGGAGATCGCGTTTGGCGCGACGTTGCGCGCGAGCGCCACACTTGCGGCCAAACAGCTTAATTTCGATGCGTTGCTGCGGGGGGAAGGCGAAGATTCAGCGTCGCCGGCAAAAGCCTATGGCGCCTTGGGCGCCGCCTTGGCCGGGCTTGAATTCGAAGGCGGTCCGCCGGTCGCCCTCTCCTTCGATATTGCCGCGCCGGCCGTGATACTCGGCGGGGATACAATCGCCGATGCGACGCTATCGATAGCGGCTGATCCAGGCGCGCCGATCGCGCTGAAGCTGGAGGTCAGTCCTCCGGGGCGCAGCCATATTCTGGCGACAGGCGCCGTCGACATTGGGCCCGCTCCAGACTTCAAGGGTCGGATCGAGATGCAGATCGGCGACGCGCAGCGCCTGCGCGACTGGCTAACGCTCGACGCCCCCGATTTGCGTGCGCGCCTTGCCGGAATTCACGAAGTCTTACCCTATCGATCGATCTCCGCGATCGGCGACATGGATCTGTCGGCCACAGGTTTCGTCGCGCGAAATTTGAATCTCGTATTGGAGCGATCGACCTTCACGGGAACTTTGGCGCTGACCCGGGCCGTTGGCGTCGAACGCGGGCGCATGTTCATGGACCTGCAAACCGATTCGCTCGATATCGACACGCTTCCCAATGTCGGCGCGAGCGGAGATTTGCTCGGCGATATCGATCTTTCTCTTGCTCTTGACGCCCACGCGATTCGGGTCGCGCGAATAGGCGAGGCGCAGGTTGAGAGCGGGTCGCTGACGCTCAAGCTGACCAAGCAGGGTGACGACATCAAACTGGATCGTCTGTCGATCGCCGATCTCGGCGGCGCCTCGGTGGAGGCGAATGGCGCCAGCGAAGCGAAGGGCCGTTGGCTCAGCGCCAAGATGGATGCGGCGAGGTTGCGCGACTTCGCACTGCTCGTCCGGCGTGTGGCGCCGGGGCCGATCAGCGAAATGCTTGTAGACCGGTCAGGAGCGCTTTCGCCGGCAAAACTGACTTTCAACGCCCAATCTTCCCCGAGCGGGAGCGCCGCCGACGCGACGGATTCGCTGACAATCCAAGGGTCGGCGGGCGTGACGCGCGTTGACGCAAAATTGGATCGCGTCGCCGGCGACGCCGGCGCGCTCAACGCCACATTGTCGCTCGACGCGCCCGACGCCGCCCCATTGTTGCGGCAGATTGGATTGCCGGCCTTGTCGCTGGCGGGCCAGGGGCGCGGCCATCTCGGCGGCTCTCTCCATGGCCGTTGGGCCGATGGCCTTGACGGGGACATATCGGCTTCGCTTGCCGGCGCCGAACTCGTTTGGCGGGGGCGATTTTCGTCTAAAGCCTTGGACGCCGATAGCGCGCTGTTAAGCGGCGCAGCCGGCATCAAGGCGACGAATGCGACGCCGCTTCTGGCTGTGCTGGGCATAGCGGCGCCCGATGCGACCGCCGTCATCCCGGTCGATCTTTCGGCGGGCACGATCTGGCGCGGCGACCGGCTTAGCCTCTCGCAATTGCAGGGCTTGGTGGGGCGGGCGCGTTTCGCCGGCGATTTGACCTATGCGCCGGCGCCGGCGCAGCCGGCCCCGGCAATTCCCGTTGATCCGGATGTGGCGCTCGCGCAGGCCGTCGCCGGCGAGAATTCCGCGGCGGCGACGCCGCAGCTTGAGGGCGCGTTGTCGGTCGACCGATTGTCGCTCGCCGCGCTGGGCGGCTTGGCGCTGGGTGCGCCTCAACCCATTAAGGCCGGCGCGCTATGGTCCGACGCCAAATTCTCCGCAGGCCTTGCCAATCCGCCATCCACCGATATCGCGATCAAGATCGGCGCGCTTGATGTCGCCGATAATCTATCCGGCCATGACGCGCGCGCCCATTTGAAGCTCACGCGGGGCCTCGTCAGCCTGGATGATCTTTCTATGACGATCGCCGGCGGCGCGCTGTCCGGCCGCACGACTATTCGACGAGATGGACCCAATGCGTCGCTGTCCGGACAAGTCTCGATCGAACCAATTGCTTTCGATCGACCAAATTTCGCGGGCCGCGTGTCAGGTTCGATGGATTTTGCAAGCACCGGGCAAAGCGCCAACGCGCTGGTCGCAGGACTCGCCGGAAACGGCCAAATCCGCATTGGCGGTGCGCGAATACCGCATCTCGATCAGGGCGCCCTTGGCCGGATCGTCGAGAAAGCACAGTCGCCTGATTATGCGATCGATCAGACCAATATTGGGCGCGCGCTGGAGCTGGAGCTCAACAAGCAGGCCTTGCGCATCGCCGACGTCGACGCTCCCGCGTCGCTGACGGCGGGAATTGTCCGCGTTGGTCCGTTCGAAACGCGGGATGCTCGCGACGACGCGTTGCTGCGGGCGAGCTTCGACCTTCGCTCGCTCATTCTCGAGATCCGCGTCGCATTCACTGAATTGCAGATTCCAAAATATTGGAGCGGCGGCCCGCCGGCGGTCAATGTTGTCTTGAAGGGTCCGATCGACGCCTCGACTCGCGAAGTTGATTCAGAGCTCTTTGTCGCCGGCCTGGCGGCAGAATCCATTGCGCGAGAGACTGACAGAATCGCGGCCCTGGAATCGGACATCCGCGAGCGCGCTTTCTTCAATCGGCGACTGAAAGCCGGCCAATTCATGCGGCGGCGCGAATTGGAGCTGGAGGCCTATGCGGCCGAACAGGCGCGGCTCAAGTCAGCGGAGGACCGCAGGCGCGTCGAAGCTGAAATATTGAAGGCCGATGGGGACAGGCGCAAAGCCGCTACGCCCGAACTGCCGCCAACGCCTGCGCCATCGTCAAACGACGCTGCGCGAGCGCCGGCCGACGCCTCGCCGCCGCTTCCGCAACCGCCGCCCGCGCCGCGACCGCCGAGCGCGTCGCAGCAGCCTGACCCGACAGCCTCCGGCCTTTATTGATTCGCGCTCTCGAAAACGAAGACGCGGATCGCCGACGACAGATTCGCGCGTCCGCGATTGGCGTCGATCTCGGCGACGAGCGCATTGATCGATTGAGCGCGCCTCTTGGCCAAAGCCTTGAGCCCGCGCCAGAATGCTTCTTCCAGCGAAATGCTGGTGCGGTGTCCGGCAATGACGAGAGATCGCTTGATCACCCCGGCGTCTGGACGAAGGTTTTCGCCGTCCACCGATTCGGGCGCGTCAATCGGCATCGCCTCGCTCCGGCCTTCGATGCGCTTCGAGCCGCCTCGAAGCCAGCGCGCGTTCGGCCTCCGCCTCGGTTTTCAAGTTTTTCGAGACGCCATAGGCGATGCGATTGGCCGTCGCTTCGATTTCGGCTTTAGCGCGCGCTTGCCGTTTGCGGGCTTTACGAAGATTGAAGACCTCGCCCATGCCTTCCCCGCCCGTCGTCACTTCTTGCGAAACGCATCGATCGAGACGACCTTCGCCGCTTCGGCTTTCTCGATTGTCTTGCCGGCGGCAGGATTGACCGCGGGCTCCGAGGGCTTTACCGGCGTCTGCGCTTTTGTCGTCGGCCCTGGACCCTGCATGCGTTTGGAAGGCTGCGCCCTGTCGCCCTCGTCCTTGTCCGCGGATTTCAGTCTCGTCGCGGGAGGCGCTGTTCCCGTTTCCACGACCTCCGGCACCATGAACTTGAAGCCAAAGGTCGGCACCGAAGGATCGCTGAAGCCGGTTATCGCTGCAAAGGGGATGGCCAGTCGTTCCGGCTTGCGCGAAAAAGACAAGCTGACTTCGAAACCATCGCCATTGACCGACAGATCCCAGAATTCGTGCTGGAGAATGATGGTCATTTCGTCAGGATATTTTTGGCGCATCGCCGCCGGGACGGTCACGCCCGGCGCGTGCGTCTTGAAGGAAATGTAGAAATGATGGTCGCCCGGCAGGCCGTTGCGAGACGCGTCGGCAAGCACCTTGCGCACAACCGATCGCAGGGCCTCCTGAACCAGAAGATCGTATCGAATATGATCGGTCGGCATTGTAAATTTGCGCTCGCGCCTCTTTTCAAGAATTAGCGGAGTGGGCTTGCCAATGCAATGCGACCTTGGACGGTCGAACGCTTGTGAAAAGTGGAGGCTTCTGTTGCCAGGCGCCTCCGGACCCCGCCTAAAGGTGCGAACCCTCAGGACTTGATTTCCAGTACCAGCACCGCATTACGCGGCGAGGGCCACCGGGGCATAGTTGTCATTAGCAACTATAGGTTTGACCCGATAACGGCGGTATCATGCCGGGCAAAAGATCACCCTTTACATCCCTCGTCGAACCTATTTCGCCCCCGCCGAAACCCACGCCGGAGCGGGCTTTGGTGGAGGCGCCGGGTACCGCCCCCGGGTCCGAAAGACTTATTCCGATGCCGATTTATCGCCATAGCCGCCTTGCGACGGCGCATCCAACATAGGCGCTGCTTCCCGCCTTGGAAAGGGCTTAGCGGGAAATAGCCCCAGGTTTTGCGTCGCTTAGTCCGCGCCTGCCTTAATGAGCTTGTAGACGACCGCATCGACCAAAGCCTGAAACGAGGCGTCGATGATGTTGCCCGAGACGCCGACGGTCGACCAGCGCGCGCCTGTGGAATCGCCAAATTCGATGAGGACGCGCGTAACCGCGTCGGTGCCGCCCTGGAACACCCGGACCCGATAATCAAGCAGCTCAAGGTCCTCGATATAGCGCTGATAGGCGCCAAGGTCCTTGCGCAATGCGAGATCTAGCGCATTGACCGGACCATTGCCTTCAGCCGCGGAAATCAGGGTCTCGCCATGCACCTTGATTTTGACGACGGCTTGGGAAGCCGAGACAAGCGCGCCGGTCGCGTTGAATTTGCGTTCGACATTGACGCTGAAGCTTTCGACCTCGAAGAAAGCGGGCGTCTCGCCAAGCACCCGCCGCGCGAGTAATTCGAAGGAAGCGTCGGCGCCTTCATAGGCATAGCCTGCCGCCTCCTTGGCCTTTACTTCGTCCAGCAAGAATGAGAGGCGCGGGTCGTCGGCGCGCACCGCGACGCCGAGATACGCAAGCTGTGCGATAAGGTTCGATCGACCCGCCTGATCGGAAACGAGTATGGCGCGGGTATTGCCGACGCTTTCGGGCGGAACATGCTCGTAGGTGCGCGGATCTTTCACCAAAGCCGATGCGTGGATACCGGCCTTCGTCGCGAAGGCGGAGGCGCCGACATAGGGCGCATGGCGATCGGGCGCGCGGTTCAGCAATTCATCGAATGTGCGGGATATTTTTGAAATTTCGCTCAACGCATCGGGCGTGACGCGTGTCTCGAAACGTTCGCTTAACTCGGGCTTCAACAAAAGGGTCGGGATCAGCGACGTCAAATTGGCGTTGCCGCATCGCTCGCCGAGGCCATTCAGGGCGCCCTGAATCTGGCGGGCGCCCGCGCGCAACGCCGCCAACGAATTGGCGACTGCGTTTTCGGTGTCGTTATGAGCGTGAATGCCCAGATGGTCGCCGGGAATGACCTTGACGACTTCGCCAACGATACGTTCGACTTCGTCGGGCAACGTGCCGCCGTTGGTGTCGCATAGCACGATCCAGCGGGCGCCGGCCTCATGCGCGGCGCGAGCGCAGCTCAGGGCGTAAGCCGGATTCGCCTTGTAACCGTCGAAAAAATGCTCGCAATCGACCATCGCTTCCCGGCCGGCTTTAACCGCCGCTTTCACGCTGAGCGCGATGCCCTCGAGATTTTCATCGAGCGTGCAGGCGAGCGCGACATGCACATGATAATCCCAGGTCTTGGCGACAAAGACGATCGCGTCGGCGTCCGCGGCGAGCAGAGCTACGACGCCTGGATCGTTCTCGGCCGATCGTCCCGGGCGCTTGGTCATGCCAAAGGCGGCGAAGCGGGCGCCCATTGCCGGCTTGCGTTCGAAGAATTTCGTGTCGACCGGATTGGCGCCGGGATAGCCGCCCTCGACATAATCGACGCCGAGTCGGTCAAGCAGGCCAGCGATCTGGCGCTTGTCCTCAAGCGAAAAATCAACGCCCGTCGTCTGCGCGCCGTCGCGCAGGGTCGTGTCAAATAAGTAGAGGCGTTCGCGCGTCATGGGATCGAACCGCTAATGGAGCTTGGATGTCGAGGGGCGGGCGGGGTCGGCGGCCAAGGGTTTAATCATGGTCGTATTGGCGAGCCATTCGCCGTCAAGCTGAACCAGGTTGCGCCGCTGCGCGACAAATCCCTGTTTCTCGAAACTCGTGCGGGCGGTGTCGCTGACTTCGCTGGTCAATTGACTCGCGCCACGCCCCGACGCCAGCCGCGTCAAGGCGTCGATCAGCAGCGCGCCGACGCCACGACGCGCGAATTCCGGATCGACATAGAGCATGTCGATGACATCGGCGCCCTTCAGGCTGCCAAAGCCAGCCGGTTCGCCTGAGATGGTGGCCACCAAAGTCAGCGCTTTTGCAAGACGCGCGCCGAAGGCGGCGACATCGTCGGCCGCGGCTGCCCAGGCCCTGCGTTGATCGTCGTCATAATCATCGGCGGTCAGCGCCTCGATGCTCGCGCGGAAGATCGCCGCGCAACGACCGGCGTCGGAAGGCAGATAGGGGCGCAAAGCCGGCGCGACGCTCATCGCCTGAACTCCCAAGTCGTTGGGCCGTTCTTGTTGTCCTTGAGCGTCACGCCGATTTTTGCGAGTTCGTCGCGCAAACTATCGGACTCCTGCCAGTTCTTGTTCGCGCGCGCGTTGGCGCGCGCGGCGAGGAGTTCGCCGATGCGTTCAGACTCCTCCCGCGTCGGTTGCGCCGACCGTTGATCGCGCTTCGACTTTGTCTGCATCAGCAAGCCGAGAAGATTGGCGGTCGCTTTCAGAAGTTCAGGCGCCGCCTGTTGACCGGCATTTGTCAGGCCGGCGATCGTGACCCCCGGAACCGCAGGATGAGCTAGCCGGTGGAGTTCCGCGAGTGCGGCGGGCGTATTGAGATCGTCGTCAAGGGCCGCCAGCACCCCTTCCGCGGACTCCGCGCCCGGTTCAGGTTCGGCGTCGCCGACTGCGTCATACCATCGTTCGAGCGTCTTCTCCGCCTCCTCAAGCGCTTTGACCGTCCAATCGATTGGCTGGCGATAATGGGTGCGCAGCATCGCGAGCCGCAGCGTCTCGCCATCCCACGCGCGGCCGCCGAAGTTTGTCGTATGCAGCAAGTCATGGATGGTGACGAAATTGCCGAGGCTCTTCGACATTTTCTCGCCTTCGACCTGGAGGAAGCCATTGTGCATCCACACATTGGCCATGCGCTTCGTATCGAAGGCGCAGCAGGACTGGGCGATCTCGTTTTCGTGGTGAGGGAATACGAGATCGACGCCGCCGCCATGAATATCGAAAATATTCCTCGCCGGTTCGTCGGCGGTCAGGCCGCCGCCGAACGGCGTCAGCAATTTCGCCATCGACATCGCCGAGCATTCGATATGCCATCCCGGCCGCCCCGGAACCTTTATGCCGCGGGGACTCGGCCAGCCCGGCTCATTCGGCTTTGACGGCTTCCACAATACGAAATCCATCGGGTCGCGCTTGTAAGGAGCGACATCGACGCGCGCGCCGGCGATCATTTCGTCGAGCGAGCGTCTCGCCAGCGATCCGTAGCGCGGAGCGCCGGGATAGGCATCCATCGCGGCGGGGGAAAACAGCACATTGTCTTCGGCGACATAAGCGAGGCCACGGTTCACGAGCCGGTCGATGATCGCGGTCATTTCCGCGATATGCTCGGTGGCGCGCGGTTCTTCGTCCGGCGGCAGGCAGCCGAGCGCCGCGACATCGTCGTGAAATTGCCTTTCGGTCGCTTCGGTGACCTTGCCAATCGCTTCGTTCAAGGGAAGGTCTGGAAAGTCGCGCGCCGCGCGCGCATTGATCTTATCGTCGACGTCGGTGATGTTGCGCGCGTAGAGGATGTGATTCGCCCCGTAGCGGTGACGCAACAGGCGGTAAAGCACGTCGAACACGATGACCGGGCGCGCATTGCCGATATGGGCATAATCATAGACGGTCGGGCCGCAGACATAGAGGCGCACGTTTTTTTCGTCGATGGGTTCGAAAACCTCCTTCGACCGGGTCAGCGTATTGTATAGTCTCAAAGGTCTCGACATTTCGTTTTCACCTGCCACGCGAATGCGCATTCAGGCTGGCCGGATCGTCGCTTTTCATGAATTGAATTGAAAAAGGCACGCGCCAGCCAGCAAGAGTGCTAGCTGCAAATAATAATCCGGCAAAGGCGGAACGGGCGCGTCATGCAGCCACCTTTCCCGCGGCCGACGCCGGAAGTCAAGCCATATTGGCTTTACGTAGACCGGATTGCGCTCCGTTAACCCCGCATTCATCGCGTCGCTTCAGGATTGCCTTTGGAAGCAGTTCCGCTTCGCAAAAGCCTCAAGAAATCCAGAGCCAGACATGCGTCGTACCGAGTTGTGGCCGGCAATTCTCCCGTTTTTCGCCGCCCTGGCGCTCGGCGTCGTCGCCGTCGATCGAGCGCAGGCGGCCGAAGGGAGCACCTTCATAATCGCCGCCACGGACGGCTATGGCGTGGAGGATTGTTTGGGAGAGGGAGGGGAATGTGGGCATGTCGTCGCCGACGCCTGGTGCGAAGCGCACGGCCATGGGGCCGCACTTTCGTTTGGGCTCGCCGAGGACGTCACCAACGCGATTCCCGGCGGCGCCGCCGGTAAAGCGGGCGTTCCCTATATCGTGAGATGTGGCGATTGACGTCGGGGGCGTCGATCAGCGCAAGAAGTCCCCGCATTTCTGGATGTCGCCGCCCGCGGCGCCCCAGGGCTGGATCGGAACGCTCGATGTTGCGTTCTTGGGCGACCCATCGATGAGCTTGTCCGTATAGACCATATATATCAGTATGTTACGTTTGGCGTCGCAGCCGCGGACGATCTGCATTTTCTTGAAGAACAGTGATCGGCGTTCACGGAAGACGACATCGCCCTGCTCGAATTTCTCCTTGAATTTGATTGGCCCGTATTGCCGACAGGCGAGCGATATGTCCGAGGTCTGTTCCGCCAGGCCGAAGGCGCCCGCCAGACCACCCTTCTCCGGCGCGGTGTAATGACAGGCAATGCCGTCAATTGCCGGATCGTCGACGCCGTAGACCGCGAGTTTGTCGTTCGGGGTCAGGAGTTTGAAGGTCGTGGATTTGCGGAAAATGAGATCGGGTTCGCCCGATTGAGCGCTTGCTGGAACAGCGAACAGCAGCGAAGCGGCAAGCAACAGACACACAAATGCAATTCCGGATTTCATCGCCGCCGCTCCAGCCTGGCGCCGGCGTGATGACATTCACGCCAAGCCCCCAATAAATTAAGCCCATACATAGGGGAGGGGGCGGACGGCGCAATACCGCGTCCCATGCGCGCCTGATCGTTGGGCGCCGCAGGTTGGGTTGATAGCGCGACCATCCTCGCCTAAGAAATGGCGACGGCTGGCATCGAGCGAGAAGAGACGTTTGGGCGCCGCGGGATCGGACCGGCATGAACGTTTTGATTATCGGTTCCGGCGGCAGAGAGCATGCTCTGGCCATCGCGCTCTCCAAATCGCGCTCCCTGACGCAATTGTTCGTCGCGCCCGGCAATCCGGGGATGGCGAGCGTTGCGCAAATCGTCGCGCTTGACGTTGCCGATCATGGCGCCGTGGCGGACCTGTGCCGGATATTGTCTATCGGCCTCGTCGTCGTCGGCCCCGAGGCTCCGCTGGTGGCCGGACTCGCCGATGATCTTGCCGCCGCTGGCATCGCCTGTTTCGGACCGGGCCGCGCCGCGGCGCAACTTGAGGGGTCAAAGGGATTCACCAAAGACTTTTGCCGCGAGTTCGGCATTCCGACCGGCGCCTATGGCCGGTTCGATCAAGTCGACGCTGCGCTCTCGTTTGCGCGCGCGAAAGGCGCGCCAATTGTCGTGAAGGCCGACGGCCTGGCGGCGGGCAAAGGGGTGGTCGTCGCCATGACGCAGGCCGAAGCCGAAGCGGCCATCCGCGCGATGTTTGACGGCGGTTTTGGCGCCGCCGGCGCGGAAGTCGTGATCGAGGAATTTCTCGAGGGCGAAGAGGCGTCGTTCTTTGCGCTCAGCGACGGCGAAAGAGCGGTCGGATTCTCCTCCGCCCAGGACCATAAACGCGTCGGCGACGGCGACACAGGTCCAAACACCGGCGGCATGGGGGCTTATTCGCCGGCGGCGATCATCGACGCGGACATGAGCGAGCGGGTCATGCGCGAAATTATCGCGCCGACCATCGCCGGCATGCGCGCGCGGGGCGCACCTTTTCGCGGAATTTTGTTCGCGGGACTGATGATCGGCGCCAGTGGACCCAAGCTGATCGAATATAATGTCCGCTTCGGCGATCCGGAGGCGGAAGTCGTGCTGACACGGCTGACCAGCGATCTTCTCGATTTACTGCTGGGTTGCGCGCGGGGGCGGCTGCCGGTAGAGGCGCCGAGTTTCCTGGACGATGTCGCATTGACCGTGGTGCTCGCGGCGCGTGGCTATCCCGGCGCTGTCGTCAAAGGTTCCGAGATCAGGGGGGTCGACGGCGCGGCGAAACTGCCAGGAGTGACGATCCACTATGCCGGCGTCCGGCGGGAGGGGAAGCGTCTTCTCGCCGATGGCGGACGCGTCCTTGCCGTCACCGCGGCGGGCGGGAACGTGGCGCAGGCGCAAGCGCGCGCCTATGCCGCCGTCGACGCGATTGATTGGCCGGAGGGGTTCTGCCGTCGCGATATTGGTTGGCGCGCCATCGCGCGTGAACGGGCCGCATAAGCAGCGGGGATGCGGTATGGAATGGGTCAATCCGAACGCAGAAGCGTCCCCCTCGCCTTCCGTCGCGATTGCGCTTGGCGGCGGCGGCGCGCGCGGCATCGCGCATATTGCCTTGCTCGAGGCTCTCGACGAATTGGGCTTGAAGCCGACGGCGCTGTCGGGGACGTCGATCGGGGCGATCGTCGGGGCCGCCTATGCCTCGGGAATCGAAGCAGCGGATCTGCGCGCTCACACGCTTGCGGTGATGCGTAAGCGTTCGGAGGTGATGGGCAAATTGTTGAAGGCGCGCGTCGGCCGGTTCACCGATATCGTCCTGCGCGGGTTCGCCAACCCCGTTCTGCTCGACGCCGAACTCTTCCTCGGTATGTTCTGGCCCGATTCGATGCCTGAACGCTTTGAGGATCTGGCGATTCCCTTGCAGGTCATCACGACGGATTTCCATGACCGCTGCGAGGCGATCTATTCGACCGGCCTGCTGGCGCCAGCGGTGGCCGGGTCGATGGCCATTCCGGGGCTGATCAAACCTGTAGAGATGGACGGGCGGGCGCTTGTCGACGGCGGCGCCGTCAATCCTCTGCCGTATGACGTGCTGTTCGGATCCGCCGATATCATTATCGCGGTCGACGTCACTTTCGGGGGCCCGCGCGGACGACGAAATCCGACGCCGTTTGAGGCGATGTTTGGCGCCGCGCAGATCATGCAGGGCGCAATCACGGCGCAAAAGCTGAAGCTCCGGGCCCCCGACATTCTCGTGCAGCCGCTGGTCGAACAATTCCGCGTGCTCGATTTCTTTCGCGCGGCGCAGATCCTGCGCGCGGCCGAATCGGCAAAGGAGGAGCTCAAGCGAAAGCTCGCAGCGCGATTCGAGGCGGTCAGGTAAATCGGGCGCCCGGCCTCATTTGCGCGCCGCGCTGAAACTCCGCGCCGGACATCGCAACTCCGCCGGCACGCTGCGCTTGAATAATTCGTATCGCACCCCCGCCGCAGGCGATTGTCGGCGCCTCGTCGATTACAGTTCCGCCAAGTCCCGCACCGTCGACAGCGGCCACGCGGAGGAACTTGACGCGCTCTGGCCCACGGCCGAGATCGATTTCCGAATAGGCGCCAGGGCTGGGAGAGAGCCCATGGATAAGGTTGCGCAGAACTGTCGCGCCAAGCCGCCAATCGATGCGCGTCTCGCTTTTGTCGATCTTGCGCGCATAGGTCGCCCCATCCGCGCTCTGTTCCCGAAAGACAAGCCTTTGCTGCGCCAAATCCGGCAGCGCGCGCGCTACTGACGCGGCGCCGATATGAGCGAGCGTTTGCGTGATCTCACCGGCCGTGGCGTTGGGATCGATGGCGATACGCTCCTCAAAGGCGATCGGACCCGTATCCAACCCCTCCTCCATCCGCATAACGCTGACGCCCGTCTCAGCGTCGCCCGCCATGATCGCGCGCTGAATCGGCGCTGCGCCACGCCAACGCGGCAGCAATGAAGCGTGGAGGTTGAGGCAGCCGAGCCGCGGCCCCGCGAGGATAGCGGCGGGAAGGATCAGGCCATAGGCGACCACGACCGCGACGTCGGCGCCATACGCGCGGAATTCTTCCTGCGCCTGCGCATCCTTCAAGCTCGCTGGCGCCGATGCCGGTATCGCATATTGCTCGGCGAGCCTGTGAACGGGGGTTTTCGTCGGTTCCAGGCCGCGACGGCCCGCCGGCTTGGGCGCGCGGGTGTAGACGGCGACGATTTCGTGCCCTTGCCGGATGATTTCGAGGAGTGTCGGCGTCGCAAAATCGGGCGCGCCCATGAAGATGATACGCATGATGGCAGCGCGATAGCATCGGGCCGGCGATGCGTCAAAATTCAGGCGCCAGCGATCGCTATGGCGTTTTATCGCGAACTCGGCTCAACTACCTGGTCTCCAACCCTTCACCCGCGGAGGCGCGATGATCGAATTCTGCAATCCCGGCGCTTTGGCAAGTGAGAATCATCGGCTCGTTCTGCGCGTCTATTATGAGGACACGGATTTTTCCGGGCTTGTTTATCACGCCTCGTATCTGCGTTTTCTCGAACGGGGGCGAACGGAATGGCTGCGCGGACACGGGTTCGAACAACGCGAGCTGGCGGCGGGCGCCGCGATGGTCTTCGCGGTGCGGCGCATCGAGATCGATTATCTCAAACCGGCTTTGATGGACGATCTGCTCGCGATCGAAACACAAATCTCGGCGGTGGGCGGCGCGTCGATCGATTTTTCTCAAGTGATCTTTCGCGGCGACGAGAAGATCGTGAGAGCTCTTGTCGGCGTCGCCGCATTGTCAAATGGACGCCCCGCGCGCTTGCCCAAAGACATGAGAGATCGTTTTTCCGCGCCGCGGTGAGCGCGAGGAACCCTGCGGTCAACCGCCGCGCTTCTCCAACGCGCGATCGAGGCGCGCGACGAGCGTTTCGATCCGTTCGCCGATGTGGTCCTCCAGCTCGCGCAGATCGCTCCGGTTCGGCAGGCCGCTGATGATTTCGCGAAGTTGAAAATATTCGGTGTTCATTTGCGTGATCGTTTCTCCGATTCGGATGAAAAGCACTTTGTGAGCATCGAGGTCCGCGCGCTGTTGCGCGATCGACAGCGACATGCGTTCGAGACGCGCCATCAGACGCCAGATAAACGCGGCTGCGCCGAGCGCCATTGTCGATAGCGCAGTGATTGCCCACTGGAAGAAACTCCAGGGCGGCGGTTCAGTCACCTCCGGCAAACTCATCGCGAGCCTCCTGACCCATTCAACGTCCAGCATGCGCCGGCGCCGCGGCGTCGACAGCGGCGCTCGGCGCTATCCATAGTTCGGCCCGCGCGGCGGCGATCGCCTGCAAGGCTGCCGCGATCAGTCGGATGTCCGTGGCGACACCCGGGCCCGCCGCCGCGATCGCGCAGACGCGGTCGGCCGCGCGCGTGATATCGGCGAGTAAGCGGGCGCTCGTATAGCGGTCGGCGAGCGCATCGAGGAGAGGATCGGTGGCTCGACAGAGCTTGTCGAGATCGACTTCCACGCCATCGACGTCCGTTATCGCGACCGCGGCGCCGGCGACCCACGGCGCGAGGTGCGCGCCGCTGAGAAAGGCGGCGAAGGCAGCGGGAAGCACGAGCAAAGGCGCCATGATCAGCCGCCCGCCGACAAGGTGGCGGCCGCATTTGGCGCGGTGACGCCGCCGCGGGTCGCGGCCTTGACTGCCGCAACCGCGCCGATGATCTGGATGGAGGCCGCGATCGGGTCCGCCGTCGCCGGGTTGTGGCACAATGGCGAGCGCGCCAAGGCCGCAGCGCCCTTCGCGGTCTTGGCGCTGATCGACGCGGCGCCGCCGCTGGGCAGTCCGGAAGACGAATAGGCGCTCGCCAGCGTTGCGATCTGCCTGACGATCAGGCAGGCGCCAGGCAGGTCGGCGGCGGCGAGCTGGGCGCCGGCCTCGATCTTCTGCGCGACGGCGATGAGTTTGGCGTTGCCGGTCGAATCGATGATGTCTTGCAGGGCGGCGCAGCCGCCAAGCGCGAGCGCCGCGGCGGTGAAAAGAATGGCTTTCACGAAATGTCCCTTCGAAAAAGAAAAGCCGACGACCCTTGCGGGGCGCCGGCGTGCACGATCTGGTCTTTCGTCAGCGTTATTTGGCGACATATTGGTTGTAGGCCTCGGTCAGAATTTGCGCGGCGAGTTGCGCGGCTGGCGCCCAAACGCCGAGTTGCGACCAATCGTAATGGCCGAGCGTCGCGACGATCGCCGTCGCCAACCCGACCGCCAGATGTCGCCAGAAGTCTTTCGTCATCTCGTTCCTCATTGAGGCGCCCTCCAGAGTTTGTGGGAATCGCGCGCGCCCCGGCGGACGCAGAAGGTCCGCGCGCAAAGAACTGCTGTTCAGGAATTATTTCGTCGGCGGCGTCGCCGGAGAGCGCATCATCTCAGCTATGCGCCAGCGCTGTCAGTCCGTGCTGTCCCCATTCGGGCAGGAAGCCGCGCGCGAAAGCATCTTGCACGCGTTTGACGAAGCCGGCCCAAACCGCTCCATCGGTCGTCGGATCGTCATGGCCGCCGCCCGCGGCGCCGAGATCGTAATGGCTGCAGAAACCGGGCCCCTCGCCATGCCGCGCCCAAACGGCGGGGATTTGATATTTGTGCAGCAGCCAGGCGACGATATCGGCGGCGACGCTCCATTCGGCCTCGCCATAGCCGGCCTTGGCGAAGCCGGCCATTTCCAGCCCAATCGAGCGGGAATTATACTCGCAGGCGTGCCACGCCTTCTTGGCGAAGGGCACCATCTGCGCCGCCTGCGACCCGTCCTCCTTCAGCACGATATGCGCGCTGACCTGGCTATGTCGGTTGGCGAACCAACTGATGGCGCTTTCAAAGCCTCCCTCGGTGTCGTGGATAACGATAAGGTCAATGCGGCTCCCTGCGCGCTCGGAATAATTGGGCGAGGGGATCTGTCTGAGAGGCGGAAGAGCAGGCGGCATCGATCACACTCCTATGAAAGCCAAGATCCGCCGGCGCGGGACGATGGCGATCGCAACGCGATGGCCCCAATTGCCGGAGATCAGTTCGATTTTGTCGCCCTCAACGCGGCGCACGAGGCCGACATGCGAGGCTGAGCCGCGACGGCCCGAAAGGACGGCGAGCGCGCCGATGCGCGCAGCCGCCAGGCGCGGGCCGTAGGTGAGCGCCGAGGCGGCTATTCCGCTCGCCAGCGGCCGATGGCCGGTCTGGGTTAGCCAGGCGCTGACCGCCCAGGCGCACCATGCGCCGGGTCGCCCGGTGAAATTGCCCGGGCCAAGCCAGCGCTCGGCCTCGCGGATCAGGGTGGCGGCGCCGGTCGCGATCGAGCGCGCGCGATACGGCGGG
>Ga0209006_10000063_pt1 | contig 109523 bp, 89 predicted proteins | sample JacPin_JW_Ref_O2_FD_188567 | JGI IMG/M metagenome (GOLD analysis project Ga0209006, IMG submission 188567) | Forest soil microbial communities from Algoma, Ontario, Canada - Jack Pine, Ontario site 1_JW_Ref_O2 (SPAdes) (version 2) | ecosystem: Environmental > Terrestrial > Soil > Boreal... | reverse complement strand
CCCGCCACAATTGTCGCGCCAACCTCTAATGCGACGGCCGCACCGCATCCAGCTCCAAATTTAATTCCAACACATTCACCCGCGGCTCCCCGAGAAATCCCCACTGCCGCCCCTCCGTATGCCGCGCCACCAACGCCCGCAGATCCCCCTCACTCATCCCCCGCTCCCGCGCCACCCGCGCAATCTGAAATTCCGCAGCCGCCGGCGAAATATGTGGATCGAGCCCCGAGCCCGAACTAGTAACCAAATCCACCGGGATCCGCGCCCCAGGATTTTCCGCCTGCAACTTCTGCACGTCGCCATTCACTCGCGTGATCAACGCCGAATTCGTCGGCCCCAAATTCGAAGCTCCTCCACTCGACGCATCCGGATCGTACCCGGCAGCCCCCGCAGCCGAAGGCCGCGAATGAAAATATCCCGCCGACGTAAACGGCTGCCCAATCAAGCTCGACCCCACCATCTTCCCGCCCACGTGAATAATTTCTCCATTGGCCTGCCGCGGAAACGCCCACTGCGCCAGCAAAGTCACCACCAGCGGATACAAAATCCCCAGCAGCACGGTCGTCGCCAGCGTCATCCAAATCGAAATCAGCAAGTTTTTTTTCATCACCTGAACACCCCTAGGCCATTCCCATGTGCGTGATAATCACATCAATTATTTTGATCCCGATGAACGGCGCGATAATTCCGCCCAGCCCGTACACCAGCAAATTCCGCCGCAGCAAAGCCTCGGCGCCCAGCGGCCGGTATTTCACGCCGCGCAAAGCCAGCGGAACCAGCGCAATAATAATCAGCGCGTTGAAAATCACCGCAGAAAGTATCGCCGAGTGTGGATTCTTCAGCCCCATCACGTTCAGTACTTCCAACTCCGGAAAGGCCGCCGCGAACATCGCCGGAATAATCGCGAAATATTTCGCCACGTCATTCGCCACCGAAAAAGTCGTCAGCGCCCCGCGCGTAATCAGCAATTGCTTCCCGATCTCCACCACCTCTATCAGCTTCGTCGGATTCGAATCCAGATCCACCATGTTCCCGGCTTCTTTCGCCGCTTGCGTTCCCGCGTTCATCGCCAAGCCCACGTCTGCTTGCGCCAATGCCGGCGCGTCATTCGTGCCGTCGCCGGTCATCGCCACCAGTTTCCCCTTCGCCTGTTCGCGCCGAATCAACGCGAGTTTGTCCTCCGGCCGCGCCTCTGCCAGGAAATCATCCACGCCCGCCTCGCGCGCAATCGCCGCCGCGGTCAATGGATTGTCGCCGGTAATCATCACCGTGCGAATTCCCATAACGCGCAAATGTTCAAACCGCTCGCGCATCCCGCCCTTCACAATGTCCTTCAAATGAATCACGCCCAGCACGCGTGCATCTTCCGCCACCAGCAGCGGCGTCCCACCGGAATTCGAAATGCGATCCACCGCTTCCATCGTTTCCGGCGGCACCGTCCCACCGGCTTCCTTGATGTATTTCACGATCGCATCACGCGCGCCCTTGCGAATCTTCCGCCCATCCATATCCACGCCAGACATGCGCGTCACCGCCGAAAACGGAATGAACGTCGCCGCCACCGAACCCAACTCTCGCCCGCGCAATCCGTGCCTATCTTTCGCCAGCACCACGATCGACCGGCCCTCCGGCGTCTCATCGGCCAGCGAAGCCAACTGCGCCGCATCGGCTAATTCACCATCGCTCACGCCGGGTGCCGGAATAAATTCCGTCGCAAACCGGTTCCCCAATGTAATCGTCCCGGTCTTATCCAACAACAAAGTGTCCACGTCGCCAGCCGCTTCCACCGCGCGCCCGGACATCGCCAGCACATTCTTCTGCAGCACGCGATCCATTCCCGCGATCCCGATCGCCGAAAGCAATCCGCCGATCGTCGTCGGAATCAAGCACACCAGCAACGCCACCAGCACGAACACCGATTGCGGCGCCCCCGAATAAATCGCCATCGGCTGCAAGGAAACCACCGCCAGCAGAAAAATAATCGTCAGGCCCGCCAGCAAAATGTTCAAAGCGATTTCATTCGGCGTCTTCTGCCGCGAAGCACCCTCCACCAGCTTGATCATCCGGTCCAGAAAAGTTTCGCCCGGATTCGAAGTGATCCGCACCTTTACCTCATCGGACAGCACGCGCGTTCCGCCGGTAACCGCCGACCGGTCGCCGCCGCATTCCCGAATCACCGGCGCCGATTCCCCAGTTATCGCAGACTCATCCACCGAAGCGACGCCCTCGATCACTTCGCCGTCACCCGGCACAAATTCCCCAGCGGTAACCATCACCAAATCGCCAGCCCGCAGTTGCGAGCCCGGCACCGATTCAATGCTGCCATCCTGTTTCAGCCTGCGCGCCACGGTCTCCGCGCGCGATTTTCGCAAAGCCTCGGCCTGCGCCTTCCCGCGCCCTTCCGCCATCGCCTCCGCAAAATTCGCAAACAGCACCGTAAACCACAGCCACAAAGTGATCTGGAGCGAGAACCCGAATCCCTGCGTGTGCTGCACCACTCCGCGCACCAAATCAATGGACGTGAGCAGCGCGCCCACCTCCACCACGAACATCACGGGATTCGCCGCCAGTGTCCGTGGGTTCAGCTTGACGAAAGATTCCCACACCGCCTGCACCACAATTTCCTGTCCCCAGCGCGATTTTTCCTTACTAGTCGTTTTAGTGGCCATGGGTCCTTAAAACACCTTTCCCGCGTGCATCATCAAATGTTCCAGAATCGGTCCCAGGCTCAGCGCTGGGAAAAATGTCAGTGCACTGACGATCAGCACCACGGAAACCAGGAGCACCGTAAACAGCGGCGTCGTCACCGGAAACGTTCCCGCCGATTCCGGCACGTACTTTTTCTTCGCCAGGCTTCCCGCAATCGCCAAAATCGGAATCACCGCGAAAAATCTGCCAAACAAAGTCGCAAATCCGATCGTCGTGTTGTACCAGAGCGTGTTCCCATTAAATCCGCCGAAAGCCGATCCGTTATTCCCGGTAGCTGAGGTGTACGCATACAAAATCTGCGAAAGCCCATGCGGCCCCGGATTTGAAATAGACGGCGTCCCAAACGATTTGGCGACCACGGAGATCGCGGTGAACGTCAGAATTACCAGCGGAAAAATCAGCACCGACAGCATCGCCATCTTCACGTCGTAAGCCTCGATCTTTTTCCCCAGATATTCCGGCGTTCTTCCCACCATCAGTCCGGCGATAAAAACGGAAAGAATCACGAACACGATCATTCCGTAAAGCCCCGATCCCACTCCGCCGAACACCACCTCCCCTAACATAATGTTAATCAGCGGAATCATTCCGCCCAGCGGCGTGAACGAATCGTGCATCCCATTCACCGCGCCGCAACTCGCGTCGGTCGTCACCGTCGCATACAGCGCCGTATTCGCGATGCCGAACCGCACTTCTTTCCCCTCCATGTTGCCGCCGGACTGCGCGCCGCTCGCCCGCTGGTCCACTCCATGCAGCAAGGGATTTCCCCGCGACTCCGCGCTGTACACCGAAACCACCGCCGCCAGAAACAGCGCGGCCATCGCGCCCCACACCGCCCATCCGTGCCGCTGCGATCCGGTCATCCGCCCCAGCGTGTATGTCAACCCCGAAGGAATCGCAAAAATCAACACCAGCTGCAGAAAATTCGTCAGTGGTGTGGGATTTTCGTAAGGATGCGCGCTGTTCGCGTAGAAGAAGCCACCGCCGTTCGTGCCGAAAATCTTGATGGCCTCCTGCGACGCCGCCGGTCCCTGCGGAATTACTTGTTCGTTCACCACCTGCGTGGTTGTCTTGCCGTCGGCGCCCGTGGTCGTTACCGTTTGCGCGTCCACCAATTGCGTTGTGGTATAGGGCCGTAGGTTCTGAATCATGCCTTGCGACACAAAAATCATCGCTACCACCAAGCACACTGGCAGCAGCACCCACAAAATCGTGCGCGTCAGGTCCACCCAGAAATTACCGATGGTGTCCTGTTCGCGCCGCGCGATTCCTCTAATGATCGCCACCGCCATCGCGATGCCCACCGCTGCCGAAGTGAAATTGTGATAGGCCAGCCCCGCCATCTGCGTGAAATAACTCATCGTCACTTCCGGGGTGTACGCCTGCCAGTTCGTATTCGTCGTAAACGATGCCGCCGTGTTGAACGCCAGGTCCGTCGGCACCGCCGCAAGCTTCTGCGGATTCCATGGCAGCCATTGCTGCACGCGCTCGATCACATACAGCAGCGTCATCGAAACACCACTGAAGAGCAGCATGGCGATGGCGTACTCCGTCCAGCGCATTTCCCGCTTTTCATCCACGCCCGTCAGCTTGTACAGCACGCGCTCGCACGGCCGTAGTAGCGGGTCCAGCCAGGTCTTTTCATGCGTGAACACTCGCGTCATGAAAAGTCCTGCAGGCTTCGCCACCGCGAAAGTCACCAGCAAAAACAAAAATATTTGCAGCCAGCCATTGGCCGTCATCGTCAGAACCTTTCCGGCCACAGCAAGGCCGCGAACAAGTAACCCAGAATCAAGACGCAAACCACCAGTAGTACAATGTTGCCGAGCATCTTCTCGCTCCCGTTACTTCAGCCGGTCGCACCCGCGCACGTAAGCGAGCGCCACCGCAAAAAAGCAAATCGTCAACACTACAAATACAATGTCCTGCATCACTGTTCACTCCTCAAAGCTGCAAGAAACCGCGCCTCAAAATCGTCAACCGTCAAAACCGCGTCGATCCGCTTGTCGTTTTCGGCAGCGCGGTCGCACGTCTCGTCACAGAACTCAGAATTTGTAGATCAAGTCCATGCCGAAGAAGAGCTGGTTTCTGGCCTTTCCGCCGTTGTATGCCGCCAGATCCCACGAGTGATCGAAGCGTAGTTCAGGACGGAGCATAATCGTGCTGCCGATGTATTTAGTGGCATACAGCGTGTTTTCCGTATATTTCGTGGCGAACCCGGTTCGCTGACCCTTCTTGTCATCCAGGAGGTCAGACCGGAATCCAATAAACAACTTTGGATTGATATAGCGATTTACGTAGTTGACGATCGCGTACTCGGGTGCGGTGCAGCGCAGCACTCGGGCCCTGCAAAATGCCCCGTTCGCGCCGAGTTCGGGTGTGACCGGATTTGCGACATTTCCGGCTATGTTTGGTACATCGCGTTCGTACATGTACCAAGTCTCAGTCGCCATATGCCACTTGCTGTTGAATTTGTGATACCAGGTGAAGTCATAGTCCTGCAGGTTGTTGTACGCGTACTTACCGCTATTTATTCCGTTCGCACAACCGTAGAAATTATCGTTGTTGCTCGCCGTGGAATAATTCAGGCAAAAAATGGCTGAAGGTGTGGCGTCCGTGGTCCAGCACGCCACATCGTGACTGCACGAAATGCCGGCCTGAATCATCCATTGCGCGTTCAGCTTCAGCGAGGCGTAGATCCCGGTGTCGGTAAAGGGATCGATCGTGTAGAGCAACGAGTGCGTCATGTTGTAATTGTTCGGCGCCAGTTGCGCTTCGATCCCGGGAACTGAAAGAAAGCGCCCGATGCGGATGTTCAGGCCGTCTTTCACAGGGAAGTAGAGGTCCAGGTATTCGAGGACGGGATCGAAGCCGTACTGCTTGTTAGAAGCCAAAAGTTGCTGGCTGAAGTATCCCTTTGCAGTGGTAAAGCGATAGTCGATCCCTTCGAACGCAGTGAGATGGAAGCCCCAGTCGAAGTGATCGGTTTGCACGGTATCTGGCAGGCGCTCCACGTATATGACCGCCTGATTCAGTTCGATCTTGTTCGGGAAGATGTCATAAGACACTGGGAAGTTGTTCTGGCCCGATGTGCTGAAATTTATGCTCGCCGCAACCCATCCGTACACTTTCGTGCGGCTGTTCTCCAGGTGGAGCGCACTCATTAAGGGATAGGTATTGCCGTCAGGAGCTCCGATGTCGGGTGCTCCTCCGTATATCCAGTCGGAGGACGGGAATGGAGGTGAATCTAACGGCGCCGGGAGTCCGCGCTTCCTTACCGTAGGTCCGGCGGGATTTGTGCCGGCCCAATCCTGACGGTAAAACTGAGCCAGCCGCTGGAAGAAATTTCCTTCCAGCACGTGGTCCTGCGCCGGGTTCTGCGTCGCAGTTTGTTGTGCACTCGTCTGCGAAGGCGAATTTTGCTGCGGCGAAGCGGCCGGCGCGGTTGCCGCGGAACCGCTTTCGCTCTGGTCTGCGTTGGCATTGGCGCCGTCCTCACCAACGACGGCATTTGGTGCGGTAAGGTCTCCCTTACCGTCACTGTCGGCTTGAACTCCTTTCTCATCGTTTCCCGGCTGAGCCACGTCTTGAGCAAAAACTTCGGCCGAAGTCGTACGCACTCCTAACAGAACCACGAATCCAAACACCATGCTCATTGCTGTCCTTCTGGATATTCGCATTGGGGCCGTTTCAACCTTTCTGGAGTAATCGTCAAGTCGACGACATCTTTATTTGGACTGCTCATCAAATCTTCTCCGCCATGCTTAGAACTTCACCAGGATGGACATATCAATAAAATTCTCATCCCTGCGAAGGTCCGGGAAAAAGACGCTACTGAGTCCGCCACCGCAGGCTGTTTCTGCCGGCCCAAGGCTCGTTTGTCCGGAGGAGGAACCGTTACTGCAGGCGAAGAATTGAGGAAAGTTGTTGTTCCCACCAGGAGGCGTAATGCCGCCGCGGCCCGTCCAGTACGGTACATTCGCGTGCCGGTAGTCATACTCCCAGCGGAAAGTGATGTATTGCTTGGGCATGTAGTCGAATGTGATGGAAGAATCCCACGCCTTGAAAGGATCGCCGGGATTTTCCGTAAAATAAGGAGAATTCGTGGAAGCCGTAATCGCGGTCTCTCCATTGATCGGCGGCAGCAGCACCAGATAGCGTCCCGGGTTGTTGATTTTTCCGCCGCCCAGCGTCACGCCGAACAAATCGTGATGGAACCAGAACCGGTTGTAGAGCATGAAGCCGAGGAAGCTTTGCTTGGGTCCGCCGCTGTGATCGCCGTAGCAACTCACTCCACCGCCGTATTCGCAGCCCGCATCGCCGGTCAGCGAGAACGCCATCTTGTCCAGCGTGCGGTCGGGCTGGTCGAAATACTTCACCTCCACGCTGTTGTCGGTATGGATGCGCCGGCGATTAGGTATGAACAGATCATCGCGGCCCAATCCGTAGTTGTTAGAGATCACGTTGATCCAGGGTTTCGGAGTCCACTTGATCTGGCCTCCCAGCCCAGGCCGGTGATTCGCCGATGCGTACGATTGCCATCCATTAATAAACCACGGCTCGATCTTCAAGTGCGCGGTGGGGAAAATCTGCACGCGCACGCCCTCGAAGAACCACGGCGTGTTCGACGAAACGTACGATGGTTGGTAGGCCCAATTGTCGAATTGGTAGTAACTGAACAATCCGATGTACGACAAAAAGATTCCTGCATCCACGTTGATGCCGTGCAGCTTGTCGAAGTGATAGCCGCCGTACGCTTCCGACAGATAGCGGTACGCGGAAACCAAATCCCACTGCCCGTGGCCCGGACTCGGATCGTTCCGCGGCGTTGTGGCGGAATACATGCCGAACTGCGTCATCAATCGCGCTCGAACATTGTCATAGTGGAAGTCGCCGCCCACGCCCAGCTGCGTCAGTTGCACCTCTTGCGACCGGAAGAGCTCGCTGGAGCCGCCCATGGAGTGGTCTGTCGGATGGTTGAAGTCGTAGACGTAAACGGCGTCGGATCGAATTTCCGGCGTGAAGAATTTCGTGTCCCAGAATATTTCCTTGGTGCGGGGATTGCCGTTCAGCCAGGTCCAGTCCGCATCTGAAAACGGTTCGATTTTGGCCGGCTCCGCTTCAGTCACGGCCTTTGTCACGGTCGCGGACTCAGGTGCTGTCGCCGCGGGCACTACGGGTGCGGCAACAACCGGTGCCACCGGTACGGTCGCTTTCGCACTCGTCGCGGGTGTCGTAGACCGCTCCGGCGCTTTCGCGTTTCTCAGTTCCGCTTCCAGCTCGTCAATGCGCTTCCGCATGGCGTCGAGCTCTTTCGCAATTGCAGGCGGGATTTGTTGGTCAGCGCCGCTGCTTTGCTGGTTGGATGTGTCGCTGTTGCTCTGCGCGAAGCACGGAAATTGCCCCAGCGCAAAAACCAAAATGCCGAAAACAGTCTTGTTCCGGTGATTCATCAAGAGCTTCAACATGGAAGTTATCTCCTGTTCGCGCTTTCGCCCTGCGTTTTTTGATCTGCAGAATCGTTGCGCCGCTCCTCACGCGGCTTCTCTAGTGGCATTACGATTTGTCCGGAAGAAATCACCGGAAATCCCAGGGGCGTTTCTCTCCTGCGCCGCGGGTGCTTTTCTTCCAGCCAGAACTGCACCAACGCGTACAAGAAAAAAACGCACGCCGCCGCCACCACCAAAAAAGCAAGAACCACCATAAAACTCGTCCTTCAACGCGCCTGCCGGTCCTGCTGCTAGAAAACAGGCCGCACCGGGAATGCGAAAGGCATTCCGGCCGGTTCATCCAGGCGCACACCCGCACCGCTCATTCGCGTCCATCCCTTAGATGTTGCATCGGGTGGAAAGTTCTACGGTACTTCTCTCGCGTCAGGAATCCGTAAGCGATGCATAAGGATTTCGTAAGGACTTGCAGGCAGGAAAAGTCATACTGGATCGGTTCAGGAGGGCAGAGACACCACTTCGGCGTGATCATTGCGTTTCTGAAACACCGCCCAGACGCCAATCGCCGCCAGCAACAGCATCACCGGGTCAATCGGATGCCGGTACCGCAGCGATGTGTGCGTCACGTAGTAAATCATGGGATAGACAATCGGACCCGCCGCGAGTGGAAAGGCATACGCATCGCGCCTTAGAAACAAAACCACGATTCCGCATAACCCGCCGATCCCCGCCAGCGTGTTGGTGATCAGCACCAGCCGCACCAGCGGCGACTCAGCATCGCGAAATCCTTCGATGGGCTTTTCCACTCCCGTCCACGTCGCCACAAAGCGCCGCCCGTAAAGAATTATTTCCAGTTTCGGATGCGCGCTGATAAACGCAGTCGCTGCCTTCCACTTGTCCTGCATGAATGCCGTCTCGCCCATGTGAATATACCTTCGAATCTCAGCGCGCTCCGGATCGGCCGCCGGCACAATCTGCGATTGTTCATCAAACTGTTCGTTATTTCCCAGCCACAATTCAAAAGGGATGTTGGAACGCAGTGGAATGAATCGGTGGAACGCCAAATAATTTCGCACCGTCCATGGCACGCAGCACAGCACCGCGATTCCGCACGCCAGCAGTGGGCGGCTCAGGCGCAATCGCCCTTGTTGGAACGCGCGATGCGCGGCCCATCCCAGCAGCACCGGCAACAGGCTGCCCAGCGATGGATTGGTCATCAGCGCGAAACCCCATAGCAATCCATATCCACACCATGCGCGCACGCTTGCCGTATCCGCGACCTCGATCGTCGCCCACAATATTGTCGCCATCAGCAACGCCGCGAGCGATGTATCCCAAACCCATTCGTAAGGAATGATGATGGCGTTAGGAAAAATCGCCCACAGCCACGCTGCCCCGGCGCCCGCTGCCAAACTGCTTACGCGTTTGCCAATGTAAAATAGTGGCACGCAGGTGGCCGCGGAAAATAAAATGTTGAGAAACACAATTGCAAAGAACGAGTGCGGCGTGTGAATCCCGAATACGCGGAATACTCCCGCGACCAACGCCGGGTAAACCGGCGTCAACCACGCCGTCGGCCCCGTCTCCTGCCAATACGGTGAACTAAATCCGTGCCCCGCTGCGAGCGAGTAAGCGATGTTTCCCGTCTCATTCAGAAATGGCACCAAGCCCACTAGGTCGGCGCGCATTTTGTGTTCTTGATTCCACGCAAACGTCGCCCGCGCTCCCAGCGCAACCGCCAGGATCAACGTCAAAGACGTCGCAGCCTTCCACAATCGCGATTTCATATTAGGAGATCCGCTCCTCGCGCGCCGTTCAGTCTATCTCGGATGCATCGTTCATGGCGCCACGACGATTTCGCCGCGTCTTTGCAACGCGTTTCACGCTGCGCGCACAAGTGCGAACTCCGCAGCGGCCGATTTCAATCCTGCTCCTTCCAGTCATGTTAGTGCATCTGATAACGTAGGGGCGTTCAGGGGCAGACAGCGGTGTTTTCGCGTTTGTTGGAGAGTTCGCCGAAGAATGGCTGACCCACACAAAGTCGTAATCGTCGGCGGCGGGTTCGGCGGCCTCAGCGCCGCGCGCGCTCTGAAAAACGCGCCGGTGCAAGTGACGCTCATCGATCGCTGCAACTATCATCTTTTTCAGCCGCTGCTCTATCAGGTTGCCACCGGCTCGCTTTCCCCCGCAAATGTCGCCGGACCGTTGCGCCAGGTCCTGCGCAAACAGAAAAACACACAGGTGCTGCTGGGCGAAGCCGTGCACATTGACGCGGCGCAGCGCCGCGTCATTCTCAGTGACGGCGCGCTCGATTACGACACGTTGATCGTCGCCACCGGCGCCACGCATCAATACTTCGGCCACGACGAATGGGAGCAGTTCGCCCCCGGCCTGAAAAATCTCGACGACGCCACCGCCATGCGCGGCCGCATCCTCCTCGCATTCGAAGCTGCCGAGCGCGAACGCGATCCCAAAAAGCTGCGCGCCTGGATGACGTTCGTCATCGTCGGCGCCGGGCCCACCGGCGCGGAGCTTGCCGGCGCCCTCGGCGAAATCGCGCATGACACGCTCGTACACGACTTCCGGCACATCGACTCGACGCAAACTCGCATCATCCTCGTCGAAGGCACCGACCGCGCGCTGCCCTCGTATCCCCCAAAGCTTTCCGAAGCCGCCCGCAGGATGCTCGTGCGACTCGGCGTCACAGTCAGAACCGGGGCAATGGTCACCGACGTTCGCGCTGACGGCGTCACCATTCGCGTCGGCGATCACGACGAGATGATTCCCACGCACACGGTGCTGTGGGCCGCGGGCGTGCTGGCTTCGCCGCTCGGCGTTATCCTCTCGCAGGAGGCCGGCGCGAAGCTGGATCGCGCGCAGCGTGTGATTGTGGAGCCGGGCATGAGCATCGCCGCGCATCCCGAGATTTTCGTAATCGGCGATCTCTCGAATTTCAGCCACCAAACTGGTCGACCGCTTCCGGGAGTTGCGCAGCCCGCGATTCAACAGGGAAATTACGTCGCAAAATTAATTCGCGCGCGTCTGCGCGGCCAGAAACTTCCCCCGTTCCATTATTTCGACAAAGGAAATCTCGCGACCATCGGGCGCGGCGCGGCCGTTGCGGACTTGAATTGGCTGCGGCTTTCAGGCTGGCCTGCTTGGCTGATTTGGGTTTTCGTGCACTTGCTTTACATCATTCAATTTCAAAATCGCGTCCTGGTGATGTTGCAGTGGGCGTGGCTATATTTAACTTTCAGTCGTTCCGCGCGCCTGATCACCGGCAAAAGTCCGCTGCCGCTGGATTTGTAAGTTACGCCGCCGAAGTTTCCGCGGCGCGCACCTGGCCCGCGCGAATGGCTTTCAGCAGCGTGGCGTAGTCTCGCTCGGTCTGGTCCGCGTAGGTCACCGCGAATTCGCCGATCGCGTCGTCCAACGTCTCATTTTTGCCCATGTAGCCGCCAATACGCGCGGCGTCGCCGGTGCGCGCGTGCGCGCGCGCCAGTGTCCATCCGCAAATCTGCACGTACTCCAGCCATTCGGATTTACTCATGCTTTCCAAATCGAATTTCATTTTCATATCGCGCAGCTGGCGGAAATAATAGTCGTGGCCGTCATCGTCGCGCGTCCAGCCGAGAACCACGTCGCTGGCCGCCTGCAACATGCGTTGCCCGGTGACCACCCGCTCTCCGTGATTCGCGTAACGGCTCTTGCCCGCGTGGGATTCCAGCGCCGAAGGCAGCGCTTCTTTCAGCTGCAGCACCAGCGCGTCGTCCTTTCCCGCCATCAGCAAAGCGACAGCGCAGCGCGTGCCCACGCTTCCCACGCCCACCACTTTTCGCGCGATATCCATGATGTGATAGCGGTCCAGAATCACGCGCCGTTCCTCGGGCAGGGTCAGGCTGTAGCGGTGAAAGAGCGCTCGGACGTGCTCGTCTATTAAGGCCATGTCGCGCGGATGGTAAACCAGCGGAGGGTGGTCAATGATGCGTCTCTTGCCCTTGGAAACTTCCGTGATTCTCGGCAGGATGTATTCGGCCGTCTGCATCTTCGCGGCGTCTTCCACTTTTTCCCAATATTTCTTGTCACGCGCGGTCTTCGCTCTCTCGATAAAAAGTTCCACATCAATGTGCGAATACCAGGCCTCCAGGTAGGGCATGCGCGCATATTCGCGCATGTGCACGCGATAAGACTCAACCACGGAGCGCGCTGCATCGCCGCAGCGGCGTTCCTTCATTCCCTTCTGGCGTCCTGCCAGCACGACGCTGGCGGCAAGCCTCTTCACGTCCCACTCCCACGGCGCGGGAAGCGTTTCGTCGAAATCATTGATGTCGAATACCAGGCGGCGCTCTGGAGACCCGTACCCGCCGAAATTCAGCAAGTGGCAATCGCCGCAGGCCTGCACGCGAATTTTCGTTGCGGGAGTTGCCGCCAGATCCCAGGCCATCAGCGCCGCCGCGCCACGAAAGAAAGCGAACGGCGACTGGCGCATGCGCCCATAGCGGATGGGCAAAAGCTCGGACAAGCGCCCGCGATCGGATTCCTTCAGGAGCGTCACTGGATCGGGACGATCCGCCGCGGGCGCCCACTTCGCATGGGAAGTTCGCGGCACGCGCTCGCGCAATGCTCTGCCCGCGGCCATGCGTTCGTCGACCGTGGGACCGAGCGAATCCTCGCGTGAATCCGGTCGCGCCTTGTTGATGCTCACGACTGTGCTGTGGGCGTTGCCGAATTTTGCCGCGTCAGTATTTTTCATAGCTTATGCGATTCTCCGCTAGATACTACGTACGAGCAAGAGCTGTGATTTTGGATTGGGCGCGCGGCGGGGGCCAAAAACGCACAAAATACTGTCGATTAGAATTGGTGTTGTTGTTTGTTTTCAATGACTTACGGGCGTTTCTAATCCCCAGACCGTCGATTAGAAACGTCCGTAATTCTACTGACGAGTGTTGGGCACACCCGAAAATCAAAGGCGTGGATTCCCGCAGTGTGAAGTGCTTGGCGACCCGCCAGTACCGGGTTCTAGGCGGCCAAAAGGTTCTCAACGCGCTCGATCAGCCTGGTTACGCCCTCCGATTTCGAGAACACGGCATCGATTCCGAAGAGGGATGCCAGCTTCTTGTTGAGTTCTTCGGCATACATGGTCACCATTATTATCCGAATCCCCGGCAGTGTGTGGCGTAGTATTCCTGCCACTTCCAGGCCGTTGAGGCGCGGCATTTTCACGTCCAGCAGGATCAAATCAGGCGTCAGTTCTTTAGCCTTGGCCACCGCTTCAAGTCCATCGGTCGCTTCGCCACAAATCTCGAAGTCTGTTTTGCGCTCCAGTGCCTGACGGATTTTCGTTCGCACCATTTCGCTGTCATCGGCGATAAGGATCGTCCGGGGCTTGTTTGGTCCCGAAGGGTCAGAGGCATCGGTTGGGGGCACGTTGTTCGCTCCAGTAGGTCAAGTTACATTCTAGCCCCTCCGACAATAGGGTGAATCGTGTAGAGGCAAGCGCGGGAGATGCTTGTTGGGAATTCAGCGAGTGCCGTTGTTTCAGGTCGGGAGGCGCGCTCGCGGCGGGGCATCGCCGGCAGCCTTAACGGCGAGTTAGTTGTGGCCTGGGAATGCTAGTGGGAAAGTTGACCTTCCAGAAGTTTGCCACGGGTTCGACCAGTTCAATGCCCACGGTCCATTTGCCCTCTTGCAGAGAGCCCACGTCCACGACTCGGCATTCTTGCTCTTGGCCGGTGCTTTTGTTCACAACCAGAATCCTCTGGCCCTCTCGTACCTTGGCGGCTAGCGCAAGCGCTCCTCCGTGAGCGTTCACAGAGAGCATGTGGGCGAACTCATTGAACGATTCCAGGAAAATGTCCTGCCCAAAAACATGCACGGGGATGGACAGTACGAGTCGCTTGCTCCTTCGGATTGGCCTGCCTGGTCGAAACGGTGCATTCATATCACTCTGAACGTAGAATCACGGCCGGTATGGGCGCAATAGTACTGGAGGCCCAAGCGAGCAGGCGGGTGATTTTCGAAGCTGGGCGGGTGGGCCATCCACCCGGTGACGGCGCGTCCAAACACGCACCCTCGCCTGCGGCGAGAGTGCGCCACCCGTAAAATCAAAGACATCGGCTCCGGTGGCTTGTGAGGCTTGGCCAACCGCCCACCCGCCAAGAAGTCAACCTGGGATTGTCCCCGGACTGAGACAAGCGGTTAAGAGACTGCGTGCCGTTCCCCGGAATTCGACTGTAGAGGGAACGTCGTTGTTCAAGATTCACACCGGCAAGTAACGCGCGAGAAAACCGAATGGAGTGAGGGGCTGCGCCTGCAGCCCCTCATTTGTGGTCCAAAGCTATCGGTTGTTGATTTACGTGGGACAGATCGTAATGTTTAGAGTACCGCTCCACGAACCAGTGAAGTTCGATCCGCCACCTCCTCTGGGACCGCCAACCAAATACTTCTTCCACGGAGTGTTGGTGCTATTCACTCCCTCCGGAGTGCCAGCGTGGTCACCATTGCTCGGTCCGCAAGCCGTTTGGTGGCCGGCCTTAATCTGAAGGGCGTTATAGTCGGTTGTAAAGGTTGAGTAGGCGGCCGCGCTCCACTGCATTTCAATAGACAAGCCCGGCGCGCTGGATTCATTGCTGTAGGTCCCGCTGAAATTCACAGGATTAGCGCCCCCAGGCAAGCCGCCACTGGGCACGGGCCAGGCGAGGCCAGTAAGAAAAATCTCATCGTCACCGGAGATGGGGACCTTAGTCACCCAGGTGCTGGTGGCGGTGTCGAAAGTGGTGGAAGAGCAGGTGGTGGCCGACGAGAAGGTAATCTTGGCTTTGGGAACGGCCAAAGAATAGGGAGTCCCGCCGGCAGTGAAGGAGATATTTCCACTGGTGAAGTCAATCGTCACGCCGCCGCTGGGCACGTTATTCGCCTTGAAGTGGGCGTTGAACCAAATGTAGGTCCCGGCGGGAACGGACGTGCCATTGAAGTTCGAGGAATTCGTCGCGCTCTGCTGGCATGGCGGAGGTGGCGGAGGCCCCGGGCAAGTGATGCTAGAGGGCGAAAAGCTGATGAGTACCGTGTTCGTTTCTCCATTTGAATTATCCACAAATGTCGCACTACCGGACGGCGTGAAACTGCCAGTCAACGTCGGAAACGATCCGGTGACAGAATTGGTGAAAGTGCCTGAGACGTTACCAAAACTGACCGAGTTGCTGATGGCGGTCGGCCCAAGGCCGTTTATAGTCCAGGTGATTGTGTAATTGTCGGCCGTCGCCAGATCTATTGAGGTAAACGTTATAGCGTAGCTACCGCAACCAGGCGTCACCTGCGCTGAGACAAGCTCATGCGCGCTGGCTGGCACCGCGAGGCCGGCGAGCAGTACGAAGGCTATCGCAAAAATGACTGGGTATTTCCGCATGTTCGTTCCTCCCTTTCAAATTAAGCTCGCTTGGGACCAGACGACAACAACCCGCGCGAGCAGGGCACATAATCCATTGCGCGCAACTTCGCGCAATGGGATGTCTAATGCAATTCGTTTTCCATGAATAACAGCTGATGCGGCAATCACTTTCTGCTGCCACTTACGCAAAGCGTTGCGCAGTTCTGGAAATTCTTTTGCTGGAAGCGGATGGTTTCTGCTCTACATCAAACAGCCAGCAGTGTGGCCCAGCCTTTGACTTGTCGGGTGCCGCATGCGGAAGTGCGAATGCGACAAAACAAATCGCGCCGAGCGAAAGCGGCGGCCGCTCGCGCTCGAACACACCCCTACACGGATTACCGTATTGCGAGATGCACGATAATATTTGTAGATTATCGGAGGAGAGTTACGTGACCACTGGCGTGTGGCGCACCCTTCCGCCACTCCGAGACGTTGAGCTTTAGTTTTTCCGCGTGCCTGTTCCCGCCCCGGAGAAGCGTGGGCGTTGTGAAACTGGGTGTTGCGCACGGCGAGGTCGCGTGGCGAGACAGGCTTAACGAAGATTGAATCTCAACTGTAGGAAAGCACATCTTTCACTTTCGAGAGAAGTTCGGCTGCACTGTATGGCTTGGGGAAAACTGCGAAGCGTTCCAGCGCCAGGCGATATTCAAGCGGATCATCGTCAATGAGGCCGGCTACCATCAAAACGGGCAGTCCATGAGACTTCGTACGCAGAAATTTTGCCGTGTCATAACCTGACATGTCTTCCACGAAAGGGCTGATTATCAACAGATCGGGCGTGGACTCGTTCACCCTTGTGACGGCCGTTCCCAAATCACCTGCCGCCATAACCGAATATCCCGCGCGCTCTAACGTTTCCTGAAGAACCACGCGAGCGACCGAATCCGCAGTCAAAAGCAGAATCATCGCGGTCATCATCGTGTTAATCGGTCACTTTGTGGCGATCGCGCGCGATCAGTTCTGTTCCGCGGTGCCTGCGATGCTCCCACCGTCACTCGACGCGTTGGACTTGTCTCCGCCAAGTTGGTGGACTCTGATCGACCGCAAAGCTTCTATCGCGACCGCCATCGTACTCAACTCTTCGCGAGCGTGAGCCGAATTCCCGAGTTCTTCGCGGCGAAGAAATATTGCCAACTCGGCGTCGCGGACAAGCCGATGAAGCTTCTCTTTGTCGGATTCTTCCATGGCGTGCAGGAAGATATCCTTCCAGTGAAGGGAGCTATCGGTACGCATAGGCACCTCCAGGGGATTTGTGGCTCCAAGGGAAAATTTAACGCTCTTGCGGAGTTCTGGTCAACAGATTTCAGGGCGCCGATTGCTCGCTACACCAGCGCACGAATTGAGATACATAAATCGCTGTATTGCTTGGATTCACTCGCGCTGCAAATATGAGTTGTCGAACCGAGAACGCTTTGCGGGGACTCGGGCTGGGGATACGCGAGCGTTCTCGGTTCGCCCAAACTCCTGGTGCTGTTCCATTGGACGTCGAACTTGGCGACGAAACGCAGTTGCCCCAGTTGCAAAAGTCTCGAGGCTGTTCGTTCGCGTCGCCGTGGCGCTATTGAACGCTACCTTCTTCGAACCCTCGGTGTTCGCCCTTTCCGCTGCCTCAGTTGTAACGCGCGCTTCTACGCTTTCGTGCGCTTCGAAGAAGAGACCTCCGTTAACAACAAGGCTGCGTGAGCAGGCTCTTCTCGGGAGTCCAATATGATCGGTCAACGCCGCAGACATTGTGCGGAAACACAAAGGCAACTCAGAGCGTTTGAATCGGGCTTGGGGTGCCAGCAAGGTAGAACTGCCAAGATTTGCAGGACTCGCAAACGAGGAGCAGCGGTGCGACCGAGCCTGATTTACAATCGTTGGACTCAGATTATAGAAGCGCTCAAGAAAAAATGGGTTAGTTGGGGCAAAGGAATAGTTCAAGCTTTGGCAGAAGAAGAAATGAAGATTCGGCGGGAGGAATTGCGGAACGAAATTGCAGCCAATAGTCAGCGCGACTAACCGTGTGTTTTCCTTGCTGAGTGCTCAACCCTCTCCGTATTTCTAGGAATAGCGCCGAAAATATGAATTTGTCGTAAGTCGAGGCAACGTTGAAGTCTCCACAGGACGCGACATGCTGGAGCTGGGCCGGGCTCGGAACTCCACTTTCCCCGCGCGCTTCCTCCGCATCACAAATCAATCGCTAGTTTTTGTCGTGTTTTTCTCGGTTACAAAGCGAAAGGCCGCATTACTCGGAGCGCAGGGCGTCCATTACGTCGATGCGGGCGGCGCGGGCGGCTGGTAGGACTGACGCTACTACCGCGGCGGCTAGCAGGACCGCGGCGCTGGCGACTACTGGGACCATGTCTGGCATGCGCATGTCCACGATGTAACTGTTGGCCAAGCGTGCCAGGGCGTAGCCGAAAACTGCGCCCGCTACGATGCCGACTCCGGCCATCAGGGCGCCTTGCGCGATTACGCTGGTGAGCAGATTGCGCGGTTGCGCGCCTAGAGCGAGGCGGATGCCGAATTCGCGCGTGCGTCCGCTGACGGAGAATACCAGCACGCCTGCCACTCCAATCACAGCGATTGCCAGAGCTACCGCGGCGAAGCCGCCGAAGACGAGCGCGTTCAGACGATCTGGGGTGAGCACTTCTGCGCGGACATCATCGAGCGTGGCGGCTTTTTCCACCGGCTGATCTACCGACAAATCGCGGATGATGCGCGTGATGGGAGTTACCAGCGCGTAGGGATCGGAATGGGTGTGGACGAAGAGGCGTCCGCCGCCGATTTCCTGATCGAGAGGGTGATAGACAGTGAGAGCGGCGCCGGGGACTACGTTTTCGTCGTCAACATCTGCTGCGATGCCAACGATGCGGCGCGGGCCGGTGCTGACGGCGATAAATTGCATGACTGGGTCGGTCCACATGATGTGCTGATTGAGCGCGTCGCTGGTGGGGAACATGCGGAGCGCGACGCTCTGGCTGACGATGACGACTTTCTCGCTGTCTTTGCGATCGAGGTCGTTGAAATCGCGGCCTTCGATGATGGGGACGCCGAGAGCGGCGAAGAATCCGGGCGAGATGGTGCGGAATTGCGCGTGGGGATCCTCTTCTCCATTGGCGCGGACGTGACCTTCGGCGGAGAACTGGAAGCCGGGGCCGAAGATGCCTTTGTCGCGCCAGGGAACGGCGGTGCCGACGGCGACGCGGTCAACTCCAGGCAGAGCCGCGACTTCGCGTATGGTTTCTTGATAGAAGCCGAGGATCTGATCGGGCGTGCGTCCGTAGGAAACTACCGGGACGTTGAGGGCGAGGACGTTGTGCGTGTCGAAACCGGTGCGCACGGTTTGCAGAGCTAGGAGCGTCTTGAGCAGCATACCTGCGCCTGCCAGCAGCATGAAGCAGGCGGCGATTTGGGTGACGGCGAACATGCGCAGGCGGCGTCCGGTGCTGCCGGTGATGCGCACGCCGCCGCTGGCGAGGCCTAGGCCATTCGCGGATTCCGCGGAAGGCAGGCGCGGAACGAATGCGAGGAGCACCGCAGCGACTACTGCGAGGATGGCGCCGACCCAGAGCATGCTGGAATCAACGGTGAGATCGAGAGCGCGGATGGAGAAGCGGGAAGCATAGCGCGCGAGGATCGAGACCATGGGCCTGGCGATCAAGACGCCGAGTGCCGCGCCAGCGCCGCAGAGGAGGAGGCTATCAATCAGAAGAGTGCGGCGCAGCGACGCGGTGCTGGCGCCTAGCGCGGCGCGGATGGAGAGTTCGCCTTCGCGGCGGACGGTGCGCGCGAGGATTAGATTGGCGGCGTTGGAGCAGGCGATGACGAAGACGAGGATGGAGGCGGCGAACAGCACCCACAGCACGGTTTTGGCGCGCGAAGTGATCTGGTCGCGCAGAAAGACGGCGCTGATTTGGAAGTTCTCACCGTGGGGATAGGCTTCGGGATGCTGGGCGAGCATGGAGGCGTACGTGGTGCGCAGATCGGCGCGGGCTTGGTTGATGTCTGCGCCGGGCGCGAGGCGGCCGAAGAGTTCGGTCATGCGATGCACGCGGCCGGTGACCATTGTGGCGGAGAGATGGTGCGGGCTAGTGACGACGTTGGCGATGAGCTCGGTTTCGGCGGGGTAAGGGACCGACGGTTCGAGGACGCCGACGATGGTGGCCGTGCGGGCGCCGGCCGGGTCGCCGGTATCAAGTTTGAGAGATTTGCCTAGCACGGAGGGATCGCTGTGCAGGGCGGTGGACCAAAAGCGATAGGTGAGGACGACGGCGCCGGCGGCGTTGGGGCCGTCGTCGTGGGCGTCGAGCAAGCGGCCCAGGACGGGGTGCAAGCCCATGACTTCGAAGTAGGAGCCGTCCACGACGCCGGCGCGGACTTCGCGCGGTTCGCCGAGGCCGACCATGCTGAAGCCGATGGTGGAGAAGTCGCCGAACTGGCTGACGGTCTTGACGCGCGACTGTATATCCTGGATTTCGGGGACGGAGAAGGCGGCGTCTTCGACGCCGATGCCGGGGGCGCTTTGGCGGATGTAGATGAGGCGGTTTTCGTCGCGATTGACTAGCGGGCGGAGGAGGACGCCGCGAACGACGCTGAAGATGGCGGCGTTGGCGCCGATGCCTAGGGCGAGGGTGAGGATCACGGTGACCGCGAGGCCTTTGGTGCGCGCGAGGGAGCGCAGGGCGACTTTTAGATCACGGATTAGGAGTTCTGGAGTGGGCATCGTCGTTCGACCTCCTGGGTATTAAGGATGCTGCGGAGCGTCCTGCGCGGCATTTTGTACCACAATGGAACTGAGATTCAACACTACGACCCTATGAGCCGCGAGCCTCGTAAACGTCAAGGCACGCGTAGTTCCTTGGCGTGTGGAGATAAGGGACTATGCATCAATGAGTTGCGGAGGATCGGAGATGGCAGATGTGCGGAGATGCTCGGTTCTGGGACAGGGGTGTTGCGAGGGCGGACAGATGTGTGGACCTGCATTGCGTAGGTCGTCGGACTGCGACGAGTCGCGCGCAGGTGCGGAAACTACTTAGTTGTGAGGTGCGGGTTGTCCGTAGTAACCCTGATTCGAGCGCGCGATGAGGCCGGGCTTTGCGACCTTGATCTCGATGCGGTGGTATTCGTCTGGCCGGTCGGCTGCAGGCGCGGCGAATGAGATCTCGTAGTAGGGGGCGACATCGGAGATGCATTGTTGCAGGAGCGCGGGGAGATCGTTGTTAAAGTCGAGAGCCAGACCGCCGCTCTGAATGGCGAGCACCTGGAGCCCCAGATTCCCGAGGTTGACCTGGCTGGGTTTGCTGACACCTTTCAGGAATTCCTCGTAGTATGTGCCGCGGAAGACGGATTCGCCGGCGCCTATAGGATTGACGTTGTAGAGGGTGACGCGGGCCTGACGGAGTCGAGTGGAGAGTTCGACAATCTGCGCGAAGATACCGGTCTGCTGCTTGGAGTCGAGCTCGACTTCGGGGCCGGAAAGGAGAGGCCAGCCTGGAGAAACCCAGAGCAGTATTCTGCGCCCCGAATGGGGGGTGTCGCTACCAGTGAGCTGATTCAGCGCCTGGAGGGAATACTGCAAGCGTTCGGTCGCGCCGTAGAATCCGGCGGAGCGTCCGATGTCACGCAGACCGATCTGATCGCGATCCATGGCGGTGCTGAGGGCATTGCCGTCGGTCGAGAAATTCTCAGCAATCTTGGCGCCTGTATCGGTGGCGACCACAATGGCGACGGGATATGCGAGGTGACCTCCCTCGTTGCGGAGGAACTTGTCGATCTGTATGCGTTCATAGCCGATTTCGCGGGCATCGGTATTGATTGCGTCAATTACGACGATGACCTGAACGGGAGCCTGGCGACCTGTGACCGCGGCGAACGAGGTAATCGCCTGCGGGGAATTGTTATCCAGCACGGTGAAGTCTTGCTGCTGGAGATCGGCGACGGGCGGGCCGGACTTCGTGCTGACGGTGACGTCGAGATAGATTTTGCCGCCACCGGCCGGGACTTGCGGGCTGTTTTGCTGGGCCGGAGCTGCAGCGGCGCAGAGGAGAGCCGCGAGAAGAAAACAGCCGAAGCGTGAGTTACTAAACATAAGTTTTGTACCTCCGCGCGAAAAGTCGCGGGCTTTCGCTAGAACACTTTGCGAAACTCCCCGGTCGAAGCTTAGATGCTATTCGAGGCTGAAAAGTGTCGGCCCACCCTGGTGAACGCGCCAGGCACCGGGATGAAATAGCGGCGCCGCGGTCACCGGTCGTGAATGCAAACATTGATCCGATCGTAGCCGCGCTGTAACGTTGCGGTTTTGTGGTGAGGATGAATCGAATTGCGGTGCGCAGGAGGGCGTTGAGGAGGAGCGATGAGCGTTTACGCGATTGCGCAATTGTGGATACACGACCCAGCTACGTACGGGCGCTACGTGGAGCGGTTTATGGATGTTTTCAAGAAATATAAGGGGCGGGTGCTGGCGGCGGACGAAAGTCCCGTGGTGTTCGAAGGACCGTGGGACGGTAACAAGATCGTGGTGCTTTCGTTTCCGGACGAGGCGTCGTTTCGGGATTGGGCGGAGTCGCCGGAATATCAGGAGATCGCGGCGGACCGGAAGGTGGGGGCGAGGTCGGTGATTGTAATGGCGCATGGTATTGCGGTGCGGGGCGAGGACGCGAAGAAGTGACGCACGAAAAACCGGGCAGAGTACTGCTAGGGCGAACAGTGCGCGGCGCCCGCACCGCTGCAATGCAGAACGAATCCTTGGGCACGATGCGTGGCGGGCGAGGCAAGCCTCGCCTAGCTGGTTTTGTTGCCGAGCACTAGGCTTCGACGAAAGCGGTGGCAAGCCACCGCACTCCAAACGCCCTTAGGACCGTTTGTTCGGAAGCGTCTTGCGTGGAACCATGCGCGGAACTTTGCGAGGCGTGCGACGGGGAGGCGCCAGCGTTCGTGTCGCATGCGGTTAGAGCGTGGCGAAGATATGGTAGCTCACGGTGCCCAGCGCGATTCCAATCGCGGAGCCGGCCAGCACGTCGCTTAGGAAGTGCATGCCCAGGATTATGCGTGAGGAGGCGATCAGCAGCGCTACGGCCAGCAGGACGCCTTGGAGTTGCGGGTAGAAAAGGCCGAGCGAGAGTGCGATGGCGAAAGCGGTGATGGTGTGGCCAGAGGGGAAAGAATATTTGTCGGGAGGAAGGATCAAGGACCAGCAGTGCGGTTCGATTTCGCAGGGGCGCTGGCGTTTGCTGGTTTTTTTCAGCGCGCGAAATACGAAAATTCCGACGAGCGCGGAGGAGGAGGCGGCGCCGATGGCGAGGTAGCGGTGTTCGCCACCGTAGACGAGCAGGATTAGGCCGACCGAATACCAGAGCCAGCCGTCGCCCATGCGCGTCATCAAAATCATCAGAATGCGAAACCAGCGCGGGGCGCGCCAGCGATGTACGCGGCGCATCAGGCGGTGGTCGTTCGATTGAATCTGGTTCCAGACAGCTTTGGCGACTGTCATATGGATCCCTCCACTGCAGATTGCGGCACTGATATCCAGCGGGGATGTTTGCGGGTTTCAGGAGCGCCGAGAATTTCGGCGGCCCAGCGTCGGCCGAAGGCGCGTTCGTCGTGATAATTCCAATAGGTGATGACCGGGATGAGCGCGGCTAGCGGCGAGAGCAGAGTGGTCCAGGATTTTTCGCGCATCATTTCGTAGGCGATCACGAAGACGTCGCGCGTGAGTTTGCTGAAGCTACCGGATTCGCCTCCGACGCGGCCGATGCCGGCGCGCAGACCTTCAAAGAATTCTTCCTTATCGCGCGCGCCGGGAACTTCGGTGTACGCGGTGCCGGCGGAGGGAAGCGCGTGCGCGTCGCTGCCGCCGACGGCGATTTTGTCCCATTGTTTGGCGAGCTGCGCGGCGCGCTGGTTGGCGCTTTCGAGCATGTGGCTGTTGCGCGTTTCGACGGCCGGAAAATATTCCTGGAACCAGGCAAAGTCTTCACGTTCGCGGCGGCCGGTGACGCTGGAGAAAACGTGATTGATGCTGAAGAAGAGGCGGCGCTCGGTGAGATACATGAGGAGCGCGACGAGATCGTTGCGGCGTTGTTGTAGTTGCTGGTGCTGGCGGTCGGTGATGTCGTAGACGCCGATGTGGACTTCGGTGCCGCTGGGCATTTTGCACGTTAATTCTTCGCTGACAAAAAAATCGGGGTGCTGGCGCAATTGTTCGGCGCCTTCGATGGAATCGTGATCGGTGAGAGTGAAGAGCTTCATGCCGCGGCGCTGCAGCAGGGAATAAACGGCGCAAGGGTCGCTATAACTTTCGCGGCAAAAATTTCGGACAAACGGGGTCGTACAGGCACCGGAGAAGTACGAGTGAACATGCAGGTCGCATCTCACGACTACGAGAATAGGGGACGAGTGTTACCGGCAGATGACACGGGTGCTAAAGTTCTGAAAATACAGATATTTAACTCTTTCGACACAGTAACCGTCTTTTAACAGTTCCGTAGCAGACCTCGGCATTACGGATGCGAGACTCCGCGCGCATGCAACGAATCGAGTTTTGCTTTTTCGACGCCGGCGGCGGGCACCGCGCGGCAGCCACGGCCCTGCAGATGTCCATTCAGCCGCAAGAACGTTCGTGGGACGTTCAGCTCCTCAACATTCAAGAGTTGCTGGAGGAGTTGGATATCCTCAAGAGATACGCGGGGATACGCATCGAGGACTACTACAACTGGATGCTGCGCAGCGGCTGGACTTTGGGCAGCGTTTACCTGATGAAGGTGTTGCAATTCGTGATTTGGTCGCGGCATAGGGCTATGGTGCGCGTGCTGGAGCGGCATTGGCGGGAGACTGCGCCGGACATGGTTGTGTCATTCATTCCGCACTTCAATCGGGCGTTGTGTGAAAGTTTCGCGAATGCTTGGCCACGACGCCCATTCGTTACGGTACTTACTGATATAGCCGATTATCCGCCGCATTTCTGGATCGAGCGGCAGCGGCAGTTTTTTGTTTGCGGCTCGGAGCGGGCTGTGGAGCAAGCGCGCGAGCACGGGCACATGGATAACCGGATTTTTCGGACGTCGGGGATGATTCTGCATCCGCGGTTTTATGAATCGCCGGTGGAGGAGCGGGCAGCGGGGCTGGCGCGATTGGGATTGCGCGCGGATTTACCTACGGCGGTGGTGCTGTTTGGCGGGTATGGTTCGCAGGCTATGCTCGAGATTGCGAAGAGGTTGGATGAATCGAAGCTGGAACTGCAATTGATATTTATTTGCGGGCGGAATGAGAAGTTGGCTTCTGCGCTGCGAGTGGGTGGGTCGAGATTGCCGCGCTTCGTGGAAGGATTTACGAAGGACGTGAACCGTTATATGAATCTGGCGGATTTTTTTATTGGCAAGCCTGGGCCGGGGAGTGTGAGCGAGGCTTTAGCGATGCGTTTGCCGGTGATTGTGGCGTGCAATGCGTGGACTTTGCCGCAGGAGCGGTACAACGCGGAGTGGGTGGTGGAGAATGAGGTGGGGGTGGTGCTGCGCAGCTTTGATGAGATTGTGCCGGCGGTGGGGCGGATGATCGAGCCGGCGAATTTGGCGCGATTTCGCGCGAATGCCGCGGGATTGAAGAATCGGGCGGTGTTTGAGATTCCGGGGATGTTGGAACAAATTTTGGAGGGCAACGCGAGAGTTGTGGAAACGGTCGGGAGCGCTAAGAGCTGAGTGTTCACTCGCGCAGCGTCGAAGGCTCGGCGGTCGTGAGGTGGTTAGTCGTTTAATTTTTGGTGCAGCGCGGCGAAATCTTTTTGAAGGTGCTCCCATTGGGATAGCAGGTCGTTTAGATGTTTGGTGGATTCTGCGAAGGCGGTGGAGGCTGTTGCCGTGGGAGCGCTGTCAGCGCTGCCGACTGCTATTGCTAGCGCGGCTAGTGTTGCGTCTTCGCCGATCAGGCCGCCGGGGGTGGCGGGCCATTGGGCTTCGGGGTTGCCTTGGATGGATTGGGCGCGTTTGTCGAGGTCGTCCACCGTCGCTAGGATGGGTTTTGCGTCGGGCTTTGCGCTCAGGCTGGTGCGGAGGGCTTTGAGCTTTTCGCGGAGAGTGGCTACGGACTTCGCGGTGTCGGTGGCTTTGGTTAGCGCCGCGTCTATTTTCTCTTCCAGGTCGAGCTGCTGGGCTAATTCCTCGCTGGAGATTTTTACGCGCGGGTCCATTTCGATTGTAAGCGCGGCTTTGTAGGTTTGGCCGCCGCTGATCAGCACGACTTCATATTCACCCGGGAGCACGAGGGGGCCTTGCGGCTCGGCGACTGTGCCGCTGCCGATGATTGCGGCCATAGAATATTCGTTGTGCAGCGCGGCGGGCGGGGCGTAGCGCAAATCCCAGACGAAGCGGTGCATTCCTGGGGCGCTAGAGAGCGGCTGGAATTTTGGCAGCCAGAATTTTGGGAATTCGGGCGGAGCGGCGGCGGGCTCGGGCGCTTTGTCGGAGCTGGAATATTTGCGGACTACGTTGCCTTGGTGATCGCGGATCTCGAGTGTGACTTCTTCGGTGGCGGCGGCTGGCGATTTCAGGAAGTAATCGAAGATGGCGCCTGCGGGCGGATTGGTTCCTACGGGAGTTTCGGGCGGCAGCGGCGAATCGTGATTTTCGCTGCGGCGGACGCAGATGGCGCGCGCGGGACTGAACAGATGCGCGTTTTGATTTGTGGTGTTGTCGTTCCATTCGCGGAGGGGAGCGATGTCGTCGAGAATCCAGAAGGCGCGGCCGTGAGTGGCGACGACGAGGTCGTCGCCGTGAATCACTAGATCGCGGATGGAAGTGACCGGCAAGTTATTTTGCAGCGGACGCCAGGTGGCGCCGTCGTTGAAGGAAACGAAGACGCCTAGTTCTGTGCCGGCAAAGAGTAGGCCTTTGCGTACCGGATCTTCGCGGACTGCGTGGACGTAGGCATTTTCGGGGAGGCCTGCGACGGTTTTCTGCCACGATTTGCCGTTATCGTGCGTGCGGTAGATATAAGGATGGAGGTCGTCAATCTGGTGGCGGTCGATTGCTGCGTACGCGGCGGCGGCATCGTAGCGGGAGGCTTCGATCAGGCTGATTTGGCTCCAGTTCTCTACATCCGGGGGCGTGACGTTGGACCAATGCGCGCCTTCATCGAGCGTGAGTTGGATTAGACCGTTATCTGTGCCGGCCCAGATTTCACCGGCGCGAACTGGCGATGGTGCGATGGTGTAAACCACGGCACCGACTTCTCCATTTTTCGGTGCGGAGTTTGCTGCCGCTGGAATTTTTAGCGTGAGGTCGGGGCTGATGGCTTGCCAGCTTTGGCCGGCGTCCGCGGTGCGCAGGACGAATTGCGCGCCGAAATAGAAGACACGCGGATCTTGCGGCGAGTCCACTACTGGCGACGTCCAAGTGAAGCGGAGCTTGCTGCCGTTGAATAGAATCGCGGCGGGAGAAATGTCGAAATCTTGCGCGGTGGTCCAATTGAAGCGGCGCAGGGCGCCGAAGGGGCCGCCGCCGTAGACGATGTTGGGGTCGGTGCGATCGACGACGATGTAGCCGCTCTCATCGCCGCCGATGGGAGACCAATCGCGAAAAGTAATTTGGCCGTAATCGCTGCGGCTGCTGACGGCGGCGGTTCCGCTATCTTGTTGCGCGCCGTAAACGCGATAGGGGAAACGATTGTCCGTGGTGACGTGGTAGAACTGCGCCGTTGGCTGATTGAACCAGGAGGTCCAGGTGGCGCCGCGATCAACGCTGATGGCAGCGCCTTGATCGCTGCCGAGAATCATGCGCGCGGGATCGTCGGGGGCGATCCAGAGAGTGTGGTAATCATCGCCGCCGGGAGCGCCTTTGAACGATTCAAAATTTTCTCCGCCGTCGGTGGAGCGATAGAGCGCGGTGTCTGCGACGTAAACGACGTTGGGGTCGCGCGGATCAGTGGTGATGCCGCCGAAATACCAGCCGCGCTGCCAGACGCGCGCGTCGGAAGAGACGCGGCGCCAATTTTGACCGGCATCGTCGGAGCGATAGATGCCGCCTTCGTGGGCGTCAACTACGGCGTAAACGCGGTTGCCATTGTTCCCGGGAGCGATGGCGATTCCGATTCGGCCGAGGCCTTCGCTGGGGAAACCGTGGCCGGTGATTTGAGTCCAGGTGACGCCGCCGTCGGTGGATTTATAGAGGCCGCTGCCGGGACCGCTGGTGGGGGCGTAAACGTTCCAAGGTGGACGGCGCACTTGCCAGAGAGCGGCGTAGATGATTTGTGGATTGGCGGGGTCGGCGCAGAGGTCGATCGCGCCGGTGTCCTCATTCTTGCCGAGAACTTTTTTCCAGGTGGCGCCGCCGTCGGTGGAGCGATAGACGCCGCGTTCTGGATTGGGGCCGAAGGCGTGGCCCAGCGCGGCGACGAGGACGACGTTCGGGTCGCGTGGATCCACGAGGATGCTGCCGATTTGGCGCGAGTCGCGCAGGCCGATGTTGCGCCAAGTGGCGCCGCCGTCGGCGGATTTGTAGATGCCATCGCCGAAGGAAATATCGGAGCGCATGTCCGCTTCGCCGGTGCCGACGTAGATGGTTTGCGGATCGGAGGGAGCGATGGCGATGGCGCCGATGGAGGCAATCGGCTCGGCGTCGAAGATCGGATGCCAGGTGCGGCCGGCGTTTTCTGTTTTCCAGACGCCGCCGCCGACCGCGCCGAAGAGATATTCGTTGGGCTTGCCGGGAACGCCTAGCGCGGGGAGCACGCGGCCGCCGCGGAACGGGCCGATCATGCGCCAATGCATCTCGGGGAAGAGAGGCTGCGAGTCTTGTTGCTGCGAGAACGCTTGTTGCGGGCAGAAAATCGCCGCGGCCGAAGCTAATGCGATGAGAAATAATGCGCGGAATCCGCTGGGAGTGTTCATGGTTTGTTTTTTCGCTCGCGGAGTATACACCAAGTGATTCGGGGCGAGGATACGGCGTCCGTCGCGAGACAGTTTCCGATGACGACGCGCGTCGGCATAGATGCGAAGCGTTTGCCGGTCGTCAATTTCGCGGGAGTAGCATATTATGTGGCTTGGTTCGACGGGGCTGGCGGCGAATCTCGCTGAGGTTTGTTGGTTCTCGATCGTCACGCTGACTAATCCTCAATTCATAATTAAGCCGCAGAGAAGGAGAAACTTCATATGAGCACCCAGGTGGATGTAGCTCCTGCTTTATCGCGTAAGGGTACGGAACCGGAGGAGTACGACCTGGTGATTCTGGGCGACGGCACGGGTTCTACACTTACCGCATGGACGTTCGCTGGTCAGCGGCAGCGTGTAGCGGTGATTGAGCGCAAATATATTGGCGGATCGTGCCCGAACATCGCATGCCTGCCGAGCAAGAACATCATTCACAGCGCGAAGGTGGCGGCGTACGTTCGCGGAAGCGCAGAGTTCGGGATAACCGGTGAAGGATTCAGCATTGATATGTCCGTGGTGCGTGGGCGCAAGCGCAGTATGGTGCAGGGCTTGAATGAGATGTACATGGACATTTACAAGAAGACTGGAGCGGAATTTATTCTGGCAGACGGACGATTCATTGGGCCTAAGACCGTGGAGGCTACTCTGCCTGATGGATCCGTGCGGCGATTGCGTGGAGCCAATGTAATCGTCAGCACCGGGACGCGTGCGGCGATCGATCCAATTCCTGGCCTGGCTGAGGCGCAACCGCTGACGCATGTCGAGGCGCTGGAACTAGGCGAGGTTCCTGAACATCTGCTGGTGATTGGCGGCGGGTACATCGGATTGGAACTGGCGCAGGCGATGCGCCGCTTCGGAAGCAAGGTGTCTTTGATCGAACGCAACGAACGGTTGGTGTTTCGAGAGGACGAAGATGTGAGTGAAGGTCTTCGTGGACTGTTCTTGGACGAGGGCATCGAAATCTTCTTGAATGCGGAGACCAAGCGGGTATCGGGAAAATCGGGCGAGTCCGTAAGAATTGTGATCGAGCAAAATGGAGTGGAGAAAAGGTTGGAGGGAAGTCATGTGTTGGTGGCAACGGGGCGGAAGCCGAACACAGAAGGAATAGGGCTGGAGTTGGCCGGCGTGGAAGTGACGGAGCGTGGATACGTCAAGGTCAACGAGCGATTGCAGACGACGGCGCCGGGCGTGTGGGCCATCGGTGAGGTGGCGGGCAGCCCGCAGTTTACGCACATCAGTATTGATGATTCTCGGGTGGTGCGTGACAACCTCAACGGCGGGAACCACGTGACGACTGGCAGGCAAGTGCCGTTCTGCCTGTTCACGGATCCGGAATTCGCGCGCGTCGGATTGAGCGAGAAGGAAGCTGTGGCGCAGGGAATTGCGTACCGTTTGTTCAAAAACCCGATGGAAGCGGTGCTGCGCGCGCGCACGCTTGGTGAAACTCGGGGATTCTTGAAGGCACTGGTGGAAAGCGACAGCGATCGCATTCTTGGTTTTACGGCGTTCGCGGTTGGCGCGGGGGAGACGATGTCTTCCGTGCAGATTGCGATGATCGCGGGGCTGCCTTATACGGCGCTGCGCGACGCCGTTCTCACGCACCCGACTCTTGCGGAGGGGCTGAGCCCGTTGTTCTCGTCTGAGCCATCGATGCAAAATCAGCGGACGCGCGCGGCTAAGCAGTGATTGGGGTGCCTCGACCGATTCGTTGCGATGTGGCAACATGGGGATTCGCGGTGCGGAATCGTAAATTGATAGCGAAGGAGTTTTTCAATCATGGCTAAGGGAACTTTTGCGGCGGGTTGTTTTTGGGGAGTGGAGGATGCGTTCCGGCAGGTGCCGGGGGTGACTTCGACTACCGTGGGCTACACCGGCGGGACTGCGAAGAACCCGAATTACAAAGAGGTATGCACGGGGCGGACTGGGCACGCGGAGGCTGTGGAGGTGGAGTTTGATCCTGCGCAGGTTTCTTATCTGGAGCTGCTGGCGGTTTTCTGGAAGAGTCATGACCCGACGACGATGAACCGGCAGGGGCCGGACGTGGGCACGCAATACCGCTCGGCGATTTTTTATCACGATGCGGAGCAGGAGGAAGAAGCGCGCGCGTCGAAGGCGGTGCTGGAGAAGGATCATGTGTTCAAGCGGCCGATCGTGACGGAGATTGTGCCGGCGACGGAGTTTTACCGGGCGGAGGAATATCATCAGCAGTATTTTGAGAAGACGGGCGTTCGCGCTTGCCATACGTAGGGCATGGTTGAGGCGATTTCGAACCGATCGGTGATTGGCTGTTCGCGGACGGCGCACTGAGTGTGCTGCTACTAAGCGCTAAGTCAGAGTCAAAGGCGCCCATCCCGCAAAGCGTGATGGCCGTTAAAACGTCAAACCCACATCACGATTGGACTTTTCCGCAAACTTTAATATCGCGCGAATCGGCACACCACGAGTGACGTGGCGTATTTGTGCATCGACGAACTATTGATTTGGGTTGGAGGGGCTTTCGCTCAGGTGGTACCAGAGCGCGTAGCTGGCGCCGCCGATTGCTCCGAGAACGATGAGGTCGAAGAGCAGGTGACGGTGCCTGGGAGCTACTATTTTGTTGTTGCCGCCTACGCCCGCAGGGGCCTGCGGTTCCGCGGCTGGTTCCAGATCCATGGTGACGCGGTAGGATTTCCCGGCGGGAATTTCGTGCAGGTCGCCATCGTTATCTAAAACCAGCGTGCCGCGATACGCGGAGACGATCACTTCGCGCGGACCGATAATGGTGACCTGGCCATACCCGGGCTGGCCATTGGCGGCGCGCACAATTCCCTCAGGAATTTCCAGCGCGAGCTGGTCGGTGCCATTGGAAGAAAAGCCCACAGTGCCGCGCGCGACGGCAGCGTTCACGATGGTGGAACCTGCAGACAGAGTGGCGCTGCTGGAAGAGAGCAGGTAGAACTGGCTGCCGCCGACTTTCAGGCGGACGGTGCCGCCTTCGTCCGTGGCGAGTGTATCGCCGGGGTACACAGTCGTCCCGATTGCGACAGTGGCAGACCCCAAATGGGCCTCTGTTGCTTGTGTGACCAGGCCGAGGGGTTTCTCATTGGCGGCGAAGCTGGGGGCGGTGATAAGGCCGACAGAAAGGATGGCGACTAAGAAGGATTTAAGGATGTATCGCACGGGGTATCGCACGGCAACCTCCTATGAACACAACAACAATTTAGGCGCAGAAGCAGTTGGTGTCAATAGACTTGAACACATCATCGGCGGAAAACGAAGCGCCGTGAATCCAACTGCCGGGCCAGCGACGGGTTTCGCCTGGTTTTTGCCGAAGCCGCGTTTGCCGGATGGGTTCTGCGCTAGAATATGGAGCACGTTGGAGGCCGCATGATTCATCGTTTTGTTTTTCACAATGACCGCTTGCTGCCGGTGGCGGAGGTGCGGCTTTCTCCCGGGCAGGCGGGGCTGTTAAATGGCTGGGGACTCTTCACCACGGTACGGATTTACGAGGGGATTCCGTTTGCGTTCGAGCGGCACTGGAAGCGGCTGCAGCGCGATGCGGAACGAACGCATTGCCCGTTTCCGTTCGAGGAAATTGTAGTCCGCGGGCAATTGGGCGAGGTGCTGCGCGCGAATCAAGTGCGCGAAGGCGCGGCGCGGATCTATATGATTTACAACCAGGTGGGATTCTGGCGAAGCGATGAGGATTTTCCGCGCGTGGATTTGCTGGTGTGCTCGGCGGATTTGCCATCGTATCGCGAGCCGGCGCGGCTGGGATTGCGCGAGCACGGACGGAATGCGGCGTCGCCGCTGGCAGGGGTGAAAGTGACTTCCTGGCTCGACAATGTTTGGAATTATTACGAGGCGCAGCAGGCTGGCTTTGACGAGGTCGTGTTGCTGAACGAGCGCGGAGAAGTGGCGGAATGCACGGCCGCGAATATTTTTTGCGTGAACGGCGGGCGGGTGTCGACGCCTCCGGTGACGGCGGGATGTTTGCAGGGGATTACGCGCAGCGTGTTGCTGGAGATTGGGATTGGCGTGGGGGCTCCGGTGGAGGAGCGGGTTTTGCGGCCGGAGGATTTGTATGCGGCCGATGAGGTTTTCATTTCGTCCACGAACCGGAGCATGTTGGGAGTGAGCGAGGTGAACGGGCAGAAGATCGCGGCGGCGCCGGGGGCGGTTACTTTGAAGTTGGAGAAAGCGTTTGGGGAGTACGTGCGGCAGTATCTGGAGGCGCGTTCGGCGGCTTCGGGGAAGAGGTGAAACATATCGAGCGTCGGGCGAATGTTCGTCCGTGTCACGACGCAGACGGCGCAGCCAAGTGTAAGGCTACAAATTCAGGAGCAACGTCAAGTACGCCCGCCTAGAAAACAGGCGGCCGCTACAAATTCAAAAGCGACGGCGACGTCAAAGGCGCCCAACTAAAGCTGGCCGCTACAAAGTCAACTGCGCGGCGACTCAGTGGATCATCAGGCCGGTGATGCCTAGGGCGATTCCGGCTACGGCCAGGACTAAGCCGAAGAGCCAGAAGATTTTCTTGCGCGTCAGCAGGGTGATCGAAGAGATCACCAGGGCGGCTTCGAGCAGGACTTCGGAGAGATCGTAGCGATCGGCGCGGGCCTCTTCGACTTTTACTTCGGCTTCTTCTTTGCGCGCGTCGGCTTCGATATCTTTCAGTTCGTCGGTGTAGCGTTCCACCTGCTTCTTGTACTTTTCCCTGATGGTTTCTACCTGCTTGGCGTCCTGAAGGGAGAAAACGGAAAGCTCGTCGAGAAAGAGTTCGTAGTTACGGCGGCGAATTTCCTTGGCCTGGTAGTAGGCCCATTGATCGGCGGCGCGCGTTTGAATAAGCACTTCCTCGGTGTGGGCGCGGTGTCCTAGCAAAGTGACGGTGGCGATGACCACGGCGAGAATGGCCATGGTCAAGGTGACGGGAGCAAGGCTGGGTTCGTGCGCGGCTTCTTCGGCGCGTTCTTTGAGTTCGTCAACTTCATCGGGCATGTTTAGTCCTCCCGGGAGCGGGTTTCGCGATGGGTCGCGTCAGCGGCGGATGGGGACGTGCCGCGCGCAAGAGAATAGCAGAACGAACTGGCGCTAGGCCATCGCGGGATTCGTTGGCCGCGAGTGAGGTTGACGAACCCAGATGTTTGGCAAAACGTCACCGAAAATACTTCCGGAGACACTAATCCTGAAAGCGCGTGCTTCGCGCGGGCGTCGTACGCGCACACTGCTTTCGCGGATCGTTCTGCCTTCTACTTTGAGCTGGACGCGTCGGTAGGTTTAGTAATCAAGATTTCCAGCGGTTTGGTGGCTTCTAATTTCTTGCCCTTCCTGAGCTTCATGCTTGCCTTTTTTGATGCCATGGTTTTTCTCCTTGGTTCGGATTGCCCCCATGGGCGTTTGCGATGTTATAGGCAAATCCGCAGCCAAAAGTCCAGTCGAATAAGACCGCCAGTCATTACGCTCGGAATGTGGAGGATGCAATGGCTGAATTCCCGCGACGCGTTCGCGCAGGCCGGAAAATCGCGCTGAATAAGTCAACGTCAGTTGAAAAATTCAACCCATACGACGGAGCAGAATCAGGAGCCCTGTTCAGGCGCAGTACTGGATAGGTGCTTGATCAACATTCTCGTTGGGAAGCCGTGACCGGCGCTGACGGCTGGGCTGCGTCGGTGCGGAGTGAGTCGCGACCGATTCATTTCCTTCGATTGTGAAATAACTTTCGGGAGGGCGGTTCTTGTAGAATCGGAGGCGAGCGTGATTTCAGGAGGGCGCGATTTATGAGCGAGCTTGCGAAGAAGACTTGTGTTCCATGCCGCGGTGGAGTGCCGCCACTGGCTGGGAAAGAATTGGGGAATTTAGCGCAAGAGGTGCCGCAGTGGAACGTGGTGGACGGGCATCACATTGTGCGGACGTTTACGTTTCCAGATTTTAAGCAGGCGCTGGCATTTGTGAATAAAGTGGGGGCGATTGCGGAGGAGCAGGGGCATCATCCGGATATTTTGTTGGGATGGGGGAAGGCGGAAATTACCACGTGGACGCACAAGATTAATGGATTGACGGAGAGCGATTTTATTTTGGCGGCGAAGATTGATGGGATTTAGGGTTCGTCGTCTCCGGCGGTTTCTTGTTCGGGCGCGAGGGACGTTGCTAGATTGAGGACGGGGAGGTTGGCGCGGCGGAGTTGGTCGTTCAGCGCGGGGACGTCGTGGGCCTTCACGTCGTCCCATTTATTTTGCAGCGTGGTTAGCGCTCGCTCCAAATCTCCGGTGGAGTCTTGGGCGGTTTGCGTGGGGGCGGCGTCGGCGCCGTCAACTACGCCTAGAAGCTGGCCGAATTGGCCGTTCAGTTGCGCGAAGCTGTCCTGATGAGCTGCTTGGCCGAAACCCTGCGCCGCGCCTTCGAATGCCGCGATTTTTTGTTCCAGGGAGTGGATGGCATCGGCTAGTTCGCCCTTCGGCGCCTGGCGTTCGAGCTCCTTCAATTGCGCGCGCACGGCGCGAACCTGGCCTAGAGCGGCGAAGCTCGCGTTCATCGCGTCGCAAATTCTTGAGGCCAGGCGGAATTGCTGGTCGAGTTGGTCCACGGGCGCGGTGATGCGCGGATCCATTTTGATTTCGAGCGGCTGCGTGAAGGTTTGGCCTGCGACGTCGAGCTTCACGGTGTACATACCCGGCATCACGGCTGGACCTACGGGAAGGCGCGGCGTGTCGTGAGCGATTGCGGAGATGGGATATTCGTGGCGGAGCGAGGCGGGCGGAGGAGTACGCAAATCCCAGACGAAACGGTGCGCGCCCGCGGCGTCGGAGAGAATTTGCGGCGGGCGAATCCAGTAGAGCGGGACGTTTAGTTCCTTTCCGAGTTGCTCCACGGTTGCGTCGGGTTTATCCGTGCTGGAAAAGGCGCGGACGATTTTTCCATTGGCGTCCAGAATTTGCAGCTTCACCGGGGCGGAGGCGGCGGACTGCAGGTTGTAATCAATGATGGCGCCGTCCGGCGGATTTTTTCCGGCGGGTTCTTCGGGAGGCAGAGGCGTATCGGTATTGACGTTGCGGCGGACGCGATAGGCTACGCCGGGTTTGAAGAGGAACGCGGGAGCGGCTGCGATTTGTTCGTTGAGCTGGCGAAGGGGAGTGATGTCGTCCAGGATCCAGAAGGAGCGGCCGTGGGTGCCGACGGCGATGTCGTCGCCGTGGACGATGAGGTCGCGCATGGAAGTGGCGGGCAAATTCAGTTGTAGCGATTGCCAGGAATCGCCGTCGTTGAACGAGACGTAGATCGCGCGTTCGGTTCCGGCGAAGAGCATGCCCTGGCGGACGGAATCTTCGCGGACTACGTTCACGGATGCGTCATCGGGCAGGCCGTTCGCGATTTTGTCCCAGGTTTGGCCGCCGTCGTGGGTGCGATAGATGTAGGCGTGCAGATCGTCGAGGCGGAAACGATTCACAGCGGCATACACGCCGTTCGGATCGAAGTGCGAAGCGTCGAGTTGCGCGATTTTGCTCCAAGGAGTGAGCCCGGGAGGCGAGACTTCGCGCCAGTTCTGGCCGCCGTCGCGAGTGAGCCAGATCAAGCCGTCATCGGTGCCGGCCCAGATGATATTGGCGTCGAGCGGGGAAGGCGCGAGGGAATAAATTACGCCGCGATGTTTACCTTGCGCGGGATCGCTCGCGATCATGTCGCCGATGTTCGGGGGGACACCGGGATCTTCGCGCGTCAAATCGGGGCTGATGATTTGCCAGCTGTGACCGGCGTCGGTGGTCTTGAACAGAACGTTTGCGCCGAGATAGAGCGTGTGCGGCGCGGCGGGCGAAAAAATCAGCGGTGCGGTGCGATTGAAGCGATATTTTCCGGTGCGCAGGATTGCTGGCGAGACGTCCTGCGTTTGGCCGGTGAGCATGTCGAAGCGCGTGGCTTTGCCACCGTAAATCAGATTGGGATGCAGCGGGTCGGGCGCGACGTATCCATATTCTTCGGTGCCCACGGGATGCCAATCGCGAAAAGTGATTTCGCCCCAGTCGCTGCGGCTGGCGGTTCCGGCCGAGCCGCTTTCCTGCTGTCCGCCGTAAACCCAGTAGGGAAATTGATTGTCGGTGATGACGTGGTAGAACTGCGCGCTGGGTTGGTTGTACCAGGAGCTCCAGGTGTCGCCGCCGTTGACGGTGATGGTGGCGCCTTGGTCTGAGGCGAGCAAAATAATTCGCGGATTTTCCGGGTTGATCCAGACGGTGTGATAGTCGTCGCCGCCGGGGGCGCCTTTGATGGCGGTGAAATTCGCGCCGGCATCGGTGGAGCGATAGGTGGAGGTGTTGCAGATATAGATGATGTCCGGATTATCCGGCGAGACGCGCACCCAGGCGAAATCGAAGCCGCGTCCCCAGATGCGGTCTTCGTGATTCACGCGCTGCCAACTTTCTCCGGCGTCGTCGGAACGATAGAGGCCGCCTACCTCGGGCGCGGCATCCACTAGCGCGTAGATGCGGTTCGGATTGCTGGGCGAAATGCCGAAGCCGATGCGGCCGAGGCCTTGCGCGTTCGTCGGCAGACCTTTGCTGAGGGGATTCCAAGTTTCGCCGCTGTCGGTGGATTTGAAGAGTCCGCCGGTGTGGCCTTCGAGCGGGGCGCCGGTGGTCCAGGGCGGGCGGCGCGAAGACCACATGTCCGCGTAGAGAGTTTGCGGATTTTTGGGATCGAAGGCGAGGTCGGTGGCGCCGGTGTCGTCATCTTTGTAGAGAATTTTCTGCCAGGTTTCGCCGCCGTCGGTGGAACGGAAAACGCCGCGTTCGGCGTTGGGACCGTAGGGATGGCCGAGGACCGCGACGAAAACGCGATTGGGATCTTGCGGGTCTATCAAAATGTTCGTGATTTGCTGGCCGTCGCGCAGTCCTAGATGCTTCCAGGTTTTGCCGGAGTCGCTGGATTTGTAGATGCCATCGCCGGTGGAAAGATCGGGGCGGCGCAGGCCTTCGCCGCTGCCTACATAAATAACGTCGGGATTGGATGGCGCAACGGCGAGCGCGCCGATCGAGCCGGTGGGCTGGCCGTCGAATATGGGGACCCAGGTGCGGCCGGCATCGGTAGTCTTCCACACGCCGCCGTTGTTGACGCCGATGTAGAAGAGATTTGGTTTGCCGGGGACGCCGGTGGCGGCTACAGTGCGGCCTCCGCGGAAAGGGCCGATGCAGCGCCACTCGAGATTGGCGTAGAGGCTGGGAGGGAATTGCGGGTCATTTATATTTGTGCCCGTAGTTGCATTGGCGGCGGGATTCGCTGAGGGCGATTGCGCGCGGGCGGCGGGCGGTAGCGATCCGAGCGCTGCGAGAAGAACGATTGTCGAAGTTAGCACACCGATTCGCTGACGGAAATTCATGGCCCGCCCCCTTTACCCGCAAAAACTATACTACCTGAGACGCGATTCCTCGCAGCGGAAGAAACGAATTCTACGCTTGACTGGAATTGTTTGTTTTTTGTTCGCGTGGGATGCGTGCTGCAACATGGGTTAAGCGCTTTGTTACGCGCGGTTTCCGGGTTGAGTTGTCCACTACAGCGTTATTCCTATGCGCCATTGCGCTGCACGTTCGTTGACCACCTCGTGTGCAACGCCTACGTTGAGTTCATACTTCGCGGAGGGCTTTGTGCGATTGACGGCGCGACTGTGTCTGGTGGTGTTGCTGGTGACCAGCTTGCCGAATATTCCCGCGTTCGCGGGCGCGGCATCAGGGGCCAAAGCCCCTTTTGTTGCGGTGCTTGACGGCGGGGCCCTTCAATCCTGGCACTGCCAGGATTTCAGGATGAACTGAAGCCCCGCCCATCCGAGTCTACTTTTTCTTCGATCGCTTCACGCCAATCCCGCGTTCAGGATTTTTTTCGGCGTTTTGCGCTCGTGGCTTTGCGTTTGGTTGGGGATTTTTTCTTCTTCGTTGAGGCGGACGCGCTGCCCAACGCGGCCAGCAGCGCCGCGCCGTCAGGCGTCCCCAATCCCGTGCACGCATCCCATCCTGGTCCCGCCGAGTACGCGCCGTTGCTGCCCGAAGTGATGTCGTGCAGCGTGGATTCGACTTTGCCCGTGTAGAGCAGCGGATTCAGGTAACCCACATTTTTGCCGAGCGACTGATTGATGCGCGCGAGCAGGCCGGCCCACAATGGCGCGACCGCGCTAGTGCCGCCGATTACCGTTTGTTGCCCATCAACAAGAACGTTGTAGCCGGATTCGGGATCGGCATCGCCCGCGACGTCAGGCACGCCGCGGCCCACGAATCCATTTGGTGCTTTCGGAACGCCTGCACCCTGCTGATAAGTCGGCAGCGCGAAAAATTCGCTGACGCCGCCACCGGTGGCGCCTTCGTTCGCGGAGAGTTCGTTCCAGGCTTGTTCGCTGGAGATTGTGGTTCCGGAAAGCGTGAGTTTCGTGCCGCCGCAGGCGAGAACGAAGGGACTCGACGCGGGAAAATCTACCGTGGGCGTGCCGCTGGATACGCCGTCGGAGGAGCCGTCGTCGCCGGAGGCGGCGAGGATGGAGACGCCGATGGTGGATGCGTCCTCGCATGCGGAATTAAAAGCGTTGAGCGCCTGCTGCGTCCAGGAACTTTCCGGGCCGCCCCAGCTGATGGAAACGACGGCGGGCTGGAGTTTGGTATCGTGCACGGCGGTGGTGAGCGCGTCGAGAAATCCCTGATCCGTATTTGGAGTGAAGTACATGGCGATTTGCGCGGAGGGCGCGACGGCGCCAGCGACTTCGATGTCGAGTTCGACTTCGCCGTCGGCGCCGTTCGGGTCGCCGGTGGGCGAATTTGATCCGCCATCCACGGAGACGGCGGTGACGGTGGGCGTCGAGATTCCGAGATTTCTGAAGTAGGCGGCGAGATCAGTCGCGCGAAAGCCGCCGGATAATTCGAGGATCCCGATGGTTTGTCCGCTGCCGTTGGTTCCGACGGGGAAGCCGTAGGCTTGCGCGACTTGTGGGGCGTTGAAGGAAACGCTCGAAGCTTGCGCGCGCACGGCGGGGTTCTGCGATTGTTTGCGGATGCGAAAATGCGGCTTGGCTTGCGGGCGGTTGTCGAGGCCGAAGACGCCTTCGATGATGCCGCTGAGCGGGGCGGGGATTTGGATCGTGCCGCTGCGCATGCGGCTGGTGCCGGCGGGATGTTGGTAACTGTTCAGCTCGACGCCGAACGCGCGGCTGAACGCGGCGATGGAGCCGCTGAGAAGGACGGAGCGGCGGGGGCGGCTGACTTCGACGACTTTCAAGCCATTCTGCGCCGCAAAGGCGCGAATTTTTTTGATGTCCGCCGGACGCGCGCCGTGGCGGGAGGCGAATTGCGCGCGGGAAAGATGGCTGCGTTGCGCGGGCGGTTGCTTGCCGATTTTTTCGACGTCGGGAAATTGTTTTGGCGAGGAACCGCGACGGAGAAAGACGGTTACACGAATTTGTTCTTGGGGCTCGCAGGGGCCGATTTTGCGTGAGCCCGGTAAGAGGGTGCGTTCGCTGCCGGGCAGGTCAATGCGTTTTTCAATTTTTGCCATGGTTTCCTCCTGATTATTAAATTATGGAGAGGCCATCAACGGGTTCGCGGAAAATTGAGTGTGCACGTTGGGTTCTGGGAGACGCGCAGGCCACAACGAGTATAAACTTGCAGGCGATTGCTTCGCCACTGCGTGAGCTGACTGCCGCTGCGCCTGCCCGAAGTGGTTCTCGTTTAATTCGCCAGGATTATGTTTTCATGATTAAGCGCCTGTTTACACGATATATCGCCGAAGAAGCGCGCCCCATGCTGCGCTTGGCGCTGCCGCTGGTGATGGCGGAATTGGGATGGATGACCATGGCCATCGTGGACACCATGATGGTAGGGCGGCAGGCGGATAGCGCGGTGGCGATCGGCGCGGTGAGCCTGGGGAGCATTCTTTTTAATTCCGCGGCGATTTTCGGAACCGGATTGATGTTGGGACTGGACACGCTGGTCTCGCATTCTTACGGTGCGGGCGACGTGGAGGATTGCCATCGGTCGCTAGTGAATGGCGTTTACCTTAGCCTGGCGATCAGCCCGATTCTGATGGGAGTGGTGTGGCTGTTCGAGCCCGTGCTGCGGTCGCTGGATATACAGCCGGCGGTTCTGAATCAGGCGCTGCCGTATTTGCGGACGCTGAACTGGGGCACGTTTCCGTTGCTGCTGTATTTTGTTTTCCGGCGGTATCTGCAGGGAATGAATCTAGCGAGGCCGGTGATGTTTGCGCTGGTGTCCGCCAACTTTATTAATCTTATTGGGAATTGGGCGCTGGTTTACGGACATTTGGGTTTTCGCGCGATGGGCACCGTGGGGTCAGGATGGTCCACGTGCGTCGCGCGAGTTTACATGTCGTGTGTACTGCTAGCTTACGCGGTCTATTACGATCATCGCAATAAAACCGGGTTGCGCAATGCCGCGCGTTTGCCGAATTTTCCGCGCGTGTGGAGGCTGGTGTACCTGGGACTCCCTGCGGCGACGCAATTTGGGCTGGAGGTGGGCGTGTTCGCCGCGGCCACGATGCTGATCGGCAGGCTAGGCGCGGTGGCGCTCGCGAGTCATCAGGTGGCGCTGAATACGGTGAGCCTGACGTACATGGTGCCGCTGGGAATCAGCGCCGCAGCCGCGGTGCGCGTGGGGCAAGCGCTGGGACGCGACGACCCGCACGCGGCGAGCCGCGCGGGCTGGACCGCGATGCTGCTGGGAACCACTTTCATGGGATGCATGGCGATCGCATTTCTGCTGGTGCCGCGGCAAATCGTGCGCGTGTACACGCCGGACCAGGCGTTGATTCCCGTTGCGAGCAAATTGCTTTTTGTCGCGGCGTTTTTTCAATTATTTGATGGGATGCAGACGGTGGCCACCGGAGCTTTGCGCGGAGCCGGGGACACGCGGACGCCGATGCTTTGCCATTTGTGTTTTTACTGGCTGGTGGGATTGCCGCTGGGGGCGCTGCTTTGCTTTCATTGGGGATGGGGCGCGCCGGGAATGTGGGCGGGGCTGAGCGTGGCGCTGATTTTGATTGGGAGTGCGCTACTTTATTTTTGGCGGCGGAAGGAACGATCGTTTGCCACGATGGCGCTGCGGCGGGCGAGCACGCCTGATGCGATGGTGTGATGGCGCAGGGTGGAGATACACCGAAGAACGAAAGGCTGCCCGCTCTGTCCCGAAAGGCGCGGGACAGAGCGGCCGCTACATAGTCAATGTCAAAGGCGCCCGCCTAAAGGCGGCCGCTACAAATGCAACAGCGAAGTCAACAACAACGTCAACGGAGCCGGCGGGACGCCGGCGCTGCAAACAGCAACTGCCGCCGTACCTATTGAGCTCGAGGACCGCGCGACATTCTCGTTCCTGCGGAAGTGACTGGCTGCGCTACAATCACGGGCAGCGAATTGAAACGCAGCAACTGGACTGATGCCCGATCGACCGCTTCATCCAATGAGTGAAAGCTTTATGGCGCGCGCCCTTGCGTTGGCGCTGGAGAACGTGCGCTCGGGGCGCGGCGGCCCTTTTGGCGCGGTAGTCGTGAAAGACGGCGAGATCATCGCGGAAGGAATGAACTGCGTTACCACCACGAATGACCCCACCGCGCATGCGGAGATGGTGGCGATTCGCGAGGCCTGCCGGAAATTGCAAAGCTTTGAATTGCCGGGCTGCGAGATTTACAGCAGTTGCGAGCCGTGCCCGATGTGTTTGGGGGCAATTTACTGGGCGCGGCCAGCGCGGGTTTATTTTGCGAACTCCGCGGCGGATGCGGCGCAGGCGGGGTTCGACGACGCGTACATTTATCAGGAGCTTCGCGTGCCGTACGGGGAGCGGAAAATTCCGATGATCCAGCTGAGGCACGAAGACGCGCCGGCGGCATTCCGCGCGTGGCGGGAGAAGTCCGACAAAATTCGCTATTGAGGCCGGCTGATTTGCAAACGCGTGTGATTGGAAAATCGGTGCCGCGCAAGGAAGGGCGCGAAAAAGTCGCCGGGCGCGCGCGTTACGTGGATGATTTGAGTTTTCCCGGGATGCTGCACGGCGTGACGGTACGCAGCCCGGCGGCGCGGGGTCGAATTCGCGCGACACGATTCGAAGGTGAGATTCCGTGGCACGAGTTTACGGTTGTCACCGCAAAAGACATTCCGGGAAAAAACTGCATCGCGCTGCTGATTGAAGATCAGCCCTGCCTCGCCGCTGAATTCGTGAATCATCCCGAAGAAGCGATCGTGCTGCTGGCCCACCACGATAGATATTTGTTGGAAGAAGCGCGACGCTGTGTGCGGATTGAGATCGAACCGATGCCGGCGATTTTTTCCATCGATGATTCGCTGGCGCGCGAGGAAATCATCTGGGGGCAAGACAATATTTTCAAATCATTCCATGTGGAGAAAGGCGACGTGGATGGCGCTTGGACTGGCGCTGCATTTGTTGTGGAGGGCACGTACGAAACCGGAGCGCAGGAGCAACTTTACATAGAGCCGCAGGGAATGATCGCGCAGGTGAGCGAGGCGGAGGGCGTGACGGTGTGGGGCTCGCTGCAATGCCCGCATTACGTGCACAAGGCGCTGATGGTTTTATTTGGCCTGCCGCGAGAGCGCATACGCGTGGTGCAGACGGAGACGGGCGGAGGATTTGGCGGCAAGGAAGAATATCCGTCCATGATCGCGGCTCATGCGGCGCTGCTGGCGCGGAAATCCGGACGGCCGGTGAAAATTATTTACGACCGCGCGGAAGACATGGTGGCGACGACAAAGCGTCATCCATCGCGCACGCGGCACCGCACCGCCGTGGACCGCGACGGAAAACTGCTGGCAATGGATATTGATTTCACGGTGGACGGCGGCGCGTACGAAACGCTTTCGCCGGTGGTGCTTTCGCGCGGGACGATTCATGCGGCGGGACCGTACGCTTGCCCCAACGTGCGGATACGCAGCCGGGCCGTTGCGACCAATGCGCCACCGCACGGAGCGTTTCGCGGATTCGGTGCGCCGCAGAGTGTGTTTGCGCTGGAGCGCCATCTGGATCGCGTGGCGGAGGCTGTGGGAATCGCGTCGGACGAATTGCGGCGGCGGAATTTTATTCACGAGGGGCAGACGCTGGCGGTAGGCCAGGTGGTGAAAGAAAAAGTGGATATGAATGGATTGATGGGGCGCGCATTTGAATTGAGCGGTTACCACGCCAAGCGAAAACAGTTTGCCGCGGAGAATTCGAATGCGCGAGGCGCGATTAAACGGGGGATCGGGTTCGCATCGTTTCTGCATGGCGCGGGATTCACGGGCTCCGGCGAGGAATATCTGGCTTCGGAAGTGGCGATGGAGGCGATGGCGGACGGCACGGTGCACATTCTGGCGGGCAGCACGGAAATGGGGCAGGGCACGAATACGATTTTCGCGCAGATTGCGGCGGAGGCGCTGCGGCTAGATTGCGAGCAGATGAAAATTATTCAGCCGGATACGGCTTATGTGCCGAATAGCGGACCTACGGTGGCTTCGCGCACGGCGATGATTGTCGGGAAACTGGTGGAGACGGCGGGGCTTGGACTGCTGAAATTGCTGACGGACGGCGGATTTCTGCGGCCTGGATATACTGCGGCGGATTTTTCGCGTGCGTGCGGCGAGTATGTGGCGAAGCATGGCCCGCTGAAATCTTTTGTGAAGTATGAGCACCCGCGCGATTTGCATTGGGACGATCAGAAATATTCGGGCGACGCTTATGGCGCGTATGCATGGGCGTTGTATGTCGCGGAAGTGTCGGTGGACATTCGCACGGCTGAAGTGCGCGTGAACGATTTCGTTGCGGTGCAGGAAGTGGGAAAGGTGATCAATCCCGTGCTCGCGGCGGGACAGATCGAAGGCGGAGTGGCGCAGGGGATCGGGTTCGCGCTTTATGAAAATGTGGTGTGGCAGGAAGGGCGGATGGTGAACGCGCAGATGACGAATTATGTGATGCCTACGTCGGTGGATCTCCCCGCGATTCGCGTTTACTTCGAGGAAATTCCTTACGGGCGCGGGCCCGCGGGCGCGAAAGGCATTGGGGAGTTGCCGCTGGACGGAACTGCTCCGGCGATTGCGAATGCGATTGCGCACGCGACTGGCGTGGATGTGCGACGGATTCCGATTACCGCTGAATCGTTGCTGGAAATGCTGGAGGCGGTTCATGCCTAAGCGCGCCCGGAAAATTCGCGTTTCGTGCGAGGTGAATGGCGACGCTGCGTCGTTCGAAGCTTATCCGATGACGCGGTTGCTGGATGTGTTGCGCGAGGAACTGAAGCTTACCGGGACGAAGGAAGGTTGCGGCGAAGGCGAATGCGGTGCGTGTTCGATCGAAATGGATGGCGCGCTCGTGAACAGTTGCCTGGTTCCGGCGTTGCAGGCGCAGGGCGTGAAGATTCGCACGATTGAGGGCTTGGCGATTCACGGCTCGCTGCACGCGGTGCAGCAGGCGTTCATCACTCACGGTGGCGCACAATGCGGAATTTGCACGCCGGGAATGATTCTGGCCGCGGTGAATTTATTGGCGCGGCATTCGCAGCCGGACGACACGCAGATACGCGAAGGGCTTTCCGGAAATTTGTGCCGTTGCACGGGTTACATGAAGATTTTCGAATCGGTGGTGGCAGCGGTGCGGCGGGCGGAGACGCGCGCGTGAGGGCTTACCTGCCGGCCTACGAAATGGAAACGCCGCGGGATCTTGCGGCGGCGCTCGCTCGCATGGCGAGTGAACCGGGCGTGTGGAAACCGTTCGCGGGCGGAACGGATTTGATGGTTTTGCTGGAAGCGGGGAAATTGCCGCACAAGAAATTTCTAAATGTCTGGAATCTTGCGGAGCTGCGGGGGGTTGAGGTTAGCTCGGAGCACGTGACGCTGGGCGCTTTGACTACCTACGCGGAAGTGCAACGACATGAAATATTGGCGCGCGAATTTCCGCTGCTGTGCCGCGCCGCTGCTGAGACCGGGAGCGTGGCGACGCAAAATCGCGGGACGCTGGGCGGGAATATCGCGAATGCTTCTCCGGCCGCGGATTCGCCGCCGGCGTTGATCGTTTACGATGCGGAGATTGAAATTGTTTCCGCGGGCGGTTCACGCTGGGTTCGTTACGCGTCGTTTCATACTGAGTATAAGAAAATGAATCTGCACGCGGGAGAATTGATTCGGCGAATTCGTCTGACGCGGACGCAAGCCGGATGGAGACAGTATTTTCGGAAAGTGGGGACGCGGCGGGCGCAGGCGATTTCGAAGATTTGTTTTGCGGGGGCGGCGCGGGTGGAGGCGGGACGGATCGCGGACGTGCGCATCGCTTTGGGGAGTGTGGCTCCTACCGTGCTGCACGCAGTCCGCGTCGAGGAATTATTGCGCGGACAACGGCCGGGGAGTACGGTTTTGCAGGCTGCGCAAGACGCACTGAACGCGGAAATCGCGCCGATTGACGATATGCGCTCGACGGCGCGCTATCGGCGGCATGTCGCGCGGAATTTACTCGCGGAATTTCTGGAAGTTCTGGCGGGCTGAGCGCAGATGCGAAATCCTTCGGAAACTTCGCGGAGTTCGCCGGCAGCGGCGGATTTGATTGTGCGTGGGAAGCGCGTGATCACGCCTGAAGGCGAGCGGGCGGCCGCGATACACGTGCGCGGTGGCGTGATTTCGGCTGTTTCCGGGTTTGATGAAATTGTTCAGGGCGCGACGGTGCACGAGGCCGGCGATTTGGTGGTAATGCCCGGCTTGGTCGATACGCATGTGCATATCAACGAGCCGGGGCGCATCGAGTGGGAAGGATTTTCGACGGCGACGCGCGCGGCTGCCGCGGGCGGCGTAACTACATTGATCGAGATGCCGCTGAACAGCATTCCAGCCACGACTTCGGCGGCGGCGTTCCGCGAAAAACTGGCAGCGGCAGCGGGAAAACTTTGGGTGGATGCGGGATTTTGGGGCGGTGTGGTGCCGGGAAATTCCGAGCAGCTGCAGCCGCTGTGGGATGCGGGCATTTTCGGATTTAAATGTTTTCTGGTGCCGAGCGGCGTGAATGAATTCGCGCACGTGACGGAAGAAGATTTGCGGGCGGCGCTGCCGAAGTTGGCGGCACTGGGCGCGCCTTTGCTGGCGCACGCGGAGTTGCCGGAGCCGATCGAGAAGGCTGTGGCGAGCTTGCCGAAGGGTGCGTCGCCGCGAAAGTATGCTACATGGCTGGCGGCGCGTCCGCGCGAGGCGGAGAACGAAGCTATTGCGCTGCTGGTGCGGCTGGGCGGAGAGTTCGGCACGCGGATTCACATTGTGCACGTGTCGTCTTCGGATGCGCTGGCTTTGCTGCGCGGCGCTAAAGACGCAGGCGGCACGGTGACCGCGGAGACTTGTCCACATTATTTGACGTTCGCCGCGGAGGAAATTGCGGACGGCGCGACGGAATTTAAATGCGCGCCGCCGATACGCGAGCGCGAAAATCGCGAGAAATTGTGGCAGGGGCTGGGCGACGGGACGCTCGATTTCATCGCCACGGATCATTCGCCTTGTCCGCCAGCGATGAAGCTTCCGGAAGAGGGCGATTTTCTGCGCGCTTGGGGCGGCATTGCGTCCTTGCAACTGAGTTTGCCGGCCGTGTGGACGGAAGCACGTGGGCGCGGATATGCTGTGACGCATCTTGCGAAGTGGTTGTGCGAGGGGCCGGCGCGGCTGGCGGGACTCGCTGGAAGAAAAGGAACGATCGCCGTGGGTTGCGACGCCGATTTCGTGATTTGGAACCCGGAGGCGAAGTTTCGCGTGGATCCGGCACAACTGCATCACCGGTACAAGGTCACGCCGTACGCGGAGCGCGAGCTTGCGGGGCGGGTGGAAACGACATTCTTGCGCGGACGAAAGATATTCGAGAGCGGGGAATTTTCGGCGGGGCCGGTAGGACATGTACTGCATCGAGGCACGGTATGAATGAGTACACGCAATTTGTGGATCTGGCGTTGGAGCGCCTGGGCGGCTGCGTGGTGCTCGCGAATGATGAATTTTTCGGGGCCAAGGAAAATTTGCTGAAGCAAGACAAGCCGATTTTCGTCGAGGGAAAATATACGGACCGTGGACATTGGATGGACGGCTGGGAGACGCGGCGGAGGCGCACTCCCGGACACGATTGGTGCATCGTGCGTCTGGGACTGCCGGGAATTCTGCGCGGGGCGGTAGTGGATACCAGTTTTTTTACGGGGAATTATCCCGCGCGGTTTTCGTTGGAGGGATGCGATCTTGGAAATTCCGCGCCTTACAAAGATGAAAAGAAAAAACTGCGAGCGGCCGCCACGAATTGGGAAGAGATTTTACCAGAGACCGCGCTGAAGGGCGATTCGCAAAATTCGGCAGCGGTATCGCATGCGGGGCGTTTTACGCACGTGCGATTCAAGATTTACCCCGATGGCGGCGTGGCGCGATTGCGGCTGTACGGCGAGGTGGTGCCGAGCGCCGCCGGAATCGCCAAGCGCGAGCTGGATTTGGCAGCGGTGGAAAATGGCGGGCGAGTGATTTCCACCAGCGATCAATTTTACAGCGAGCCGCTGAACATGCTAATGCCGGGACGCAGCAAAGGTATGAGCGACGGATGGGAAACGCGGCGCAGACGCGGGCCGGGGCACGATTGGGCAATCGTAAAGCTGGGAATGCCCGGGACGATTCACCGCGTGGAAGTGGACACGGCACACTTCAAGGGAAATTTTCCGGATAGCTGTTCGATTGAGGTTTGTGATACGGAAGGAGCAGGCACGGAAATTTCGCGGCTGGGCGAGGCGAATTGGCGGGAGCTGTTGGTTCAAGTGCCGCTCAAGGCGAACCGAAGTCATACGTTCCGCCGCCAGCTGCACGAAGTGGGCGCGGCCACGCATGTGCGGCTGAATATTTATCCTGATGGCGGCGTCAGCCGCTTTCGTGTGTTCGGGCGCGCGGCGCAGGCTGCGGACCGGCTGACGGGCATCACGCGGCTGAATTACTTGTCGCGAAGGCAGGCTGCGGAAGCTTTGTATGATTGTTGCGGTTCCAAGAAATGGGTGGAACAGGTGCTGGCGCACAGGCCTTTCGCCGATGATTCGGCATTGCTGGATTCCGCAGAAGAGGCTTTCGCTTCTCTCGGGCGTAAAGATTGGCTGACGATTTTTCGCAGCCATCCGGCGATTGGCGCGAAAAAAGCTGCGGCGAGGCAGACGGCGACGGCTCGCGATTGGTCCGCGAGTGAACAAGCGCTGGCGCAGCAGGGGTCGTCTGAGATACTGGCGGTGCTGGGAGCGGCGAACGAGGCTTATCAAGCGACGTTCGGGCACGTATTTTTAATTTGCGCCACGGGAAAATCCAGCGAGCAAATATTAAATAGCCTGCAGGAGCGCCTGGGGCACGATGCGGAAACCGAAATGCGCATCGCCGGCGAAGAGCAGCGCAAAATCACGCGGGTGCGTGTGGAGAAATTACTGGGCTCATGAGCCAGATCACCACGCACGTGCTGGATACTTCGCTGGGACGACCCGCCGCGGGTGTGCCGGTAACTTTAGAAATTCAAAAGAGCGGCGGCTGGCACGAAATCAGCAAGGGCGCGACGGACGCGGATGGCCGGCTGCGCCATCTGCTGGAACCGGGAGCTCTGGTGGCGGGAATTTACCGGTTGACGTTCGAGACGCACGCTTATTTTCACGCGCGGAAAATTCGCGGGCTGTACCCGCAGATTACGATCGTGTTTCAGGTTGCAGATCCCAAGGAGAATTACCACATTCCGCTGTTGCTGAGCCCTTACGGATATTCGACCTATCGCGGGAGCTGACGGATGGCCATCAAGCTGGGGAAAAATAATTACGGCAAATCGCGCGTGCGGCTGCTGCGCGTGGTGCGCCAGGATGGCCGGCACGATATACGCGAGCTGACTCTGGGAATTTCGTTCGAGGGCGATTTCGAGACGGCGCACACCAAGGGCGACAATCGGAAAATATTGCCGACGGACACGATGAAGAACACAGTGTACGTGCTGGCGCGGCAGTATCCGGTGGATTCGATCGAGGATTTTTGCACGCACCTGGTGGAACATTTTCTGACTTATAACCCGCAGGTGACGCGCGTGCGGATTCACGTGGAGGAAAACCTCTGGGGGCGGATTGCGCTGGGAGGCAAGCCGCACGCTTCGGCTTTCTTGCGCGGCGGGCAGGACCGGCGCACGGCTACTCTGGACGCGACGCGCGAGGGAACGGCGATCCGCGCGGGAATCGCGGGGTTGGTGGTACTGAAGACTTCGAAATCGGCGTTCGATAATTTTCTGCGCGATCCGTATACGACGCTGAAGGAGGATCGCAACCGGATTCTTTCGACTTCGATTCACGCGGATTGGCTGTATGAGGGAAGTGACATCGAGTTCGGGCCACTGTGGCATGGGATTCGGCAGGCTTTGCTGGAAACTTTTGCCGAGCACGATAGCCAGTCGTTGCAGCACACTTTGTATGCGATGGGCGAGGCGGTGTTGAACAATTTCGATCGCGTGCAGGAGGTCCATCTTTCGCTGCCTAATAAGCATTTCAACCTGGTCGATCTTTCTCCGTTTGGGATGGACAACCCCGCGGAGGTTTTTCTGCCTACTGATGAACCGCAAGGGTTGATCGAGGCGACGTTACAGAGAGAGTAGGCTGAAACTGTGACGCGAGCCGCCAACCGGAAGATTGGCGTTCCCAGGGCCGCCTTGCCCAGCGCGCGCCAGCATCATCGGTTGGGGAACGCATACATCGTTAACTCGTTTCGAATCATCCAATTTATTGAGGGTTGTTGGAATTTCGGGGACAGGTTACATTGGATTAGTTGCGGAGCTCGCCAGAAACTCCGATTGCGCCGTATTGCATGCGGCTCGCAGTGTGCATCACAAAAAATGCTCGAAAACCTGAACTAGCTGGATTGCTGGGGAGTATCCATACGCATTTATGGATGAAAAAATTCTAATTGTGGATGACGAAACGGGAGCCCGTGCGGCGCTGGAGTTCCTGCTGCGGCGCGAGGGATTCGAAGTCCGCGACGCCGCGGATGGCCGTGCGGCCATTCAGGAATGCGCAACGTTTCGTCCGGACCTGATTCTGCTGGATATCATGATGCCGGGGATGGACGGTTTCGAAGTTTGCCGGCGCATCAAAGCCACGCCTGAAACGCGGCTGACGCCGGTGGTGCTGATCACCGGGCTGACGGCCACCGAAGACCGCATCAAGGGCATCAACGCCGGCGCTGACGATTTTTTGAGCAAGCCGATCGACTTAAACGAGCTGCTGGCGCGGACGCGCTCGTTGCTGCGTTTGAAGCAGTACACGGATGAGCTGGAAAACGCCGAGGCGGTGCTGTTTAGCCTGGCGCACAGCATTGAGGCGCGCGATCCTTACACGCATGGGCACTGCGAGCGGCTGGCGGAAATGTCCGCGCGGATGGGCGAACGGCTGGGCTTGACGGAAGAACAGATCAAGGCGCTGCGGCGCGCGGGAGTGGTGCACGACATCGGAAAAGTGGCCGTAGCGGATTCGATTTTGCTGAAGCCCGGCCCCTTAACCGCGGATGAAGCGAAGATAATGCAGAAACACCCGGTGGTGGGCGAGCGCATCTGCGCGCCGCTGAAAACTTTCCGTTTGGTGTTGCCGATTATTCGCCATCATCACGAGAAGCACAATGGCACCGGTTATCCGGATGGTTTGCAGGGCGAGGAGATTCCGCTCACGGCGCGCATTCTGCAGCTTTCGGATGTGTATGATGCGCTGACGACTGACCGGCCTTACAAGGTGGCGTTTACGCCGGAGGTTGCGCTGGATTTGATGGAAGAAGAAGCCGGGCGCGGGTGGTGGGACCGGGAGCTGTTTGAGGCTTTTAGGGAAATGATTCGCGTGCACCACAAGGAGCTGGCGCCGGACGTCGTCCGCAAGGTTGTGAATTAAGCGCGCAGCGCGGCGCTCTTGCATGCTGCACGATTGGGTGTCACTGGAGCGTGCGTCCCTTTTTCGGCGCTTGGCCTGCCACGCGTTCCTCGCCTGCATAAATTACGAAGCGCCTGCCGCGCAAGAAACCAATCAGTGTTAAACGCAGTTCGCGCGCTAGTTGCACCGCCAGGCTGGACGGCGCGGAAACCGACGCCACTACCGGCACGCCGGCGATGATGGCTTTCTGCACGATCTCAAATCCTCCGCGCCCGCTGACTAGCAACACGGAATCCGCAAGCGGCACATGGCCTTCCAGCAGCGCCCAGCCAATTACTTTATCCACGGCATTGTGACGGCCGATATCCTCGCGCAGCACGAGCAATTTTCCTCGTGGGTCGAACAGGGCGGCGGCATGCAGGCCGCCGGTGCGCTGAAAAACATCTTGCGAGGAGCGCAATGCGTCCGGCAAGCGGACCAGCAACTCCGCATCGAGGCGAAAATCCGGATTGGGCGCCGCCAACAAACGCGAGCGGATGGAGTCAATCGAGGCTTTGCCGCAGATGCCGCAACTGGAGGCGGCGAAGAAGTGACGCTTCATCTTCACGAAGTCGGGAGCTGCGTCCGTCGCGAGTTCGGCTTGAATCACGTTGCCGCGATTCGTGCCGTCCTGTGGCTCGGCGCTTTCCAGTTTGACGATTTGTTCGCGATGCTGGATTAAACCCTCGGTGAAGAGGAAACCTGCGGCAAGTTCGCGGTCGTGCCCGGGCGTGCGCATGGTCACGCTCAGGGGCTCGTCGCCCACGCGGATTTCCAGAGGTTCTTCGGCGGCGAGGTAGTCGTCCTTGCGGCGAAGCTTGCCGTCGTCCCATTCGGAAACCTGCGTCAGGTCCACACTGCGGGATTTTCGCGGCACGTCGGCCCTCCTCGCGCATCATTATGCCCGCAGATCTATTGTTTGCGAAATATGACCGGGTTCCAGACTGCCTTAGCGCGTGCCGACTGCCGACGGGCCAGGAGTAATAGGACCCCGATTGAGCCAGCTTCTGAGGGGGGCAGCGGAAACCGGGGATTGCGAGACGAGAAATCTACAGGAGGTCACCATCCTGACATGGGGTTTTCACGCGACTGTAAAGTTGCGCAGCTAGGCTGCACAGGCTCGTTTTAGCTGCAACGCGTAGCCGAGATACCAATAGAAGTTAACCGGAGGATTTGAAGATGCGCAAAGCACTTGCGACATTACTTACGGGAGTGTTGCTTAATCCCGCGATGGTGGCCGCCGCTCCGCCGCCAGGAAACCAAGGAAACGAAGTCAAGACCGCGACGCCGATCAAACACCTTGTCATCATCTTTCAGGAGAACATTTCCTTCGATCACTATTTTGGAACGTACCCCGTTGCCACGAACCCGAGCGGCGAACCTCAATTTCACGCTGCTCCCGGAACGCCGACGGTGAACGGCCTCACCACGGCGCTGCTGAACAATAATCCGAACCTGAATCCTAAGAATGGCACTGGTGCAACCAACCCTTTCCGTTTCGATCGTTCCGAGGCCGCCACCCAAGATCAGAATCACGATTACCTCCCGGAACAGGAGGCGTTTGACGGCGGCTTGATGGATCTATTCCCGGAATTTACCGGGACGCCCGGACCGCCGCCCTCGGCGCCGGCGATCGCTTCGACCACCGGCCAAACGATGGGATATTTCGACGGAAATACGGTGACGGCGCTATGGAACTATGCGCAGCACTACGCCATGAGCGACAACTCCTACGGCACAGGCTTTGGTCCCTCGACTCCTGGCGCCCTTAATTTGGTGTCCGGCCAGACCAACGGCGCCACGAACGACGTGAACGGACCGGGCGCGCTGGTGGACGACGGAAACGGCGGGCTCACGGATGTCGGCGATGCCGATCCAGGCGGCGATGTTTGCTCCACTACTACGGGCGAGACGTTTCAGATGAGCGGGCAGAACATCGGGAACCTGCTGAACGCCACGGGCGTGAGCTGGGGTTTCTTCGAAGGCGGATTCAACCTCAACATCGTGAATGCCAATGGAACCACCGGATGCGGCCGCAAGACGACTTCCGCAATAACCAAGACGCTCAAGGCCGATTACATCCCGCACCACCAGCCGTTCCAATACTATCCCTCGACTGCGAACCCGACGCATGCTCGCCCGCTGAATACCGCGGAGATCGGTCACGATGGTCCGGCCAATCACCAGTACGACACGCTGGATTTCTTCGCGGCAGTGAAGGCTGGCAATTTTCCGGCGGTGAGTTTCTTGAAGGCGCCGGGATTTCAGGATGGGCACCCGGGTTATTCCGACCCGATCGACGAGCAGACGTTCGTGGTGGACGTGATTAACTTCCTGCAAAGTCAGCCGGAGTGGGCCAGCACGGCAGTGGTCATCAACTACGACGACTCCGACGGTTGGTACGACCATCAGCTCGGGGCCATCGTGAATACGTCAGCGACGGCGGAGGATGTGCCGACCGGTCGTGGCGACGCTTTGACCAGCCCGGGAATGTGCGGAACGGGCGGTTCGGCGTTACCGGGCGTCAATCCCTCTACTTTGCACGCGCAGGGACGCTGCGGATATGGTCCGCGCATGCCGTACATGGTGATTTCGCCGTGGGCGCGACGCAACTTCGTGGACCACACCATGACGGACCAGAGTTCGACCATCCATTTCATCGAAGACAATTGGCTGGGAGGAGCGCGCATCGGGCAGGGATCGTATGATGCGATCGCGAGCTCAATCACGCAGATGTTCGACTTCGACAAAAAACACGAGAACCGATTGCTTATTCTCAATGACCAGACCGGGGAGGTCGAGTTTTCGTCCCCTTCGTGGTAAACGGAAGCGGCTCGCGAAACTGCATGCGGCAAAGGCACGTGCGGCTAACACGCGCACGTGCCTTTGTTGTGTTCGCGTGTTATCTTGATTCGCTCCGGGCACCTGCGTGATTACACGGCGAAAATTCCTCCACAATTCCAGTCTGGCGACCACCGCGTTGCTGATGGAGCGGCTGCCTGCGTTCTCGCAATCAGAGGCGGTGAAGCCGAACACCATCAACGCGGATACGCTCGCGAAATTCGTCGATCCGCTGCCGATTCCCGCGATCGCGCAACCAAACGAACACCGCGCCAGTCCCACGAACGCCGCGGTAAAAGTGCCGTACTACCGCATGGCTTTGCGGCCTTTCGAGATAAAAGTTCATCGCGATTTGAAACCGGCGCGGATGTGGGGTTTCAACGCGGGAGTTCCCGGGCCGACGTTTGACGTTCGCAGCGGTCAGGAGATTTTGGTCGAGTGGGCGAACGAGCTTCCCGGAAAGCATTTTCTTCCGATTGACCACAAGCTCAGTGGCGCGGGCAAGGACGAGCCAGAAGTTCGCACCGTGGTGCATCTGCACGGGGGAAAGACGGCTCCCGAAAGCGACGGCTATCCCGAGGATTGGGTGGTTTCCGGGAAATCGCAGTTGTATCACTATCCCAACCAGCAGGACGCGGCGATGCTGTGGTATCACGACCACGCCATGGGCATTAACCGCCTCAACATTTATGCCGGGCTATTCGGCGCGTATCTGATTCGCGACGGCGTGGAAGACTCGCTGAATCTGCCCTCGGGCAAACACGAGATTCCGCTGTTGATTTCCGACCGCCTGCTCACGCCGGAAGGCCAGCTCTTCTATCCTGTCTCGGACAAAGTGGATGCTCCGTGGGTGCCTGAGGTTTTCGGCGACGCGATTCTGGTGAATGGCAAACTGTTCCCGTATCTCGATGTTGCCGCGCGCAAATACCGCTTTCGCGTACTGAATGCTTCCAACGGACGCTTTTACCATCTGTCGTTCGCAAATGGCGCTTCTTTTCAGCAGATAGGAACGGACCAGGGATTGTTGCCGGGGCCGGTTGCGCTAAAGACATTGTTGCTAGCGCCGGGCGAGCGTGTGGACCTGATTGTGGATTTCAGCGAACACCGCGGCGAGGAATTGATTCTGAAGAGCGACGCTTTCGTGATCATGCAATTCCGGGTTGCGGGCGACAAGGTGAATGACGCGAGTGCGCTGCCGACGGCCTTACGCGCTGTAGCAAAAATCCCGCAATCAGAAGCGGTGCAGACGCGAGAGCTGTCTCTGAATGAATATCAAAACCGCGTCGCGGAACCAGTTCTGATGCTGCTGAACGGCACTTACTGGCACCAGCCCATCACCGAGATGCCGGTGTTGAATACCACGGAGATCTGGACGCTGATTAATCCTACCGATGACGCCCACCCCATCCATCTCCATCTGGTGCGGTTCCAGATTTTAGACAGGCGCCGTTTCGACGCTCCTCGGTACATGGGCAACCTCGGATTGCGGTTTACGGGCGAACCCATTCCCCCCGATCCGTCGGAAGCAGGATGGAAGGACACCGTACGCGCCAACCCCGGCACGGTGACGCGGATCATCGTGCGATTCGAGGGTTACGCGGGGCGGTATGTGTGGCATTGCCACATTCTTGAACATGAAGACAACGAAATGATGCGGCCCTACCAGGTGATCGCGCAGCCGTAACCTCACTTCCGATCTACTACTGAGCATCTGTTCCAGCGAAGTCGCACTGCTTGGTCAATCCCCTGATATTGGAAAAGTGGGGGGCGGGGGTGTAGGATTGGGGTTTCCGCTATAGCCTCTGAGAAAGCTGGTATTGATGACCGCGCATGCAGTGGCGTTACCTGTTGAATCCCCCTCCAAACGCATTGGTCTGGACGTGTGGATGAACCGCGTCCTGGAACTGGCGGAGGAAGTAGAGAATGGGTGGAAATCGCGCGAAGTGCATGATTTGCGCGTGGCTCTGCGGCGCTGCCGGACGATGGCGGACGCTCTGAGCGAGGTGAATCCGGACCACGGCTGGCGCGGCTTGAAGAAAGAGAGTCGCGGGCTGTTTCGGGCCCTGGGCGCACTGCGGGATACGCAGGTGGAGCAGGAGTGGCTGAAGAAGCTCTCCTCGCCGGGCGACCCGGTTCGCACGCATTTGCTGATGGTGCTCGCGCAATCGCAGAAGGAACATCGGCTGAAGGCGCGGCGGGCTTTGGCTGATTTTGACCGCAAGGATTGGCGGAAATCGGTGCAGAAGCTGCGCGGGAAGGCGCAGTTTTTTCCACTGGATAGCGTGGTGTTTCAACGGCTGGCCTTGACGCGCTTGAACGAGGCCGCCGAACTTTACGAGCGCGCGCGCAGAGGCCGCAGCCGGATTGCCTGGCACCGCCTGCGGATTGGGCTGAAGGGGTTCCGCTACACGCTGGAGAATTTCATGCCGCAGCGCCACCAGCCGTGGAGCGCGGATCTCAAGCGCATCCAGGATCAGCTGGGCGAAGTACACGATTTGGATGTGCTGCGCGCGGAAATCCGGCGGTATCGCGCGAAATTGCAAGAGGCGGACGTGCTGCGGTGGTTTCAGCTGATCGAAGAAGCGCGCAAGACGCGGCTGGAGAAATTCCGGTCAGTAGTCGGGAGCGCCGGCAAAGAATCGCTTTGGCCGGTTTGGCGCGCGGGATTTCAGGGTATTCATATTGTGCAGTCGTCGTCGGCGTCGACGCCGCAGCGGCTTCAATCCGCCAGTTAATACGCCAGCTAATCCGCTAGTTGACGCAGCATCTTCGGCGTCAGGATCCAGAGAACTTCCCACCTGCCGTGGCCTGCGGTGTGTTCCAGGCACGCGACACCTGCTTTTTTCAGCGATGTGAAAACCCCATGAGCGCCGGTGACGTGCGCGATCATCAAGTCCAATTGTGGCGCGTGGCCGAAGCACATCACTTCCTTGGCGCGCAGGCGGATCACTTCCTTCACGATGTCCGCGGGATTGCCGGCGGGCTTCAGCGCTTCGTGCGTGCGTATTTTTTGCGGCGAAAAGCCCAGCGTCTCGGCGAAAATTTCGGCGGTTTGCGCGGCGCGGACGTAGGGGCTGGTGATTAGCACGTCTGGCTTCACTCCGAGCGCCTGCAGACCCAGCGCTGCCGCGCGCGTTTTCTGCACGCCTTTGGCGGTGAGCGGGCGTTCCGGCTCGGGCGGAGATTTCGGATCGTTGGGGTCCACGGCGATGCCGTGACGTACGAGATACAGAATCATGATCTATGCCACCTTTTCTTTGCCTTGCGCGCGGCGGAATTCCGGCTTGAGGTGAAATTCCTTTTCGAAGAGGCCGGACTTGCGTTCGAGTCCGAGCAGGTCGAGGCGCGTGCCGTCCATTGCGCGGATGATGAAGATCGCCTTGCGGCCGGAAATTTGCACATCCACGCCGGAAATTCGCTGGGCATGTTCGGATTCGAGTTTCTCGGCGATGCGCAGCAGGCTGGTGAGCAGACGCGCGTGGCGCCTTCGCTCGCCATCGAGCGCGGCGTAGGAAGCGTGCTCGAGCTGCGGTTCGGATTTTGAATTATGGTAACGCACGAGAGCTGCAACCATGTCGCGCCGCCAGCCGCGCAGTTCCGGGATTTCTCCATTGCGGATCAGGTATTCGCCGTGGCGATGGTGCGATTTGCGCGAGACGAAATGTCCCACGTCGTGCAGCAGCGCGGCCATTTCCAGGACCAGGCGCAGGTCCGCGCCCATTTCGTGGATGGGGCGGAGCTGATCGAAAAGCGAAAGCGCGAGGCGCGCCACCTGCTCGGCGTGCTGCGGATTGTAATCGAGGCGCCGGGCGAACCAGCGCGCGCTGGCCAGCAGTTCGGAGGCGCGGCCTTTTTCTTCTTCCGACGTGGTGCGGACCGAATATTGCTCCGCGACGAGGTCCAGCAGGATTCCTTCGCGCACGCCCACGCCAGGGACGAGCAGGGTGCGCAAGTCCAGCCATTTCGCGAGCGTGTTGAAAATAATCGCGGCGATGCCGATTACTTCGGCGCGGTCCTTGCGAATGCGGAAGACGCGCATGCGGCCGGGCACGTCCAGCGCGAGCATGCGCCAGGTCTGATCGCGCAGCAGGCGCAAATTGATTGCCGGGATGCGCTCGACCATCGGTCCGGCGGCCATGCGCACCAGCGCTTCGGCGTTCCCGCCGCATGCCACCGCGATCGAGCGGCTCAGACGAGGAGGGGAAGGCATCGCGCTGCGCAGGAGCGCGAGAATGTGGTGACTTAGGCGCTTGGCGTTGTCTTCATCAATCGCGCCTTCGATGGAAAACGTTTCCATCAGGCGGATGGTACCGAGAGGAAGTCCGATGCGATGCTCGAGCACACCACGTTGATAGAAATTCAGCTCGAGACTGCCGCCGCCGAGATCGAATATCAAACGCGGCTGGATGCGATCTCCGAGAGCCCACTGCACGGCGGAACAAACCAGGCGCGCTTCTTCCTCGCTGCTGATTACTTCGAGTTCGATTCCGGCTTTGCGCTGCACGCGATCCATCAGCCGGCGGTAATTCCGCGCCTCGCGCGCGGCGGCCGTAGCGACAGCGCGATACGCGCCGACATTATATTGATCCATGCGATCGCGGAATTGGCGGAAGGCGCGCGCGGCGCGTGAAATTGTGTCGCCGCTGATGACTCGGCGGGTGAAGGCGTTGTGGCCCAGGCGCACGGCGGCGCGTTCGCAATCGAGGATTTGGATTTGCTTGGGAGATGTGGCGCGAGCGATTACCAGACGAATGGCGTTCGAGCCGGCGTCAATGGCTGCCAATTGAACCGGGGCGGCCACTCGTTCAGCGCCAGAGGTGCGACAAGGCGTGCGAAGGCCGGTAGTGCGTGCTCCGTATCCCCAGGTGTGCTGCGATGCGTTTACGCAACAACCGGTTTAGATCGGAGACGCTGCTTTCGCCGTCCATTTCGATGAAGCCGTGGCGTTTCGAAAGGTACTCGAATTCGCGCTTGATCATGGATTGGTAGCGGATGAAGGACTGGAAGAGGTCGTTGGAGAGCGACATGTCGCGGCCGGATTCCCAGTAGCTGATGATTTGCGACTTCTTGAACTCGCGGTCGAAGGCTACTTCGGGGCGCACGTTGAGCCAGAACGTGAGATCCGGGCGCAGCGCGGTTTCGTAGATGCCGTGCAGGTAATCGCGGCCGATGCCGCGCACGGCGGCGCGTGCGATCAGGGTAAAAATGTAGCGGTCGGCGAGCACGATCAGTCCTGAGCGCAGCGCGGGGAGAATGCGGCGCTCGAGCTGGTCGAAGAAATCGGTGCTGTACATCAGAGCCAGGGTCATGCGCGTGACGGAATTTTCCGCGAGCAGGCCGTCAATGTCTTCGCCGACCAGATAGGAGCGGCGCAGGCCCATCGTCTGCACGGCGAAGCCTTCGGATTCCAGCCATTCGGTGAGCAGCGAGATTTGTGTGGAGCGGCCGGAGCCATCGGTGCCTTCGATTACTACGAGGGTGCCGCTAAGTTCTTCCGGCTTCACACCAGGAAGAGGTGAGCCGTAGAAGCGCGAAGGCAGCTCGGCCACGGCGCTCTTCTTCTTTTTGGGAGGCCGGCCATTGGAGCCGTTGGAGGAGTGCGTTTTTATTGCTGCTTTGTCGGCGCGTTTCATTTTTTCTTGGGCGCGAATTGCTGTAGGGTGATGCGTTCCCCCACGATCTGGCGCATCAGCTTCTGCAGTTTGTTCACGCGCACGGTGCCGTCCATCAGGACGAAGTTGTCGGTTTCGATCATCTGGTCATAATTGGTGAGAATGCGTTCCTGAAAGATGCGAAAACTCTCCGCGCGGTCGAGCGAAATGCCCAAGTCCATGCCGGCTTCGTAATATTTCAGCTTGGGGCGTCCGGCGACGATGCGGTTCACGGCTACGTCCAGCGGCGCGCGAAAGTAGAAAGTGATATCGGGCGTGGGCGCGAAGCTGTAGAGATTGCGCAGCCAATGGGGCGAGCAGCCGCGGGCGGCGTCGCGCGCGAAGGCGGTGTAGATGTAGCGGTCGGCTAGAACCAGGTAGCCGCCGTGGAGGAGCGGCATGATTTGGCGCTCGCAGCGATCGGCGAAATCGGCTGCGTGTAGCAGGGAAAAGGTGGTGGGCGTCAGCAGGCGGCGCTGTTTGCCGCGGCGGGTGGCGGACTTCACCAGCGGCGAGGAGTTCCATTCCGTGAAGTGGATGCGATAGCCGCCGATTTCCAGCCAGCGCTTCAGCAGATAGAGCTGGGTGCTTTTCCCCGAGCCGTCGATGCCTTCGACTACTACCAGTGCGCCGGGATATTGGCGCTTGGGCGCGGGCTCCTTCAGTGAAAGCGTTTCAGTGATGGTGAGAGTATCCGGCGTAACGATCCCCAATTTTGGCCAGGCTTGCTGCCAATCCGACATGATATCCCGGAACGCGGGGCCTCAATGTGAAAAAAGTGTTACAACAACGGAAGGCATCGCGCGGGCGCGGTCGGATTCGTTCCGTTGCGGAACGCGGTATGCTTGGCTCGGTGTACGGGGCTTTCTTCGAACTGCGCCGAAGAGGGGAATGCTTTCCATGGCCACAAACTTCTCGAAGGAATTGATCATCAAGCCGGGGCGCAAAGTTCATCTACGAAAGTTCGACCCCAGCGACACGCTGGGTTGGAAGAAGGGTCACGCGATGGAGGCGAGCCTGGAAAAGGCACTGGAGAGACTCGACAAGTTGCAGTACCTGCTTTATGCCGATCACAACCATGCGTTGCTTGTGGTTTTTCAGGGTCTGGATGCGGCGGGAAAAGACGGAACGATTCGCCACGTGATGTCCCGAGTGAATCCGCAGGGTTGCCGCGTCACCGCTTTCAAGCCGCCTTCTCCGGAGGAGGCCGCGCACGATTTTCTGTGGCGGGTGCATAAGGCCGTGCCGCCTTGCGGAGATATCGGCATCTTCAATCGCTCGCACTATGAAGATGTGCTGGTGACGCGCGTGCACAACCTGGTGCCAAAGGAAGTGTGGTCCGAGCGCTACGCGCAAATCAACCGATTCGAGGAGAATTTGCACGAGAATAAGGTGCGCATCCTGAAATTCTTTCTGCATATCAGCAAGGAAGAGCAGAAGAAGCGGTTCATGGAGCGCATGGATGACCCCGACAAGCGCTGGAAGATTTCGCAGGCGGATTTCAACGAGCGAAAATTCTGGGACGAGTATATCCAGGCTTATGAAGACGTGCTGACGCGGTGCAGCACGAAACGCGCGCCGTGGTTCGTCATTCCCGCCGACAAGAAGTGGTTTCGCAATCTTGCGGTTTCGCACATCATTGTCGAAACGCTGGAAGAAATGCATTTGAAATTCCCGCCTCCGGCGATTGACGTGAAGAAATTGAAATGGCGGTAAGTGTTCATCTCACCGGGACTTCTTCACGGGGCGATTTCTGCTAGAATCGCTCGTCCTTAAGCGATCGGTGTGAATAGTTCCGTGCTAATCGGGCGCGGAAATCCTGGTCACCCGGCGGCCCATGACCGACGAAGCGATTTTCCCACGAAATTTCTTGAAGGCTTATCCCGTGGCGCTGCGCGGCGAGGGATGCTTCGTCTATGCTGTGGGCGGGCGGCGTTATCTGGACGCATCGGGCGGCGCGGCGGTGGTCACCATCGGGCACGGCGTGGCGCAGATCGCTCAAGCCATGGCCGAACAATCCTCGCGGCTTGCTTACGTACATTCCTCGCAGTTTCACACGGCTGTTGCTGAAAAACTGGCTACCCGCATTCTGGCGTTGGCACCGCCGGGCATGCGCAAGAACGGTCGCGTCTATTTTACTTCCGGCGGATCCGAAGCGACGGAGACGGCGCTGAAGCTCGCGCGGCAGTATTGGATCGAGCGCGGCGAAACCAGGCGCTTCCGGGTGATTTCGCGGCAGCAGAGTTACCACGGCAGCACGCTGGGGGCGCTTTCGGTTTCCGGAAACGTTATGCGCCGCGAACCGTTTGCGCCTTTGCTGAAGGAGTGGGGGCACATTGCGCCGTGTTTTTGCTACCGCTGCCCGTTCGGGCTGAAGTATCCGGAATGCAATGTGGATTGCGCGGACGATCTGGAGCGTTTGCTGGAGCGCGATGGATCGAAGGATGTGGCCGCGTTTATTTTCGAGCCGGTGGTGGGCGCAACGTTGGGCGCGGTGGCTCCGCCGGATGGTTACGTGCAGCGGATTGCGGAGATTTGCCACCGCCACGGGATTCTGCTAATTGCCGACGAAGTGATGAGCGGCATGGGCCGCACGGGAAAACCTTTCGCCGTGGAACATTGGGGCGTTTCGCCGGACATGATTCTGGTGGGGAAGGGAATTGCGAGCGGATACGCGCCGCTGGGCGCGGTGATCGCGGCGGGGCACGTGGTGGACGCGATTTCGAAGGGTACGGGCACGTTCCTGCACGGCTTTACGTACAATGCGCATCCGGTTTCGGCGGCGGCAGGTAATGCCGTGCTGGATTATATCGAGCAGGAAAATCTTTTCGCACGCGTCGAACCCGCGGGCCGCGAACTGCGCGACGCGCTGGAGCCGCTGCGTAAATTTTCCGTGGTTGGCGATGTACGCGGCATGGGCTTGCTGCTGGCGATCGAGTTCGTGCGCGATGCCAAGACGCCCGCGCCATTTCCGACGGATGCGCGCGTCGCATTTCGCGTCCAGGCGGACGCGCTGGAAGCTGGCGTGATGGCGTATCCGATTCAAGGTTGCGTGGACGGCGCGCGCGGAGATCATATTCTGATCGCTCCGCCATTCACGATTACGACGCAGCAAATTCATATGCTCGTGAGTGGCTTGGTACAGGCCATCGGCGATCTGGAGAAAAGTCATCTCGCGGCGACGGGAGGTTCCTCTGCGTCGCTCTAGGCGCGGTGGCCGGTGGGCTTTGTGCACTGTCGCGGGTGTGTTGTTCGCGGGGCTTGCGCTGGCGGCGGCGCCGGATCTTGCGAAAATCTCCGGTTTTTCGCGGCGAGCGGCCGCGCAGGAAATCATCACGGAAAATTCCTTCCGTGAATCCATTTCCACTCCTGAAATTATCAAGTTTCATCGCTATCTCACTGCGGAGCCGCACCCGGCAGGTTCAGCGCGAAATAATGAATTGGCGCAGTGGGTTGCCGAGCAGTGGCGCCGGCAGGGGCTGGAGGACGTTACCGTCCATCAATACGATGTGCTGCATTCCTCGCCGCGCGAAATCTCTCTGGAGATGGTGAAGCCCACGAAATATCGCGCCAGCTTGCGCGAAGCCCCCGACGACGTGGACCCGGACACCAAGAATCCGAACGTGGACGGCGCGTATCTCGGATATTCGGCTTCGGGAGAAGTGACCGCTCCCGTCGTGTACGCGCACAGCGGCAACCCGGAAGATTACGATTATCTGCGAAAACATGGAATTGACGTGCGCGGGAAAATTGTCCTGGTACGTTATTCGAATCCCTACAGCTATCGCGGATTCAAAGCGCTCACTGCCGAACGCTTGGGCGCTGCCGCCATCCTAATATATTCGGACCCCGCCGAAGACGGTTACACGAAAGGCCCGGTGTATCCCACGGGGCCGTGGGGCCCCGAAACCCATATCCAGCGCGGAGCGATCACTTACGATTTTCTGGAACCGGGCGATCCTCTGACTCCGGGTTACGCTTCAGTGCCCGGCGCGAAACGGATTCCGGCGGAGCAGGCGATATCGCTGCCGAAAATAATGGGCGTGCCGCTTTCCTGGCACGACGCCGAACCGCTGCTGAAGAAAATGGATGGGCCCGTCGCGCCGAATTCGTGGCAGGGCGGCTTGCTGTTCAAATATCACGTGGGCGGAAAGCGCGTGGTGGCGCATTTGAAAGTGGATATGGACACGCGCATTCAGCCTTACTACGTGACCGAGGCGCGCATAATGGGCGGCGAAGCGCCGGACGAGTGGGTGATTCTGGGCAATCATCGCGACGCGTGGGTTTTTGGCGGCGTGGATCCTTCCAGCGGCACCGCGGCGATGCTGGAAATGACGCGCAGCCTGGGTCAACTGCTGGCGCGAGGGATTCGTCCGAAGAGGACGCTCGTGATTTGCAGTTGGGATGGCGAAGAATACGCGCTGACCGGTTCCACGGAGTGGGGCGAGCAATATGCGGACGAATTGAAACGGAAGGCCGTCGCGTATTTGAATGTGGACGAAGCGACCTCGGGGAAAAATTTCGAGGGAGATGCCGTGGGTTCGCTCGCGCCGCTGCTGGTGGAAGTGAGCCGTGCCTTGCCTGCTCCTTCGGGCAAGACTCTCTACGACGAGTGGAAAGACTACCGGAAGGCTGAGTTAGCTTTGACGCAGCCGGTGCCCGATGCGGAGTTGGCAAACACGCGGATTGGCAGCGGTTCGGACCACACCGTGTTTCTGAATTTTCTGGGGATTCCTACCGTGGGCTTGACGTTCACCGGACCCTACGGCGTATATCATTCCATGTACGACGATTTTTTCTGGATGAACCACTTCGGCGATCCGGGATATCGCTATCACACGTTGATGGCGCAATTGTGGGGCGTGCTGGCGCTGCGTTTGGCGAACGCGCAGATTCTTCCTTACGATTTCGATTCGTACGGGGAGAATATCCGGCAGTTCGTGGTGGATTTGAATCTGGCGAGTCACATAAGCGAGCATGTTGATCTTGTGGCATTGCAGCAGCACATCACGGATTTTCAAGAGGCCGGGCGCGAGCTGAATCTGAACGTCGCGCAGGCGATATCTTCGGGGCGGCTGGATGCGGCTGCTGCGGCGCGGGTGAATCAACAATTGATGCAGGTGGAGCGGAATTGGTGCAACCCGCAGGGAATTCCTGGCCGGCCGTGGTTCAAACATTCTTTGTACGGGGCGCGCTACACTTACGCGCACCTGGAATTGCCGGGGTTGACCGAAGCCGCCGAGGCGGCCGACTGGAAAGTGGCGGCGGACCAAGCGAAAATTCTGGAGGACGAGCTCGAGAAGAACACGGGGCTTCTGAAAAAGGCGCGCCTCCTGCTGGAACACCCAGCCGCCGGGGCGCAATGATGAGATTTTTTAGCCGGCGTGATTCTCAAACAAGCGGAGAGAGGATGATAAAGATTACGGCGCAGTGGCTTTTCGCTTCGTCGATCACTTCGGTCATGGCGGTTTGCTGCGCGATGCTTACGGTGGCGCCAATCGTGCGCGCGCAGGGCGGAAAAGTCGAGCGCGAACAGCGCGCCCGCGATCTCGGCGTGCCGTTTGAAGGAACGCTTGGACCGCTGGATTCCATCACGGATGTGAAGGGCGTGGAAGTTGGTTACCGCACTTTGATTTCGGGCGACGGGAAATTGGTGGTGGGAGCCGGGCCGGTGCGCACGGGCGTGACGGCTGTGTTTCCGCGCGGGAAAAATTCGGTCGATCCCGTATTCGCGGGGTGGTTCACGCAAAACGGCAATGGAGAAATGACCGGCACCACATGGGTGGATGAATCCGGATTTCTTTACGGGCCGGTGATGATCACGAACACGCACAGCGTGGGAGTGGTGCGCGATAGCGTGATCGCCTGGCAATTGCAGCACGGCCCTGGGCTGCCTCTAGAGGATTGGTGGTCGCTGCCAGTGGTGGCCGAGACGTGGGACGGCTATTTGAACGACATCAACGGATTTCACGTGAAAGCGGAAGACGCTGACGCGGCGATGCGCGATGCCCACGGCGGACCGATCGCCGAAGGCAACGTGGGCGGCGGCACGGGGATGATCTGCTTCGAGTTCAAAGGCGGCACCGGAACAGCATCGCGCCAGCTGCCGGATAAACTGGGCGGCTACACCGTCGGCGTCCTGGTGCAATGCAATTTTGGGGTGCGGCATCTGCTGCGCATCGCGGGCGCTCCGGTGGGATATGAAATTACCGGCAAGCGTGTGTGGAACGAGGATACCGGCTCGATCATCGTGGTGGTAGCGACCGACGCACCGTTGCTGCCGAGCCAGATGAAACGCATCGCCAAGCGCGTGACTTTGGGCCTGGGGCGGCTGGGCAGCATTTCCGGAGATGGGTCTGGCGATATTTTTATCGCATTTTCGACGGCGAATGCGGCCGCGGGATTGGAGCAGAAAAAAGCCGTGGCCGTGCAGATGCTGCCGAACAGCAACCTGGACGCGCTTTTCGAAGCTACCGTGCAGGCCACGGAGGAAGCTGTGGTGAACGCGCTGGTGGCCGCGAAGACGATGACCGGCGCGGACGGGCACACCGTGGAAGCTTTGCCGCACGACCGGCTGCGTGAGGTCCTAAAGAAGTATAATCGGCTGGTGGAAACAAAATAGCAGAAGCATAGGGTGCACGTGTAAATAAGAGGAGGCGAACCCGCGATGAAAGCCTTTTTGTTTGGAATCATACTGACTCTGTTCGCATTGGCGGCTGGTGGATATTTTCTTCTCAAGTCAGGCCGCGTGAGCTTCAACGCCGATCAGGAAACGTCCGCGATGGAGCGGCATTTTGCCATGTCCGCAGTGGATGCCTCAACCGAGCGCAACGCGCCCGAGCAGAAGAACCCGGTGCCGACCGACGAGGCCGATTTGGTGTCGGGCGCCCAACTTTATTTGAATCATTGCGCCGGATGCCACGGGCTTCCTTCGAATCCCGAAGGCCAGTTCGGGCGATCCTTCAATCCGCCGGTGCCGGCATTTTTCAAAGAGCCGCCGGATATGCCGGAGAACCAGAATTTTTACATTATTCAGCACGGCATCCGTTGGACGGGCATGCCGGCGTGGAACAAGACGCTCAACGATGGACAGATTTGGCAGCTGGTGACTTTCCTCAGCAACGTGCAAAAACTTTCCCCGGCCGTGCTGAAGCAGTTGGCACCGCCGGGAGGCGCCCCGCTGGAGGTTGCTCCTCCTGCGCCCACCGCTCCGGCGATGCAAATGCACTGAAACCGGGCTGCGGAAAAACAGTCGGCGCGGGTGGCGCGCAGTCCTGCTAGAATTTGATTTACCGCTGGGCTTGGGCTACGTTTTACGGGGCGGAAAACGAGCCGGATTCTCTGCAGCTGCGGCGCGGCTCGACCGCACCTCGCCAATCACCCGATGCATCGAATGGATGGAGGATACGCTTGATGTCTGACGTGGTCGCAGAAAAAGTGATTTCGACGCTGGCTTCCGTGAAACGGATACCGGCGGACACGATCAAGCTGGACACGAATTTGCAGGATCTGGGCATTGATTCGCTGGACGTTTTCACACTGCTCTTCGAATTGGAAAACGCGTTCAAGATCTCCATTCCCGACGACGACGTGCGCTCCCTGCGCACCGTCAACGACGTCGTGGAAGGCATCAAGAAGATTATTGCCGCCGCGCCGCCCGATGCTTCCCTGGGCTCGGCCACACCGGCGGATTGAAGAATGGCCCCACGCCGCGTCGCGATTACAGGATTGGGAATTATTTCTCCGCTGGGTTTAAACCTGGAAGAAAACTGGAAGTCCCTCAGCGAAGGGCGCCCCGCTATCGGTCCGATCAAAGGCGCCGACTGCTCGACGCTGCGATTCAAGAACGGCGCGGAGGTCACCGGTTACGATCCCGTGAAGCATTTCGAAGGCGGGAAAGACGCGTACATTGACCGCTTCGCGCAATTTTCCGTGGTGGCGGCGCGCGAGGCGCTGCGCAATTCAGGCCTGGAGTTGACGCCGGAATTGCGCGAACGCTCGGCGATTGTTTGCGGTTCCGCGGTGGGCGGGCAGGCCGCCATTGAAGCGGGGTTCGAAGATTTGTGGGTGCAGGGACGCGGGCGCGTTCATCCGCTGACGATTCCGAAGACCATGTCCAACGCGGGCGCGAGCCACATTGCGATGGACACGGGGATGAGCGGTCCGACGTACACGGTTTCCACGGCATGCTCTTCGGCGAATCACGCGATCGGCCAGGCGTTTCGGCTGGTGCGCGATGGCGAAGCGGATGCCGCGATGACCGGCGGTAGCGAAGCGATGTTCAGCATCGGAATGTTGAAAGCGTGGGAAGCGATGCGCGTGATTGCTCCGGATACTTGCCGGCCGTTCAGCAAGGACCGCCGCGGAATGATTCTGGGCGAGGGTGGCGCGATGATGGTGCTGGAGCCGATGGACGCGGCTCGCGCGCGCGGTGCGAAAATTTTCGCGGAGATTTGCGGATTTGGGATGACTGCCGACGCGCATCACTTGACTCAGCCTGCAGTGCATGGTCCGGCGCGGGCGATGCGCGGGGCCTTGCGCGAAGCGGGATTGGCGCCTGAGGCCATCGGTTATATCAACGCGCACGGGACCGGGACCCCGGGGAACGATCCGGTGGAGAGCAGCGCGATCCGTGAAGTTTTTGGCGCGCATGCGGACAAGATCGGCGTGAGCTCGACAAAATCCATGCACGGGCACGCACTGGGAGCGGCCGGCGCGCTGGAAGCGATCGCGACGATTCTGGCGTTGTACCACGGCATTTTGCCGCCCACCGCGAATTTCAACGAGCGCGATCCGGAATGCGATTTGGATTACATTCCGAATCAGCCGCGGGCTTTGCGAGTGGAAGCGGCGCTTTCGAATTCTTTTGCGTTCGGAGGATTGAACGCTGTCGTGGCTTTTCGCGCCGTGCCGCGTTAGAAGAGGCCGCGGATTAAGGGAAGAATCGTAGGGAGCGCGGTGTTCCAGCCGCCGGCTTCGGGCGACCAGCCCCGAGTGAGTTCGTCGGCGAGCGTGAAGGATACCAGAATCGCAAGGAACAGAAATCCCGTCATCACTACAATCTTCGTAAGGCCGCTGCCGTACTTCACGTGCATGAAAAACAAAATTACCAGCAGCATTTTCACCACAGCTATCGCCAGCGCCGCGACGGTGTTGAGCGGAATCATGTCCAGCAGGTGAATCCCGGTGTGCAGCTCGCCGAAATCCACGAAGGCGACGCCAGTGGTGAGCCCGGTAAGCACCAGCAGCGCGACAAATATTCCGAGGTAAGTCTTCACGGGAACCACATGCCCGGACATTAGTGCACCCCCGGTATCGCAAACCTGCCGCCGATCAGATACAACAACGGAAACAGGAAAATCCAGACGATATCCACGAAGTGCCAGTACAGGCCGCTCACTTCCAGCGGCGCGTAATATTCGGAATTGAAGCGGTTGCGGTGCGCCATCACCGTGAGCGTTCCGAGGATGCCGAAGCCGATGATCATGTGCGTGGCATGCAGGCCGGTCATGAAAAAGTAGAAGCAGAAGAAGAGGGGAACGTGCGGCCCCGCCGCTCCCCATTCCGGGCGGATGATGAAGCCGAAGCCGGGAATCAGATGCTCGTGATAATCCGCGCGCCACTCAAAATTAAATTTCAGGAACAGGAAGGCCGCGCCCAGGATCATGGTGAGGACCAGATACATCACCTGTTCAGATTTCTTCTTGCCATCCTGCGCGGCGTGGATCGCGAGTGCCATGGTCAAGCTGCTGCCGATCAGCACGGCGGTGTTGATGGCGCCAAATCTCACGTTGAGCAGGCGGCTCCCGGTTTCGAATGCGGGCAGGTACAGCGCGCGATAAATGATGTACGTCGCGAAAAGGCCGCCGAAGAACATAACTTCAGTGACCAGAAACACCCACATGCCGAGGCTGTCGGCCTCGCGCTGCTGGTCCATGTCCTCGAATTGATGCTTGAATCCCGGCGGATGCGCACCGTGCATGGCCATTTCAGACACGGGAACCTCCGACATTTGCGTAGTCGTACGCATCTTCATTCACGACTGGAATCTCCTCGAAATTTTCCGTGGGCGGCGGCGAAGGAGTTTCCCACTCAAGGCCCTTCGCGCCCCAGGGATTCGGTCCTGCGATCGGCCCATAGCGAATGGACCAGAGCAAATAGATCAGCGGAATCAGGTAGCCGATGCCCAGAATGGACGCGCCGGCGGAGGACATAACGTTGAGTACCTGGAATTCGCCGGGATAGACGGCGTAGCGGCGCGGCATGCCCAGGTAGCCCAGCACGAATTGCGGGAAGAACGTCAGGTTGAATCCCACGAAAATCACCAGTGCGGCAAAGCGCGCCCAACCGTCCGGGTACATTCGGCCCGTGATTTTCGGCCACCAGAAATGAATGCCGCCGAGGTAGGCCATTACGGCGCCGCCAACCATGATGTAGTGAAAATGCGCGACGATGAAATAGGTGCCGTTGAGGTGCACGTCTGTCGCGAGCGACGCGAGAAACAATCCCGTCAAGCCGCCCATGGTAAACAGGCCGATGAAGCCGAGCGCGTAGAGCATCGGCGCGTCGTAGGAGATCGAGCCTTTGTAAAGTGTGGCGGTCCAGTTGAAGACTTTCACCGCGGAGGGAATCGCGACCAGGAAGCTCAGCACCGAGAAAATCAGGCCGGCGTAAATGGATTGGCCGGTGACGAACATGTGATGGCCCCAGACCAGAAAGCTGATGATCGCTATCGCCAGGCTGGAAAACGCGACGAAGGTATAGCCGAAGATGCGTTTGCGCGAGAAGCAGGTGATCAGCTCGCTCATCACGCCCATGCCCGGCAGAATCATGATGTACACCGCCGGATGCGAATAGAACCAGAACATGTGCTGGAACAGGATGGGGTCGCCGCCGATGGCGGGATCGAAGATGCCGATGTGCAGCAGGCGTTCCAGACCCAGCAGAAAGATAGTGATGGCGATTACCGGAGTGCCCAGAATGAATATGATGCTAGTGGCGTACATCGCCCAGATAAAGAGCGGCAAGCGGAACCAGGTGAGCCCCGGCGCGCGCATTTTGTGAATGGTGACGACGAAATTCAGCCCGGTGAGAATCGAAGAAAAGCCCGTGATGAACACGCCCAGCGCCGTGGGTATCACGCTGGTGTGCGAAAAAGTGCTGCTGTAGGGCGTGTAGAACGTCCAGCCGGTATCTACGCCGCCGGAAATTACGGCAGAGAGCGTGAACGCCGCACCGATAATGTAGATGTACCAGCTCAAAAGATTCAGGCGCGGAAATGCCAGGTCGCGCGCGCCGATCATCATCGGCACCAGGAAATTACCCAGGGTCGCCGGGATCGATGGCACCAGGAAGAAGAACACCATGATCACGCCGTGCATCGTGAACAGCTTGTTATAGGTTTCCGGAGCGACCAGCGCGCCCTGCGGTTCGATCAGATGCAGGCGCATCATCACCGCGAAAAAACCGCCGACGAAGAACATCAGCGTAATCGAGCCTAGATAAAGTAGCGCGATGCGTTTATGGTCGGTGGTGAGCAGCCAGGATTTCACGCCGTAGCTCGCGTTCAAATAGTTCACGCGCGATTCGGCCGGAATTTCTTGCCCGGGCATTTCTGCAATGACTGTGGTGCTCATTTCCCGTTCGTCTTCCTTTCTTCCGTCCCGAGTGACTTGACGTAAGCGATCAGTTGCAGCACCTGCTCCTCGTTGATCTGGCCCTGGAAGGTGGGCATGATCGGCGGATAGTTGGGCAGGATGATGGAATTGGGAGTCACGATCGCCTGGCGAATCAGCGCTTCATCCACGAGCTTGGTGTCGCCGTTGCGCAATTTTTCCTGTTTGCCGTAGAGGCCCACGAGTGAGGGGCCGCGGCCGGTATTGTCCGCCACATGGCAGGTGACGCAGCCGAGCTGGGTGAAGAGGCGTTCGCCGGTCTGCGCCATGGTTTCGTTGCGGGCGCCGCCGGAAAGCCAGGCGGCATAGTCGCTGGGAGACATCACGTACACCCAACCGATCATTTCGGCGTGGTCCGCGCCGCAGTATTGCGCGCAGAAAATGTGGTAGGTGCCGATTTTGGTGGCCTGGAACCAGATTGAGGTGTAGCGCCCGGGGACGGCGTCCTTTTTCACACGGAACGCGGGGATATAGAAATCGTGGATGACGTCGTCGGAGGTCATGGTGATTTTGATGGGCGCGTTCACCGGCACGTGCAATTCATTGATCTCGCGCGGGCCTTCGGGATGCTGGATGTGCCACATCCATTGTTTTCCGACGACGAAGATTTCCGTGGAGGCTTCGGGCGGGCGCGAATTTTCGAAATAAAGGCTGGAAGCCCACACGAAAATCACCACGGTGATGAGCGTGGGCACGATCGTCCAGGTCAGTTCCAGCGCCAGGTACGTCTTGGTGTCGGCAGGCTGCTCGTCGGGCGAACGGCGGCGGAACCTCACCATAAAATAGAAAATCGTGGTGAATATCCCGAAGGTGAAGAACAGGGTGATCGCCGTCAGGAAATAGTAGAGGTGGTCCACGCTATCCGCGATGGAGGAAGCGGAGGTAGGGTGAATGGGAATCGAGGCCACGGCGGCGGCCATATTGTAAAAACTCGTTTGCATCAGACCCGTCATCATCAGTGTCTCAGCGAACCTCTGGTGTTTCCGTGAGTGCGCAGCCAACGAATGAATGCAAGCGCTGCGCCCGATTCTTCAAGCTTTTCTCTGCGGCAGCGCGTAATGCTCGCCGCGGAACAGAATCAGCATCGCGATGCCCAGTATTAATACCGTGAGCGCTCCTCCGGCCTGGATCACGCGCGAAATCAGCAGGCCATATTTTCCGGTGGCCGGATCGTAGTGGTAGCAGAACAGCAGGACCTGATCCACGGGCGTGCCAATCTTTCCTTCGGACGCCTCCACCAGTCCCAGGCGCAAATCGCGCGAAGGGAATTGAATGCCGTAGAAGTAGCGCGAAATTTTTCCTTCGGGCGTGAGCAGCATGATGGCGCTGGCGTGCGCGAACTGCTTGGTATCGGGATCGTAGGCGTAACGAAACCCCACCGCGTCCGCAAGCTGCTTGATTTGCGGCTCGTCTCCGGTGAGGAAATGCCAGCCCTGCGCGGCGCCACGGCGGCCGTACATTCCGACGTACATTTCCTGTTTTACTTTTGCTAGAACGTGCGACTCCGTAGGGTCAATGCTGATGGTGACGACTTCGAACTGTTTGCCGATGTCCGTGGGCAATTCCTTCAGGCCGGATTCGACGCCGTTCAGAACCTGCGTGCAGAGCATCGGGCAGTTGTAATAGACCAGAGTGAGAATCACCGGCTTCTGTCCGAAAAATTGCGCGAGCTGGACGGCTTGGCCGTTCTCATCGCGGAACGTGAGGTTCAGCGGGATTGATTGGTTGAGTTTTTGGTCAATGCCCACTTGTTTCAGGAGTTCCGGGCGCACGCCGACGCTCTGCATCGGGTCTGACGCGAGTTGCGCGTCGGAGCCGGGAGCGAGCGACATAAATGCCGCAGCTGCCGCGAGCGATGCCAGCAGCGCTCGCCCGACGCCGAATTTGCGAGTTACAGGCACGCTATTGCCGCCCCTCTTGGGTCATTTCGTGATCTTTATCGCGCTCCAGCACGTAGCCGCACGGACCGGTCTGGTCCTGATCGGAAACATCGGGCACAAAAGGCGCAGGGTTGCTGACGCCCGCGGGAATGTCTCCGCTAGCGCGCGCGGGCAAACCTTGTTGCAGCGTCAACTCCATGGCGCGATCCACGGGGATGCGCACCACTCCGTTATGCTCGTCCGCCCAACCATAGGAATTCAGAAGTTTGTCCTGCTGCTCGCAATAGGCATGCAGTTCGGCGCGCGGCTGCACTTGCAAGCGCGGCGCGGGAGGCAGCACGCGCGCATCTTCAAAAGGTGAAGCGGGCTTGCCAAGGCTCTGCACCTTGCCGTAGAAGCCAAACAGCCACGCCATGGAGACGAACACCACCGCCAGGACGGCGATGAGCCACGCGCCCGACTGCAGCAATCCACCCACGTGGGCGTCGCTGCGTTCGTAGGCTTCGTGCGGGCCGCCCGGAGCAGGAGGCTGGCCCGGCCCGTGCTTAGTCTCCATGCTCATGCTGGAGCTCTCCTTCGAAACGCGGGTCGTGCAGCGGCAGCAGCGGCATTTTGCCGAGCTGCCAGAAATAGGTGGCAATCCACAGCGCGCCGATTACCGCGAGCCAAATAATGTCCAAGACCAACGAGCCGAGGTGCGGCCCATCTTGTTCGTAAGCTGGAACCATCAGCCAGTACACGTCCACCATGCTCAGGACGATCATCATGGCGGCGACGGCGGAAAGGCGATGCACGCGGCGCTTCACGTTGCGTTGCAGCAGCAGCAGGAAAGGCAGCGCGAAATGCAGGACGATCAGAACCACCGCGAGCTTGCCCCAACCGCCGAAGGCGCGCGTCATGTACCAGGGAATTTCGTCCTTGATGTTGCCCGCCCAGATAATCAGGAACTGCGAGAACGAGAGGTACGCCCACAGCATGGTGAAGGCGAGCATCAGGTTGCCAAGGTCGTTGAACTGCCCGGGCGTTACCTTTTCCTTGATGTCCTTGCCGCGCTCATCGTCCGTCAGGCGGCGCAGCACGAAAATCACGAAGGACATTGCCGTAAGTGCGCTCACGATCATGAAAATCATGCCGTAAATCGTGGAGAACCATTGAGGCTCGAGCGACATCACCCAGTCAATCATCGCGAACGATATCGCCATGCCCCACAAGATCAGCCCAGGGCCGCTCATTCCTTCCAGATATTTTGCGAGGCGCGGATCACCGGTAGCGTCCTGTTCGCGTGACCACTTGTTCAGAAAATGGGAGAGGCCCATCAAAATCGCGAAGTAAATGATGGCGCGCACGATGAAAAAGTTCGTGCTCAAGTATTCCATCTTGAAGTGGTAATTCGGATCGTGGAGCATCGCTTCGGACGGATTCACCCACGCAGAGTAGATGGACTTCATGCCCAGCAAAATCGGGATGAACAGCAGCGCCATCACGCCAAACGTGCGCGTGCCGGCTTCGAGCAGCCGGCGAATGGGATAGCCCCACCAGCCGCCCGTGAGGTGATGCATCATCAAGATCGCCGTACAGCCGAGCGGAATCATCAGCCAGTAAACGTATGCGAGGAGATAAGCGTGCAAGATTTGGCTGACCAAGCTCATTGCGGTTGCCCCGCATTCTGCTGATTTAATTGCGAACGCTCCGACGGCGGCACGTCCTGCTCGGTGGCGTGTTGGCTGAGTTGCAGCACGCGAATGTAAGCGGCGATGCGCCAGCGGTCTTCCGGCTCGATGCGCGAAGCGTAGCTGTACATCGAACCGTAGCCGTTGCTCATCACGTCGAAGAAATGTCCGACGGGAGCCTGGCGCAGACGATCAATGTGATACGAGGGCGGCGGCGGAAAACCGCGCTGCACCACGATGCCCTCGCCGCTGCCGGTGTAATCATGGCAGGGCGTGCAATAGATGTTGTAGCGCTGGCGGCCGCGCTCGAGATCTTCACGCGTAATGGGGAACGGGAATTTATTCGACAACACGCCATTTTCTTTTCCGGTGTAGAGGAGTTCGTCGAGGCGCAATTGTCCACGCGCGACGGTCCCGGGGACGACAGGGCGCTCGCTGCGGCCGTCGTCGAAGAAAGTAGTGGGCTCGTACGGCAAATACTTGGGCTGCTGGTGCATGTCCATGCGGCAGCCTGCAAACAGCATCGCGAACGCGGCGAGGCAAATCGCGTTTGCCGCGCGCGCGATTTGTAGCGCCGGCGTCCCGCCGGCTCTTTTCTTGCTGGCAACTTCGCTATCCACCACCACACCAGCGCCGTAGGCGCGGCACAACGTAGCCCAGCCCGGAAGGGCTGGGTATCGCGGCCACGACAATCCCCAGCGCCATAGGTGCGGCACAGGGTCGGACGCCCCGCCTTCGCGTTGCGCTCGGATATCGAATTGACCTCTAAACTTCAATCTCAAACACTCCGTGTGGATTCAAGCCTTCCAGAAATTTTTTCGTCTTCGACAGTTCGAAACTTTTGTCGCGCACTTTCACCACCAGAAAAAATCGGTCGTTCGACGCCAGCGCAAACCGCGCGACGTTGAACACCGGGTGATACGGCGTCGGCAACCCGTTCATCGCCAGCATGCCAAAGACCGCGCACAACGCAGCGCCCAGCACCGTCAACTCAAACGTAATCGGAATAAACGAGGGCCAGCTGTTGTACGGTTTGCCTCCCACGTTCAGCGGATAGCTGATCACATTGGCGTAATACTGCATCGCAAAACCGGTGAGGCCGCCGAGCAGCCCGCCGATGAACACAATCACGGGCAGAATCGTGCCGTGAAAGCCGACCGCTTCGGCGAGGCCTTCGATAGGCAGCGGCGAGAAGGCATCAATCTTCTTGTAGCCCGCATCGTGGGTGCGCTGCGCGGCTTTCAGCAGCTCATCGGGCGTCTCGAACTCCGCCAGCAATCCGTAAAGTGGTTTGCGCTTCATAAAGCTATCCGTGAATCTCCGGATTGGGATTCAGCACGCGCGCCAGGTACGTGGTGCGCGGGCGCGTGTTCAAATCGTCCAGCAAGCCGTAATTGCGCGATTGCGCTTTCCATTTCGCGACGCGGCTGTTGGGGTCGTTGATGTTGCCGAACATAATCGCCTCCGCGGGGCATGCACCCTGGCAGGCGGTGACGATTTCGCCGTCGCGCACTTCGCGGTTTTGTTCTTCGGAGGTGATCTTCGCGGCGTTGATGCGCTGCACGCAGTACGTGCATTTTTCCATCACGCCGCGGCTGCGCACCGTCACGTTCGGATTGCGCATTCCGAAAAGGCTCGGCGTGGTGTAATCCGAAAACAGCAGGAAATTGAAGCGCCGCACTTTGTAGGGACAGTTGTTCGAGCAATAGCGCGTGCCCACGCAGCGGTTGTACACCATCTCGTTCAGGCCTTCGGGGCTGTGCACGGTGGCGCCCACGGGGCAGACCACTTCGCACGGCGCGTTTTCACAGTGCATGCAGAGCACCGGCTCGTAATACGTTTCGGGATTGTCAATTCCGCCGCGGAAATAGGTGTCCACGCGGATCCAGTGCATCGCGCGGCCTTTCATTACCTGTTCCTTGCCGACCACCGGAATATTATTTTCCGCCTGGCAGGCGACGACGCAGGCGTTGCAGCCGACGCATTTGTTCAGGTCAATCGCGAGGCCCCAGGCGTAGCCTTCGGATTTGAATCCGGGATAAAGCGTGAGACCTTTCGTGGATTCTTCGCGCGGATCTTTCGCGAAGTTCGGGTCCTTCTGAAATTCTTCGAGCGTGGCGATGCGAATCAAGTCGCGGCGCGCGGCTTCCACGCCTTCTTTTTCGACGTGATGGCCTTCCTGATCAATCACGTATTGATGCTGGGTGACCGCGAAATAATATTTCTGGCCGGTCTTTTCGATTTTCAGTCCGCTGGCGAGCCAGGGCGCGTTGGAAGTGCGAATGAAATTGGCGTTGAAGCCGGGTCCGGTGCCAACGCTGCCAGCGCGGCGGCGTCCGTAGCCGAGGTGCAGCGTGACGATGTTGTCCGCGTGGCCGGGAACGATCACGACGCCTGCTTTGGTTTCGTGCCCGGCGAGATGCAGCTTTACGTAATCGCCGTCCACGAGCGCGAGGTGCTCGGCTGTCGCGGGACTGAGCATCGCGGCGTTGTCCCAAGTGAGCTTGGTGTTGGGCTTGGGCAATTCCTGCAGCCAGCCGTTGTTGGCGAAGCGGCCATCGAAAATTGTGGGGTCGGGGCGGAAGGCGATCTGCAATTGTTCGCCGGGCGCGTTCTGCACCTGCTGGGCGATGTCTGCGCGCACCGCGATGGAAATCGCAGGCAGCGCGCTTCCGGCCATCACGCCGTCGTGCAGCGAGCGTTCCCAGTACGCATCGAACGCCTTGTCTTTTTCCGGGCGCACGCTCTTCCAATAATCGCGCACGATGTCGTGCCCGGACTTGCCCGCGTCTCCGGCGAGCACTTCTATGATCTCATTTACGGAATGGCCGTCGTAGAGCGGCTGGATCAGCGGTTGAATCACACCCACAGTTCCATCGAACGCTCTCGCGTCGCCCCAAGCTTCCAGGAAATGCGCGGCTGGAACGTGCCAGTGGCAAAGCTCGGCGGTTTCGTCGTAATGCAAGCCGGAATGCACGCGCGTTTTAACTTTCAGCAGCGCGGGACCGAAGTCGAAATCTACCGGCGCGTCGTACACGGGATTATTGCCGCCGAGCATGAAGAGCAAATCCACTTTGCCTGCGTTGATATCGTTCACCAGCTCGCGCAGCGATTCCATTTCGTTCACGGGATTCGCTTCGAGCGGGTCGATGTAATACACGGTCTTGCCGACATTGCCTAGCGCGGCGTTCATGGCGTGCGCGAGTGCGTGCACGGCAGGTGGCTGTTCCTCGCCGGCGATCACCAGCGATGTGCCACGATGTGCCGCCAAATCTTTCGCTACGGCGCGCGTCCACTCCGCGGGAACTTTGCTGCTCGCCGCGCCGCCGTTCGCTCCGGCAACGCCTGTTGCGGCGGCGAGTTCACGCGCGAATGCCTCGATATCGCCCGCACGCAATGGTTTGCGATGATCGGCCACTGCTCCAGTGCTGCTCGGCATGCTCTCGACGACGTATAGGCGGTTCAGGTTCGCGTTCTTGCCTTCGATTACCCGGCGCGAAGAAAATTCGCGCGCGTAGCGCACGTGGCCGGGTCCGGAGGAAACGAAATCGGCGTCGAGCGAGACGATCACATCCGCCTGATCCATGCGATTGACGGTGTTCACCGGCTTGCCGAACGCGATCCGTGCGCCTTCGCGCGAATTGTCGCGGCCGCACGGTTCGTACTGATGCCATTTAGCCGCCGGCAATTTCTTCAGAATTGCGTTGATTTGCGCCGCCAAAGTTGGCGACGTCACCGTGTCCGTCAGAATGCGCAAGCCGCTGCCGTCGGCGGACATTGCCGCTTTCTCGTTGCCCATCGCCGTGAGGAACGCGGCCCAGCTGCTGATGCGTCCTTCGAGAACTACCGTTTGCGAGCGGTCCGGATCGTACAAGCCCAGAGTTGCGGCCTGCGCGAACACGTCCGTGCCACCGAGACTGCCGGGATGTTCGGGATTGCCTTCGATTTTCGTGGGCCGGCCCATGTGGCTTTCGACGAGCAGGCCGCTGGCTACTCCCGCGAGCGGCATCGAAGTGGCGTAAAAGAGCGGCTTGCCCGCGACAATTTCCTCGGGTGCCTTCACGTACGGAACAATTCTTTGCGTCGGGAGTTTCGTGCAGGCGCTCAGCCCAGCGAGGGCAGCGGAAGCGGCAGCGAGCTTCAGCACGTCGCGGCGATTCAGGCCTTGCGGATCTTTTTCGGGATCGTGCGGGAATTCATTCTCCAGAAATTCGCGGTATTCCTTGGTTTCCGACAATTCTTCCAGGCTCTGCCAGAAGCGTTTGCCGTTTTCCTGAGCGAGCTTCGCGCGCAGCGCTGCCAGGTCCGTTGCCTGCGGAACTTTCGGATTGAGATCAGAGCTCATCGTTTTCTTTTTTTCGCCTTCAGCGGTGACACGTCGAGCAATTTGTCAGACTGTGAATTTTGTACTCTTTCACCAGGCGCGCGCCGAGTTCCAGTTGATTCGCAGGCGTCACGTACCCCGGATCGAACACCTTGGACTTCTCGCGCACGTATTTCTCCGGCTCGCGGTGGCAATCCAGGCACCAGGACATGTACAGCGTGTTGGCCTTCCATGTGAGCGGCATCTCGCCGATCTGTCCGTGGCAGGTGGTGCAGCCGACGCCTTTGCTGATGTGAATGCTGTGATCGAAATAGACGAAATCAGGCAGCGCGTTCACGCGCGTCCACGCGATGGATTTGTCGTCGCGATAGCTGGCGCGCACCGGCTCCAGCATCGGCGCCTTCGTCCAGAGCTGCGAATGGCAGGTCATGCACGTTTGCGTCGGCGGAATGCCCGCGAACGAGGATTTTTCCACCGTGGTGTGGCAGTAGCGGCAGTCAATGCCCAGCTCACCGGCATGATGCTTGTGGCTGAAAGGCACGGGTTGCTCGCGCGCTTCGTTCACGCGCGTATAGATGGGCGAAAGCTCGATCGCATACAGCACGCCACCCAGCAACGCCAGAATGAAGACGGCGCCGTAGATGCTCACCCGCGAAATGGTGTTCGTGCTGTGATGAAAAATTTGCATCGGTTCCCGAGCCTGCCTTTATTTCTTGGGATTCTCCTCGTCCGTTTCTTCCACCAGCGTGCGCATTTCGTAAATCGAGATCACCGGCAGGAAACGGATGAACAGGAAGAGCAACGTCAAAAACAGTCCGATGGTGCCGACGTAGGTGGCCCAATCCCAGCGCGTCGGATAGTACATGCCCCAGGAAGAGGGCAGAAAATCGCGATGCAGGCTGATCACCACGATGACGAACCGTTCCAGCCACATCCCCACGTTCACGACCAGCGAAATCACGAAAAGAATCGCCACGTTGTTGCGCACGCTCCGCAGCCACATGATTTGCGGGATTACGATGTTGCAGGCGATCAGCATCCAGTAGAAATACGCATATGGCGGGCTCGTCATGCGATCAACGACCACGAAACGGTCGAAGGGATTGCCGCTATAGAACGCCATGAAAGTTTCCATCATGTAGCCGTAGGCCACGATCAGCCCGGTGGCGAGCATCACCTTGGCCATATTGCCCAGGTGGCGCATGGTGATGAAATCTTCCAGGTTGTAAAACTTGCGTATGGGAATCGCCAGGGTCATCACCATCGCGAAGCCGGAATAAATCGCGCCGGCAACGAAATACGGCGGGAAAATCGTGGTGTGCCACCCGGCCACTTGCGCCACGGAGAAATCGAAGCTCACCACCGTGTGCACCGAAACCACCAGCGGCGTCGCGAGTCCCGCTAGCAGAATGGAAGCAGTCTCGTAGCGCGACCAGTGCACGGCCGAACCGCGCCAGCCCATCGCCAGAATTCCGTAAATAATTTTTGACGCGCGGTTTCGCGCGCGATCACGCAGCGTGGCCAGGTCCGGAACCAATCCCACGAACCAGAACAGCAGCGACACCGTGGCGTACGTGGATACCGCGAAGACGTCCCACACCAGCGGAGAGCGGAACTGCGGCCACAGCCACATCGGATTGGGGTAGGGCATCAGCCAGAAGAAAAGCCACGGCCGGCCCATGTGCAGCAGCGGAAACATTCCCGCGCAGGCCACCGCAAAAAGCGTCATCGCTTCCGCAAATCGGTTGATTGAAGTGCGCCACTGCTGGCGCAACAACAGCAAAATCGCGGAGATCAGCGTGCCGGCGTGGCCGATGCCGATCCACCATACGAAATTGACGATGGCGAATCCCCAGCCTACGGGGATGTTGATGCCCCAAATTCCGACGCCCGTGACGAGCAGGTAGCCAACCGTGAAATTCAGCAGCATCAACAGCGAGAAGGCAATCGCGAAGCCGAAAATCCAGCCCTTGGACGTGCCGCGTCCCAGCACAATCGAGCTGATCTTGTCGGTGACGGTGCCCAGCGTATAGCCCGGCTCAATGATCGGATGAGCCGAGGTCGATTCGATGGGTGTTTGAGAGCCTTCCGGGTCCACGCGGTCGCCTCAGAACACAGTAATAGATGCTCGCGAGCTTAAAGAAGGGGCATCAGAATTACGAAATCGCCGGTTGCTCGACCCCAAGACGCCAGCGACTTACGGTTGACGGCTGCTATGAGTTGCAAAAAATTGCGAGTCACGCGAGGCGCCGCGAATGCACGTTCGCCCCGGTGACACAATTAAGACCGAATAGGATAAGACCGGACACGCGTTGACGCAAGTTGAAAGAAATAATTTCTCGCTGAGTTATCTGCCGGCGTCCGTTTATATGTTCTGCGCGTAACGGGAAGTTTCGGCAAATGCAGCAGCGGCTGGCGCAGCGATTAGAAATTCCTAAGGATGCGCGCGTCTTCCCGCCGGCTCTCCCTCCTCTTTGCGTAATCCCAAGCAAGCGAAGGGCCTCGTTGAGCCATTGACGCTATCTGCGTTCAGCTGTGGTGCCTTTGAATTTAGCCCTTGGTGCACAGCAACGTGAGATTCGGGTCAATCACAATGCGCGTGGGGCGAATGCGCGATTCAAAATGAAATCGCGTTTCCGCGCCAGTGGTCACCACCACGCCCAAGCGTTCGGGTTTTCCACCGATGCGCAGCGCGTACAGCGGCACCGGCGCCGTAAATACATCTTCGGTTCCCTGTTGCTCGAGCCTGCCGGATACGATGAACGCGTTTCCGTGCGGCTTCACTTCGAATTTCACGGTGTAGCGCGGCAAGTCTGTGCCGCGCACCCACTGGTCGAAGAACCAATTCATGCGATGCGTGCCCTCCAGATCCATCGCCGGAGTCATGTGCTGCTCGATGGCGTGCTGAAAATCAGCGGTCGACAGCGGCCGAAACTGGTGCTCGGCCAGAATCGCGCGCAGCAATTCGCGGAATCGCGCGTCCGGGTCCTTGGCATTCGGATCGCGCAGCATTTCGCGCAGCATGTGAATCACCCATGTGCCTTTGCCGTAGATCAGTGCGTTGTAGGCGTTCGGGACTTTCAACGAACTGAGGCGCGGCCCCAAGACCAGCGGGCCGACATCTTCGATGGAACGCTCCGTGCCTGGAACCTTCGCGGTCAGCTCCGCGCGGTAATGTTCCAGCCAATTCGTCAGGCGATGCTGGCCGGGCTTCTTTGTGTCCGCGTACCAAAGCGCCAGATAATTCGCCATCGCTTCTTCGATCCACACGTCGCGATAGCTGGCCGCGCCTGTGACGTTGCCCCACCATTGATGCGCCACTTCGTGAAAGGGCATCAGGTCGCGCGCTTCGCTTTGTGCCCACTCATCGAGGCCCGCGCGCTCCTGCGTTTCGGCTGGCAAGAACGCCAGCGTCGAAAGATAGACCAGCCCCGGCCAGCCTTGTCCGAAGGAACCCGGAATTTGCGCCACGCTCAGATGGTCGAAAGGAAATGCGCCATTCAGATTTTCGAAAAAGTGGATCGAGTCCTGCACGCTTGCGCCGAGCTGCTTCAACGCCGACGTGGGACTGGGCGCCGGAGGCTGGTCCGTGGCGCCGGACAAGTGGTCGGCATCCTTGTAGCGATCGAGCATCGAAGGCGGCGGCACAAAATTGGGAGCTCCGCGTTGCAGGCGCGCCGCGATCGCTTCTTCGAGCTCTTTGTTTGCGTACACCTGAATTTTCGGTTGACCGGCGGTATTGGCCATCTGGTATTGGCTCAGGTTGAAGCCCGCGGTTGGAAACGGCGTTTCCGAGCGCCAGCGGCCGGATTTTGCGTCGGAGTCCTCGCGCGCTTCGGATTCCACGCCGGTCGCTACCAGCGCCAGGCGCTTAGGCCAGCGAAACGTGAGGTCGTAAGGCGTGAAATGCTCGCCGCCGATGTGCGCGTACCAGGCGCCACGCTCTCCGACGAAATAGGCGCCGTTGCCTGCGTCGGTGATCACGTTGCCGTGATAGGCAATCTGCAAATGAAAGTCCGCGCCGGCAGGCTTTCCCGCGGGCAGCACCACCAGGATGAAATCGTTGCCGCGGCGGGCTGCGTCGCGGCGGCTGAGCTCTTCATTTTGAAAATACGCAAGCGGTTGGCCGTCCTCGCCCTGAATTTCGTCCACGGTCAACTGACGCGAGATCTCCATCGGAACCACGCGTTCACCGGCGCGGCCAACGCGTAGGTGCAGGCTGGTCTTGCCTTGCAGCGAGAGATCGTCCGCGATGGTGGAGTCCACGCGATACTCCATGGGTAGGAACGCTTCGGGGCGCGTGGCCGGAGAATTTGCGGCTTGGAACGAAGCCCACACGTCGAAGGAACGCGCGCCATCGGTGAAGCGCGGCTGTCCGATGGTCACCTGCTCCTCGCGGCGGTTGTCCACAGAGACTTCCACCGGCCCCACGGTGTTGGTTTGTAACAAAACGTAAAAACAGGGAACCGGCTCGGCGGCGAGCCAATCCACCATGGTGCGCAGCGAATGCGTGGGCGCGAGTCCGGCCGTGAGTGGGATCCAGTGCGCCGTGAAAGCGGGATCGTTGCTGGGTTCGACACTGTCTGCTGCGAGTTGGCGTTCCAGTTCCGCGGCGGTGTCGTCATCGAAGCGGATGTACGCGTCTGAAAACGCTTGATCCAGGATGGGCACGCCGATGAATTGCGCGAGCGAGCGGCGTTCGCCGCGTTCGTGCGGCGTTGCGATTACGTGGCCGAGGCCGGAGAAAACCGCGCCAGTGATGCGCCCGCCCAGTGGCTCCAGGAAAGCCAGCTTGCCTTCGGTGAACGTGAAACTCACTACATCGCGGCGAAGCGTCAGGTCTTTGATGGTGTACACGCGCGTTCCGTCGGGCCGCAGCGCGTTGAGCGCATCGTAGAGAGCGCGCGGGTCTGTGGGCACAGGTTGAGTTGCGATGGCCTGCGGTGTCGAGTTGGTTTGTGGCGCGGGACTTTGCGCCGCACTGCTGCGGTGGGTGATGCCGCTAAAATCAGCGCCGAGCAGCAGCAGAACGACCAGGGAGACTCGCATGGACCTGCGCACGTAATTCACTCTGCAACTATGATTGCTGGGAGTATATGCCGGGTTATCCCGCTGCTCTCCGTTTTTTTGGGCTTTGTGCACTCTGAGTTCAATGTTTGACGCACGCCAGCCCAAATTGCCGCTGGCTCGCGCCGCCTCGCCTGTACGGCGGGACAGGCTGTATTGCTTAGGGCATCAGCACGGAAGGAGCCCGCCCGTGCCGTGCGACCCGCTTGGTAAAATTCAGGTGTGCGTCATGCAGCGCCCATCGCGTCGCTTCTGTTGCTGGTCGTGTCTTCAGCGGCCGCCGATACCATCGTGCTTAGGAACGGCCGGCGGATTGTGGCCTCCAACGTGACCGAAGATGGCGACCGCGTCCGCTACGAGACTTCCGCCGGCTCGATGTCCATTCCGAAATCCATCGTCGCGCGCATTGACCGCGACGGCCTCCGATACACTTCGGGTTCCAGCGCCGCCAGCGAACCGCCCGTCTCCGCTCCGCACGTGGATCCGGTGCGCGGGTTTGCCGACGTCGCGCAGCTCGTTATCCACGACAACGCGATTGACTTCGGCTATATCGCCCAGCTGGAGACCGACGCGCGTTCGCACGCGCCGCTGGCCATCGAAAAAGTAGCCGCCGCGCATTACGCCGCCGCGCAATTTCTGGTGAGCAAGGGCGACACGCCCAGCGCGATTGACCATTACCGCGAGGCGCTCAGTATCGCGCCGGATAGTCTTCCCTTGCTGCTGAATCTGGCGCTGCTCTATTTGCACCAGAGCCAGTTCACCACGGCGCTGGAGCCGCTGGAACGCGCGCGGCGCATCGCGCCGGATTCTCCGGATGTGGCCAAGCTCACCGGCTGGGCCTACTACGGCGCGAACAAATTGGATTTGGCCGTCGCGGAATGGCGTCGCGCGGAAAAATTGCGCCCGGATGCGGAAGTGGAGCGCGCGCTGGAAAAAGCCGAGCGCGATAAGGCCGAGGAGGAAAGTTACGGCGAAGGCGAAACCGCGCATTTCGATCTGAAATATAACGGCAGCGCGACGCCGGACCTGGCGCGCGGAATCATGCGCGTCCTGGAAGACGACTTTCGCGACCTGGAATCGCAGCTGGATTTCACGCCGCCGGATTCCATCGGCGTGATTCTCTATACCGGGCAATCGTTTGCGGACATCACGCGCGCGCCCAGATGGGTCGGCGCTTTGAATGACGGACGGATGCGCATCCCGGTGCAGGGGTTGACGGCCGTCACTCCGGAGCTGGCGCGGGTGCTGAAGCACGAGCTGACCCACAGCTTCATCGGGCAGAAAACGCACAGCCGCGCGCCTACTTGGCTGCAGGAAGGTGTCGCCCAATATATGGAAGGCCGCCGCAGCACCGGCACCGCGGGCGCGCTGCTGAACGCTTCCGCGCAGGGAGAACTTCCAACGCTTGCGACCTTGGAAGGATCGTGGATGGGGTTGGACGGCGGCGACGCCTCGCTCGCTTACGCGTGGTCGCTTGCCGTCGTCGAATCCATCATCCAGTCCGGCGGCATCGGCGACATTACGCGGCTGCTCGACAACATTGCGACGGCGCCGGACACCGAACAGGCGTTGCGCGCGACGTTGCACACCGATTATGGTGATTTGCAGCAGCAGGCGCTGACGTATTTGCACCAGCAGGATGTACGGTAGCCCCGCCTAGCCTTGTATGGAGTGCGGCGGCTTGCCGCCGCTTTCGCCGAAGCGAAATGTCCGATAACAAAACGACCCAGGCGAGGCTTGCCTCGCCCACCAAGCCCATTCGTTCAGTGCGCACGGTAGGCGCCCTGCTTGTGAATCGGCTGCAGCGCGATTCATCCTGGGAACCGACAGTGCCGGCTCGAAGGGTGACCCCGTCATCCTGCCTGCCCTGAGTGATTTTGCGAAGGGAACCCGCGACAGCGGGTGAAGGATCTCTCTTCGTTCGCGGCCACCGCTACAACGTCGTCAGCAATCCCGCAATCAACGCCGCCCGCTCGGGCAGCTTGCGTATCACCACATGCTCCCGCGGACTGTGCGCTCCATCGCCCACCGCGCCCAGCCCATCCAAGGTCGGCACTCCGAGAGCCGCCGTAAAACTCCCATCCGACCCTCCGCCCGTGGAAGCTTCGTCGAGAGGTAAACCCATGTCGCGCATCAGCGTTTGCGCCACGCCAAATAATTTCCGCACCGCCGCCGTCCGCTCCAGCGGCGGACGATCCGCCCCGCCCACCACCGAAACGCGCGCGCCTTTCAGGATCGGGCGCAACGAATGCAGCCAGCGATTAATGCGCGGCACATCGGCGGCACGCGCGTAGCGAATGTCCACCATCGCCCGCGCGTGTTCCGGCACCACATTGGTGATCGTTCCGCCACTCACCACGGTAGTCTGCACGGTGATCCCGCGCCGCGGATCGTTCATCTTCATCAGTCGCGCGATTTGCAGCGCCAGCTCATGCACCGCGTTCACGCCGTTCTCCGGATCGATCCCGGCGTGCGCCGACCGCCCGGTCACAAGTATTTCCGCGCCGCCCACGCCCTTACGCTGCGTCTTCAAGCGGCCCTCGCGGCCAAACGACGGCTCGAGCACCAGCACCGCATCGCTCCGCCGCGCCTCCTGTTCGATCGCGCGCCGTGAACTTTCGCTGCCGATTTCTTCGTCGGAAGTCCACAGGAACACGAACCGTTTCTTCGGTTGAATTTTCAGCGCGCGCAATGCGTCCACCGCGAAGAGCGCGAGCACCAGGCCGCCCTTCATGTCGAAAGTTCCCGGCCCCCAAGCTCGCCCGGCCGCCACGCGAAACGGCATCTTCGCCAGTGTGCCGAGCGGATACACCGTGTCCGTGTGCCCCAAGACCATGATTTGTCCGCTCGCGCGCCCCGCGCCATCCCAGATTTCTGCGCGCACGTGATTGCCGCGCCCTCGCTGCTGCAAAATCCGCACGTCAGCGCCGCGCCGCTGCCATTCCCGCGTCACCAGCCCCGCGCATGCGTCCACCGCCCTCTTCACGTGGCTGGGCGATTCGCAACGCACAAATTCGCCGAGCAATTTCACCATCTCGCCCTGCCGCCCACGCAATTCGCGTAGGATCCGCTTCATCGCCCGCTCCGTGAATTCATCCCTCACTCCAAGTTGGCATCGATTTGTGACTTACTCGCTCGAAGCTAGCCGCATCAAGCTGCGGTCGCACAGTGTCTCCTTGGTGCGCTCACTAGGGCAACTCGCCGAGGAACGGAAACGCATACCACGCGAGCCAGGCGAACAACATCCAGTGCAGGAACAGGCTATATACGAAAGACGGCGGTTTTTTCCAAGTTCGCGCGAAGGCGAGGACTAGAATCGCTGCCCACGCGATGTTCACCGCGCAAACTACGTGCGTGTAATGCGCGCCTTGATACTGCAGTCCCCAATTCCAACTTGTGGCGAAGTAGGCGACGTCAAGGAGTATTACGGCTATCAGTAGGACGTAGGATCTCTTTGGTATTTTCGCGTCACCGTGGAGGAGACCCGGGTGCCATGCGAAGAAGAGCAGCATCGGCACAGCCGCCGCGAGTTTGAACATACCTTGCCCAGCAAGAAAAAAAGCGGGCCATATAGTGATTAACGGAAAGGGGCAGAGGATCGTTGAACCTCCGGTAACGAGAAGGCCAAGCGAAGCTGGAATCAGTAGCCCCAAACCTGCGGCGGCTGTCGCGATGGCGCTCTTTGAGTCCGCCGGCAAAGCCACACTCCTCTAGCCGCAACATCTTATCGCGTTTCTGCGCTCTATTCGGCGCCTACGGAATCTAGATTGCAACTGTGGAGTTTCAACCTGATCGATGACAGGCGCGACTGAGGCTGCCTGCTGTCCTGCGCGATCGCCGATTCCCACCCGCCTGCGTTTCGTATAGAATTGTTCGATTGTGCGGCCGCGAAAATAGTGTGCCGCTGCAGACCGCCCGCCGCAGCAACGGGCGCGTTGTTGATCGCGGAGCGCAAGACAATTCCGGCAGCCATGGGCTCGGCTCTAAAAATCCAATAGGCGATCGCTAAGCGTTCGATGAGCGCTTAGAATGCGATCCATACGCAACCAGAGGCCAACACACGATGCTCCTCGATAGCATAGGGATCCAGAAGATCCTGCCGCACCGCTACCCGTTCCTTTTGGTGGACGCCATTGAAGAAATGGAACCCAAGAAGCGGATTGTGGGAATAAAGAACGTCAGCATCAACGAATATTTTTTCCAGGGGCATTTTCCCGGCAAGCCGGTGATGCCGGGTGTGCTTATCATCGAATGCATGGCGCAAATCGGGGGCCTGTTGCTGCTGCTGGATATCAAAGATCGCGATAACAAGCTGCTCTACATGGCTGGAGTTGACTACGCCCGCTTCCGCCGCCCGGTGATTCCCGGTGACCAACTGCGAGTGGAAGCCAACGTCCTCAGCTTCAAAGGTCCTTTTTGCAAGATCGCGGCGTGGGCGCGCGTGAACGGTGAACTCGCCGTCGAGGCCACGCTGATGTGCGCGATGGTGGACATTAAAGCCGACGGCACGCCCGAACGCTCCACAAATTCCGTCGCGCATGCTCCGGTGAAGAAGTAGATGAGTGAGATTGATCCCCGCGCCGTCGTTGCGACCACCGCGAAAATCGGCAAGGACGCAAAAATCGGCGCCTTTGCTGTGGTGGCCGACGAAGTCGTATTGGGCGAAGGCTGCATCCTGGATCATCACGCCGTCGTGCACGGCCCCGCGCGCCTGGGCCGCGCCAATCACGTCTATCCATTCGCCGTGGTGGGCGGCGATCCACAGGATCTCACTTACAAAGGCGAGCGTGTTTCCATCGAAGTCGGCGACCACAACGAATTCCGCGAATTTTCCACGGTCAATCGCGGCACGGTGAAGGGCGGCGGCGTTACGCGCGTGGGCAGCAACAACCTCGTCATGTCCTACGCGCATGTAGGACACGACAGCCAGCTCGGTGATTTCAATATTCTGGTGAATGGCGCGACGCTCGCCGGGCACGTCACCATCGAAGACTACGCGCAGGTAGGCGCGTTCTGTCCGGTGCACCAATTCTGCCGCATCGGCAAGCATGCATATATCGCTGCGCATACTGTGATCACCCAGGACGTGCCGCCATTTTCCAAAATCGTGGCGCCGCGCGGCACGCGCTGCTTTGGCGTGAATCGCGTCGGCCTGGAGCGCCAGGGATTTTCCTCCGAGCGCATTGCGGCGATTGAAAAGGCCTACCGCCTGCTCCTGCGCTCGAAGTTGAACACTTCGCAGGCGCTCGAAAAGATGCGTGGAACCCTGGCGTCCTCGCCGGACGTCTTAACTTTAGTGCAATTTATCGAGTCGGCCTCTTCCGACCGAGGTCTGACGAAATAGCATGACGTTGCCAGCCACGGAAAAGAATTCGGCAGACGCAATTCCCGCGAATTCCGCGCATTGGGGATTGATCGCGGGGAATGGCGATTTTCCGTTTCTAGTGCTGGAAGGCGCGCGCAGCCGCGGCATCGAAATGGCCGTGATTGCGATTAAAGAAGAAGCTTCGCCGGCGCTCGAGCGCGTCGCGAAACGCCTGCACTGGGTGAGCTTGGGGGAGCTGAGCCGCACGATTGAGTTGTTGCACGAAGAAGGCGTGAAGCGCGCTGTGATGGCCGGGCAAGTGAAGCACAACAAAATTTTCAGTGCGATTCGCCCGGATTGGCGCCTCGCGAAATTACTATTTTCGCTGCCGTCGAAAAATACGGATTCGCTGATCGGCGCGATAGCGCGCGTGCTTGAAGATGAAGGCATCGAGCTGGTGAATTCCACGGAATTTCTTGGGCCGCTGCTGCCCGTCGCGAGTGTGCTCACTCGCCGCGCGCCGGATGAATCCGAAGCCGCGGATATTGCTTACGGGCGCAGCGTCGCTACGCAAATTGCCGGCCTCGACCTGGGACAAATGATCGTAGTGCGCGATCGCGCGTGCGTCGCCATCGAAGCGATGGAAGGCACCGACGAAACCATCGAGCGCGCGGCGCGCGTCGCCGGCGGGCAACGGCTGGTGGTGGTGAAGGTGAGCAAGCCGCGGCAGGATATGCGTTTCGATGTTCCGGTAGTGGGCCTGAAGACCATCGAGGTAATGAAGAGGTCGAACGCGACGGCGCTGGCGATTGATGCCGGAAGAACGCTGCTCTTCGACCGCGAAGCCATGATTCGCGCAGCAGACGAAGCCGGAATCGCGATCCAAGCCTTCGCGCCGGAACGCATTGTTAGCGGCGATGACGCCCAGAAATCGGTGGGGAAAAGGAAATCGTGACTGAAAAACCCATACGCGTTGCGGTGGTCGGCGTCGGAGATTTCGGGCGCAACCACGTACGGGTGTGGTCGGAAATGGAAGGCGTGGAATTGGTGGGCGTGGTGGATACCAACGCCGAACGCGCCGCGCAGGTAGCCGCGGAATTCAAAACCCGCGTAATCCGTGATTTCGAATCGCTGCCACTGGAAAAAATTGACGCGGTGAGCCTCGCCGTGCCCACCAAGGATCATTCGCGCATCGGTTGCCGCTTGCTGGATTGGGGTATGGATGTGCTGGTGGAAAAGCCGATGGCGTCATCGCTCGGGGAAGCGGACGGCTTGATCGCTTCGGCGCAGCGCAACAATCGCATTCTGCAGATCGGCCACCTGGAGCGCTTTAATCCTGCCGTCACCGCGGCCCTGAAAATCGTCTCCAAGCCGATGTTCTTCGAGGTGCACCGCCTGGGAGTTTTCACTCCGCGGAGTCTGGATATCGACGTAGTGTATGACGTGATGATTCACGACCTGGATATTCTTCTGGCACTGGTGGGCGCGCCCGTGGTGGACTTGAAAGCCGTGGGCATCCCGGTGATTACCGATAAAGTGGATATCGCACAGGCGCGCATCGAATTTTCCACGGGCACGGTGGCGAACATCACGGCCAGCCGCGTTTCCACGGAGCGCGTGCGCAAGATGCGTTTTTTTCAGGCGCACGAATATTTCTCGCTGGATTTCACGCGACAGGATTTGCTGCGGGTGCGCGTCGAGCCCGGCTCGCCGCAGCCGCAGATCAATTTTGAAAAAGTTCCCACGTCTCCGGAAGAGCCGCTGCGCGCCGAACTGGGCGCGTTCTCGCGCTCGGTGCGCAATCGCCGCCCGCCGCGCGTGGATGGCGCAGCCGGGCGCGCCGCGCTGGAGCTGGCCGATCGCGTGATGGCGGGCATCCAGGAACACGCGCGCCGCGTCCAACTGGATGCCGTCGTCTCCCAGGACAATAGATGATTCCCCGAACTCTCGTTCCCACCGATGTGCGCCCGTTCACCGACAACGGTGACAAGAAGCCGCCGCGCCGGTTGACCACGTATATGGACGATCGCACCGTCGTCCCCTCCGATTTGTCCGACGCTCCGCCGCTCACCGGCAAGACCAGCATCCCCGAACATCTTCCGCTCGATGTGCTGATCGAGCGCAGCCTGGTGCCGCGCGGCCTGGGCGTGAAACCGTTCCAACAATTTCTGCCGCCATCGGAATTTGCGCCGCTCGCGATTCTCGACCAGCGCGTGGTGGTTCCCGCGTATGTGGAGCCGCCCGAGCAGCGCGAGATTGATAAATTCGATCAGCCGCCGCAAATGACGGCGCAGCTGCGCGAAATTGTCTCGCCTGATATTTTCAATACCGGCGAGGCCAACCTTCTCGTCGAGCCTGAAGATCGCCGCGATGCCAAATGGGACGCCATCACGCGCGTGATTTCCGTCGCCGCGCACATTGCGTTCATCATCTTCCTGATTTTTCTGCCGAAAATATTTCCAACCCACGTGCCCACGCGCGATGAGATCGAACTCGCCAGCAAGGAACTCGGCGTGGTCTATTTGCCGCCCGACGAGGGCGCGGTTTCGCGGCGTCCTTCGCCTCCTCCCGGCCCTGTGGTGAAGATCACCCCGAAAACTTTGGCGAAAGTTGCGCCTCCGCGGCCGGAAGAGCACCGCATCGAAGCGCCTCCGGTGGCTTCGGAGCGCCCGCCGCTGGATCTGCCCGTGGCGCCCACGCCGAAAGTGAACACCAGCCCGACACCGACTACCGCGACGGCGCCGCCTCCTCCGCCCGACTCTACTTCGCATCTTTTGCCGGTGCTTCCGAAGGGGCCGCCGAGCCACTTGGATCTTGGGCTACATGACGCGTCACCCGGTAAAGCGCTCCAAAATGACTTGCAGGATGCGGTCAAGCATGCCCCCAGCGGCGGCACGTACACTTCGGAAGGCTCAGTTTCCGGCGGCGGTGGCAGTGGTGGTGGCCGCGGACGAGGCGGCGGTGGCGCGCAGGCTGGCAACGGCGTCACGATTCTAACTCCCACCGAGGGCGTGGACTTTCAGAGCTACATCAACCGGCTGCTGGCCAAATTGAAGCAGAACTGGATTACCGTGATGCCGGAATCTTTTTATCTTGGCGATAAGGGAATCGTGGCGATTTCTTTCCGTATCAATCGCGATGGAAGTTTTCCCGGCGAAAGCCTCAGCTTGGATCGGACATCAGGCAAAGAGCCGCTCGACACCGCCGCCGCTTCCGCGATACGCGCTACCAGTCCTTTCGAGCCTCTTCCGCCGCAATTCAAAGGTCCGTTCATCGATTTGCGCATCGGCTTCTACTACAACATTCGCCCCGACGGCGCGACGCAGTAGCGCGCGCCGCCCGCCTGCCACGCATCCGTAGGGGCGGGTCTAAGACCCGCCCCTACCACGGCTAGTTCTCGTGCCCGCGCACGAGGCCTTCATTTGCTGTGTCCCGCGGTGATAACGTATCCATCGGCAACCCATGAAACTCAATCGCACCCAGGTAATCGGCGCCCTCCTCCTGGCCGCGCCGGCGTTACTCGCCCTCCTGCTGCGCTACTGGAAATTCTCCGAATGAGCGCACTGCCGCGGCTCGTCGTCTTACTCGGCCCCACCGCTTCCGGCAAATCCGCGCTAGGCATCTATCTCGCCGAGAAACTCGGCGGCGAAATTGTGGTTTGCGATTCCACGCAGGTCTATCGCCATTTCGATATCGGCACGGCAAAAGTTCCCGCTGCCGAGCAGCGCGGCATTCGGCATCATCTGGTGGATATTGTCGAACCGGCTGAAGTTTTCACCGCTGGCGATTACCGCCGCCACGCTCTCGAAGCTCTGGGCGATCTGCGTCGCCGCCAAATGCTGCCGATCCTCACCGCGGGAACCGGCTTGTATTTGCGCGCGCTGCTCGAAGGACTCGCCGACGCTCCGCAGCGTTCCGAAGAAATTCGCGCGCGATTGCGGCTGAAGGCCGAACAGCGCGGCCCCCAGCATCTGCATCGCGCGCTCGCGCGACTGGATCCGGAATCGGCTGCGCGCATTTCCGCCGCCGACACGCAAAAAATAATTCGCGCGATCGAATTGCGCCTGCTCACCGGAAAACCGGTCGGCGAAATCCATCGCAGCGGCCGCGACGCCCTGCAAGGCTACGAAGTCATCAAGCTAGGCCTGCTGCCGCCCCGTGCCGCGCTCTACGCGCGCATTCACACGCGTACTGCTGCCATGCTCGCAGCCGGATGGCTGGAAGAAGTCCGCGCGCTCGTTGCGAGCGGCGTTTCGGCCGACGCCAAGCCGTTCCAGTTCATCGGCTATTCGCAATTGCGCGAACATCTCGCCGGCCGCCTGAAGGAAAACGACGCCGTGCAGCAAATCCAGCAAGCCACACGCCGCTTCGCCAAGCGCCAGCTCACCTGGTTTCGCAAGGAATCCGGTGTGCACTGGCTCGCCGGCTTCGGCGACGCCCCTGAAATTTCCGCCGCGGCTCTCGCGATCGTAAATTCGTAACAAACCCGTAACTTGACGCGCTCGATGCGGTCCGGTATCTTTCCGCGGCATACAGAAAACACCACATGGCTACCGCAACCGCGCTTAAATCTTCTCCGCTGCAGCCCGACGATTGGATTCGCGCCGCGTTTGCGCGCCTTTCCACCGAGGGAATTGAATCCGTGCGCATCGAATTGCTGGCGCGTGACCTCGGCGTCAGCAAAGGCAGCTTCTACTGGCATTTTCAGGATCGCGAAGAGCTGCTGGCGAAGATGCTGGACCGTTGGGAAGGCGACGAAACCGCCTGGCTAGACGACACCGTCATCACTCCGCACGCCGCGGCGCGCTGGGCGCGCTTCGTCGAACATTGCGCCGATCCTTCCAGTGCGCGTCGCGAAGCGGCGCTACGCGCGTGGGCTCGCCGCGACGAGCGTGTCGCTGCCCGCATTTCCGGCATCGAGAAAAAACGCTCGGCGCATGTTTCCAGCGTTTTGCGCGATATTGGTTTTGCGCCTGAAGCCGCGGAATCGTGGGCGGAAGTCGCGCTGCTCGTGTATCTCGGCTGGCTCGACCGCGCCACGCGCGATCTCGAGTTCCAGGTTTCCGGCCGCGGACTGAGCCAATTCCTCTCCGATTTGATTCTCGCCGCTTCGGCGCGTTCTTCTGCTGCCACTGCGGGCTGAAATTCGGTAGGCTTGCTCCCCGCGCATTCGGCGTATAATCGCATTACCAATGATTGAAATTTCCCGCAATTTGCACGGGGCCAGGGCCAATCCATCCGCATGAAAATCGCGCAATCGGTGGACAATCGTGAAAGCGTGCTGCTCGTTGGCGTGAGCCTGAAAAAAACTCCGCGCGGGCGTGCGGGTGATCCCTCGGCTGCGGGGCGCGATTCGCTCGAAGAACTGCACGAGCTGGCCGAATCGGCCGGCGCGAAAATTGCCGGCAGCGTTCTGCAGGTGCGCGACACGCTCGATCCCGCGACGCTCGTGGGGCGCGGCAAGCTGGATGAAATTCGCGCCGAGGCCGAACTGCGCCACGTGCCGCTGGTAATCGTGGACCACAACCTCACTCCCGTGCAGTTGCGCAACATGGAGAAGGGCATTGGCACGCGCGTGATTGACCGCACCCAGCTGATCCTGGATATTTTCGCGATGCACGCGCGCACCCGCGAAGGCCAGCTGCAGGTGGAGCTGGCGCAATTGAATTATCTGTTGCCGCGGCTCACTGGGCGCGGCGAAGAACTCTCGCGGCTGGGCGGCGGCATCGGCACGCGCGGCCCTGGCGAACAAAAACTGGAAACCGACCGGCGCCGGATTCGCGACCGCGTCAGCAAAATAAAAGAGGCCATCGAAACCGTGCGCCGCCAGCGCACCACGCGCCGCCGCGCGCGCCAGGCCGTGCCGCTGGGCATGATCGCGCTGGTGGGCTACACCAACGCCGGAAAATCCACGCTCTTTAACGCGCTCACGCATGCGGACGTGCTCACGTCTTCGAAAATGTTCGCGACGCTCGATCCCACCGTGCGCGCCGTGCGCCTGCCTTCGCGCCGCCGCGCGCTGCTTTCGGACACAGTAGGATTTCTGCGGGATCTGCCGCCCGATTTGATCGCTGCGTTCCGCGCCACGCTCGAAGAAGTCCAGGAAGCCGCGCTCATCGTGCAGGTCAGCGACATTTCCAATCCTCATCATGCCGAGCAGGATGCGGACGTGCTGAAGGTCCTCACCGACCTCGGCGTCCAGGACCGCCCGCGCCTGCAAGTCTTCAACAAGACCGATCGTCTGTCGCCCGAAGAACTCGCCGCGCTCACCAAAGCCAACGGCCGCAACGAAAACAAAATTTTCACGTCCGCCGTCACCGGCGCCGGCCTCGAGGATTTGCTTGCCCGCATGGACGCCGCGCTCCCGGTAGATCCGCTCGTGCGCGTGGATCTGCGCATCCCGCTCTCCGACGGCCGCAATCTCTCGCTAGTCCACGCCACCGGCCGCGTCCTGCATTCCGAAGTAACGGACGGCCACATGCACCTCGAAGCCGAGCTACCAGAATCCCTGGCCCGCCGCCTCGAAGATTTCGCCCAGCCTGCCACGACGAAAACCCCATAGACACGCTGATCCCAACCTGCCGCTACACCGCGGTCGGTTCCATTTTTTCTCGCGCCGACACCCTCTTGCCTCGAACGTGAGTGGAGGGAGCTCAGCGAAGACTCTCTCTTCGTCGTCCGTCTCAATGATTTCACTCTGCTCGGTTTCGCAGCATCGATTAGCGAACGATCCGCGTACCTCGCGCTGGATTGGTTGCTACGTGATGTGGAAAAAAACAGGCGTGCCGCTCGGCTGAAAGGGCTATTTTAGGTAGGTTCGGACGATTTCAATCACATCTTCAGCAGCTTCTTCGGCGGACTTTGAATTCTGAGGCATGTGATTCCGAATATGATCCTCCAACAATTCGCCCATGAGGCTGTTGATTGACCCCCGCGCCGCTGCCAGGCGTTGGAGCACGTCCATGCATTGTTCATCTTCGTTCAGGGCGCGCAGGGCGCTTTCCAGCTGTCCGATAATCTTCTTGGTCCGGTTTACCATGTCCAATTTTTCGCGTGATAAGTGTGACATTTTTCCTTGACTACCCTATCCGGGTATGGTATTCAACCCTAGGCCGGTACCGTACGGCTCAAAGGCTCTCAGATTATATATGGAAAATCTAATTCAAGAACCAGAACCTCCAGGTAGTAGCAACCCCCTGGACCTCCACGACCGGCGAGCGTAGCACGACGCACTCCTGAACTCCCCGCTCGCTCTCGCGGAGCAAGCAAACCCGAGCGAGTGGGAATCTTCGCAGTCTCAGCACTAGATCCCTACTTGAACAGCTGATTTCGTCCGCGCGAGGCCTTTCTGATCTCGATCAGGAAAAGTGTGTCTCGCGAAGACAAGGGCGCCGATTTCGCGCCGATTCAAGATGCAGATTCTGCAGCTGTGTCTGATTCACAAGATGCGGAATCTGTTTTTTCGCGTGGCATACCAGACACTCGGCGGAGAACGGAGGGCAAAATGCCCTGGTATCTATTTGCAATTCGTCTGATTGTCGCGCTCGTTCTGGGAGCGTTGGTCGGTGCCGAGCGGCAATGGCGGCAACGCACGGCCGGGCTGCGCACAAATTGCCTCGTCGCGGTCGGCTCCGCCATGTTCGTGATGATGGGCGGCCTCACCAGCGGCGACGGCAGCCAGGCAAGGGTCGCTGCTTATGTCGTTTCTGGAATCGGGTTCCTCGGCGGAGGCGTAATTCTCAAGGACGGTTTCAGCATTCGCGGACTGAATACCGCAGCGACACTGTGGTGCACCGCTGCTGTTGGAACGCTCGCTGGACTTGGTTATACGACCCTCTCCTTCTTAGGAACAGTCGCGATTCTCGCCGCGAATCTGTTGCTCCGCCCGCTGGCCCAGCGCATCAATCGCACTCCCGTGCAAGCGCCGGAGGACGTGGTTCTCTACTTGTTTGAGTGTGTGTGCCGTACTTCCGACGAGGCTCAGATTCGCGCGTTGTTGCTGCAAAACATCGGGCGCACGCCGCTGGTTCTTTACGCGCTACACAGCGAAGACGAAGAAGGAGCTAATCGCGTCAAGGTACGGGCGCAAGTGAGATCCACTGGAAGGAAGGACGAATTCCTGGAGCAAATCGTCACGCGTCTGTCACTCGAAGCCGGCGTGACGACAATTCGATGGGAAATTGCCTCGGCTTTGGATGTTGGGGAAGACCACCTTGTCGGCGCGGCACCAGGTAGTTTCGAAGAATCACAAGCCTAGTTTGAAGGCAAAGGAGAGTGGGATGTGAGACTCACAGTGCTAGCTATGTTGCTGTTGTTGTTTCTGCTAAATGCTGCGTGGGCGGATGTCGGAGGAAAGATTACGGGGCTGGTAAAGGACCAGACGGACGCCGTGATCGCAGGCGCGACGGTTGTTGCGGCTAATGCCGCGACAGGAGTGAAGCAAACGACGAAAACCGACGAGCAGGGAAACTACACGTTTCCGGTACTCCCGGTCGGGCAGTATGTGATTGAGGTCACTGCGGACGGTTTCAAGCCTTACAAGACGAGGGGCTTCACAATTGATATCAACACAGCGCTGACGGTTGACGTGACCATGCAAGTCAGCGATCAGAACGAGACAGTTACGGTGACCGACGGCGCGGCTCATGTAGAAACTTCCGACACGCAGCTCGGCCAGGTCATTAATAGCCAGCAAATCACAAGCATTCCGTTAAATGGCCGCAGTTATACAGATTTGTTTGCAACGCAGGTTGGTGTAACGCCGCTGACAACGAGCGGGGCCGGAAATAGCACGTCGGGCGGCGGATTTGGCACCGTCCCCGCTGCGGGGAACGCCGATACCGGCCAAATTTCGATCAATGGACAGCGCGAATCAGCGAATGGCTTCACGCTCAACGGCGTAAGCGTGCAGGAAACGATCGGCCAACAGGCAGGAATCATTCCTAATCTCGACTCGATCGCGCAGTTTCGCATTCTGAACAGCAACGCAGACGCCGAGTATGGCAATTACAGCGGCGGCCTGATTAGTGTTGTGACCAAGTCGGGTGCCAACCAATTACATGGTGATGCCTTTGAGTTTCTTCGGAACACTGCGCTTGATGCGCGCGGCTTCTTTGACCCAGGGCGATCGACATTTCAGCAGAATCAGTTTGGCGGAACCCTTGGAGGGCCGATCAAGAAAGATAAAGTTTTCTTCTTCGTCGACTATCAAGGGCAGCGAACCGTCCAGGGAGTCGAGACCGGAATCGTGAGCGTGCCGTCTTTGGCGAATCGGGCGGGCGATTTCTCGGATTCCGCAAATACACTCACAGGCAAAGTAAACGGCGCTTTTCTGGCGCAGACTCTCGCGAACCGCCTGGGCTACGGCGTTGCAGTCGGCGAGCCGTTCTTCACATCGGGATGTGCCTCCAATACCCAGTGCGTGTTTCCAGGCGCCAAGCTTCCGCAGTCCGCATTCGGTGCTCCGGCAAGCAAGATGCTGCAATTCATCCCCACGCCTAATCTTGGAGCTAATGAATTTTCGACAGAAGCGAACAAACTTCGCCTCAACGACGATAAAGGCTCTGGTCGAATTGACATCAGCACTGCGCGATACGGGACATTTTCAGCCTACTATTTCGCGGACATCTACAATCTCGACAATCCATACCCGAGCGGCTTCGGTGGCGCCACGCTTCCCGGTCCAAACGGCGCATTTGACGCGCTCTCATCGGGCAGCGACCAGATGATCGTGCTAAGCAATACCAAGACATTCGGATCGAACCTGGTCAATGAAGCGCACGTCGGCTACATTCGGTTGAACAACAACCTCGGAGTTCCGAAAGGCGGCGTAGGTGTCAGCCTCGCGGACCAGGGGATTTCTTCGGGGCCGCAAGGAATTCAGCAAGGCTTCCCGCAGTTTGCTGGAGTTGAGACGCTGTACTTCAACTCTTTTGCGGTGGGCACAAATCCCTTCTTTGTCGCGCAGGTTAATAACACGTTCGATTTCGGCGACACCGTCTCGAAGGCAATCGGCAATCACACGTTGAAATTTGGCGGTCAATACATCTGGTATGCCGTTAAACAAGCGCCGGACTTGGTTGCCAACGGCACGTTCTCTTTCTTCGGATCAGGCGCTCAGAGCACCGGCAATGGCTTCGCGGATTTCCTCCTGGGCCTGCCCGATTTCTACTCGCAGCAATCTTCTCCGCCGTTTCACGAGTTTTCCGCGACAGGCGGAATCTTTGTAGAGGATAGCTGGCGCGTGCGTTCCAATCTGACCGTCAACTACGGTCTCCGCTGGGATTACATTCGTGGATGGTCCGAAGAGCACAATCAAGGAACAACTTTGATTTCCGGCGTCGAGTCGCAGACCTTTCCCGGCGCTCCACTCGGTTACCTCGTGCCCGGGGATCGTTTGCCAAACGGTCAGGCGCTGCCTTCAACACTGGCCTATACGCCGATGGACGATTTCTCTCCGCGCCTCGGCCTCGCCTACTCACCGAACTGGTCGGAAGGTTTCTTGGGGACGCTGACGGGCGGACCCGGGAAGACCAGCATCCGTGTCGGCGCGGGCCGATTCTTTACTTCGATCGAAGGTCTGACAATTGCTTACCCGACAGGAAATCCGCCTTATGGACTGACCTATACCAGTCCTGCACCGCCAGAGATGGCAACGCCCTTCGTCGGTGCGCTCACTGGAACGCAGTTCCTGCAGCAATTTCCGGTTCAGGTCCCGGTGTTTGGCCACTCGCCGTCGAATCCAGATCCGAATGTTCCCTGGGCTCGCTACACGCCAATCAGCGGGGCGGTGAGCTACTTTTACAAAAACCCGACACCCTATTCCATGGCACTCAACTTCACGGTCGAGCGTCAAATCACAGCGAACACAATGGTGAGCGCCGGTTACGTCGGCTCGCTCGGTCGCCATCTCTTAACTGTGGTCGAAGCAAATCCGGGAAACCCAGCCCTCTGCCTCGGCCTCAGTCAGCCGCAGGAAGTGGCTCCGGGCAGTCCAACCTGCGGGCCATTCGGTGAGAATCTCGTTTACACGCGAGCCGATGGAACGGTGGTCAACGGCACGCGCAATCTGGCCGGCTTCCCCAACACCATCGGTACTGACGCGTATTTTAAGAACATAGGCAATTCAAATTACAACGCTCTCGATTTGACGCTAAAGCACACCAGCGGCCGTCTGACCATGTTGGCGAGCTACACCTACGGGAAGTCCCTAGATGACTCCTCGAACCTGCAGGAACAGGTGAATCCGTTCAATACCCGGGCGGAATACGGAATCTCCGCGTACGACATCAAGCACAATTTCGTTTTCAGCTATAACTACAATCTGCCAGTTGAAAAACTATTTCGTGTGGGGAATCGCTTGACCGAAGGCTGGGCAATCTCAGGGGTCACTCGGTTTGCGACAGGCTTGCCCGTGACCCTAGCTAGCAACGGCGACAACTTCCTCGTGGATGCCCAGAACAACGGCATCAATTCGGTGAGCATCGATTTACCCAACGTCGTCGCAGGAAATCTCGAACTTAACCACAACCCTCGGAACGGCCAACCATATTTCAACACCGCTCTCTTCAGTCCGAATGCTCTTGGGACCCAAGGAAACGCGGCGCGCAGGCCGTTCTATGGACCCGGCATCAACAACTTCGACATGGCGCTCCATAAAGTCACTAAACTGACGGAGAACAAATCTTTCGAATTTCGCTTCGAAACGTTCAACACCTTTAATCATGCGCAATTCGACGGAAGTGGTTCGGTGGACGGAAATATCAACGACGCAACGTTCGGACAGGTTGTCAAAGCTGCACCGCCGCGCATTTCACAAGTTGCTCTCAAGTTCCTGTTCTAGGAAGGTTGGTGGTGCTACGCTCCGCGTCGTTCCGCGATACGCGCGGCGTTTCGCGTGATTCTGCCTATTGAATTGCGGGGTCGCGGGCTGCAGAATGCTCGCGGGAGTGTGCTTACTTATGAAAACTTGGGCGTGGGTTTTTGCGTTGGTGTTGCTCGCTGGCTGCTTGGCGATTCCTTCTGTTGCGCAAAAGGAGAAGACCGTGGCGGAACATGCTGCTGGGGCGTTTGACGTAAAGGTGGATGCGCAGGGGGAGGCGGACAAGGCGGCGGGGTCCACTCTCGCCAGGTATTCGCTCGACAAGCAGTATCACGGCGATCTGGACGCGGCTTCCAAGGGAACGATGCTGACGGCTGGCACCGAAGTGAAAGGCTCGGCGGGGTACGTGGCGATCGAGCGGGTGACGGGGACGTTGAAGGGCCGCAGCGGAAGCTTCGTCCTGCAGCATAGTGGGACGCTGACGCGCGGCGAGCCGCAGCAGTCCATTATTGTGGTGCCGGATTCCGGGACGGGGCAGCTGGTTGGCATCGCCGGGAAGTTGACTGTGATTATTGCTGCGGGGAAACATTCGTATGAGTTTGAATACACTTTGCCAGCGGCGCAGTGAGGTGAAGGCGCCTGAGGGTTGGGCGGGTCAAAGGCAACTCGAACACACGCAGTAAGTACACCGCGAAAAGTGCGGCCTTTACGCGCTTTATTTTTTTGTCCTGGCTGAACAGGTTGCGCAAAAAGTGCAGTGGATGTCATCCCGAACCCGCGGCAGCGGGTGAGGGATCTGCTTTTCGTGCAAGTGCGAAAGAAAAAGCGGATTCCTCGGGCAAACTACGCCCTCGAAATGACAACTTTCGCGTTTTTCCGCGAGCTGTGAAGCTACGACCTACAAAGATTTAGGCAAACGAGATGCTATGGCTTCGACGGGTAGATTTTTAGTTCGTCCCAGCCGCTGCCTTGGGTGTCGGTCTCGCGCGTGAAGCGCGCGCCGACGAGTTCGGCCAAGGTGATTTCGCCGGTCGTGTAGATCTTGCAGCCGGTCATCAGGTGGCCGCCGATCATGGTTCCTTGTCCCGTGGAGATGGAAAGGTGCACATGTTCGCCGCCTTCTTCGACGGTCCCGGTGATGGAAACAATTTCGAAGTGGCCGGTGTGGACGTGCGCTTCGGGCTGATTGGCGTAACGGATGGAAGCTTGCGTCAGGCTGCCGACCGCGCTGAGCAGCACGGCAGCTTGGATGTGATTGGCGTTGACGTAGGCGCGGATGCCGCCGAGCAGGTCGTCGCCGGGACGCAGACGGAAAACGTGGATGCGCAGGCGCTCGGTGGTGATGGCTTCGTGGCGATCGGCGAGCTGCTTGGTCCAATCGGCGGGGAGCGCGGGGGCGGGCGGAGCGTTTTCGAGCGTGCTGCTTTGCGGCACAGGCTCCGCGGTGGGCGGCGTGTATTGTTTGGGCATTTGCGCGGCGGATTGGGGCGCGGCAAAGGCTAGTGCTGCGCAGGTTAGCGCGAGTGCCGCGAAGAATCTGCCTAGCACGTTCGCTTCTTCAATGATCGCTCTCATAAAGTTCTCCCCTGGGGATCGGTCATGCCCCGGCGCATAGCGTAGCGCGCGACGGGCGCAAATTTCTCCGAAACATTATGTACGTCTGGATTGATAGTGGAGAGATGATTCGCCCGGGCTCAGCGATTCGGAATTTGATCAGGCGCCGGGCTAAGGGTTGGCGCGGCGCAGCACCGCGCTGGATTTTTCCGCGGCGGCTACTTGGTGGAAGAAGTCGCGAACTTCAGGAAGTTTTTCCGTCGGCACCACCACGCCGGTGATTTCGTAGATGCGCTTGTAATGCAGGACGTTGTCCTTCACCTCGACGTTACTTTTGTAGGAGGCGTAGTCGCACTTGGCGTCCACGGATTGCGGGAGTTCGTCCACAACGTAGCCGGCGGGCAGGGTGATGTCGAACATGTCGGATTGCAGAGTGGCCTCGGTGAATTCGATGGGATATGTGCGCGCTTTTCCGCTGAGGATGCTCGAGCCTTTTTCACCGATGACGCGGGGCCGAATGATGAGCAGGTTCCCCGCTGATTTCGCATAGGCATCCACAGCGAATTTGTAATGCACCACCAGGTGCTCGTCATATTTTTCCAGGTTACCGAGCGAGGCGCTGGTAAGCGAGAAATTCGTGAGCGAACTGCCGAGCAAACCTTCCAGAACTTTCTGGCGGTCGGCGGGAGTGGCGGTGAGATATTGCTCGCGGCTTGCCACGGCCGGGCCGCCCCATCGGACTTCTTGCACATCGCCGAGCAGATCGCCGCTGGAACTGAGGCTGAGCGTCCCGGTACGGAATAGGCGATTGGTGGACGCTGGCAGCAGCGGCACGGAGATCAACTCCCCGCCCTTGGGCGTCACGACGAGCGCCAAATTCGCTTGCTCGCTCGGGGGCAAGTACCCGAGCGGAGTGTATTCGCTGGTAGGATCAAAGAAAAGGAGCCGCCCCAGCTTCGGATCGTTGACGACGGCGTAGAGCGATGGAGCGTTGATTGTGTCAGGAAGCCGGATTGCAACAATGGAGTGGCCGAACAGCAACATGGGGAATCCGGGGCGGACCAGACCACGGCGCGGACTAATCATCACGTTATAGGATTCCACTCCGATCTGCTGCAGCATGGTATTCAGCAACGTCGCCTTGTCTTTACAGTCGCCGTAACGATGCGCCAGTATGTCTCCGGCAGCGTGCGGCTGGTGACCTCCAATACCGATCTCGATGGCGGCATAGCGAATCTGGCGTTGCGAAAACGTTGTCAACGCTCTGATCTTTTCCAGCGGATCTGACATCCCCGCGGTCAGCTCGGCGACCTTTTGTTGGATTTCCGGCGTGACTTGCCTCCTGGGAGCAATCAGGCCGTAATACCACAGGCCTATGTCATTCCACGATCCCGTGGTTTTGGCGCGCATCGCCGGGTCGCGTGGAAAGAACTTAAGGATCATGTGCCCCGCTACGGTGGTCCATGCGGGCATTTCTGGCTCAATTTCAATCGCGGGTACGTCGAGAACTTCCCAGACGTATTGGTTGGCGCCTCCGGACTGCGGCGCTTGGTCCGGATGGTTGGCCCAGAGCGTAGTGAATTCCCATCCAGCGGGCAGTTGCAGCGTGTAGCGCGATCTGTGCACGGGGACCGTGTCTTGGAAAGCCCAAACGTCGTCGAACACCTGAGGCCGCTGATTTTGCACAACCTCGTAACCAACCACACTGCCCGGACGAGCCTCGAGGAATTTCAAGGATTTAGCACGGACATCGCTGAACAGTTCGAAACTGGTGAGACTTTGTTCCACCGCATCCTTGTCCTTCACCTCGAGTTGCGCGCCCTCCGCTGTAATGGTCCAGGCTCTAAAGAAGGAGATTTTGGTTTCATTGTCGAATTCAACTGATGCGTAACCGAACCTCTTCATCGCTTCGGGTCGGAGAAGTCTGCAGGCGTAACGATGGCGGGTCTCGATATTGCCGTTGTCCTTGACGGTGGTTTGTTGTTCATCGAGGAGGACGACGGCGACAGCGTCTTTCGGGTAGTCGGGCAATTTTTCTTGCGCGGCGGCGCGCAGCCAATCGGGCGCGTTGTCCGCGCGGACGCAGGGCGCGGAACAGAGCAGCGCCAGAGCGGCGGCAGCGAGGCTAATTTTTAGCGTTTTCCGCATTTTGCAGGATGATTTGCACTTCGTCATTTGATTTCACCGTGTTGAAAAACGAGTGTAACGCTGGGTAAAACTCGATGGGAATCAGCTGGGCATTGATGACCAGGTGGCGCTGCACTTCCGCGACCGAGCCTTGCTGCGAAGCGGAAATATCGTAGCTCAGCACAGCGCCGGGCTTGAGCGTCTTGGTGGCCGGAACGGTTTCAATTTTGTACCCAGCGGGAGCCTGGAATTTGAAGTCGTCAACTTCCTCATTGGGAAAAGGAAAATAGATTGCGTTGTGACGAACCGCGCTTTGGAATGCTTTGGTTTGCGGCGCGAGGAAGATCGTGGCGGGGATCAGAATGCGGCGCCCCAAAGGACTTCCGAACGAGGAAAGATTCAAGTTGCCTTCCACGTGCAACGGCTGCTCGGTCTTGTCCCAGTTGTCAATCTTCGTGAGTTCGAAGGACGAGCCGGACGGCAGCCAGCCCTTGATGTCGTCCTCCAGAGTTTTCTTGCGGCCGGTTTCATCCTGCAGGTGGGTTGATCCGCGCCACAGGGCAGCCTGCTGTCCGGTGAAATCCACCGTGAGTTTTCCGGTGGCCAGGCCGTCGGCGTCCAGCGAGAGGTCGGCATGCCGCACCATGGTCGCCTCGGAGCTGAGGGTCCCAGGGACGTCCACAAAATCGTTTGGTTTCTTACCGAGTCGTATGCCACGAGTACTCGTTTCGTACCAAGGAAGCACGCCAAAGGGAAAATAGATAGCCGCGGGGTCCAGGAAATATTCCTGGGAGCCGGCGCGTGCCCACACGATATCCTCGCCCAGTTCGCTGGGGTCGCGCAGCTGCGGATAGAAAGCATTTCTATTGCGCGGAGCCACGAAAACCTCCGCGGATTCAAAGCCGGCCGCGCGCGCCAGTCCTACAAGGAGGAAATTCATTTCGCGGCCGTTGCCGTAACCGTGGTGCAGCATGTCCTCGACGTTGGAATTTTTCTTCAGGTTCTCTTGTTTGGCCTCTTTTTCGGACTTGCTCACTTCCATGCTTAGGTCCCGGATCTGCTGCACGCGGCCGTAAATCTTGCGTAGCTTTACCTCGGATGAATCCGTGGGGCCGGCGATTCTGGAAACTTCCTGCTCCAGGACGCTTTTCTTGTTGATGAAGTGTTCCAGGTCGTCGTTCCATTTCTTTTCGACACGCGCCCAGTAACCGTCCTGGGTTTCGTTGGGCGGCGTGCCTTGTTCCAGACGATAGAACTCGACGCGCGCCTGCAGCGTTCGCAAGGGCGGCATGTAGGATTCGTCCGCGATGCCGGGAATATCGTGGACCGTGAGCGCGTACGCGCCGTTGGTTTGGCGCTCCGGAGTGGCTTTGGCGGAAAGTCCGAACTGGCGGAAATTAAGCGGGAAGCTTTCGTAGTCGGAAACGTAGGGAAGAATGGAGAAACGGCCTTCGCGCGTAAATAGATCGCCGGAGAGAGTCCAAGACTGGTCGTACAACACCTGAGCCTTGTATTGGCGGCGGAACTTGTACTCGATGATGCAGCCGGGCTGAACGTCGGGCAGAGTGAAGGTTTTTGCGAGAAATTTTTCGCCGCTGCGCTTTTCGATGATTTTTTCGAAAGGCTTGCCTTCGAAATTCACGATGCCGCCGTCGGGGCGGATGGTGCGCGCGCGAATCGATTCGATATTGCTGGATTCCTTCACGAAGGGGATTTCGACGTTGGCCTGGTCCGTTCCTTCCTGGGTGAAGATCTTGATGCGCACATATTCGGAAACGGACGCGCCATCGGTGGCGGCATATTTTTCGTTCACCGCGCTTTCGCGGTAAAGGATCATGGCGTGGGCGCCGGGGCTGGCGGGGTTGTCTTGCAGCGCGAGGTCGGCCGGAGGGATGGGGAGCCAGTCGTCGCCGGCGGAGGAAGGGCGCGGCGCAATCGCGGCGGCCCACACGAGCACGAGCGCAAAGGCAGTGGCGCAAAAGAATCGCTGGGCTCGATTCATGGTGACGCGCGCTCCTATGTCGAAAGAGAAAAGGTGGCCGAACCGCGATGCTGCACGCGTTTGCGTGCGCGCCTTGGGTCCCAGTTCTCAAGCGGTGACGTGAGCGCCACGGTACTCTGTGGCGGCGACAGTGTCAACAGAGCTTATCGAGTCGGTACGCTCAACGATTCGAGAACGGCAACCCGGACGCGTGGCCCTGGTTTTGCCTTCCGTTCGTCGTGCGCGACGCCGCGTCTAAACCCGCACCCTCAAGGACCGGAGGGACGCGCCCCGCGTCAAGAGCGTTATAGATTCATTCCCCAAGCAATTTCTGTAGCTCGATAATCAGTTGTCGACCGTCTCGACCTGTCTCTTCAACAGAGATTCCGAGCACACCGTTCTTAACCGTGTCCCAAAACGGTTGCATGTCCTTCTCAACCTCGGGTTTGTTCCCTCCGATCCATCGCCAACCCGTAATACTCTCGGTATCTGGATCGGGTTCAAGTCCGTAGGCAGCGAATTCGTCAGTCGCCCGCGCGGTACCCAGCTTCAAACGTTCAAGCTCTTGACGCAGATACCTACGCGCTTCGGGGACTGGCAACGACCGATTCAAAACGAAATATTTGAATCCGTTAAAACTCCATGACTTCAGTTCTTGCCACTCCGTTTGAGATTTCAGACTCGCAATGTCATCGTCCACAGATCCCCACTTGAATTTTTTAGCTTCAAATCGCGTTCGGATATCCAATTCCAAAACAACACCATCGCGAACTTTCCAGTCTTCCGTGAAATCAGGAGGGCTTGGATCGTCGCGAGAATTCAAAAGTCTAATTGAAACGGCGGTACCGTCGACTTTGTATTCGTATTCGGAACGTCCAGAGTATAGGTCGAAGCGTGAATACATCGGAAAATGGCCGGGCGCAGGACGGTGTTTGAAATCAACATCCAACTCTATGATGGCGCGATCTACGACATCATCCTTCTCAGAATTGTGAACGACGAATTCGATATCTTCTGGATCCGACGCCGTTGTGCCTTCAGCCTTTATGCCTTCGACTTTTGGTACAAAGAAGTATCGACGGACAATCAAGTAAAGCAGTCCGGCTATGACGGCTAAGAGTGCAACAGTCGAGCCGCCGCTGATCGCTACTACGGTGAGCAAGCCGAAGACCAGCCAATCGTAAAATCTCAGTTTCATCGCACGCTATTCGGATCGAGTCGCTGAATGCTATCCTGACAACATGGGCAAAGCAAAGCGTCCTTTAGCAATCGCAGGCGATTGAGAAATGAATCCGCCTCCGGAGCCGGCTGAAAAAGGTTTCCGGATACGTGTCATGTCACCTCTGGGTAGCTATCCTGCCGATTCCTTTATCGCGCCGTCCGCAGCTCTCGTAGTTGACCCCGAGATCTGCTTTTGCGTTGTGGGTATAACCAAGAAGGAATCGGGCTTCTCTGAAGTCGATGGTCTAAATCCCAGCGAAATACCGTTGCTCGGATGCATCACTTTGGCAGGACAGAACGATACATCCGCGATCCGTCCGTACCCTTCCTATCAGACAATGCTTTTAAAGTCGGAAATCGACCAAGATTTGAACGATGGGTTTATTTTGGAATACAAAGCTCGCCTCTTGCACAACGTAAAGCACGAGTATGTATCGTGGCCTGCGGGTCTGGTCCACAAACTCCCTGTGTTCGGGGGCTTAGCTTATACATTCACTCCGAGCCGGCATTTGGACCCACAGCGATTGGATATCCTTCGGCGACTCGAATCGGCAAACCCTGTGCTACTTCGTGGTGTTAGCACTCTCATCAAGGCAGGTTTGATCTGGAATCATGGCGAATTCAGGGAGGCCGCGTGCATCTATTTGTGGATCGCTCTGGATGCTGCATTCAGTCTCACGCTTGGGAAGCTCCGGGAGGCAGGATTCGCCAACCCAACCTCGCAGGACGCTGCAAACTATGTGGCTAGAATCTACGGGTATGAAGCGTCGTGGGAAAAATTCTTTGAACGTGACTACTACAATCGAATTTCAGTTATTCACCCCGACAATAGATATGGCGCGGAGGCAAGACCGACGTTGTGCACCGATGATTTCTATGACCTAAACGACAAGCTGATTCCTCTTTTCCAGCACATTGTCTTAAATTATTGAGGCGGGTGATCCGGCGGGAGGGCTGATTAGATGACGTTGTCGGCTCCTTCCTCCGAGTAGACTTGGTAGCGTCGACGACCAAGGCTCGGAAGAAAGGAGCCGAG
>Ga0209006_10000062_pt1 | contig 109676 bp, 94 predicted proteins | sample JacPin_JW_Ref_O2_FD_188567 | JGI IMG/M metagenome (GOLD analysis project Ga0209006, IMG submission 188567) | Forest soil microbial communities from Algoma, Ontario, Canada - Jack Pine, Ontario site 1_JW_Ref_O2 (SPAdes) (version 2) | ecosystem: Environmental > Terrestrial > Soil > Boreal... | reverse complement strand
TAATCTTCTTCATTGCCGGTCTCCTTTGCGCCTCGAGCGCGTCGTTCATTGGGAGCGTATCGCATCCCGCTGGAGACCGGCCTTCTCATCCCATCTGATCAGTGGCGGAATCGGATCAGTGACTCGTCGTTCTCGAGGAGGCTACAGGCTTAATTCCATCGTGAAGCCAATCTAAGGGGGGCATGACACGCAATCGGCGAGGACAATTCTAAAATCGTCGCGTTGGGCGCGCCAGTTTCTTCAGTACTTTGTCTTCAAAACATTCCGATCGTCGCGTGACCGGACATGTCGTTGTGGCAAATCTCGACATGTCCGGTCAGCACGCTCGTTTTACATCCCGCTTTTGATGTAACCATCTTCCGCAGTGACCAGGCCCGTGTTCGGCATTTCAGTCTTCACTTTCACTGGCTCAAGAGTCGGCTTCTTTGCGCTCTTAGCTATAAAGGTGAGTCCGTATTGATTCTTCAGGTTTCTGCCTATGTCCTGCAAATACGGAGTGATGTCAACTGGAGCACCGAAAGCGAGGTAGTAAGTCTCGCCGCCGGTCTTTTGAGCCATCAGATCCAGGCCAGTTTGTGCCAGATCCGTGCGGAAGAAACCACGGCCGGCGCGGCCCACCCCCGGCGAGTAAATTGAATAGACGATAAAGCCTCCTCGTTGCGCTTGTTCAAAAGCCGCGTCGAGGTAAGGGTTGGTGTATGGATCATTCGAAAACCCGCCGCCGAGAGGATCGGTTCCGCTGGTGATCATCAAGATTTCGCGGCGATCCTTGGTCTCCGGCCATTTCTTCATCAGGTCCGACAGCGCCAGGTACGGGCTCGTGTATGCCGCGCCAAACCCAAGCGGCAACCGCAAAGATTTCTTCACCAAGGCATGGTCGGTCGTCAGGTTTTGTGCCGTGTACACTGTGCCGTTGCGCATGTAACCGACGCCGATCGCAGTCGTGGCCGGCTGCTCCTCGATGAATTTGTCAATGCTGCTGAACTGCAAGGCGAGGCTGGCTCTGGACGTGTCGTCAATCAAGATGAAGAGTTGCAGTCCGGCCCGGTCTCCCTGCAGCGGGACCCAGCTTGAGACCATATCCCGCTGGCCTTTCTGATACACCTTCACGTCATCTGGCGCCACCGCCGGAACTTGTGCGCCGTGGTGCGATTTCACCGTCACTACCATGTGCACGGGCACATCAGTAGAAGAGTCAGCTTGCTGCGCCGAGGCAGGTGCGGGTCCGGAGATCACACCGAGAACTAGTCCAAACATCGTTCCCAAAGTTATAAAAGATTTTCTTATCAAGTTGCCCATCTTTTGGTTTCGCATGCTTTTTATCCCTTCTCTCGAAATCCGAGAGTTTCAGCTGGCGTTGGCGTCGCGCTTGTCGCGGCCTTGATTCCGTCCGCCGAGGAACGGTGTTTCGTCCCTATCAATGAGACGCGGCGCAGGAAACGCTGGGTGCGTTCCGACACGTCTCTAACTACTAGACTTTACAGCACTTGCTAAAATCGCATTTTTACTCGAGCAGTGTGTCGACGCATTTAGTCAATCTGCAGCACACTTGTGACAAACTCTGCGTACGGACAGACATGACATAAAATCGGCAAGAAAAGTTCTAAGGTCGTTTCCTTGGGCGCGCGATATCAACCACATCCGTTCCCCGCTGGAACTTTGCTCTCCGTGGGTGTAAATTTCTCTTGGGTAGGACGTCAGACGAAGCGCGTCAACTGGAATAAAAGCGAACATGCACCTGGCAGGCAAGCTGAATGAAGCGGACCTGAACGACGCGCCAAAAGACGCGCGCTCGAGCACGGATGACTCTGCAAAGAGCCTGAGAGAGCAATCCAAACTTGCGCTTCGCTGGTTCTCAGTCCCCGTTGCTCTGGCAAGCATCGCAGCCGTAACACTCGTTGCCGTGCCGTCCCTCGGATTCTATGCCGCGGCCACGTTACTCGGGAAGATTCGTCCCCTGCGCGATGCGTATGAATTTCTCTCGCGCGCATATGACCGCCTCCTTGATCACCTCGGCCAAAAAGTTCTGCGCGACCCCCGAGACATTCCCGCGCTGCGGCTCATGGTCTCCCTCACCCTCTCCACCGTGCCAATTTTCCTGGCGCAACTTGTTTTAGGTAAACCACGCCTCTGGCTCGCTATTGCATTCTATCTTTCTCTGTACGGTCTAAAGTTCCAGCGCTTCGTCAGGATGTTCAGCGCCAAACACCTGGAAGCACACCGCCGCCAGGGCTACTTCTCGGAGAAATACCACAAAGTCTTCGGCCGCTACGTCGAGTTCTTCCTCGGATTCTTGTATGGCAACGTTCCAGAACTGGATCGCACGGTCCACGTCCGCCTCCACCACAAGGAAAATAGCGGGCCTGACGACACCACCTCCACCATCGGCTACGATCGCACCAGCAAACTGGATTTCCTCTGGTATCTTTCGGACAACATTTGGACCGTCGTGGGTCTTACGCCCTACCTCTACTTCAAAGCCAGGGGTGAAGACGAGAATCGCCGCCGTATGCTATGGGGAATCACGCTTTACGCCATTTTCTTTGCAGCAGTTTTTATTTACAACTGGAGAATTGGCCTCGCATACGTGCTCGTTCCTCTTCTCGCCATGAACTTCATCATGGCCATGACCGCATGGGTCCAGCACGCTTTCTACGACGAAGAACGCCCCGAGGATTATTTCGCGAACACCGTCACTGTGTATGACGAAGTGAACTTCATGAACGAGGGTTACCACCTCTGTCATCATCACCGCAGCGGTCTGCACTGGACCGAGATGCCCGCCCATCTCGAGCGCATCAGCGGCAAAATGCGAGAGTCCGGCTCCCTGGTTTTCCGCGACCTGGATTTTATGGAGCTGTTCCTCGAGTTGACCGTCCTGCGCAGAATGAACGTCCTTGCCGAGAAGCTCGTCCCCTGGGAACCCATGGATCGCGAACAAAGGCTGGCTCTCCTGGAAAAAAGAACCAAGCCCGTAAGAACCGTCGTCTCGGCCTGAAATCTAATTTTCGTAACGCGTCCCTCTGCCGCGCTGTCCACCAAAAACTACAAAGGTTTCCTGCCCACTCCGCAAATCCAGCCTTTCGCGCGTTCTTCAGAAATCTGAATATCCGTGTATCCCGCCGCCGCAAACAATTCCCGCTGCTCCTCAACACTCAAGTTCGCAGATCGCACCAGCTTCATAGCCGGCCCATGGAACCAATCGTTGGCGCCTTTCCGATAACTTTCCGCGATCACGATCAGCCTCCCGCCCGGTTTCAGCACGCGCAGAATCTCCCGCATGTCGTTCACCAGGTCCGGCCAGTAGTATTGCGTTTCTACAGCGGTCACCAGATCAAATTTCTCCGCGGCAAACGGCAGTTGCGATACCGAAGCCCGCGTGATTTCCACGCGGCCTGCCTGAATCAATCGCGCATTCTTCGCGCGCGACGCGGCTACGCTGCCCGCGGCGTAATCCACGCCATAAACCACGCCTTTCGTGGCCACCGCGGCCAACTTCTCGATCGTCCTGCCGCCCCCACATCCCACGTCCAGAATCGTAAAGTTCGATTCGATCAGAACATGCCTAAGACCCCAATCCGTCACGCCCGAATGGGACATGTTCATCATCCACAAAAAAAACCTGCCCACCCATTTTGTCGGCTTGCGCACCTGATTCACCATGTAAACCGCCAACCCGGCTACGCAGATGTAATACAGCGTTTGTTCAATCGCGTGTTTGGATAGCGAAAACACGGGCTGCCTCCCAAATTGCAGCTCCACTTGATTTAAATGTCGCTTCTATCGGAAACGCCCCATAATTTCCACTCGATATTCAGTTCTCACAAACCGAATTGCAGTTAAAATGGTGGCGAGAGCCGTGGCGGCATCCGCAATCCTTTACGTCGTGTAACCGCCCGGGCGCAGCAGCCGTCCCTTGTCTGGAATTCCGGGAGCCTTTGAAATGAAGAAATCGCTTTTGCTCGCGCTGGCCATGTTTTTTGGCACCGCAGCCTTCGCGCAGGACGCGCCGAAAGTAGAAATCGCCGCAGATTATTCCTATTTTCGCGCCCCGCAAGGCGGCTTCGTCCCGAGCTCCTCCTTCAACGGCGGCGGTTTGTCGGTTGTCTATTACTTCTTCAAACGGGTCGGCCTCAAAGCCGAATTTCAGGACTACGGCAGCTACGCGCAGAGCATTATCGTGCCCGCCAGCACCCAAGGCTGCAACAGCCTCTCGAATTGCCAGCTATCCGTTAGCGGCAGCGTGTTCACCTACACCATCGGCCCGGTCTTGCGCTTCCACGTGAAGCGCTTCGAGCCCTTCGCGGAAATTATGTTCGGAGGAGCACACAACAATATTTACAAGAACATCTTCAACGCCTGCGCCGCCCAGGGCGAATGCATCAACCTCAGCAAATTGCCGAACAACAATGCCTTCGACTTCGTCATCGGTGGAGGCCTCGACCTTCCCTTCCGCGAACATATTTCCTTCCGCTTAGCCCAGGTGGATTACGTTCGCACCGGCTTCGGCAATAGCCTCGTGATCGGGAACAGCACCCAGGGCAATCTCCGCGCCCAGGCCGGAATCGTCGTCAGGTTCTAGCCGGCCCCGTTCAGAGCCCAGCCCCGTTCAGAACCCTCGCGCGCGCCCGCTGTTGGCCGGGCCGGCCTGAAATTTCGGCCACGCGCTGTTCAGCAATCCGCCGTGCGTTCCAGCGAACGCCACGATCTTGCCTGCGCGCCCAGCAACGTAAACGGTCCCATCAGGTGCGATCGTCGGCGAGGACGCAACGCTTCCGCCGATAATAGCGTGCGCCAGCAATTTGCCCTCGGAAGATACGGCGAAGAGTCCCGCGTCGTTCACCACGTAAATCGTTTCATCTTCGGCAAGCACTGGCGTTGCCGAAAAAGTGCGGCTCTCGGAATCGAACGCCCATTTCTGCGACCCGTCCGGCCGCAATGCGTACAGAAAGCCATCGCCGCTGGCAAAATAAATCGTGCCGTCCACGGCAATCACCGGCGAAGCGCGATTCACGGAATGAGTCTTCGTCTTGAATTCCCATTTCAGGTGGCCATCCGACGTGAGCGCCATCAAGCGCGAATCGACTGCGCAGAAGTAAAGCGTGCCGTCGTCTCCCACCGCCATCGCTGAATCCAGCCAGAAATTTCCCACCGGAATGTGTCCGCCGTTTCTTGTAATCATGTCCACGGTCAATGGCGGATTCATCACCGGATATTGCCACTGGATTCTTCCCGTCGAATCCACCGCATCCAGTCTTCCAGCGCCGCTATAGACGATCAGCCCGTTCGCAAGCCTGCTCACCGAACCGCTGTTCTGATAGCCATAGCCTGCCGGCCAAGCGAAAGTTCCGTACGTCAAGCGCACCGCGCGCAGCAGCCCGCGCCACGGCGTGTACAGATAGGTCTGGTCAATGGCCGCGGTGAACGAGCCCATCCGTTTATCCGCGTAGGGCCCGCCTCCGGCCACCCACTGCTGCGTGCCGCTGTGATTGATCCCGAAAATAAATTGATCTTCATTTGTGACGTAGATCGTGTCGTCCGTGCCAAGCACGGGCGCCACCTGCATCGGCCCTGCGTTGAATTTCCATCGCAAGTTGCTCGACGCGTCGATGGCGTACAGAAACCCATCTTCGCTCGCAGCGTACAGCGCGCCGTCATCGCCCAGCGCCAACGCCGCACCGATAGGCCCTGACTTCGTGAATTGCCATTTTTCCGGAATCGACGCAATTTTTTCGCGAACGACCAGCTTGGCACCGGCGAAGCGTGCGGAATACAAATGCAACCAGTAGGTGTCCACGATGACGCCGCCGATAATGACAGCCCCAACGACCAGCAGTATCCAACGAATCACCCTTCTGAAAATTCGATACTGCGTTTGGCTCATCGGATCACTCGCACTTTCGCGTGTGGCTTCGCGCCTGGTGTAAGCATTCAATTACCTCCTCGAATGCCCTTCACATCTCTCAAACTAAAAGTCCACGCTCGGCCCGGATGCTATCAACCTCCCTCTCACCTGTCCGAATAATTATGTGAATTGTGCGGAAGCGCAAACCAATAACCCGCTTCTTCCGCCCTGCTGGCGCGTCGTCCCCCGAACGAAAGCGCGTTCCATTCCGCCACGCGCACCACGCGCCTATCGCTTCCGCGACATCCCTTCCCTTTCTCCATTCATCTTTTTGCGATTTTAGTGTACTAGTAGAATTGCAAACATAATTTAAATCGTAGTCGCGACACTACGACATCATCCGGCGCCCGGTCCCTGTATCCGCGTTAACGCAGAACAACCAAACGGATCCGGGTCCAGCGGCCGCGCCGGCATCCCAAGGAGCAATACTTCGATGGCGAAAGGCGACAACATCGGCATTTTGACAGGCGGCGGCGACGTCCCCGGCCTGAACTCTGTAATAAAGTCCGTGGTGTATCGCGCCACCGAAATGGGTTGCACCGTCACCGGCATTCGCAAAGGCTGGAAAGGCCTCACTAACATGAATCACGCCGACACCGGCGAAGCCCGGCTCGATCGCCAACTCACCCGCGAAAATACCCGCACCATTGACCGCAGCGGCGGCACCGCGCTGCACACTTCCCGCACCAATCCGCGCAAAGTCGCCTCCAACAAGGTGCCCGCGCACATTTCCACCGACCAATTGAAGAAACTTGCCTTCGATGGAAAATTCTACGACTTCACTCCCATCGTCATCGAAAATCTCGAGCGCCTGGGCATTGGCTGCCTCATCGCCATCGGTGGCGACGATACGCTCAGCTTCGCTTCAGTCCTCTCCAGCCACGGCTTTCCGGTAATTGGTATTCCCAAAACGATGGACAACGACGTGCACGGCACCGAATACTGCATCGGATTTTCCACGGCCATTACTCGCGCCAAAGATGCCATCAACCGCCAGCGCACCACGCTCGGTTCCCACGAACGCATCGGCGTCTTCCGCATTTTCGGCCGCGATGCCGGTTTCACCGCGCTCTATACCGCATACATCACTTCCGTGCGCTGCCTTATCCCAGAAGTTCCTTTCGATCTGGACCGTGTCTCCAAACTCCTGATGGAAGACAAGCACAATAATTCCAGCAATTATTCGCTGGTGATCGTTTCCGAAGGCGCCACCTGGACCAACCGCGTCGTGGACGAATACGGCGAAGCCGACGCCTACGGACATCGCAAGAAGGTAGACATCGGTCACGCACTCGCCGACGAACTGCATCGTCGCACGGGCGAAGAAACCATCGAGAGTGACCTGACCTACGATTTGCGCAGCGGCGAGCCTGACGCCATTGACCAGATCGTCGCCATAACCTACGCAAACATCGCGCTCGATTTAATTCGCGACGGCGTCACCGGCCGCATGGTCGGCGTGCAGAACGGTTGCTACGCCTCCGCGCCCCTCCCCGGCCCCACGTCCGGAGCGCGCAAGCTCGACGTCGCGGCGCTCTACAACTCCGATCGCTACAGGCCCAATTACACCTCGAAACTCGGTGAGCCGCTTTTGTTCGGCCACACCTGAAGGCTTCAAACTGATCCGTGTCTCAGTTCCCGCGTGGTGCGCAGCGTCCGAAATGTTACGGGCGCTGCGCATCGCGCAACCCTCTCACTGCAGTGGAATGCGATATAGGTTTCGCTGCGCGTTCACCAGCGTATATGCGTAGAGCGATTTACTCACGACCGAGCCCGCCCGATGTGGAATCACCGCCATCGTCTTAACCTTCTTCAGTGATTCCGCGCTTTCATTTTCGATCACCACATCCGGAATTCCTCCGGGCTCTCGTAACGGCAGCAGGTACGTGCTCTGCTCTGCCGACTGATAAAAATTAAAGTGCATGAACTCTCCGCGGACGCTCCATCCTGCCCAGCAGGCTATCGAGCAGAGCCGCACCGCGGCCCCTCCCTCCAGCGGCACCGCCATCACGGTTGGCGACTTATCCTCGTCGCTCCCTTCGCCTAGCACGATCGCCCACCGGCCGTTCGGCGATGCGTCGAATAGATCGAAGATTCGCTTCGGACTTATTTTCTGGCGCTGCGTCCCGTCCATACGCATCCGGTACAGGAAATCAATTCCTCCCTCGATCGAACGAAAAATCACGTCGCCGTTGGGCAAGAAACGCGGAGAATCCTCAATCGCGGCGGACTCCAGATGCCGCGGCGCGGAACGGTGGTTCAGCGCGACCACCCACAATCCCGTGTGGCCTCTCGCGTCCGCCTTCGCGAACACTACCTCTTTTCCGTCCGGTGAAATTACGTAGTCCTGCATCACGTATCCGGGCAGCACTCGTTCAGTCGTACCGCTGGCCAAGTCCAGTTCCCACAATTCGTGACCTTGGGTTTGGCCGTTATCCATCAAGTAGTAGAGTTTTTTTCCATCCCCGGAAAACGTAGCATCTCCCGCGTCGCCTTCGGACGAAACCTGATGATCGCCGCCTTCATCGTGCAGCCACACTGTTCCGTTCCGCATCCCCACCGAAGTGATCAGCGACTTGCCGTCCGCCGCCGTCGTAATCCCTTCCTCCTCGTTCGGCCCGGAAGTCACTTGCTCTGGCTCTCCGTCCGGAAATCGCTGCCGCCAGATGTGAAATTTTCCGCCAGTGTTCAAGCTCAGGTAAATCCACTTGCCGTCAGGAGACCACGCCCCCGAGGTGCAAACACTGTTAGCGGGACCCACTTCTCGAACCTCACCGCCGCCCTGAAAGGGCGCCACCCGGCACGACACAAATAGCGCTTGCGGACCCATTTCTACTATCAACACCCACTTGCCGTCCGGCGAAAGATACGAGTGGTGCGCCATGCTGCGATCGCTGGTCGGAACGTACACGTCCCGGTTCTCGCCGCGCCCCTGATCCGTCGTCACCACCGCCATGTGAATTCCGGCTTTGATCTCGGAGAACATCAACCGCTTCCCATCGTCAATCCATGTCAACGACGACGCATTCGGAAACATCAAATGTGCCTCGCCTCCCAGCACTGGCACTTCCCACATGTTGAAGGGCGTCGCAGTTCCATACGCAATCCGCGATCCGTCCGGCGAAAACACCGGGCTCATCTTCGCCGTTGCGTCGTGCGTCAATGCCACCGGCTCGCCGTCCGGCAGTAGCTTCACGTAAACCTGCCCGGGCCCGAAAAATGTACCGCCTCCGCGAATGAACGCGAGCATGCGTCCATCGGGCGACAGCGCCGGATACACCGCCGAGTCCGTGAAAAATGTCATCTGCTGCCAAGTCGTGCTCGCCGGCGTCGCAGGCCGCGCCGCGCGATACCACCAGATTCCTCCTCCCACGGCCGCCAGCACTGCCGCAATCGTTACCAGCGAGAAAATCAGCATTCTTCGGTCGCGCGTTTTCCCCGCCGCCGCCGCTCCCATCATCGGCGCAGTCCCGCCCGATTCCGAATCGCGCTTCAGCCTCCTCAAATCAGACCGCATCTCCCCCGCCGACTGGTACCGCAGCTCGCGGTCCTTCTCCAGCGCCTTGTGGATGATCTCTTCAAATTTCGGCGGCACCTGCGGATTCAGCCGGCTCGGCGTCACCGGCGCGCGATTCAAAATCGCATCGAATATCACTCCCGTCGTGTCGCCCGGAAACGGCGTCTTCCCCGTCGCCACCTCGTACAGCACCGCGCCAAACGAAAATAAATCGCTGCGCGCGTCCAGCTGCTCCCCGCGCACTTGCTCCGGAGACATGTACGTCACCGTCCCCGCCACCGAACCCGTCGCGCTCCGCAAGGTTTCCGCGTTCGCCGCCGCTAGGCTCCGCGTCTGCTCCACTCCTCCGCCTTCCGCGTTCCCCACCTTCGCCAGCCCGAAATCCAGCACCTTCGCTTGTCCCCCGCTCGTCACAAATATGTTCGCCGGCTTGATGTCCCGGTGAATAATTCCCTTGCCGTGCGCCGCGTCCAGCGCTCCGGCCACCTGAATCGCAAATTCCAGCAGTTCACTGGAGCTAAAACCGCCGCGCGCGATCCGCTCCTTCAGCGTCTGCCCCTCCAGAAACTCCATCGCCATAAACGGCCGGCCATTGTCCTCGCCAATCTCGTAAATCGTGCAAATGTTTTGATGGTTCAGCGCCGAAGCCGCCCGCGCTTCGCGCCGCAATCGGTCAATAGATTGAGAATCGCCGGCAGAATCCGCGGAGAGAAATTTCAAAGCCACAAAACGCTGCAACTGCAAATCTTCAGCCTTGTAAACAACGCCCATCCCGCCGCTACCAAGCTGTTCCACGACGCGATAATGCGAAATCGTCTGCCCAATCATCGCGGCATTATACGACGCGCCTAACGAACCGTCGCGCCCACTCTGCACTTTGCATCCACACCCGCGCCTTCCCGTGTTTTAGCTTGCTGCCGCATTTTTTCGACTGTGTCTCAGTTTTCGAGGAAAAACTACGGACCTCGCGCTCTGAGGTGGCTGGCGCTGTCCCGTGCGTGACGGGTGAACGAATCTAGTCCGTGATCCGGAAAAAAGTCCGCCACACTGGACTGCCGTTGATCGCTATGTCGAGCCGATAGACTCCCGATTCAAGGCTTCCGATGTTCAGCGTCTTACTCAGGAACAGAAGCCTTCCACCGGGCGCTTCGGAGCTGTCCGCAGCAGCCTGGCTGACGGCCTTGTTGTCCAGATCGTAGATCGAAATGACGGTCGTTCCTTTTTGCTTCCGCGCAGGCTCCAGACTGAGCATCACCGCCGCATGTCCGTCGCTCCGGGAAAATTCGTACTTTTGCTGAATGGCGTCCACAAGTCCGTCTTTCCCGCGACGCACTTCTCGCGCCATCGTGCCATACAAAATGTCTTCTCGATGAACAATCGGGGCCACGAATTGCCCGGTTTGTATCAACTCCGCGAGCGTGGACGTCTTCGCGTCAGGTCCCGCCACGGAAATCTGGCTCAGCGGCGTGGCCATCGCCGGCACCGCCAGTCCTCCGGCCAGTAGAAGACTCGCCGGAACGCCGGAGCGTATGCTTTCTAAAGTCGAAACCCCCGGCACCAAGCCGCCTCCCGTTACCCCAATGACGTCTCCATACTCGTCCAGCAGCGCCGTCCCTATTCCCGTGTTTGCAGGTGATGTCCCCAGGCTGATTCTGTCTCCAGCATGAGGAAAAGTATTCTTGCCGACGATTGTCGTGGTCACAATGATCCGGTTGCCCGGCCCCGCCGAGTCTAAATAAAAGCAGCGATCTCCCACGCCCCAGGAATCCGTTTTCGCAACCGCGAACGCCGGCCCCTCGATTCCAGCAACCTGTAGAATCGCCCAGTCCTGACGCCTGTTCCACGCCGCTACAGTCTTCGCATCAACGGACCGCCCGCCAGCGCCGACGACTCGTAGCGACGACGCGCCATCAATCACCTGAAAAGCAGTCAGCACCAGCCCGGGCCCAATAAAAAATCCCTCACCCGTATTCAACATCTGGCCCTGATCGTTCCGGTTTTCGATCGCAACAGTGCTCGCGTTTGCCTTCCCGTACAGCGCAGCAGGCGCGAGCGGACTGCGTAGCGGTTCCGTCACTACCGGGTCCGCGCCAGCAGCCGTCGCGCCGGTGACAACCTGAAACGTGTGCGTCCCAGTCACCTCGCCGTCCACCAAGGCTTGCAGCGTCCACAGGCCCGTCGGAGTATTCTCCGCGATTAACATATCCCAGTAACCGCCGAAGCGCGCCTGCTTCGCTTCGTAGTCGAAATCCGATACGGATGTGATTTTTCCGTCCGGGCTTTTCCACACGCCTTCGAAGCGGTGCGGACCCAACGGGCCCTCCCACTCGAAATAAACGATCACGCGATGATCTTGCGGTATGCGGAAAATGGTTCGAGGATCGCGGATCAGGTAGCTGCCGTTTTCCTGCGCCCCGGCAGATCCAGAGACAGAGCGGACAACTCGAAATTTCGATTTCCCCACTGGGACACCGCCGCCTGACGAGACCGGCGAGGTTTGGGCGGGAACGACGGCCTTGTCATCCGGCCGCGACTGCGGTTGATTTTGCGCGAGTGCTGCGGGCGCCAGCGCTGCGGGAGCAAGTCCTGCCAGAACTGCAAGCTGCAGTATGAATTTCATCCACTCCCCGCTCGCTGGCTTCAACGCGCGGGGAGCTTACTAAAATGTAATTAACCTCGCAAGACAGAATACTAACCCGTATTTTGTCGGCTCTACGAATCGGCCGGCGCAACCGCCGCGTATTCCAAGCCACTTACGGTATTTCTCCTACCGACCTGACAGCAGACTCCTAGCCTCGATTTCCAGCGTTAGGTTGGCGGCGTGAATCGTGTTCCCCTTCCAGCCACGATGCGAACTGTTTTCGCGACGCGCTGCGGCGGCTCACTCTTACTTGCCAAGCCCCCTAAAGAACGCGTCCAGAATCATCCGCGTACAGGGCGCTGCGCCGTTTCCAAAACGCTAGCGCCATGAAACCCACGCCCACCAGCGTGACCGTTCCAGGCTCGGGGACCACCTCCACCGGAAGATCGTGGTGGAACGGCTTCGGGTCCACACTCCCTAAATGCTTGCCATGCCCATCGTCCCCAGTGCCAGGAAAGCCGTCCAGGTGGCGCCGGCTGGAATCACGGTCAGTCGAAGCATCGGCGGTATTGGCCGAGTCAGAAAAATCAGACTGAAAAAGATCATCAGTCAATCGTACGGAATCGTCCGATCCACTGAAGCGCGCGCCCGCACTAAAGGCGATATTGCCTGGTTCGTCCAGCCGCCGCGAGCTTTGCAGAACTGCTGTGGTTGACCCTCGAGACCAAGAGTCCTCCCCCGTGCGTCCCACAAATTGCCCCACGCCGTCGTATGCCAATCTGTCAGCACGAGCGACCACCGTGAACGCCAAGACTGCTAAAGCTAGACCCATGGCCCTCTTCATTTTTCTCTCCCGTGATGAATCCCACGATTTCGATTCTGTGAATCGCCCCGCAGAGCGATTCACCCAGAGATCCGACGCCGCCAGATCGAACCGTAGCGCCGCACTGTAGTGCGCCACTGGTGACGCGACAATCACCGATGGCGTTCCCGCTTTGCGGGAGACCCCGCTTCAATGACTTCGCGCCGCCTTCCGCAGACCGTTCGGCCAACTCAGCACCCGCTCTGCGGCACCACACAACCTCTGCTGTCCTAGCCCTTCGCCTTGACCGTCAGGGCTCTCTCACAGCAGCCGGATACGCTTGCACGATAAAATTTAGATTGGTGCGCCGGAATGCACCATCGGTGAAATGCTGTAGCAAGCTAAACAATTCTCCCGTATCTCAGCTCGCGACCTTACCCTCTCGCAAAAGGAGCCCGCTACCCAAGCCATTCGAGAACCGATGCCTGCCCTGATATTTCCGCTTCACAGAGACCTTGTAATAGAACGAACGGTCGTGCTATTATCTCGCAGTCGCCATGAAAAACGCTCCGCCACGCCCCGCTGCTTCCCAGCCCGCGCACCGCCCCGCCGCCCCTGCGACGAATCTTCCGCCGCGCCGCGCGCGCGGCCTGAAAACTCGCCACGCCATCCTGCGCGAGGCCGTCAATATCGCCTCCCTCGAAGGCCTCGAAGGCCTCACCATCGGCAAGCTCGCCTCTACCCTGCGCATCAGCAAGAGCGGCCTCTTCGCGCACTTCGGTTCCAAAGAAGTCCTGCAATGCGCCGTCGTGGACGAAGCGCGCGACATCTTCGTCGAGAAAGTCATCCGCCCCGCCGCGCAACTTCGCGGCCTCCCCCTCCTTCGCGCCCTCTGCGAAAATTGGCTCTCCTATGGCGAACAGAAGACCTTCCCGGGCGGCTGCTTCTTCTCCGCCGCGTCTCTGGAATTTGACGATCGGCCTGGCCCCGTCCGCGAGCGCATCGTCGGCCTGATGAAAAAATGGCTGGGAAATCTGGAACACGCCGCGCGCGACGCGCAATCCGCCGGTGAAATCCGCCCGGAAGTGGACGTGCGCCAGCTCGCATTTGAAATTCAGGCGCTCGCCATGGGTGGCAATTGGAGTTCGCGCCTGTTCCGCGATCAAAATGCTTTCCGTTCGGCCAAAGCTGCGATTCTGCAACGCATTGATCAGGTCGCAACACCTTTGCAATCGAGGGAGTGATGCGTATCGGTTCCGGTTGGCTCCTTGGCGCTTTCGCGAGCTTGCTGCTCTCGTTCGCGGGACAGCCGCAACGCGCCAACGCCCAGACCTCGCATACCACGCCAAACACCAATTCCACCGAGATCCCGCTGCAACGCTGCGATCGCCTGCCCGTCGTAATCATCCAGGTCAACGACGCCGACAAGCGCTTCCTGATCGACACGGCAGCCACGTCCATGCTCAACGAGAAATCATTCGCCTCGGGACACTCGAAAGAAATCCGCGTCCAATCCTGGAATCAAACCACTGCGCTCAGCGCCCGCGTCGTCTCCATCGACGAGCTAAAGCTCGGAAGCCACATTCTGCGCGGCGTCACACTTCCTGCGATTGACCTGACCGCGCTAGCCAAAGCCTGCGGTGCCCCGCTCGACGGCGTCCTCGGCGTGGACCTCCTCGAACAGCTCGGCGTAACCATTGATCTGCAGCGCAGCGTCGCGCGCCTCGCCATCGCCGCGCCCACTTCTTCCGAAGTTTCCGTCATCGCGGAAATGGAGCAAGCCATGCACTCCTGCTCCGAAGCCTTCAACGACGCGGACGCCGCCAAACTCGCCGCCTGCTTCGATCCCGATTTCGTCTTCAGTTCCCCCGCCGGAGAGTTGCGCGGACGCGAGCAGGCCACCAATCATTTTCGCCAAACGTATTTCGGCCTGACTCCGCGCGTCCATTTTTCCATGACCACGAAAGATCAACGCGCCGTCGGCAACGTGGTTTGGAGCCTCTACGACTACACCATCGAATCCCCATCCATTCACACCACCGGCCGCGGCATGATGCTCTGCCGCAAATCCGATGACCACTGGTACATCCTCAGCATGCATGAATCACCGCTTGATTCCGCATCGAACCGCGCGCGCTAAGAAAAGTCTGCAATAAAAGAGAAACGCCCCGGCCCTTGCGAGCCGGGGCGCTGTGGAGGAATTACTACTCGTGATCTTCCGCGTTCAATTCGGCTTTAACCGGCGTCAGCGTGCCAAACAAACCGTCCGCATAGCCATTGATGCCCGCCGAGAAGAATAGCGCGGGACCCGTCGAAGGACTGGCTGTGCTGCCGGCTTCGTTACTGCCTCGATTATCGAACTCCAGCCCCCACAATCCGCTGATGGCGATCGGTGCGCTGGTGGCGTCGAGCACATTCCCGAGGAAGTGTCCGGTTACGGCATCAAATGCCGCAATCGTTCCACCGAACCTGTTGCCGATCAGCAAATTGTGGCTGAAGAATCCGAAGTCCTGCGGAGCCAGCGCCACGCCCCAAGGAGCCTGCAGCCACGGCCCGGCTTCCAGACGCAGCACCAGTCTGCCGCTCGCCGTGAAAACGTCCACAAACCCGCACTGCTCGCCGCAATTGTCGGCCGCGCCATTCTTGGTCGAATTCTGCATCGCGTACGTCACCACCACGGTTGCGCCCACAGCCTGCACATTGTAAGGCGCAAAATCGCGCGGGACGCGGTCGTCTTCAAACGCCTCTTCGGAAATCTTCACGCGCCTGAAGTTTGTGTCGAACATCTCGATGCGGTTCTCGCTGAAATTGGCGGCGAGCAAGAAGTGATTGCCGTCCATTTCCACCCACGTGAGTCCCGTAAAGACTGCGCCATTCTTCGATTCGTCCACTTTGGTGATGGCGGTTGACAGTCCTACGCCAGCGGTGTTCGGCGTGACGGGCGTTGCCGGCGGACCCCAGCCGGCAATCGTGCCGTTCTTCGTCGCGAAGATAAAGGACGCTGGATTGTTGGCGGCCAGCGCAAAATCACTCGTGCCGTTAAAGATAATTCCCGTCGGGCTCGATGGACCTTTTTCCCCTGCGGCGTTGGGAACGGTCACGACCAGCGGCGAAATGGCGCCTTCGCCGGTGTACAAAGTGGAAGTTCCGGTGTTGTCGTTGTTTACCCACCACGGGCTGGCGGCGCCGCGCGCGAGGCCCCAGGGATTTTTCAGGTTCGGGTCAATGGTTACTTTTGTTCCGTCTGCATTGTCAGGTTGCGATATGTCTGACACCAAATTCTCCTGCGTGTAATGTTGTGCATGCGTCGTTGCTGGAACAACTGCCAGTACGCTGCCGGCCAAGAATGCCTTCACTGCTCTTGCGGAAATTCTCATTGCATCTCCCTCCTCAGGTAGACCATTAAGAATTCGGCTGGGACGGCCTTTCGGCTGAACCATGACGAAGCGCATCTGCCAGATTCCCGTCTGTTTGGATACGCGGGGCGGAATCTACATCGGCTGGCAGCTCTTCCTTGTTATGGCGCGGTCATAAGGTCGTAATCAAATTGTCTCCGCCGCGGCGCAAAGAATTGACAAACTTAAATCCCGCTTTGACGAGCGCCAATGCGCCGCGCCACCCGCGATTTCCCGTGCCTTCCGGATCAAATCAGTGAGTGCAAATCTTAGAGAGTATTATTAAGATGCTGCTTCCCCAGCGCTCGCCGCAGGCCGCCACATTCCTGGCGCAAGTTCCCAAGCCCCGCGGAAAAAGAAGGGCACAGACATGAACGCCGAAGAATTCAAAGCGTCGCTTGCCGAGAAGGCGCCACGCGCGGGATTACCTGCCCCGCTCGCCGCCCTGTGGTGGGATGCCAAAGGCGATTGGACTCAAGCCCACGCCTTGGTTGACGAACTGGAAACGACCGACGGCATGGCAGTCCACGCCTACCTGCACCGCAAAGAAGGCTCCACTTCGAACGCCGATTACTGGTACCACCGCGCCGGCCGCAACTTTCAACGCCCCACCCTCGACGCCGAGTGGACCACCCTGGTCGCGGGCTTGCTCGCCAAATCTGCGAATGCATGAGGAGCGCTTAATAACGTGCCAACCAAAGCCGGTATTAATGCTCCCAAGAAAACCTTGTCGGGCAAAATCGCGCTAGTCGCCGGAGCCACTCGCGGTGCCGGCCGCGGAATTGCAATCGCACTGGGCGAGGCCGGTGCAACGGTTTACTGCACCGGACGCAGTTCCAGGAAACACGCTCAGGGCAAGCCTCCTACACCCGGCCGTCCAGAAACGATCGAAGAAACCGCCGAACTCGTCACCGCCGCAGGCGGCAACGGCATCGCCGTAAAAGTTGACCACACCGAGCCTGCCCAAGTCCGCAAGCTCGTCGCCACAATCAAACGGCGCCACAAGCACCTCGACATTCTCGTGAATGACGTATGGGGCGGCGACGCCCTCACCGAATTCGGCAAGCCCTTCTGGCAGGTCAATCTCGAGAACGGCCTGCACATGTTGAAGCAGGCCATCGATTCGCACATCATCACTTCGCACTACGCCGTTCCGCTGATGCTCGGCCGCCGCGGCGCCATTATTTTCGAAATCACCGATGGCGATGCGTTCTATTACCGCGGAAATATTTTTTACGACCTGGTGAAAATCTCGGTGATACGCCTGGCCTTTGCCATGTCCCGCGAGTTGCACAAACGGGGAGTCGTCTCCGTCGCGCTCACCCCCGGCTTTCTGCGCTCCGAAGCCGTGCTCGAACATTTCGGAGTCAACGAGGCGAATTGGAAAGACGCCGGCCGCTACAAAACGAAAAATTCAGCAAAGAACTCACAAGACCAGAACGACTCCGCCGGTGATTTCAGGGTTTCCGAATCCCCGCGCTTCATCGGTCGCGCCGTCGTAGCGCTCGCCGCCGATCCGCGAGTGAAAAAGAAAACCGGCCGCGTTTTCAGTTCCTGGGCCCTGGCCCGCGAGTACGGCTTCACCGACCTCGACGGCACTCAGCCCCACTGGGGCAACCACGCCAAAAAGAAATACGGAAAATACAAAATCTGCGACGATCAATTCTATTCCTACTGGGTCCCCGGCCTAGTCGAGCTGATCTTCCCCGATTGGTTTTGACCGCGACGCTGCTGAAATTCAAGTCGCGCAAGATGCTCCGCGATGAGCCTCTTAGGGTTATCCCTGTACAGCGATTTTCCCCGCTGCATGTCGAATTTCCATTCAATACACGCCGCGGAGCTTTCTCGCTTTTCCCTCAACCTATTGAATCGTATTCACTTTCGTTTTTTTTCAGACCGTTTGGCATGGAGGTTGCACCCGTTATAGCGGGTGACACATTCACCGCAGGAGGGCAGTGGCATGAGACAGCGACATTCACGCTTCGAGAGATGGCTGGCATTGCCGGCACTCGCGACTTTTTTCTGGCTTGGCACACCCGCAAACGCGCAATCCGTGCCCGCTCGGAATGCTCCACACGTTCAGGACAACGACACGACCCGCCAGGAACTGGCGAGCTTCGATCAGTTCCTGGATAGCCATCCCGAACTCGCCGGACAGCTTCGCAAAGATCCTTCTCTTGTGAACAACGATGACTTCGTGAAGCAACATCCTTCTCTCCAGAACTACCTGCAGGAGCATCCGCAAGTTCGCGAGGAGATAAAGGAAAATCCGAATGCCTTTATGCGGCAAGAATCTCGTTACGATCGCCGTGAGGATGATCGCGACCGAGACCGGGACCGCGACATCAACCGCCAGGAGCTTGCACGCTTCGATCAGTTTCTGGACACGCACCGCGAAACTGCCGAGCAGCTTCGCAAGGATCCATCCCTCGTAAATAACGACGAATACGTGAAGAACCATCCCGAGCTGCAGGCCTATCTGCAGGAGCATCCGGGAATTCGCGAGGAGATAAAGGAGAATCCCGACGCCTTCATGCGACAGGAGTCTCGTTACGATCGCCGTGAGGATGATCGCGACCGAGGCCGGGACCGCGACATCAACCGCCAGGAGCTCGCGCGCTTCGATCAGTTCCTGGATAGCCACCGCGAAACCGCCGAACAACTTCGCAAGGATCCCTCGCTTGTAAATAACGAGGAGTTCGCGAGAAACCACCCCGCCCTGCAGGCGTATCTGCGGGAACATCCGGAACTTCGCGAGCAGCTAAAGCAAGATCCGAACGCCTTCATGCACCAGGAAGCTCGTTACGATCGCCGTGAGGACGATCGCGGCCGCGATATCAACCGCCAGGAGCTCGCGCGCTTCGATCAGTTCCTGGATAGCCATCGCGAAACCGCCGAGCAGCTTCGCAAGGATCCTTCGCTGGTCGATAACCAAGAATTCGTGCGCAACCATCCCGCGCTGCAGTCTTATCTGCGGGATCATCCCGAACTTCGCGAGCAGATCAAGTCCAATCCGAACGCGTTCATGCAGCAGGAAGCCCGTTACGATCGCCGCGAAGATGGCATGGATCGCGACAACTCCAGCCATCGGCGCTTCACCAGCTTCGGAGAATTCCTCGGTAGCCATTCAGAAATCTCCCAACGGCTCTCCGACGATCCTTCTCTCGTGAAGAACCAGGAGTACATGGAAAATCATCCTGAACTCCGCGAGTATCTCGACGCTCATCCCGATGTGAAGCAGGACCTGATGGCGAATCCGCAGAGCTTCGTCAAGTCCGCGCAGCAGTTCAGCAACACCAGCAACACTGCGCCGGCTATGAAGACTCCGGTTCCGGATCCCGCCAAACCGAAGCAGTAAGCAACGACGCCTCGAGGATGGGAAGGCCGCGCAACCGGCCTTCCCGTTCGCGGGTCGTTTTTTTCCGTGGGGTCGTGATGGCTCCAGCTGGATGCCGGACGCCCGGCGGGTTCGCTAGCGGCGAATGCTAATTTCAAGGAGGAATTATGAGTGCCAAAACTGCACTGATTCTGACAATCATCCTGGTGACCGCGATTCCCCTGAGCGCCGGCGGCAATAAGAAAAATCCACCCGAAAGGGCCATGCTCGAGAAAATGGAAGCGGTTCCTTGCGGCGCGAAAGAAAAAGGCGTGACGGGCTTAGGTACGGTGTGGGCATCGGCGGGCATCACCCACGTGAACTCCGATGAGAAGCTTTGCCCGCAGTACGAGGTGGTTACCGACGAGATGGAGTACCACATCCGCCCCACGGACACGAAACATCCGATCGTTTTGCCGGTCGGTAAAGAAATCGTCTTCAAGATCAAGAAGGACCGCATGTACCTGCGAGTCGCCGACGGTGATCAAAAAATGCTGACCTATACAGTCGTCGCCGAGAAACCGGCAAATTCCGACACCAACGCGCAGAACTCTCCGCCCAAGCCCGATAGGCCCTGAGCCCCGCCCGCGGTAGTGCGCGCTCGATTTCCGCAATCGTGATCGAAGATTCAGGTTCGGGGCAGGGGCGCTGCTTGTGAATCGCGCTACAGCGCGATTCATCCTGAGATCCCGTCCCGCGACCGCGGGACGGGATCGAAGGGCTGCGCCCCAGCTTGCCCAGACGTCAGCATTTCCGCAGTGGCGGAGGGCCGCCACTCCAGTTTCCGCGCCGTCACCCGTTCTCAAAAAGTACAGGTCGCAATCCAATTTCGTACAGCTAGTACTGGTTCTGCACCATTTCTGTACCACGCCTGTCCTTGCGAGCAGCTGTTGCCGCATCGGCGTCGTGCAAACGTCGAATGAAAACTAAAATATGAATTCGCACCCAAACTCGCGCCCTTCGCGCCGTCGCGCGGCGACGTTGCCCGTCTTTTCAGTGCACCGGCTAACCTTCAGCCCCTTCAGGTGCAAGCGAGGTAGGAGGACCCGCGGCACGGATCGCCGGTCGCGGACCACGGATCACGGGTTTCGCCTCACGAATTGCGATTCACGAGCCACAGATCACGAGTTCCGGGTCACGAATCACGATTTCCGAAAACTACGTACGAGCCGCGGGGCCGATCACGTCTCTCCGACTACTTCTGGCTAGTCACGCGATTTCTAATCGACAGTCCGGCGATTAGAATTGTCCGTAACTCGCAGAAAACAAACAGTCGGCACATTTCTAATCTGCAGTGTTTTGGCGTGCCTGGCGCGCCTTTCGCAGTGCGGGAACTACCAACCCCTACGTATCAATCGCTTCGCGGCGAACCTCGAACCACGGATCACTACTCGCCAATGACGAGTCACTCCGTTTGCGCATGCGCCGAACCTCTGCGAAACTAGGCCCATGCGAAAACTACCCAACATTGCAATCAGCCTATTGGCAACGACCCTCATCTTCGCTGGGACTGCGGCAGCGCAGCAGACCCCGGCGACAAATCCATCAACGACTCCTCCACCAGCGAGTGCTCCTGCGGCGACGGACGGTTCGACTCCAGCTGCAAAAAAGCCTGCGACGCCCGCGAAGCCGGCCGCAAAACCTGCCGCGGCTTCCGCGACAAAAGCGCAGAGTGCCACGTCGTCACAGAACGGCACTTCTTCACAGAATGCGACTTCGGCGAAAACTGCTGGCGCGGCGAAAACGCAAAGTGGCACGGCAGCGAAGACTCCGGCGGGCGCTACCGCGCAGCATCACGCCGCGGCCGCGGCTCCATTGGTGCTCAAAACCGACAAGGATAAGCAGAGCTACGCGATTGGAATGAATATCGGCAAGAGCATCCACAGAGATGGCGTGGACGTGGATCCCAATATTCTGTTGCGCGGAATGAAGGATGCTCTAAACGGCGGCAAAACCGTGTTGACGGACGACGAAGCCAAAACGGTGATGACGAATCTGCAGGCCGAGATGCGCAAACAGCAGGCGGAAAAAGCGCAGCTTGCCGGAGAGGCCAACAAAAAAGCCGGCGATGCGTTTCTCGCGGAAAATAAAACGAAAGACGGCGTGGTGACGCTGCCCAGCGGCCTGCAATACAAAATCCTGACGGCAGGCACCGGCCCGAAACCCACCGCCACCGACACAGTCGTGTGCAACTACAAAGGCACGCTGCTGGACAACACGGAATTCGACAGCTCGTATTCGCGCAAGCAACCGCTGACGATTCCTGTGGGCGGAGTGATCAAGGGTTGGACAGAAGCGCTTGAGATGATGCCGGTCGGATCGAAGTGGCAATTATATATTCCTTCGGATCTGGCGTACGGCCCACAGGCCAAGGGTCCCATCGGCCCGAATTCGACTCTGATTTTTGAAGTGGAGCTGCTTTCGATTCAGCCAAAAGTCGAACCGGCAAAGTAGTCTTTGAAAAGCTAACTGGCGCTGTCATTCCGAACCCGCGAACGCGGGTGAGGAATCTACTTTTTCTGTGGTGCTCGCGCCGCCGCGGGCTACGCGGGAACATTGGCCTCGCGCAGAAAGCGGGCGGCTTCTTCGGGCGGCGTGGGATTGATGTAGAAGCCGGTGCCCCACTCGAAGCCGGCGACTTTGGTTAGCTTGGGCATCATTTCGATGTGCCAGTGGTAGTGGTCGTTGATTTCTTCGCCGATCGGCGAAGTATGGATCACGTAATTGTACGAAGGGAACGCCAGCGCGGCGTCCAAACGCCCGAGAAAATCGTGCAGCACGCGGGCGAGATGCGCGTAGTAAGGCGCGGGCATATTTTCGAACGAAGAACTGTGCTGGCGTGGAAGAATCCAGGTCTCGAAAGGAAAACGCGGAGCGTAGGGCGCGAGCGCGACGAAATGATCGCTCTCGATAATCATGCGCGAGCCCGTCTCGAGTTCCTGCCGGACCATGTCGCAGAAGATGCAGCGCTCTTTTTGTTCGTAGTAGCGCTTGGAGCTGGCCACTTCGTCGCGCACGCGGTTGGGAACGATGGGCAGCGCGATCAGTTGCGAGTGAGTATGTTCGACGGTGGCGCCGGCCGGTTCGCCGTGATTTTTGAAAATTAAAATGTAACGGAAGCGGCGATCGTTTTTCAGATCGAGCATACGGTCGCGATAGGCCCACAGAACTTCTTCCACGCCTTTTTCGCTGATCATCGCGAGCGTCTTCTGATGATCCGGCGATTCGATGATCACTTCGTGCGCGCCGACTCCATTCATACGATCGAAAAGGCCTTCGCCTTCGCGGTCGAGTCCGCCTTCGATCCCCAGCGCCGGGAATTTGTTGGGAACCACGCGGACCGTCCATCCGGGAGTGTCTTTGCCGCCGCCGTTGCGTCCGTAGGCGAGGATTTCCTTGGGCGTCTTGCCTTCATTGCCCGGGCAGAAAGGGCAAATAGCGGGGTTGCCCTTTATGTGCACGCTCTCCCGAACGAAATCCATGGGGCGCTTTCCGCGATCGGTGGAAATGATGACCCAGCGTCCCGTGATGGGATCCTTGCGAAGCTCCGGCAAAATTTCCTCCTTGTTACGAGGTCCGATTATTCTACTACGACCGATGCGCGCTGAAGTGCCCGCCGCTACGGTTCGATCCCGCGCAGCGGCATCTCAGGATGAATCGCGCTGTAGCGCGACTCACAAATTCAAAACCTACGAAGCCGGCGCGACGCCGGCGCTACGAAAGTCCAACGCGCCGCGCGGGCGCGTAAGTCATCTGTCACTCCGATACTGCTGCGAGCCGGCGTTGAACGCGCCTTTGTGCAGGCGTACCACGGGCTTCTGGCCGGGGCGCGTTTCGATGGCCAGCACGTCAAAGCGGCAGGCGGCTTTTTCAATGTGGCGCGCGCGCAGAAACTGACCGGCCATGCGTGAAAGGTTGCGGCGCTTTTCCCAGTTCACCGCTTCCTCTGGCGTTGGCCGTGCAGGCTGAGACGAAGGCGCAGGATCGCCGATGGTGCGCGTCTTTACCTCCACAAACGCGAGCGTCGCGCCGTCGTAACCGACCATGTCAATTTCGCCTTTGATGCCGGGCGAAGTGAAGTTGCGCGCGACGAGAATGTAGCCGTGGCGGCGCAGGTAGCAATAGGCATAGGCTTCGCCGCGGACGCCGGTTTGGCGCGCGCGATGTTTGGCGGACTCGCCACCTGCTCCGGATGGCGAGTGCGCGGACGACTGCGCACCGAGGCCCTTGCGGGCGGCGAAATCAATTATCGCGAACATGAAACGCGCTAGCACTGGTGGCAAAACCTACTTCACGACTTCGAGTTCCCATTCGACTGTCTTGCCGCGAATGACGAAGCACAAATAATACTCCCAGAATTTGCGGAACCAGCGGAAATGATTTACCAGGAACTGAAAACCGAGGGCGCGCCAAATGCGCCGCAGAGTGACGCGCACGCGGCGCTCGCGGAGGTATGCTCGAGCACAGAGCGGTTTGTGCCGCTCATTTCTTGCGGCCACCGATCCACATCATGGTGGTCCATTTGCCGGCGATGTCGAGAACCTCGAGTCCCACTGATTGGCACTTCTTCACAGCCTCGTCGGGACGGATGGAACGGCCTTGCCAGGTGTCAAGGTGGCGGACCCTCAGGAATGGAATTCCGAATCGCGGCACTTTACCTTCGCGGTTGACACCCGGGAATCCTGCTTCGATCACGAAGCGACCGAGCGGCAAGGTCCAAAGGCCCTTCATATGCAGCCGAAAGATTCCGCCGGGGCGCAACACGCGCGACGTTTCCTGAAAATAATTGAAGATGGCGCTGCGGTCCGGCACATGCTGGAACACCGCGAAGGACCACACGAAATCCACGCTCTCGTTGGCGATGCCGGCGAGATCTCCGCCGGACACGGCTTGAAATGTGGCGCGAGGGAGCTGATGGGAGGAAGCCTGGCGAATCATTTCAGGAGAAACGTCCACTCCGATGTATTGAGCGAAGTCCTGAGACATCCAGCGTGCGATGCGTCCGATGCCACAGCCGATTTCGAGCGCGGTTTTTTGGCGCGGATCGAAAATCATTTTTTTTAAGAACGGAGTCACGTAACGATCGTAGTCCGCTTTTCCTGAGGCAAAGAAAGCATTCTCCTCGTTGGGGACGTCGGGCCAGTTGATGTACTTCCGGGCATTCTCCCTGGCGCGAGTGTCCCAATCGCGGCGGATGGCGTCGAGGGAGTTTTTTTTGGAGATTGGAGATTCGGTGGACATTCCTCTTCTCCGTGTTAAATCAGGCGCGCCCGGCATCGTTGTTGGTTTCGGCAGTTCGGACAAAAGCGGATCGCAAACTCACTCACTTGATGACCTCGAATGTAAACTCGATCAATTTTCCGCGGACGACGAAGCTCAAGTACTGCTCCCAGAATCGGCGGAACGCGCGGCTGTGATTCACGAGAAACTCGAAACCGAGAAAACGCCAGATGCGCAGCAACTTCACATGGATTCTTGCCGGACGCATGCGCGCCTGGGTGTACCACATATCGCGGCCGTGCACGCCGCCGGGAAAAAAATAATTGAACGAATAGGAATTCAAGTGCCAGCGGTGCGTGGGATCACTAAAGGAATTTACATCGGTGTAGTGCGGCGTGAGAAGAAAAATCGTGCCCCCGGGTTTTGTTACGCGATGAAATTCCTCCATGGTCGCAATGACGTCGCCGACATGCTCGATCAGGTGTTCGCCCCGGACTTGATCGAAGGAATTGTCGCGGAAGGGCAAGCCGCCGCGGTCCAGATGGCAGAGGACATCGGCGGCGGTGGATGGATTCATATCGAGGCCGATCGAGCCGAGGTATTTATTCGGCCCGCAGCCTACGTCGAGAATACGCGGCAAACCTTCCTCCGGAGCTGGATTTTATCGCGGAATGCAAAGCTGACAGGATTTATTCGACGGAGCGTTTGAAGGAATCGAATCAGGGCTTCCCCTTCATGCGAAAGGGCCCAAATCCGACGGGAAATCCCGACTCGAAAGCTGGGAGGAGAAAATAACGGGGCGCCTCATAGTGATTTTCGGACGTAAAGGGTGAACAAAACGGTGGATCGGCGACCAGGTCCTTCCGAACAAAGAAGGCGTTGGTTCCCAGGACGCTGCAGCCGACCAGCGCGTAGCCGCGGGAGGCCAGGAGATCTTCGAGAGCCTTCAGAGATGCGCCGAAATAATCGGACGAATCCCAATGGTGCGCTTCGTTGTACTGCATGACCCAGAATATGTCCGCCGGAAATTTGGAATTGTATTCGGCGACGATCACGCGAGGAGAAATCGAGCGGATGGCGTCGAGAATGTAGTAGTCGTTGCCATCGAGGTCCATGGACAGCAAATCGAGTTGAGATTCAGGATACAAGCTTGCGATCGTCCGATCGACACTGGCCGCCGTTACGAAATGCTGCACGACGCGCAACTGGTCTTGAGCAATGAAGAACGCGCAGGTCTTTTTTGCAGAAGCGACTTTTCGCGCGGAACCTTCGATCCAGACGCCGTTCCAGCCTTGCGCGAGAAGGAAGAGCGTGTTGTTCTCGAGGCCGCCGCCGGTTCCCAGCTCAATAAATCTGCGATCGCCTTCGCCGATGCGGCGGAATATTTCGCGGAGGATGCCGTCCTCGTCCGCCTGCGAGTACACGCGATAGCCGGACTGGAGCAGGCGCCGGGCGTCGGCGTTGCGTGGCAAATCGAGAAGGTCGCGATAATATTCGCGCAGATGGGCGGCATAAGAGGCGCGGGCAAGTTTGTCAGTCTGTATGCCGGACTTAGAAAGCCTCAAAAGTTCAAACCTCATTGGGTAGCCGCGATGACGCGTTGTACCAGGACAAAGAGTATACAACGTGCTTCGCCCCAGGCAGACAGAGAGGAAATGAATCAGGGGGAAAAAAGCCTAGTAATAGCCGACGGAGTGGATTCCGGCAGGAGCGCGATCGCCTGATGCAACAGCCCGCCGGCGACCGCGCTCCCACTCACGAATTACAGCGAGCGTTCGATTTCAGTGAGGCAGGCGTCCACTGTGCGGACGGCGAACTCGGCCTGCTCTTCGTCAATCAGGAGCGGGGGGCAGAAACGCAGCGTGGTGTCGCCCGAGCCCAAGATCAGCAAGCCTTTGTGGAACGCCATCTGCACGATGCGGTTGCGCAGGTCGGGAGCGCGTTCTTTGGTTTTCTGATCGCGCACGATTTCGATGCCGATCATCAGTCCCTTGCCGCGAACTTCGCCGACGATTTTGTGGCGCGTGGTCCAATCGGCGGTCAAGCCGCGGATGAATTCGCCCATTTGCGCGGCGTTGGCGATGTAATTCCGTTCGAGCAAGCCGATGGTGGCAAGCGACGCAGCAATGCAAACCGGATTGCCGCCAAAGGTGGAAGCGTGCGCGCCGGGAGTCCAGTTCATGACGCTGGCGCGCGCGATGATGGCGCTGAGCGGCATGCCGGAGGCGATACCTTTTGCGGTGCAGATGATGTCCGGCTCAATGCCGGCGTGATCGGAAGCCCACCACTTGCCGGTGCGGCCCATGCCGGATTGCACTTCATCGGCGACGAGCAGGATGCCGTGCTTTCGGCAGATCCGTTGCAGGCCTTGCAAGAATTCCGCCGGCGCGGGCAGGTAGCCGCCTTCACCCTGAATCGGCTCGATGAAAATTCCGGCGACTTCATCGGGATCCACGCGACGGCGGAATAGCTCGTTTTCGAGATAGGACAGACAATCGCCGGAAGCATGTTCGGCGCGAATGCCGTAGGTGCCGCGATAGGTGTCTGGAAAAGGCATGTGAAAGACGCCGGAGAGGAGCGTGCCAAATCCCTTGCGCTGGACGGCGCGGCTGGCGGTGAGTGAAAGCGCGCCCATGGTGCGGCCGTGGAAAGCGCCGTGAAAAGCGATTAGTTTGTCGCGCTTGGTGTGAAATTTCACCAGCTTGATGGCTGCTTCGATGGCTTCGGCGCCGGAATTGCCAAAATAAACGCGCTTGGCTTCCTTGCCTGGCGCGATGGAAGCGAGTTTTTCGGCGAGCTCCACCATGCTGGGATAGTAGAAATCGGTGCCGGACATGTGAATCAACTCGGCGGCCTGCTTCTGGATGGCGGCGACCACTTCCGGATGGCAATGCCCGGTGGCGACTACAGCGATGCCGGCGGCGAAATCGAGGAAGGTGTTGCCGTCCACGTCTTCCACGGTGGCGCCGCGGCCGGATTTCGCGACCAGCGGGTAATCGCGAGTGTAGGACGGCGAGACGACGTGATGGTCGCGCTCAACGAGTTTTCTGGCTTTGGGACCGGGCACTTCGGTAATGAGGTGCGGCAACTTCGAATCAGCTTTCGTATCTGTTACATGCATTACATCCTCCAGAAAAGAATTTTGAAATCAGCGCGCAGACCAGTTCCCGCCGGGGGCATGCTGAAAACGAAAGTTGGAGGGGCTTACTTAATCAACGCCGTAGAGATTTGGGCGCTCGTGAGAGGGCTGGCTATGCAGCGAGAGGTCGTGTTTTGCGGAGATGGTCATTTGTACTTCCAACGGACAGAGCCGTCACGCGTGTCCTCCACGATGATACCAGAATTCAGGAGTTCCTGGCGGATTTCATCGGAACGTTTGAAGTCGCGGCGTTTTTTGGCGGCATTACGCTCTTCGATCAGCTTTTCGATTTTATCGGGACTCAAACGCGGCGGGCCAGAGCCGAAGCCGAGATCGCGAAGTTTTTCGTCATCGTCATCGGCGAGGACAGCAAGAATGGCGTCAAATTTTTCCAGCGCCGAAACGACGATAGGCGCGTCCTGCTGCAGGAACTCGCCGCGATCCATGGCGGTGTTGATATCGCGCACCAGATCGAAGATGGCGGCGAGCGAGGAGGCGGTGTTCAGATCATCGGCGAGACCGGCATCGAAATCGGCGAGCGCTTTTTCGGCGCGTTTGGCAATTTGCGGGTTGGAACCGCGGGCGAACTGTTCGGTTTTCAGGCGCGCCGCAAAATTGCGCAGGCGTTCGACGGAGTTGGCGGCCTGCGTCAGGCTATCGGCGGTGAAGTTTAACTGGCGCCGGTAAGGAACAGAAAGCAGCAGATAGCGGATGGAGGAAGGCTTGGTTCCCTTGGCGAAGAGATCGCGCAGCGTGAAGAAATTGCCGAGGGATTTCGACATTTTCTCGCCGTCAACGATCAAGTGCTCGGCGTGCAGCCAGATTTTGACGAAAGGCTTGCCGGTGGCGGGCTCGCTTTCGGCGATTTCGTTTTCGTGATGCGGGAAGGCGAGATCAATGCCGCCGGTGTGAATGTCGAGGGTCTCGCCGAGATATTTCATGGCCATCGCGGCACATTCGATGTGCCAGCCAGGACGGCCAGGGCCGATGCTCGTTTCCCAGAAATGCTCGCCTGGTTTCGGGGCTTTCCAGAGAGCGAAATCGCGAGCGTCGTCCTTTTCGTAGCGATCGTTATCCACGCGAGCGCCGGCTTTCATGCCGCCGAGATCAATTTTAGAGAGCTTGCCGTAATCCGGAAATTTGGCGATGCGGTAGTAGATGGAGCCTTCACTCGGATAGGTGAGGCCTTTTTCCTGGAGGCGGGAGATGAGCGCGACCATGTCGTCAATATGGTCGGTGGCGCGAACGGTTTCCTCGGGCTGCTGAAGGTGCAGCGCGTTCATGTCTTCGAAGAAGGCCTGCACATATTTTTCGGTGTATTCGCGGATGGAGACGCCGGCAGCAGCGGCGTTTTGGATGATGCGATCGTCCACGTCGGTGAGGTTCATGACTTGCAGAACGCGAAGACCGCGGGAGAGGAGGAAGCGGCGCAGTACGTCCTGGAAGACGAAAGTACGGAAGTTGCCGATATGTGCATAGTCGTAGACCGTGGGGCCGCAGCTGTAGATGCGGACTTCGCCCTTATGAAGGGGCTGGAGGGTCTCGAGGCGGTTTGAGAACGTGTTGTGGAGGTGTATGTCGGTCATTTTCAGGAAATTGGCAAGAGGACGATTGTAGCTGAGGGGCGGGTTCGCGGCAAAGGGCGGAATGGGAATGCGATTGCAGAAATATAATAGAGACTTGGGCTGGTGCAAGCGACGAGCGACTAGCGGAGGAATTGCGTGGTCTGGCTGCGCCATTCTGGCCGCTGCAGGATCGTTTTTTCAAGTAGCGTCTGTGGGCACAGACTTCGCATTCATTTTGCGCCAGGCGCTAGGGGAGCAGTTGGACGCGGCGGCTGGCGATGGTGCAGTCGCCCTCGCCGAACGGAGTTGCGGTTAGCGGGCGAGATTTTAGAAGGAACGTGCCCTCGAGAGGGAGGGCGTAGGTTACGTCCAGCACGTAAACCCCCACGGGCTTTCCCACCGGCAGAGTGAAACTGAATTCCACACCCTTCGCGGGCATCGCGTAAAAATCGTAGGCATACCAGCCGTTCTGATATTGGCGAACTCTGTCGGTTTGCGATTGCACCGGCTCGTCCGCGACTCGAACTGAATCGATGCGCGACTCGGGAGGAAACATGACCAGCGCTTCGGAGGCGCCGCGCTCCGAACGAAGGAGGGCGCGGTAGCGGCGTTTTGCGGGAAGCTCGGAGGATTCCAGGATCGTGAAGGTGGGTGGCGCGACTTCGACGTGCGGGGCGGCTGCGAAAAATGCAGGGTCTGAGATCCACGGGAAAGCACCGGATTCTTGGGCGCGGAAATTGGTGGCGAGGCGAATCGGTTCGGGCAGGTGGCCGGAGGCGGGATAGACAACCCATTGCGAATTGCCGGAGTCGGCTTCCTGAACGTAATGCAGGTTGACGTGCTCGGGAGCTTTGGCGGAAAACGCGGGGACGACGATGGCGGCGAATGATGCGAGCAACATCGTGGCGCCCGCAAACCAAGGTAGCGCGAGAAGAGATAGGCCGCGGGCACGTTGCAAATCGGCGCAGAGGGGCGCGAGCGGGCTGAGGAGCAAGCCTACTAGCACGGCGATCAAGGGCAGCACGCGGCCCCCGAAGCCCGGATAGAGCAACAGCGCGAGCGGAAAGCCCACCATTGCGGAAACGGCCAAGGGGAGAATCGCCGCGAGGGACGAGGACTTCGGACGGAACAAGAGCAGCAACCCGGCGAGTGCCGCGGTGCAGGTGGCGACGAGCAAAACGTAGCTGAGGCCGGGTATTCGCGCGGCGAGAGTTACGGAGAGCAACGCCCACCAAATCCACGTCCCCGACCACAGCCCAAAAAATCCAGCGCGCGAGGCAAAGCGCAGTGCGGTGAAAGCCAGCAGCGCAATCGCGAGAGACCAGAAAGCGATTTGCGCGGGATGGGGATGAGCGGTCCAAGGCACGGGCATCGCGCCGGCTTTGCGCAAAATGAAACTTAGAAGAAATGCGAAAGCGGCAACGGCCAGAATGGAAGCAGGCCATGCAAGAAATCCCCAGAGAAATTCCGGGCCGGTGAGGCGCTTCTTGTAAAACAGCCACGCGATTTCCAGCAGCAGGAGAAATGCGGCGGACAAAGCGATCGCGACGGTGCGAGTGGCGGGCCAACGGACGGTCCAACTGCCGAGGAGATCGAAATAGACCGCGTCGGATTTGGGAGGATCGGAAATATCTGCGTTGGCGAAGGCTTGCAGAGAAGCGAGGGCATTGTCGCCGTGATGTTGCAGAGTGGCGGGATCGGCATTGCCGAAATTATCGAGGGGCGTGTGGTAATGGACGACGTCGCGAATGTTGGCGAAGTTGAGGCCTTGATATCCTGCGGCTTTGAAAACCGTGAAATCGGTATCGTTGGGGATTTGTTTGTAAGCGGTGTAGAAAATGGAGCTGGTGACGGGATGGGCGGCGTGCTGCGCGAAGAGTCGCACGGCCCACTCGTTGCCGTCACCGGTTTCGAACATGAGGCTGGGGCCGGAGGTGCCGCGACTGTCAATGTTGACGACGGCGCGAACATCTTTGGCCCAGGGATGTTGATTGACAAAGACGCGAGCGCCGAGCAGCCCGGCTTCTTCGCCATCGTCAATCAGGAAAATGATGGAGTGGCGGGGCTGCGGGAGCGATTTGAAGGTGCGCGCGATTTCGAGGACCGTGGCAGCGCCGGCGCCGTCGTCGAAAGCGCCGGGACCCGCGGGGACGGAATCGTAATGCGCGGCGAGTAGCACTGCGGGGCCTGGCTCTTTGCCTTCGAGACGCGCCAGGACGTTTTGGACCGTGCCACAGTCGCCTTGTTCATCGCAGGCGAAACCGGTTTGTACTGTGGGTAGGTAACCGGCGCTGGAGAATTCGTCGAGGACGCGGCCGCGGACTATGTCATTTTGCGTGCTGCCGGTAGGATGCGGGACGCCGTCGCCGACGAGCCGGTTCAAGATTTCACGGGCGCGCGCGGCGGAAAATTCAGTCGCGGGAACGCTTGCGGGCTTGGGCGTGGGAGGGCGCAAGCCTTCGAATGAAAGAAAAAAGATAGCTGCGAGTATGACGAGTACGGCGAACGCGTGATTGGAATTTGGTCCGGGATCCCCAGGCAAGCGTGCCTCCTGCTGGCTGGATGCTAGGATGAGGATGGCTGTAAGTCAATGAAGAAGAAAGTGATGGGGGCAAGTGATGAGTGATAAGTGACGAGAGATGAGCGACTTGGGGAGCGCTGGTCGGCCGCGTGGCCGGCTAAGTCTTGGGAAAAAAGGCTGTGGCTAGCCGTGAGTGTTAGTGGCTAGAACGGCGTCCAGATTGGGCGTACTGCTGGCTGGGTGCGGTTGGCAATTGGGCACTAGGGGATGTGTAGAAATTGGAAAAGCGGGCTTTACACTGATGGCGGCGCGTGCTACTTTTTATTCCCGTAACCGCCGTCCCGGAAGCGCCAGGCGGAAGGGCCCTTGATTATTGACCCTCCAGCGTTTTTGTCTCGAAATACCTCCGAAATAAGATTGAACAATTGAAGCTCCTTCGGCCATTGCGGCGGACGGAGTAAACTGTGCGAGGAAACTGGTGCTGAAACTACGCAAGGTCGAGCTGTTTGGGTTTAAGTCCTTCTGCGAGAAGACTCCGATCACTTTTAGTGGCACGGGGATCACTTGCATCGTTGGGCCGAACGGGTGCGGAAAATCGAATGTGGTGGACGCGATCTCCTGGGTGCTGGGAGAGCAGAGCCACCGGATGCTGCGCGCAGAGCGCATGTCTGACTGCATTTTTAATGGGACGGCGAAGCGGCCGCCGATGGGGTTGTCCGAGGTGGTGCTGACGCTGGTGGACCCGGAGCTGGCGAACGCGGTGACGGCGGTGCTGGATGCGCCGACGAAGATGCCTGCGGAGGCGGTGGAAGCGGCCGGGCCTGTGATCGTCGAGGACCAGCCCCAGCCCGAAACGAAAATTGTGGATGGATTTATTGAGCTGGCTGACGGGGAGACGGCTGCCCCAGGAGAAATTTCGCTTGAGCCCGCTGAGAAGGGCAAGCCTTGGAAGAAGCGCGGCACGGAAAAAGCTGCGATTACGATGAAGGCTGGCGAAATTGTGGTGGGGCGGCGGTTGTACCGTTCCGGGCAGAGCGAGTACTTGATTAATGGGCGCGTGGCGCGGTTGCGCGACGTGCAGGAACTTTTCATGGGCATGGGTCTGGGCCCGGACAGCTACGCGATCATCGAACAAGGCCGCATCGGGCAGATTCTGAATTCGAAGCCGATGGACCGGCGCGCGATTATCGAAGAAGCCGCCGGAATCACGATGTACAAAACCAAGCGGCGCTTGGCGGAAGCGAAGCTGGAAGCGTCGAAGGTAAATCTCTCACGGGTACACGACATCTTGGTGGAGGTAGAAAAGCAGCTGGCTTCGTTGAAGCGGCAGGCATCCAAGGCGCGGCGCTTCGCGGAACTGCGGGATCAGATGCGCGGATTGCTGCGCGGCGTGCTGGCGAGCAAGGCCCAGCACTTGGATCAGGAAGCGGTGCGTCTGGAAAAATTGCTGCGCGAAATGGATACAGCGGAAGAGAGTGAGGCGCGTTCGGTACACGGACTGGAAAGCGAACAGGAACGATTGAGCGCTAGGACTTACGAGTTGGACGCGGAGTTGCGGCAGATTCAGAATTTGCTGGGGCAGACGGCGCTGGATCTGGATCGCGCGGAGAACCGAATTACGTTCAATCGCGAGCAGACGGCGCAGATTGACGCGCGGGCGGCGCGCCTGGTGATCGAAGCGGAGGTGGCGGAGCGGCAAGTGGGTGACATGACCACGCGCATGACGGCGCATCACGAAGCAGTGGCGGCGTTGCGCGAGCAGACGGCTAGCGTGGAAGCTTCGTTGCGCGAGACGACGGAGCAAACTTCCGCGAGCATGACCGAGCAGCAGCAGCTGGACGCGCGTATGGAGGAATTGCGGCTGATCGCGGGACGGCTGGTGGAGGAATCGGCGCGCGAGCAGGCGGAATCGGTGCAGGCGGAAGAGGCGGCGGCGCGGCACACAGCGGCGGAAGAGCAGCGGACAGCGGCGATGCGCGCGGTGGAAAGCGAATGCAGCGCGCTGACGGGGAAAGTTGCGGCGGCGGAAGAGACGTTTACGTTGGCAGAAGCGAGCGCGCTGGAATTGGGAGCGATGGTGCGCGAGACGCAGGCGCGGCTGGTGGAATTACGCCGGGAGCAGCAGGAAACCGGGCAGCAGCTGGAGCCCATGCGCGAAGGGCTTTCCGCGGAGCGGGCGCGGCACGCTTCGATCGAGCAGATTCTGAGCGAGCGGGCCTACACGGCGGACGCGGTGCAGAAACTTTTCAATGTGAGCGGCGAGCACAGTGCCGACACTTCCGGCGGAGCGTTTCGCGCGGTGGGATTGCTGGCGGATTACGCCGAGGTACAGGAAAAGTACGAGGGCGCGATCGAACAATTCTTGCGCGACGAATTGGAATATGTGGTGGTGGAATCGTTCGACCAGGCGCGCGCGGGAATTTCGCTGTTGCGCGATGAGATGGGCGGACGCGCGACGTTCTTCGTGGATTCGCTGAACAAATTGAATCTCGCCGCGCCGGAAGCGGACGCTTCCCTGCCGATGCCGGACGGGGTGCTGGGACGTTTGGACCGTCTGGTGGAATTCCGTGAGCCGCTGGGGCCGGCGGCGAAATTTTTTCTGACGAAATTGCGCACTGCTTACGTGGTGGAGAACGCAGCGCTGGCCGAGCAGATGGCACACGACAATCCGCACAGCTATTTTCTGACCCCTGAAGGCACTTGTTACCACGGGCGCATGGTTTCCGGTGGACGGGCTGGAGAAGCTGGGCCCTTGGCTTTGAAGCGCGAACTGCGGCAGCACGAAGCGGAAGCGATGCGGCTGGAGCGCGCGGTGAACGAACAGCAGGCGGAGATGACGCGGATCGAGCTGGCCATAGCGAGCGGTGAGGAGCAGGTCGCTTCAGCGATTGCGCGGCAGATGGAAGCAGAGAAGTCTTTGGTGGCGGCGACCCACCAGCGGGATCAGGCGCGCGCTGAATTGCGGCGCATCGAACAGCAATTCGCGACCGAGCGCGCGGAAATTGCGCGGCTACATGCGGATGCGGAAGCGGCGCGGCTGCGCGCGGCGGATGCGCGGCGCGAACATGCGTTGGCGGTGCAATCGCGCGAAGCGGCGGAAGCGGAAAACGCGGAAGTTTCCGGACGGTTGGCGCAGTTGCGGCAGGATTTCCAGGAGTTGCAGGAGCAGGTGGTGGCGCGGCGCGAGGAATTGGCGACGATGTCCGAACGCCTTTCGAGCGCGGAATCGGCCGAGCAGCATCTGATTGCGGAATTGACCACCGCGCGCGAGCGGATGGCTTCGTTGCAACGACAGCACGCGGGGATGGTGCTGGAAAAGACGGAATTGGAGAGTTCCTGCGAGCAGCTGGGAATGCAGGTGGAGGAGCTGCGCAAGGAGAAGGCGCGGCTGGAGGAATTGAAGGCGGCACTCGAAACAGAGTGGGAAGGCGCGCGCACGCGGGCGGCACAACTTGACGAGACGGTGCGCGGCAAACGGCAATCGTTGGACGAATTGCGAGCGGAACGCAACCAACGGCAAATCGAGAAGGCGCGCAACGACGCGGATCGCGATTATCTGCGGCAGACATGCGTGGCGGAATTGAACGCGCAGCCGGAAGAATTGATGGCGCAGGAAGCGCAGCTGCTGGCGGGCGAGCAACTGATCGCGGCGGAAACGAATTACAACGAGATGAAGGCGCGCGTGGATGCGATGGGGCCGGTGAACATGATGGCGCTGGAAGAATTCAAGGAGTGTGAGGAGCGCGACACTTTCTTGCGGCGGGAGCGGGATGATCTGGTGGCGTCCATCCAGAATACGCAGCTGACAATTAATGAACTAGATCAAGTGTCGCGGCAGAAATTCGAAGAGGCGTTTAATTTTATTAATGCCCATTTCGCGATTGCGTTCCAGTCACTATTTGGCGGCGGGCACGGCGAAATGAGATTGGGCGAGCCGGATAGTTCGGGCGAGGCGGGGATTGATATCGTGGCGCAGCCTCCGGGCAAGCGACTGCAAAATATTTTGCTGCTTTCAGGCGGAGAGAAGGCGCTGACGGCTTTGGCGCTTTTGATTGCCGTGTTCAAGTATCAGCCCAGCCCGTTCTGTATTTTGGACGAAGTGGACGCGCCGTTGGACGAGGCAAACGTCGGGCGATTTAACAAGATGCTGGCGGACATGTGCGGGCAGACACAATTTATTGTGGTCACGCACAATCGCAAGACGATGGAGATGGGGTCGGTGATGTATGGCGTGACGATGCAGGAGCCGGGGGTTTCGAAATTGGTGTCGGTGAAGTGGGAAGAGAGCGCGGCGGCTGCGGCGCCGAAGAGCGCGAGTAATGCGGCGTAGGCACGTCGCGCATGTCTTTATTTATGTGCTGGCTGTAGCCACGACTTACAAAGTTTTCTAAACCCTCGCCCAAAAGCTTCCGAACTCAAGAAATATTTTATGTTGCGACATATGGCGAAGTGATTCACTCGCCGTGAAAAATGGCCGTGCTGCTACAATTGTATTCGACGGCGGAATGCTCCAAGCCGGCTTTGATCGGGCCTTCGTGCTCGGTTTGAGCCTCTCTGGGGTCACCCCAGGGGAACGTGAATAACTGGGATTTCGTCGCGTGAGCTGCGCTGCGCGACTGCGCAGAGATGCTCACGCAGGGTCAGACTCGTTGGAGCATTCAGCCGTCACCCACCATGCCGAATCCGTCGCTCATAGGGATGCTCGCTGCGTCCTTTCTTGCTGGCCCATGCTCGGTTGAAGGAATCGTTGCTCGCGGTGAACAACTTCTGGGCCGTTCCTGGCCTTGGCTGCGGCCCTTGGCGCACCGATACATCAAAGCGTTTGCCGGCCGAACGCGGCCGCGGCACCGGGATGCGATGCAGTTTCTTCGCGACGATCCAGGGTTCAGAAAAGCCTGGTCAAAATATTTCCACGAATTGTCGGTGGCACGGTGGCTGACAGAACCGCCGCAAATGCAGCCAGTCGCTGTGGCGGCGCGGTGGGAACTTCCGGCTATCGAGTCCGTTGGAGTCCTAGCCGAATGGCTCGGGTTGAAGATTGGCGAACTCGAGTGGTTCGCCGACCTTAAGGCACTTGGGTACAAGAGGCCCATTCCGCGGCTGTCGCACTACCACTACCGTGTCCTCGCGAAACAGTCGGGCAATATTCGATTGATCGAGGCGCCGAAGTCGCGGCTGAAGGAGTTGCAACGGCAGATTTTAAGTCAGATACTTGAAAAAATTCCGCCGCATCCGGCGGCGCATGGATTCCTGAAGGGCCGCTCCATCAAAACGTTTGTTGCGCCACACGTGGGTCAATACGTCGTGCTGCGATTGGACTTGCGTGATTACTTTCCAACACTGGCAGGTGCGAGAATTCAGGCATTTTTTCGCACGTTAGGATATCCCGAGGCGGTTGCGGATTTGCTTGGCGGCATCTGTACAAACGCTGTGCCGCGTGACGCGTGGAAGGAGTCCGACTGGAACATGGATCCGACTCGTCTGCGCGAGGCGCGCGTGTTGTATTCAAGATCGCACTTGCCGCAAGGCGCGCCAACGTCCCCGGCGCTGGCTAATCTATGTTCGTATCGCGCGGACTCTCGTTTGGCCGGATTGGCGAGGGCTGTCGGTGCCACGTTCACGCGGTATGCCGACGATCTTGCGTTTTCCGGGAGCGACGCTTTCGAAAGAAGAGTTGAGCGGTTTTCAACGCACGTCGCTGCGATTCTCACTGAGGAAGGCTTCGGAGTGAATCATCGGAAGACTCGCATCATGCGCCAGGGCGTGCGGCAACATCTGGCCGGCTTGGTCGCGAACCAGCACTTGAATATCATTCGACATGACTACGACCGACTCAAGGCCATGCTTACGAATTGCGTGCGGCACCTTCCGCGCGGCCAGAATCACGCGAGTCATCCGCAGTTTCGGTCGCACCTTGAGGGCCGTGTTGCCTTTGTGGAGATGGTTAACCCTGCTAGAGGGCAACGCCTTCGCGTATGATATGAAAGGATTCGATGGCAGTAACGCACCGTCGAAGCGTGCCTCCTGGCCGCCCGTCAACCACTACGAGTTCGACTCGGGACGAACGCATCGGAAGGCACCAGAGCCGGCACGAGGTTTTCTTAGCGGTTGACATGGCTGGACGCTGCGCTAGAATGTGCGGCGCTACATCGAGGAACATTACTTGGCATCCCCACAAATGACACCCGTAATCTCGCAGACGAATTTTCCCGGATTGACGCTACGCGGTCGCGGCAAGGTGCGCGATATTTACGAAGTTGGCGACAAGTTGCTGATTGTGGCGACAGACAGGCTGTCGGCGTTTGACGTGGTGTTGCCGACGCCGATTCCGGACAAGGGGAAGGTGCTGACGCAGCTTTCGCTTTTCTGGTTTGAGAAGCTGGCGGGCCTTGTGCCCAATCACATTATTTCCGCGAAGGATTTTGGCGGCGAGCTGGCGCCATACGCCGAGGCACTGGCGGGGCGCGCGATGCTGGTGCGCAAGACCGAGCCTGCGCCGATCGAATGCGTGGTTCGCGGATATATTTCCGGGTCGGGGTGGAAGGATTATCAGAAGACAGGGGCGATTTGCGGGATTAAGCTGCCGGCGGGCATGCGCGAGTCTGACCGTTTGCCGGAGCCGATTTTCACACCTTCGACGAAAGCGACGACGGGACACGACGAGAATATTTCGTTCGATCAGACGGTCGAGACAGTGGGACGGCCGCTGGCGGAGAAACTGCGCGACACGAGTCTGGCGATTTATCGCAGCGCTGTGGAACACGCCGCGAGCTGCGGGATTATTATCGCCGACACGAAATTCGAATTTGGGTTGGCCGGCGACGAATTGGTATGGATAGACGAGGCGCTGACGCCGGATTCTTCGCGCTTCTGGCCGGCGGATGAGTATGTGCCGGGGCGCACGCAGCCTTCTTTTGACAAGCAATATGTGCGCGACTATCTGGAAAAGATTGGATGGAACAAACAAGCTCCGGGTCCGGCGCTTCCCGCGGACGTGGTGGCTGGTACACAGGGGAAATACCGGGAAGCCTACCAGCGAATTACCGGCCACGAATTAGACTAAGAGCAATCGCAGCGGCGAGCGCGCGCAACGATTCATTTGTTGCGCAAGCTGGCGCGCGGCATTTTTCCGGCGATCTTCCCAGTGCTCATGCGGAGCGTGTCATCGTGAAAGAACAACTGGAATCTTTGATTGGGATGATGGTGGAGCGCGGGATTCTGCTGGAAGAGGCGGTCACGGAGTTCGAGAAGAAGTTCATCAAGCGCGTGCTGGAGCGGCAAGATGGGAATCAATCGCGGGCTGCGAAGGTGCTGGGAATTCATCGCAATACTTTGAGCCGCAAGGTGGGGGAGTATAAGCTCGATCATGCGGGTCATAAGCGGGGGTAGCAGTTCCCGAGATCGCGGCTGACGCGCGTTTCCCTACGAAAGAAAATGGCCGGGGCATTTCTGCGCCGGCCATTTTTTATTGATACTTGATTCGGATTATTACTGTTTGGCTGGCACTTTGTGGTGCTTGCCGGGCTCGGCCTTTTCAGGTATCGCCGTAGGGTCTACCTTCACCTGATCCCAATGGAGCATGAGGGGTGAGGGATCGTAACTGACGATGGCGCCGGAGAATAGTATCCCGTCATCCTTAGCCAAACGAGCGACGTCGGGCTGGGGAATAATCTGTGCGGCGTTGGGGGTTCCGGCGGGAGGAGCGGCGGTCCAAACCTTCACATCCATATTGGCGGTGGTCGCTTTTTGCAATTCTTCCTCGCTCGCGCTGAAGAAGACCATGAAGTCGAGAAATCCGGCACCCGGCTTGACCTCGATAATCTTGCCGGCCACGTTGGGAAATTGCGCGCCACAGAGGGCTAGCCAAGTGAGCTTCGCCTTGTCGCCGCCCGCAGTGAGATCGTTGAAAACGGTGAGAATCGTGCTGGCGCCTGCGATTTTCTGCAGATCGGTCACAGAGGGAATCGTATAGGTCGCTGGCCGATCGCCGGTGGTGCCCGCGAGGGTAAGCAACTCGTTCAATTGCTGATCGGCAAGGCTCTCGCACTGGGGCTGTTCGTAGTTTATGATTTGCTTCCGCAAATAATCTTTGATCGTCGCATCGCCTTGTATTTTTAGATTGATCGATCTCGCCAAATACCAAAAACCATCCAGCGATTGCGCTGGAGTCTCGGAAAGGTAGGCAACGCCGAGACGATAGGCGCTAACGGCATCCTTCGGATCGTCGGCAAGCGCCGTCTTGAACGCCTCGATTGCCGTAGGGAAGTCCTTCAACTGCAAATCGGCAAACCCCGCAGCGGCGTCAAAAAGCGCGATTCCCGGCTTTTTCTGCTCTGCGAACTGGTCGTCAGTTAATTTTGAATCCGCGGGTTTAGGATATTTTTGGAGGAGATCCGCGCCTTGCTTTGCCGCGTCTCGCTCCTTGACGAGCTGATCGTGCGCGTCGGGCGCCTTGGCGTTAAACACGACCGGAAACACCTGGACGCGACGGGAATATGCCGAGAGTCGCGCGCCCAGATCGGCTGCATCGCCCAAGGCGGTGAGTTTGTCGATGTATTCGATCGTCTTGGGATAATTCTTCAAATCAAAATACGTCTGGTAATAGAGCGCGAAGGCGTACTGGTTCAGCGTCGAGTTCGGGAATTTTGCAGCGAAGTCGTCGAGCAACTTGAGCCTTGCCGTAAGGTCCTTCTCCGCATTAGCGGCCTGGAAAGCGTTGTACTCCGGAATCGTGTAGGTGACCTTTCCTTGGTCCGCTTGCTGTCCTCGCACCGCCGCCGGTCGCGCGGCAATACAAAATAGAATGAGTGCAGTCAATAGAATTCCCTTCGTAGCAAAGCGCATTCGTATCATCTCTTCCCTGCCTCCTGGACCAGTTTTGGTACGGATGAACAGTATCGCCTAGAGTCACAGCCCCTGAAGGATAGCGAGCCAAACGAAACCGGGATTATAGGGAAACCCACGCACGCGTGCAAGGTGAATCCACCTTGCGGAGCCAATTCGCGTCCCAGTTCCAGCTCGGTGAATGTTCTCACGTGAATGGTAAGATGGCAAATGGAAGGAAATTGTCGCCTCGCTGGGGAGCTGTATATGAATAATGGAAAACCGCTGGAGGGAAAAGTAGCGATGATCACGGGAGCAAGCCGCGGGATCGGACTGGCGGTGGCGCACCGTTTGGGAACACTGGGCGCGAAACTGAGTTTGTGCTCGAGGGACGCGAAACGGCTGGAGAGCGCGGCGAACGAGCTGCGTTCTGTAGCGGCTGGCGTGTTTGCCGCCGCGGTGGATGTTACACATGGCGACCAGATTGTGGCCTTTGTGCAAAACACCGAGAAAACGCTGGGCCCCGTCGAGATTCTGGTGAACAACGCGGGCATCGGATATTTCGGCCCCACGCACGAAGCCACGGAAGCGAATTGGGACAGTGTATTAGACACCAATTTGAAATCGGTGTTCCTGGCGAGCCAGGCGGTGGCGCCGGGAATGATCCAGCGGAGGAGCGGACATATCATCAATATTGCCTCGCTGGCGGGAAAGAACGCGTTCGCGGGAGGCGGGATTTATTGCGCGTCGAAATGGGGGCTGCTGGGATTGACGGAGTGCTTGGCTGAAGATTTACGGGGTTATGGGATCCGGGTGAGCGCGATTTGTCCGGGGAGCGTGGCAACGGATTTTTCGCCGCATGGGAAGAAGGATATCAGCAAGATGTTGCAAGCAGAGGATATAGCGCACGCGGCGGAGATGATTGTGACGCAGGCGCCGCAGAGTTTTATTAGTGAGGTTTTGTTGCGGCCGACGCAGAAGCCGTAGGGACCGATTGTTGAGCCGTTCCTAGCAGAGCAAGATCAGAGCAAACCAAAGATCCCCGGTCCAGCGTTGCGGGACCGGCCGCTACAAAATCAACGACAACATCTGTGTTTTGAGCGGTTTAGGCTGGACGTGAATCCTGCGAAGCGGAGCCGCATCCAATCGTTCAAGCTTGAACGATTTGAGCTTGAAGCAAATATGCCGACACACTTCCATGGCGATTTAGAGACGGTTCGGGCGCTCAGTGCTTTCATCAACTTGATACGCGCGTCCGATTCGACAATGACAAAAACTACCGCGCATCTGGAAGAGCTGGGCGTGACTCCTGGGCAGTTTGCGGTACTGGAAGCGTTGCTGCACCTGGGCCCGATGTGCCAGCACACGCTGGGCGAGAAGCTTCTGCGCAGCGGCGGCAACATGACGCTCGTAGTGGATAACTTGGAACGGCATGGATGGGTGCGGCGGGAACGGCAGGTGAATGATCGGCGGATGATTCAAATCCATCTGACGCCGAAGGGGCGACGGCTGATCACGCGCGTGTTTCCAGAGCACGCAAAAATGGTGGTGAAGGTGATGAGTAAACTGAGCGCCGCGGAGCAGGAACAATTGCGCAAGATTGCGCGCAAGCTGGGCCGGGGCGCGGATGAATTGTGCACGGAAAGAATGAAGAGGGAGAAGGAACATGATAACGATCAGACCGAGTAAGGAACGCGGCCACAATCAACTCTCGTGGCTGGATTCACGATTCTCATTTTCGTTTGACCAGTACTACGATCCGCAGTACATGCAGTTTCGTGCGCTGCGCGTATTGAACGAGGACGTGGTCGCGCCGGGACAGGGATTCGGGATGCATCCGCATCGCGACATGGAAATCCTGACTTGGATTCTGGATGGAGCGATTGAGCATCGCGACAGCATGGGCACGGGCGCGGTGCTACGCCCTGGAGAATTGCAGCATATGACGGCAGGGACGGGAGTGATGCACAGTGAATTCAATCCTTCGCCGAAAGATCCGACGCACCTGCTGCAGATATGGATCACGCCGGAACGCAAGAACCTGAAGCCGGAGTACGAGCAGTTGGCGTTTCCGGACAAGGATTTGCGCGGCAAGTTTCATCACGTGGCCGGACCGGAAGCTCCGGTTACCATTCATCAGGACGCGGACCTTTTTATCACGCGGCTCGACAAGGGCCAGGAAACCAAGCATGCGTTGAAGGCTGGGCGCCATGCGTGGGTGCAACTGGCGCGCGGAGCAGTGAAATTGAACGGAGTGGAGTTGAAAGCGGGCGACGGCGCGGCCATTACCAAGGAAGACGAAGTGCGTGTGGAAGCGAAGGAACCATCGGAAGTGTTGTTGTTTGATCTGGCGTAAAAATAAAATCTGGACAGGAGATATGCAGATGAATTCAGCGAACGATATAACCACTTTGTCCGGGCGAATTCTGATCAGTGTGATGTTTTTGATCAGTGGCTTTTTTAAAGTGGGCGGGTACGCGCAGATTGTGGGTTACGCGGCGGCGATGCACCTGCCTGCGCCTGGCGTGGCGATTGCAGTCGCCGCGGCGATTGAATTGGCTTGCGGCCTGGCGGTTCTGACGGGATTCAAAACGCGCTTCGCGGCTTGGATATTGTTCTTGTATCTGATACCGGTGACCTACTTTTTTCACAATTTCTGGGCGGTGCAGGGGCAAGAGCAGCAAACGCAGATGATCAACTTTTTGAAGAATGTGGCAATCATGGGCGGGTTGCTGGTGCTGTCCGTGCACGGAGCTGGGGCTTATTCGGCGGACGGGAAGTTGGCGAAGAAAGGCTGAGCTTGCGGGAAAAGTGTGCAGAAGTTATGAGCGGCGGGCACGGCATGCCGTGCCCCTACGCCCTCAGTTGAACCATCTTAAAGGAGAATATTATGAGTGCACTGAAAAAGACTGCAACCACCAGCGCGCCGATCCATACTTTGATCGCGGAGCGCTGGAGCCCGCGCGCATTTGCAAACCGGCCGGTGGAAGCGGGGAAATTGCGCAGTTTGTTTGAGGCGGCGCGCTGGGCAGCTTCCTCTTACAACGGGCAGCCGTGGTATTTCATCGTTGGGACGAAGGACGAACCGGAAAACTACAAGCGGGTGCTGGATTGCTTCGTCGAGTTCAACCAGAGCTGGGCTAAAAGTGCTCCGGTGGTGGCGTTGAGCGTGGCTAGATTGAAATTCGAACACAACGGCGAGTTGAATCGTCATGCGTTTCACGACGTGGGGGCGGCTTCCGCGACATTGACGATACAGGCGGAGGAATTGGGTTTGGCGGTACACCAGATGGGAGGAATTTTGCCGGAGAAGGCGCGAGAGATTTTCGGGATTCCGGAAGGGTACGAGGCGGTCGCGGGTATTGCGATCGGTTATCCGGGCGAGGCGCATACTTTGCCGGATCATTTGAAGCAGCCGGAAGTGGCGCCGCGGGAGAGGAAGGCGCTCGACTCGTTCGTGTTCACGGGTAAGTGGGGGAAGGTTTTGCCGGTTGTTAGCGCTAAGGCGTAATGCGGGTGTGGTGAGCGTGCCCGGCTCTGGATGTTGACGCCCGGGCAAGATGGGGCGCAGCCCTTGGACCCCGCATCGCGGGATCTCAGGATGAATCGCGCTGTAGCGCGATTCACAAGCAGCGCCCCTATCGTGACTCACAGGTAGAGACGATACGGGAAAGCACGCGAGGCAAGCCTCGCGTCGAGCAAAGCGGCGGCGAGCCGCCGCACTCCAAGATGGGCTGGACGCGGATGCTTGGTGCGATTAAGCACGATCGAATCGTGGCCAGCGCCAAGTCAAAAGCAACTTCAAGTACGCCCGCCTGAAAAGCAGGCGGCCGCTACAAATTCCAAGACGACGGCGTCACACCAAATCAAACGCAGCAGAGCCGGCGGGACGCCGGCGCTACGCACATCAAACGCCAGGCGCGGATGGATTGTTGACGGCTAGATCTTTGGCAGGACGATGCCCTGCTGGGATTGGTATTTGCCTTTTTTGTCTTTGTAGGAGACTTCGCACTGCTCGTCGGATTCGAAGAAGATTACCTGACAGAGGCCTTCGTTGCCGTAGATTTTCGCTGGTAGAGGTGTGGTGTTACTGATCTCCAGTGTGACGAAGCCTTCCCACTCGGGTTCGAAGGGCGTGACGTTCACGATGATGCCGCAGCGCGCGTAGGTGGATTTTCCGACGCAGAGCGTGAGCACGTTGCGCGGAATGCGGAAATATTCTACGGAGCGGCCCAGCGCGAAGGAATTGGGTGGCACGATGCAGACGTCGCCCTTGAATTCGACGAATGATTTCGAATCGAAATGCTTGGGATCCACGATCGAAGAATTCACATTGGTGAAGATGCGGAATTCATCGGCGACGCGCATGTCGTAGCCGTAGGACGAGACGCCGTAGCTGATGACGCCGTCGCGGACCTGGCGGTCTTCATAAGGCTCGATCATTTTGTGTTGTTGCGCCATCTTGCGAATCCATTTATCGGACTTCACCGACATTCGGGCCTCCGGGAATTCTGGATGATTGTGCTGCACTCATTGTTGCGCGACGTGATTGAGCTGGCGCTGTAAAGGAGGCGGGCAGTGTATTACACGGGACGGCGCTTGACAACCTGCAACCCCCTGTCTAGCATAGGCTTCCGGCCTGCGGGAGGAACGTGTGATCAAGCTCGACATCGTTAACGCAATCGTACAGAAGACGAATATTACCCGAACGAAGGCCGAGCAGGCGGTGGAAACCGTCTTCGAGGCGATGAAGAATGCGCTAGGCCGCGGCGAACGCATCGAGCTGCGGCGATTCGGCGTGTTTAACGTGAAGCCGCGGAAGACGGGCATCGGCCGCAATCCACGCACCGGACAACAAGTGAGCATCCCTCCCGGCAAAGCGGTTCGCTTCAAGCCCGGCAAGGAATTGCAGTCGCTGCCGGCGACGGCCGCGGCGCCGAAGCCCTGAACCGCCTGGCGGCTTGCGAGCCGCACGCGGCGCCGAACCCGTTTTTCGCGCTAAGGCATCCAACCTTCATGGGCAATAGCACCGGCAACGGGCATGGCCGCGTCCCACTGGAAATTCTCGACCGAAATTATCCGGAGATTATCGATTTGCCGCCGCCGAAGATGCGCGCGCGTCCGCGGCCGCTGTGGCCTGCGATTGTTTTTTTCAGTTTGACTTTTTTGATGACGCTTTCGGCAGGGGCGCTGATCGCGACTTCGTTTGCGGCGAACGTGGAGCCGTTTTCGGGGAATGAAAGCTTGTTCGCGATTCCGCTCCTGCCGTTTCAGCATCCCGCTATGCTGCTGCTGGGGATTCCGTTTTCGTTGACGCTGCTGGGATTTTTTATGGCGCACGAGATGGGCCACTATCTCGCGTGCAGGTATTACGGGATTGACTGCAGCTATCCGTTTTTCCTGCCTTCTCCCTTCCCTTTCGGCACGTTTGGCGCGGTGATACGAATTCGCGCGCCTATAACCACGCGGCGGGCGCTTTTTGATATTGGCGTCGCGGGGCCGATTCTGGGATTCATTGTTGCGTTGCCGTTGACCGCATATGGAATTGCAATGTCGAAGGTGATTCCCGGCGTGCAAGAGGATGGCGGGCTCATTTTTGGATTTCCGGGGCTGATGAGAATTTTTATGGCGATGTTTCATCCGGGGACTGAAGCGAAATCGTTGTTGTTTCACCCGGTGGCGCTGGCGGCGTGGATTGGGTTGCTCGCGACTGCGTTGAATCTGCTGCCGGTGTGGCAACTGGATGGCGGGCACATCCTTTATAGTTTGGCGCCGGAGCGGCACCAACGCTTCTCGCTGACTGCGGCGGTGGCGCTGGTGTTTATGGGAGTCGGCTATTGGCACGTGTGGGCGTTCTGGGGGATTGTGCTGCTGATATTGTCGCTGCGATTTCCGCATCCACCGCCGTTTGACCGGTGGGAGGCGCTGGACGCTTCGCGGAAATTGCTGGCTTGCGTGGCGCTGATTATTTTTCTTTTGTGTTTTACGTTGTGGCCTACGAACAATCTTTGGTGACGCCTCTTACTGGCCCTTCGTTGATCCTGCCGTGCGCATCGACCGAGAACGCTCCACGAGGTCGCGGGCCGCATCCTGCCACGTTGGAAAATCGAATTGAAAACCGTGAGCGAGCAGCTTGCCGGGAACCACGCGCCGGCTCTTCAGAATCAGCTCGGTCTCGGTTCGCAGAAAGAGGGCGCCTAGTTCCAGCATCCATGAGGTGGCCGGCAATCCGATCCGCGTGCCCCAGGCCTTCCGCAAATCAGCCATAAATTCCCCGTTGGGAAGTGGATGCGGCGAAGCGATGTTGATCGCGCCGTCGAGATCCTCGTGATCCATTAAATACTGAATCGAGCGGAGAAAGTCCTGGTCGTGAATCCAGGAAACGAATTGCTTCCCTGAACCGGAAGAGCCGCCCAGTCCAAAGCGCACGAGCCGCAACAAGGTGTCGAAAATGCCGTCGCGGTCGGGGCTCATAACCATGGCGCTGCGCAGCGCAATTTTGCGGGTGGCGGGAGTCTTCGCGGCGAAGAATTCGTGCTCCCAACTGGTTGCGACATCAATGCTGAATCGCCACGTGGACGGGGCATTCGGCTCGTTGCCGCCGATTTCGCCCGTTGCTTCGTCCATGGGGCGATCAAGAGCATGGCGATAAATGGTGGCTGTGCTGGCGTTCATCCAGATTTTGGGAGGATGAGCCAGCCGGCTAATGGCGTCGGCGAGGAGGCGAGTGGTGCGCGTCCGGGACTCTTTAATTTCGCGCCGATTGGTTTCGTTGTAGCGGCAATTGACGTTGCGGCCAGCGAGATTCAGGACGAGATCGGCGTTCTCAAGCTCTTCGGTCCAGCGGTTTAAAGTCGTTCCGTCCCACGGAACAATGCGCCAGGGAGCGCGCTTCGCATTTCTCGCGAAAACTACCACGTTGTGGCCCCGGGGTTGAAAATGCCTGGCGACAATTGTTCCCACTTGGCCAGAACCGCCCGGCAACACGATGCGCAGCGGACGCGTGTGCATGCCCGGCATTATGTCATTGATTTTAGCGCTCGCGCATCAGAACAGGCTGGCGGGGTCTACGTCCACGATTACGGCGGTTTCGGGGATTTCTTTTTTGGCGCAGAAATCCAGGGCGCCGCTTAAGGCCTGCGAGAGCACGGAGCGTTGCGGGGATTTCAGCAGAAATTGGAAGCGGTATTCCTGGCGCAGGCGGGCCAAGGGGGAGGCGGCGGGACCCAGGACCTTTACGCCGCGATTTTCGTAGGGCGCGAAATAGGCGGCTAGCGCACGGGACCAGCGGATGGCGTTCTCGATTTTTTTATCGCGGACCAGGATGCTGGCTAGCGCGGTGAAGGGCGGGTAGTGCAACATGCGGCGGAAATGGGCTTCCTTTTCGTAGAACGACAGGTAGTCCTGTTTCGCGGCATGTTGGATTGCGTAGTGCTCGGGATAGTGCGTTTCGACGAGGACTTCGCCGGAGAGTTCACCGCGGCCGGCGCGGCCGGCGACTTGCGTGAGTAATTGGAAAGTGCGTTCAGCGGCGCGAAAATCGGGGCGACCGAGCGCGAGATCGGCGGCGACTACGCCAACCAGGGTGACGCGCTGAAAATCGTGGCCTTTGGCGACCATTTGCGTGCCGACGAGGACGTCCACTTCGCCTTTGGCGAAGGCGCCGAGGACTTGCTGGAATTCGCGTTTGGTGCGGACGGTGTCGCGATCAAGGCGAGCGATCTTCGCGGTGGGAAAAGTTTCGCGCAGATATTCTTCGACGCGTTCGGCGCCATCGCCGACAAAGTACATGTATTCGGCGTGGCATTTCGGGCATTGCTTCGGCGGTCGCAGCGAGTAGCCGCAGTAATGGCATTCGAGGCGCTGACGATTTTTGTGGTAGGTGAGCGCGATGCTGCAATTCTGGCATTGCACGAAGGCGCCGCAGCTGCGGCAGAGAGACGACCAGGAATAACCGCGGCGATTGATGAGGACCATCGCTTGGGTTTTTTCCTCGAGACGTAATGCAATCGCGGCTCTGAGCGATTCGGAGACGGGCGCGGCTTTGTGGGCGCGGCGGAATTCTTCGCGCAGATCGACGATGCGGACTTCGGCCAGCGGACGATCGGCGACGCGGGCGGTGAGTTCGAGCAAGTGATATTTTCCGTCGCGCGCGTTGTGATACGTCTCGAGCGAAGGAGTGGCGGAGCCTAGCAGCGCGACCGCTCCTTCGAGGCGGGCGCGATATACGGCAGTGTCGCGCCCGTGATAGCGCGGAGTTTCTTCCTGTTTGTAGCTGTTTTCCTGTTCTTCGTCCACGATGATTAGGCCGAGATTTTCGAGCGGCGCGAAAACCGCGGAGCGCGTGCCGACTACTACACGGGCTTCGCCGTGGCGGGCGCGCCACCATTCGCGGGCGCGTTCGCTGTCGGGCAACGCGCTGTGCAGGATGGCGACTTGTTCACCGAAGCGCGCGCGGACCAAGCGGCCGACCCAGAGGGTGAGCGCGATTTCGGGGACTAGGACGATGGCCGTTTTGCCGCGGGAAAGAGCGGCTTCGATCGCGCCGAGATAGACTTCGGTTTTCCCGCTGCCGGTGACGCCGTGGAGCAGAGCGGCTGTGAATTTTTCGGTTACCAACCAGCGCCAGATTTCTGCGAGCGCGTGTTTTTGTTCGGAGTTGAGGACGTTCGTGGGCGGCGTGAAATCGGTGTCCCAGGGATCTTCTTCGGCGGTGAGCGGTTCTTCCCAGGTGAGCAGCATGCCTGCGGTTTCGAGGCGCTTGAGAACGAGTGGTGTGACGGCGGCTCTTTCGAGCAGAATTTCGAGTGGAAGCGGGACTCCGGTATCCATAAGAACTTCGCGAACGCGTTTCTCCGGTTGGCCGGTGGGTGAGTCGGCAGCGCCCGTGCGCCACGCTACGATTTTTTGCGTGCGGGCTTTGCGGCGGCTGATGCTGTCGCGGGCCGCGAGATGTCCGCGGCGGACGAATTGTTCGGCGGCGGTTGTGCCCCCTGGCATACGGGCTACGCGGGTTTCGGTTAGCGCGCGTTCAGGGGCGTCGGCTTTCTGTTTGTCGAAGAGGCTGAAAAATTTTAGCTCGGCTGCTTCTACGTCGGTGTTTTCTTCGTTGGTCGCGAGGTCTTGCAGATAGGCGCGACCTTCGTCGGTTAGCCAGTATTCGCGATGGTGGCGCAATTCGATTTCTGGCGGGAGCATCGCGCGGAAGGTTTCGCCGATGGGGGCTAGGTAGTAGCGGCTGATCCACTGGCCCAGTTCGATGAGCTTGGGGGGAAGCGCGGGAACGCGATCGAGGAGTTCGGCGATTTCTTTGATGCGTTTGGATTCTGGAGCGCGGGTGGAAACGGCGAGTCCGACGCCGATCATCGGGCGATTGCGGAATGGGACGAGTACGCGGCGGCCGACGAGTTCTTCGCCATCGCAGGAGGCGGGCACGGCGTAGGTGAACGCCGAGCGCAGTGGGACGGGGAGCGCGACTTCCAGATAGCGTTGAGTCATCGGATCAGTGGAATAGTGTAACAGCGTGCGCGAGCGACGATCACCTGGCGACGCGCGAGCTAAGCTATGGCGAGTTCGAGTCCGTCGGCGACGCTTGCGGATGCTGCATACTCGATGTGTAGCACGCGCCTGCGCATCGCGGAGCGCGATTTTGACGAGGCGTGAACGACAAGAGGCCTCATGACTAGGATTCCTCCTCGCGGGACCAAGCAATCTACAGCGGTCGTTCGAGTGCTCAAGTCGTGGATTGCGTTGTCGCTCAGTATGCCCATCGTGTGCGTTCCGGGAAGGACGCGCAGCGGACCATTTTCGGAGGTCGAGTCATCGAGATGCAACCGCAGAGCTACCACGCGGGAAAGCGCGCTGGCTGACGCGTGCGCGTAGAACACCCCATCTTTTACTGACCACGGCCCCCACTCCGGGAGTTCGCGGTGTTCTCGCAGCGGCAGCGCGGTGTCTTGGTGCCAGACTACGAGCCAATTCGAGGCGGGAGACTTGTCGAATAGCGTGGCCCTGAATGGAAATGTGTTGGGCCCGAGAACCCCCTGTGCGATGGCCAAGAGCCGCGGTTCGCGCGCAACGGCGAGGACAGCGGGATGTTTGAGCGCGTGGCGCATTCCCGCGCGGCTACGCGGCAGCGGATTGCGATCGAGGCTCTCATCAAGTTCCGCGACCTCGCTGCCGGTGAGAACTTCGGGAAGGATTGCGAAACCTTGCGTCTCAACTTCGACCTGTTGCATTTCTGATTCGCTCCGAGCTCTTGCTGACAGTGCCATTGGATGCTTCAGAGACTGACGAGGACGATGCCGATGAAGATTAGGACTATGCCTAACCATTGGGCACGCTCGAGGCGTTCGCGGAGGAATATCCAGGCTAGCAGGACCGTGAAGGCGCCGTAGAGCGAGGCTAGGACGCTGACGACTGATACCTGGCCAGTGCTTAGGCCGGCATTGTTGGCGACGAATGCGGCGGTATCGAGGATGCCTACGGCCAGGAGCAGCCACCAGACGTTACCGCGGGGAAGCATTAGCGTTTGGCGCGTGGGCGCGGCGGCGAGTGAGAGCGATAACAGAGCTGTCAGGCGCATAACCCAGACGGAGACGGCGCTGCCTACTGCTGGGACTACGTGAAATCCAAGGAACCAGAATAGGACGCCGAAACCTAGGGCGGCGCAGATGGCCCAGCCTACGCCCGTGGATAAATGTGCGCGGGAGGTGTTCGTTTCGGTGGCGGATACGGCCGTCGTGTGTTGCGGATTGTTTTCCGTTGGCGTGGGTTTTGATTGCGCGAAGGAAGTGGCGGCTAGGATTACGCCTAGCAGCGTGACACCGAGCCCTGCGGCGCGGACTGCGTGGATGCGTTCGCCGCTCAAGAGCGCGAGCGCTACCGTTAATGCTGGATAGCTTGAGGATACTGGGCCGACGATGCTCATGGTGCCGTGCTCGAAGGAGTGATAGAGGGCTAGGGATGCGAGCATGTTCAGCACGCCCGCGGCGACGGCCATGGCCCAGGGTTGCCAGCCCGGCGCGATTCCGTGCGAAAAGCCGCCTGTGGATTTCAGATAGACGCTGAGAGCTAGGAAGCCGAAAAACTGCATGAAGAAGAGCGTGCGGTAGGCGCCGACCTGGCGCGAGGCGAAGCGGGCGGCGAAGTCCGCGGCGCCCCAGGAGATGGCGCCGGTTAATCCCAGGATGATCGCGAGCGAAATATTCATCGCGCGGAACGGCTAACGTTTTTTAGGTTGCAGGCCGAGGACGGCCATTACTTTTTGCAGGTCTTTCCAGACTTCGGGTTTGGCGGCGGGATTGCGGAGCAGGTAGGCGGGATGATACGTGGGCATAAGTTTTACGCCACGGAAGTCGAACCACTCGCCGCGGAGTTTGGAAATGCCTTGCGCGGTTTGCAGCAGGGTTTGCGCGGAGCAGCTGCCTAGGGTGCAGATCACTTTGGGCTTGATGGCGTCAATTTGGCGCATCAGGAATGGAGAGCACGTGGTGATCTCGTCTTTTTCTGGGAGGCGATTTTCCGGAGGCCGGCATTTCACGACGTTGGCGATGTAGACGTCTTCGCGCTGCAGGCCCATGGCTTTGATCATGTCGGTGAGGAGTTTTCCGGCACGGCCTACGAAGGGTTCGCCGCTGAGATCTTCGTCGCGGCCAGGGCCTTCGCCGACGAACATCAGGTCTGCGTTGGGATTGCCGGTGCCGAAGACGATCTTGGTGCGACCTTTATGGAGCTTGCAGCGGGTGCAATCGCCGATGTCTTCGCGGATGCGGGGAAGCGTGTCGCCTGCGATGCGCTCAACGGCTTCGAAGAGCGATGGAGCGGAGGCGGGCAGAATTGTGGACGCGGGCGATTTCTGCGAGGCGGATGCCGCGTTTATCGAAGAGGCTGGGGCGCGACTCGCGGCTGCGGCGGCCATCGCGGCGGGAACGGCGGTAGAGATGACGCTTGATGTTGCGATAGTCTGCGTCGCGACTGGCGCAGCTGCGGATTCGGCGATCGCGTGCAGCGGCGCGCGGTCGCGATAGAAAGGGCCGAGGCCGAGATCTTCGCCGTAGCGCAGCCAGTCTTTCACTTGTTCTTCAAGTTGGGCGTCGTCACGAACTTCGCTGCGGGTGCCCAGACTTGCGCGCTTGGCCGGATCCATGAATCCTCCACTTGACGCTATCTCACAAATAATTTGCCGCGGTCGAAAGGCGCAGCTTCAGGGGCTAAAGCCCCCGCTTCTCGGAGCTTTACGGCGGGGCTGAAGCCCCGCCCTTCCGCACGAGGCATTACGAAATGCTTCTTGAGAATGTACCGCTTGAGAATCTACTTGGATTGTTTCTGAATATCCAGTACCTGGTCGAGGATGCGATTGGCTACGTCGAATTTATTGAGCTGGGGGAGCGGGAGTTCGCGGCCGTCGCGGAGAAAGAGGGTGACGATGTTGGTGTCGGTATCGAAGCCGGCGCCGGCCTGGGTGACATCGTTAGCGACAATCATGTCGGCGGATTTGCGCTGGAGTTTGCCGCGGGCGTTTTCGGCGACGTTGTTGGTTTCAGCGGCGAAGCCTACGAGGATGCGATTGCCTTTTTCGCGGCCGAGTTCGGCGAGAATGTCGGGCGTTGGTTCGAGCTCGAGGGTGAAGGTGCCATCGCCGCGTTTGATTTTTTTATCTTGCGCGGCGGCGGGACGGTAATCGGAAACGGCGGCGGCCATGATGGCGACATTCGCTTCGCGGGCGCGTTCGCGAACCGCTTGATGCATTTGTTCGGTGGAACGCACGGGAACCCAATCCACGCCTTCGGGAATTTTCAGGTCGGTGGGGCCGCTGACTAGAATTACGCGCGCGCCGCGACGATGCGCTGCTTCAGCCAGGGCGTAACCCATTTTGCCGGAAGAGCGATTGGTGAGGAAACGGACTGGGTCAATGTCTTCGCAGGTGGGACCGGCGGTGACTAGAACCGTCTGTCCGGCGAAATCGTGGCGGAGGCCGAGGAGTTCGCAAACTTTTTTTACGATGGATTCGGCGGCGGCCAGGCGTCCGGCACCGGTCATGCCGCAGGCCAGGTAGCCTTCATCGGGATCAACTACGTGGACGCCGCGGGCGCGCAGGGCGGCTAGATTTTCTTGTGTGGCGGGATGCTCCCACATGTTGACGTTCATGGCGGGGGCGACGACGACGGGAGCCTTGGTGGCTAGATAGAGAGTGGAGAGAAAATCTTCGGCTATCCCGTGGGCGAATTTTCCGAGGATGTCGGCGGTGGCCGGGGCGACTAGCAGGAGATCGATCCGCTGGGCTACGGCGATATGTTCGATGGCGCTTTCGACGTTGGCGGGGGCGGAGCCTGCGGCGGAGAAGATATCGGTAATGACTTTTTGTCCGGTGAGCGCGGCGAAGGTTAGCGGCGTGATGAATTCCTGCGCGGCGCGGGTCATTATGACCTGGACGTCGAGTTTTTCGTTTTGCAGGCGGCGGACTAGTTCGGCGGCTTTGTAGGCCGCAACGCCTCCGGTTACGCCTAGGGCGAGTTTCATGGGGTTTTCGCCTGCCGAAGAGTTGTGAGTAGTGATTGGTGATTAGTGATTACTGACCGATCATTTGTATCGAATAGAAAGAGTGAAGTGATTTGTGATGAAGTAATTTGCTTTGTGTGAATTGCAGGATTGGGGGTGCGAGAAAGGCATTCATTGGTACCGAATCGAAAAAATGAAGTGCTTTGTTTTGTTTGAGTTGCAAACTTTGTGTTTGGGAAAAACCGTTCATTTGTATCGAATAGAAATTGGCGTTTCTGGCGGCAGGCGGCGCGGTCAAAGGCGGGAGAGAGCCTCGGTGCGGCGGGATCGGCATGAGGCAAAGGCACCGGCCTCCCTTCGCAAAAAACACTCAGGGCAGGCAGGATCACGGTGTTGGTCGCGCCGTCAGAGGCACTGGAGCGGCTCCGGGCTGGGTTCGACATTTTCACCGATTCATCATGCCGTTTTGGAGCACGAAATGCAAAACGTTGTGTGTGTACATGCGCCGTGCCCGGTGGAGGGCATCGCAGTCGCCGCGAAATCAAGTACAACGTCAAAGGCGGAACTTCAGCGGCTAAAGCCGCACCGCCCTTGGAATTCTAATGTCGTGGCTGAAGCCACGACCCACAAAGATCAATTCGTTTCCACGAACGAGCTGAGCCCACCGTCACTTCTTCTTTTTCTCGTTGATGTCTTCGGCTTGTTCGTTGAGGTGGGGGGCATCGTATTCGAGTAGGCCCTTCTGCAGTTCCTCTTCGGCGATGCGCGTGGTTTTGCGCGACCGGGGGTTATCCACCATGGGGCGGCCGCCGATCAACAATTGGCGAGCGCGGCGCGCGACGACTACGACGTAGGCAAATTGGCTATCTGGTGCATCCTTGAGATGAGCCATGTGAAGATCAGCCTCCAAAAGAATTCAGGATTTCGCGGATACGTTCTTCATTCGGGGCCACCCGGCAACGCGAACCCAGAGCGATGGCTTGCACTTCCCTGCCCGCGCGCTCGAGATCATCGTTGATGATGGCGAAATCATAGCTGCTATAGTTCAACATTTCCTGGCGGGCCCGTTCGAGCCGCCGGTGAATCTCGTCTTCGGAATCCTGCCCGCGCGCCCGAATGCGCCGTTCGAGTTCCGCGCGCGAAGGAGGCAAAACAAAAACGGCCACCGCGCCCGGAAGTTTGCGTTTCACCTGCAAAGCGCCCTGGACGTCAATTTCCAGGACCAGATCTTTTTTTTCTGCTTGCGCTTCTTCCAGCCACTTGCGCGGAGTGCCGTACCAGTTCTTGCCAAACACCTGGGCGTATTCCAGGAATTCACCGCGCTCGACCATCTGCTGGAACTCAGCCTCAGTGACAAAATTGTACCACTTGCCGTCGCTCTCCGTCTTGCGCGGCGACCGAGTGGTACACGAAACAGACAGCAGGGTGCCGGGGACCTCCAGAATCTTCTCCACCAGGGTGGATTTTCCGGAACCCGAAGGGCCGGAGACAATCAGCACCAGCGGCTCGGATTGGCTCATTCGATGTTCTGCACTTGTTCGCGCAACTTTTCGATCTCGGATTTGATTTCGAGGCCGAGGCGCGTGATGTCCAAGCCTGCGGCGTCGTTACCCGGCGTTTTCGAAAGCAGAGTGTTTGATTCGCGCTGCATTTCCTGAAGCAGGAAGTCGAGTTTCTTGCCGACGTCGGCAGCACCGGCGAGCAGCGACTCAAATTGTTGCACGTGACTGCGCAGGCGCGCCAGTTCCTCGGAGACATCGCTACGTTCGGCGGCGATGGAGGCTTCTTGAGCGAGACGCGCGGGATCGAGCGGGGTCTCGCCGAGCAATTCCTGCAAGCGAGCGGCGAGACGCTTGGCGAAAGCGGGGCGAGCGCCTTCGGCGAGTGTTTCGAGGTTCGCGGTGAGTGCGGCGATGTGGCGCAGGCGCGCGGACATTTCCTCGCGCAGGTGACTGGCTTCCTGTTCGCGCATGCGATCGAGTTTATCGAGCGCTTCGGTGAGGCAGCGCGCGACGACGATTTCCAAGCGCTCGAGCTCGCCTTCGAGGGAAGCGGCGGCCGCGCCAATGACTCCGGGTAGGCGCAGGATGGAGGCGAGGTCCGGTTCGGTTTGGATGCCGAATTCTTTGCGCAGCGAATTGACGGCTTTGAGGTAGGCGGCGGCTACATCGTGATTCACGCCGACAGCAGAGGGCCCGGCGAGTTCGTGATGCAACGTGAAATCCAGATGCCCGCGGCGCACGCGTTCGCGGAGGATCTGGCGGATGCGCGGTTCGAGCGGCTCGAAGCCTTCGGGAATGCGCAGATGCAAATCCAGGAAGCGATGGTTCACGGCGCGGATGGTGACGCGCAGGCTCCAGCCGCTTTCGACGGCGCGCGCTTGCGCGTAACCCGTCATGGACTTCAGGCCGGTGGATTGCGGCTTCGGGGGATTCACGGAGATTGATTGTGAGCCGGTGCTAGCCATATTTACAAGGGGCCTGCCGCGCGCGAGGCAGGTTCGGCATCGCGAAATTGCATTTCGTATAAACGAGCGTAAAGACCGCGGCGCTCGAGCAATTCTTCGTGAGTACCGCGCTCGCGAATTGTGCCCCCTTCGAGGACGGCAATCAAGTCCGCGCGGCGAATGGTGGAGAGGCGGTGGGCGATGACGAAGACGGTGCGACCGGTCATCAGATTGTTGAGCGCGCTTTGCACGAGCATTTCGGATTCGGAGTCCAGCTCGGAGGTGGCTTCGTCGAGGATGAGAATGGGCGCGTCTTTGAGCAGGGCGCGCGCGATAGCGAGGCGTTGGCGCTGGCCGCCGGAGAGGCGCTGGCCGCGGTCACCGATGAGAGTCTGATATCCCTTGGGCATTTGCGTGATGAAATCGTGCGCCATGGCGGCTTTGGCGGCAGCGAGAACTTTTTCTTCGGGGAGATCGGGACGGCCGTAACAGAGGTTGCTCCAGATCGTATCGTTGAACAGAATCGTTTCTTGCGTGACGATGGCCATTTGCCCGCGCAGGGAGCGCAGGGTGACGTTGCGGAGATCGTGGCCGTCAATGCGAACTTCGCCGGAGGTGGGAGTGTAAAAGCGCGGGAGGAGATTGACGAGAGTGGTCTTGCCCGCGCCGCTGGAGCCGACGATGGCGACGACGGCGCCCGAGGGAACTTTCAGAGCGATGTTGGTGAGAGTGAGCGAATCGGCGTCGTCATATCCGAAGCTGGCGTTTTCGAATTCCACGGAATGCGAAAAAGGAGGCAAGGCCACGGCGCCGGGAGCATCGAGTTTTTCTTCGGGCAAGTCCAGCAGCTTGAAAACTTGGGAAGAGGTGCCCAGGGCTTGGACGAAGAGCTGATAGATGCTGCCGAGACGCTTGATGGGTTCGTAGGCTTTGAAGAGCGCGAAGGTGAAGGCGCCGAAGGAACCGATGGTCATGCGGCCGACTTTAATTTCGCCGCGAGCGTAGAGCAGGATCATGGCGATTACGACGGCACCGAGGACGTCCATAATGGGCCCGGTGGCGGCCATGGCGCGGATCCAGCGCATGTTCTCGCGGAGCAGGTTGCGCGCAGCCTCGCGGAATTTGCGAATTTCGAAGCCTTCCATGCCGAAAGCTTTTACGACGCGGTTGCCGCTGATGGTTTCCTGAAGTATCTGGCTGAGGTCGGCGAGGCGGGTGCGGCTGGTTTCGGTGGAGCGGCGGATGCGACGGGTCAGTTTTGCGACGGGCCAAACGACCAGGGGAACGAGAACAGCCGAGCCGATCGCCATGCGCCAGTCAATTACGAGGAGCACGGCGACGAAGATGACCAGATTGAAAACCTGGCGGAAAAAATCAGCGAGATAGTCGGAGAACGCGGTGCGCATCTGCTCGATATCGGCGATGACGGCGGACATGACGCGGCCGACGGGATGGTGGTGAAAAAATCCCACGGGCTGCTGCACGATTTTGACGTAGACGCTATTGCGGAGATTAGTGACACCAGCGAGGCCCACATATTGGATGAGCGTGCCGCCGAAATATTCCGCAATCGCTTTCACCAGAAAAATGAACAGCAGAGAGAGAGCGAATACGGACCAGACGTGGTGGACTCGCGAAGGAACGAAATCGTTCAAGTACACGATGCGCTCGGTACCGGGAACCTGAAAGAGGACCAGTTTCTGTAGCGCGGACTGCGGATTCAGGACGACGTCGAGAGCGGGCTTGATGGCGAAGGCGACGAGGCCTTCGGCGACGCCCATGATGGCCATGAGCAGAATGCCGGCGGCCAGCGGTAAAGTGTAAGGAGCGAGATAGTGGAGGAGGCGTCGAAGCTCTTCGCCTTGGGTGAGGTTCGCGGTGCTGTCTAATTTTTCAGAATCCAAATGGAAAACCCTTGGCCGCACTGGCGCGGCTCTACAATTTCAATTTGCGGACTTGTCAATATCGCGATGCACGACTTTGGACGAGTATCCTTTGCGCTTCAACTCGCGACGAATGACTTCGGCCAGCGCAACGGAACGATGCCGCCCCCCGGTGCAACCGAGCGCGACCGTGAGATAGCTCTTGCCTTCGGAAATATAGTGCGGAATCAGATATAACAACAAGCTCTCGATGCGGCGCAGGAATTCACCGGTTTGCGAGAAGGAACGAATGTAGCGCGCGACCCGCGGATCTTTGCCGCTGAATTTCCGCAAGCGCGGGATGAAATGCGGATTGGGCAAAAAACGGACATCGAAGACCAAGTCCGCGTCTGCGGGAATTCCATAGCGAAAGCCGAAGCTAACTACCGAAACGAGCAGAGGGCGGCGGCCGGGATTTTGGAAGCGGTCAATGATGAACTGGCGCAGCTCGTGAACGTTGAATTTGGTGGTGTCAATAACGACGTCGGCGAGGCGGCGAATGGGCGCCATGCGGCGGCGCTCCAGGCGAATGCCTTCGGCGATGGAATGATCCTGGCTGAGCGGGTGCGGACGGCGCGTCTCACTGAAACGGCGGAGCAACGCTTCGTCGCTGGCTTCGACGAACACCAGGGTAGCGGGGTGCTCGGAAGCGAGCTTGCGATAAATTCCGGGAAGCTTTTCGATTTGCTCGCCTTCGCGTGCGTCCACGAGGAGCGCGGCGCGTTCCACTTCGCTGCCACCTTCGACGTAGAGTTCGCTGAAGGTGGAAATCAAACCGACGGGCAGGTTATCCACGCAATAAAAACCGAGATCTTCGAAGGTGTTGAGCACCGAGCCTTTTCCGGAGCCGGAGAGGCCGGTGAGAATTACCAGTTGGCGGGCGTCGCGACTGCGATTTCTGGGGGGGCGGCGGTGTCGCGTCACGGCGGGTTTTTAGGCCTTGACCCGTCGACGATGAGTGCTGGGAATGCGGAGGTCTTCGCGATATTTGGCGACGGTGCGGCGGGTGACTTGAATGCCCTCTTCGCTGAGGCGTTTGGTGATTTGCTCGTCGGTGAGGGGGTGCGCGGTGTCCTCATCGTCAATCATTTTTTTGACGCGACGCTTCAGAGAGAGCAGAGACATTTCGCTGCCCTGCGGACCGTTCACGGATTCGCTGAAGAAATAGCGGAGCTCGAGGACGCCTTGCGGCGTGTGGACATATTTATTGGCGACGGCGCGGCTGACGGTGGAAGGATGCACGCCGACTTCTTCGGCGACTTCCTTGATCATCATGGGTTTCAGGTGATCGGCGCCATAATCGAGGAAATCCCCCTGGCGGCGGAGAATTGATTGGCAGACGCGCTGAATGGTGTGCTTGCGCTGCTCGATATTTTTCATCAGCTGGATGGCGGCGGTGAAACGTTCTTTAACATAGTTGCGGACGTCGCGGTCGGCGGCATCGCGAGCGAGCAGGCGGCGATACATGGGATTTAGGCGGAGCTGCGGCAAGTCGTCCTCGTTCATGAGGGCTTGCCATTCGCCGTCAACTTTGCGGAACTGGACGTCCGGTTCGACGAGGCGCGGTTCGGTGTGGTTATAACGCAGGCCGGGCTTGGGATCGAGCTGCTTGATGACGTCCACGGCGCGCTTTACGAGCTCGACGGGACGATTCAGCGCGCGAGCGACTTCCTTGAGCTGATTATTTTGCAGCAGCTTCAGGTGCTCGGCGATGATTTGCTGCGCGAGAGTATTTTGCGGGTCAATCAGCTTGAGCTGCATCAGCAGACATTCCTGCAAATCGCGCGCGCCGACGCCGGGAGGATCGAATTCCTGGACCATGGCGAGAGCTTCCTCGACATCTTCCATGGAATAGTTGCCGGACTGCGCGAGTTCTTCGAGCGTGGCGGTCAAGTAGCCGTTCTCGTCGAGGTTGCCAACGATGCTTTCGGCTATCTTGCGCACGATTTCGGTGCAGATGCTGACGCTGAGCTGCCAGGCGAGATGGTCGGCCAGATTCTGCGCGGAGGAGAGGAATTTGTCGAAGGACGGGCGTTCGATGTCTTCGCGTTCGCTGCTGCCGGCGCGTTCCGAGCCGGCATCGAGATACTGCGTGAAGAAAGTGCCGAAATCGAATTCGTCGAAGGGATTCGCGGCTTCGGTTTCTGGGACTTTTTCGGTTTCTTTCTTGAGGAAGGCTTCGTCGGTGTAACTGTCGGTGGCGGCCGCGCCCTCTTCGGTGACTTCGTCGAGGACGGGATTGGCCATGATTTCCTGATTGATCATCTCGCGCAGCTCGAGGCGATTGAGCGCGAGCACGCTGACCATCTGCACGAGGCCCGGCGTGAGAATTTGCTTCTGGGCCACGCGCAAGCTGAGTTTGGGTGCGAGCCAGTTCATAGCAATCAGTTCAGCCGGAATCCTTCACCGAGATACACGCGGCGGACTTCGGAATCGTTCGAAAGCTCTTCTGGAGTCCCCGCTCTAAAAATTTTGCCGTCGTTAATGATGTAAGCGCGCGTGGTGACGGCCAAGGTGTCGCGGACGTTATGGTCCGTGACCAGCACGCCAATGCCCGCCGCGCTTAGATCGGCGATAATTTTCTGGATGTCCACTACCGTGAGCGGGTCAATGCCCGCGAACGGCTCATCCAGAAGCACGAACGACGGCGAAAGCACCAAAGAGCGCGCAATTTCCAGACGGCGGCGTTCCCCGCCCGACAAAACGTACGCCCGGCTGTAGCGCACACCCTCAAGACCCATCTGCGCCAGCAATTCTTCGACGCGGTCGCGGCGCTGTTCGGAGGTGAGCGGCAGAGTTTCGAGGACCGCGAGCAGGTTCTCCTCCACCGTCATTTTCCGAAAAACCGAAGGCTCTTGAGGAAGGTAGCTGATGCCGCTGCGGGCCCGCAGATACATGGGTAGGTCCGTGATGTCCTCGCCGTCGAGAATTACACGCCCGTAGTCCGGACGCGCGAGGCCGACCAGGATATAGAACGTCGTGGTCTTTCCGGCGCCGTTCGGCCCGAGCAACCCAACCACTTCACCCTGCTGAATCTCCAAACTGATTTTATCGACGACCTTCCGCCCTCGATAAGACTTACTAAGCTCAGCGGCCTGGAGTTTCAACATGCCGGTTCATTTCTCAACCCGGTGCTTGGTCAGCGTGCGCGAACCTTCTTGCGAATCGATTAAAATCGTATCATTCGCTACAAAGAAGGTCAACGAATGCCCGGTAGTTGTGTCGCTGGAAGCGTCAATAATGGTGGGCTGACCGCCGGAAAGGACGAATTTTCCGTCGGAGGCGGTGTATTCGGCCTGGTCGGCGGTGCCGCGGCGGTCGCCCTGGCGTACGGTGACTCCTCCAAGGGCTAGGGCGTGGTCGAGTTGGCGACCCTCGGAGGGGCTTCCTGCGGGCGGTTGCGCTGGCTTTGCAGCCGCTGACGACGGCTTGGCCGGCGATGTCGTTGCCCCCGTGGTCAGGAAAACGTCCAGGGAGCGGGATTGCATGGAGCCTTGCTGGGAGTCGGCTGTGACCCCGCTTTCGAGGTGGGCTTTGCCGGTGTCACCCCAGTAGGTAAGCATGGGGGCACGAATCTGCCACAAAGTCGGACCGGATGGCGCGGTGGAGATTGCCTTCGTGGATGCGCCGGTCTTTGCAAGAGGCTGAGCGGATGGCGGCCCGGCTTGGGGAAAATTCGCGACTACGCTGCCTGTGGCTTGCAACTTCTTTTCGTCGCGCCAGATTTCGATCTGATTCGATTCGAGGACGGAGTCGCCTTGCCACAGGCGCGCGTGGCCAACGTACGTGACATGGCCCGACGTGGTGGAACCGGTGAGAGCGGCAGCGGAAATATGGCCGGGGCCGGAGCCGAGGCTCATGGCGGAATTCTGCGCGCTCGGGAAATAGGTGGAAAGCACGCCACCGGAAGCGCGAATTTCGCCGGACTTCTGGTTGATCGCAACGTTAGCGGCGGTGGTGCGGCTCATCGAGTCGGTAAGCACCGGTGAACCGTCGAGCAAGATCAGTTCGGTGGAACGGACGATGTCGGCCCGGTCCGCGGAGGCTTGGCGATCGGCTTGTTGGAAGTGGACGTCGCCGGTTTCATCGAGCTGCTGCCATTCGCCATCGGGAGAAAATTTGGCGGCGAGCTCCGCAGCCCTGATGATTTGCGGCGGCGCGGAGCCGATCTTTCTGGAGACGGTGGCGCCGCCGTGGCCGAGCAGGGTGTCCAGGCGGCCGGTGGGCGCGAATTGGGCGACGAATCGTTTGGCGCGAAGAGTGGTGGTTTCGTCAGCTGTTTTGGTTTCAATCGTGCCGGGGGCGAGAGTGCTGACGGTCTTGATGACTTGTTGGTCAGTTTGCTGGCTGGCGCGCTGGCTGGGGCCGAAAGTGGCGAACAGTGATTCGGTCTCGATCGAGCGCGATTCGGCGCCCATGTGTGAATTTGCTTTCACGTTGCCGGTGGCCGTCATTTCGCGCAGAAGATTGTGCTGCGGCGTCATGTTGAGCACGACGATCGCGGCGGTGAAGTGGTCTGTGCCGCCGGCGGCTTCGCGGGAGCCTTCGACACTGCCATCGGCGACGATGCGCTCGATCCATCCATCGGAATTCACGAACAGATCAAATTGAGTGGCTGTGGCCGTGGATTTCCCGCGAGGATCCGTGGAAGTGACTTGCGGATGGCCTTGCGCGATGGCGTGGCGAGCGCGGAAATCCGCATCGAGCTCGATGGAAATTTTATCGGCAGTAAGTTCGCGGCCGCCCTGGCGCACGTTTGCCGGAGCATCCAATTCGACCATGCGATCGTTGCGGCTGATAGCCATGCTGCCACCCGTGGCGGTGACGGGCAGTCCGCCACTTTTGTCGGATGCTGCCAAATCTAATTGCACGTTATGAGTGAGCCGGACAATTTCCTTCTGCGAACTGTAAACCATTCCGTCGGCGTGGCCTTCACCCTCGGGAAAGCGGAATTGCACCGGCGCGGTGGTGGTGGCGTCGCCGGATTCGCGATTGAAGGAAAGATTGCGCGTCGAGACTTGCAGGCTTTTGTCGCCGGGCTTGCCGGAGGCGGGCGTAGCGCTAGCCAGTTCAATCTGCACGTCACCCTCGCAAACAACATTTCCAGTGGAGGGCTCGTAGTTGCATTCGCGCGTGTGAATGTTGTCGTTGCGACTGCCGTCGTGGCCGTAGATGGTGATCCAAACGTCCTGGAGCAGGGCGCGATTCTGGTCTTTATATTGGGTGGCGTGCGAAGCGCGGATGGTGAACAGCGCGCGGCCCTGGTCGGTGCCCACGTAGGAAAATTCAGCGGATTGCTGCTGCACGGATGCGGGTATCGAAGGCGGCGCGTTCTGCCGGGCGCGGGCGGCGCGGATGGCGCGCTGCGCATAAACGCCCGCGACGACGAGCACGATGGCGGCTGCGGCCCATGCCGCCCAACGTGCGTAGCGCGCGGATTCTTGATTTCGCAGAGCAGTATCTCCCTGATGCGGGGAATACTTTGTTAGACGACGAGTATAGGTGAGAGGTTTGCCGCTAGCAAACAGGGCACGGAGTCGGGTGACGCAGCGGGCTTCGAGCGGTGTGTGATGTGTTCACTCGGGAGACAATCGCGGCGCACAAGAGGGGCGAATCGAGGGAGAATGGAATATTCGATTTTAGGGGTGGACGAACGAGGATGTTTACACGGGCCGCTGACTCGCACTCGCCGATGACGCTCTTGCGGCTCATCGTTAGAGTTCGTTTGCGAGGCCATCAGCGCCAACAGTTCGTGAGGAGAATTGCGGTTCTGGTGTTCTTGTGCACTTTGCCGGTGTATTGCCAGAGCAATCGCGGGGAGCTGCGGCTGAAGGTTACGGATCCTTCGGGGCTGGGAGTGAGGACCAGCGTTCTGATTGTCAGCGAGGCGAACCAGTATCGAAATTCTTTGGCGACTACGGAACAGGGGACGCTGGACGTGCTGCGGCTGCCTTTTGGCGTCTATCGGCTGGAAATTGTGCAACGCGGGTTCTTGCCGCTGTCTGAGATTGTGGAGATTCGCTCGGCGATTCCCGCCGAGCATATGATTCAACTGAAACTTCCCTCGGTGAATCAATCCGTAACTGTGACCGCGGCCGACACTTTGATTGATCCCGATCAGGCGGGGGCGGTGAGTCAGATTGGCTCTGACGCGATTGAACATCGAGTGAGTTCGCTGCCGGGGCGATCGCTACAGGACCTGGTGAATTCCCAGCCAGGGTGGCTGTATGAAGGGAATGCGGTGCTGCACCCGCGCGGGTCGGAATATCAAACGCAATTCGTGGTGGATGGAATTCCTTTGACGGATAACCGCTCGCCGAGTTTCGGGCCGGAGATTGAAGCGGACGACGTGCAATCCATGAGCATCTACACTGCGGGCATGCCGGCGGAATACGGGCGAAAGATGGGTGGCGTGGTGGAGGTGAACACTTTGCAGGATGCGGAGGCAGGATTTCACGGTCAAGTTGTGCTGTCCGGCGGGAGTTTTGATTCGGCTGGGGCGTTTGCGCAGGGGCAATATGTGTGGGGGAAGAATACTTTGGGCGCGAGCGCGAGCGGCAGCATGACGGACCATTATCTGAATCCCGTGGTGCCGCAAAATTTTTCGAATACCGGGACGCTGGGCGATTTTTCGGTGCACTACCAGCGCATTCTGGGCCCGAACGATCGCGTGAGTTTCATCGTGCGGCATGAAATCTCGCGTTACGACATTCCCAACGAGCTGGTGCAGCAATCCGCGGGGCAGCGGCAGACGGCGGATAACTTCGAGACGATGGGGATCGTTTCCTACCAGCACACGCTTTCGACGCACGTACAGGCTGATTTGCGGGCCATGGTGCGGGACAACGCGAACGATTTCAATTCGAGTGCGAATTCCACGCCGATAGAGGTTTTTCAGCACAACTGGTTTCGCGAGGGATATTTCAAGGGAACGCTGACCGCAATGCACGGGCGGCACGAATGGAAATTCGGCGTGGAGTCCGACAATACTTTTCTGCACGAGAATTTCAGTTACGTCATTACGGATCCAACGCAATTCGATCCGGCGACTCCTTTGACTTTTGCCTTTCCGTTGCCGGGCCAGCCCAGCGCGGCGCGGCGGCCGGACCTGGAGCAGTCGGCGTTCGTGCAGGATTTGATTCATCTGGGGGCGTGGACGATCAGCGCGGGGCTGCGCTGGGATCATTACCAGCTGCTGCTGAACCGGCAAGCCGTGGATCCGCGTTTTTCGATTGCGCGGTATTTTTCTGGCGCCGATCTGATGGCGCATTTCTCGTACGATCGCGTGTTCCAGACGCCTTCGTTTGAGAATATTTTGCTATCGAGCTCGCAGGCAGCCGCGATGCTGAATCCGATCTCGCTGCAATTGCCGGTGGAGCCGTCCGAGGGAAATTATTATGAAGCGGGGATGACCAAGGGATTTTTCGGGAAAGTGAGGCTGGACGCGAATTATTTCCGGCGGCTTGTGAACAACTACGCCGACGACGATCAGATCGAAAACACCACGATCAGTTTTCCGATTGCGTTCCGGAAGGCCGTGATTTATGGGGCGGAAGCGAAATTGGATTTGCTGGATTGGCGCGGGTTTTCGGGATATCTGAGCTACACGTACACGCTGGGCAACGCCTGGTTTCCGGTGACGGGCGGACTTTTTCTGGGGAACGACGCGACGATACCGACGTCTGGCCATTTCCCGGATTCACAGGATCAGCGGAACACGGTGCGCGGGCGGTTGCGTTACCAATTCACGCCGCGCTTCTGGGTCGCCGGCGGAATTCAATACGACACCGGGCTGCCGTTCGATTTTCAGTGCCCGACCGGCGAAACACTCTCTGAGTGCGTCGCCGGGGTAGGCGCAACATACGGTCAACAGGTCGTGAGTCGCATCAACTTCAATCGCGGCCGGATCTATCCAGCATTTCAGGTGAATGCTTCGGCGGGCGCGGACATTTATACGTCGGACCGAATAAAGATGCGATTTCAGGTGGATGGACAGAACTTGACGAACGTCCTGAACGTGATTGATTTCGGCGGGCTATTTTCCGGCAACGCGATCGGACCTTCGCGCAGTTACGCGCTGCGGCTTGCGACTTCGTTCTAGCGATGACGGAGCTTTACTCCCGATCGAACACCCCACCATGCGGGACGTCCAAGAGGAGCACCACGACACTAGCCACCCGTAACGAGCTTAGAACCGCCGAATGAGGTTGGCAGCTGCGAACACGGAGTTCGGCCTTAAAATGTGGGCTGATCAACAAATATGCGATTGCGCCCCTTGCCATTCTCCGCGGGACCGATTTTCGCGTTCGTATTTTGGGGTGCGTTTGCGACCTGGATTCTGCCCGAAGTCATTGCGTGGAGAATCAAACGCTCGGCCGATTCGTCGAAGACGCGTGATCAGGGTTCCCTGAACCTGATCGTATTCCTTTGGTGGATCGGAATAGCGCTAGACTTTGCGCTCTCCCTGCTTCTGCCACAAGCCTCCATATTGTGGAATCGGACTTCAGTATTTTTCGTCGGGGTTTGTTTAATGCTGCTGGGCGTGGCGCTTCGCTGGTATTCCGTGACGATTTTGGGGAAATATTTTACGTTCGACGTCGCAATACAGGGCGGTCAGGCTCTGATTGAGAAGGGGGCATATCGATTTATCCGTCATCCTTCCTACAGCGGAGCCCTCGTAAGTCTGGCCGGATTCGGTTTGGCGCTTGGGAACTGGGCCGGACTTGCTGCGGGTCTATGCTGCTTGGGATCCGCCTATGCCTATCGCATACCCGTCGAAGAAGCTGCCCTCGCTTCGGCTCTCGGGGATGGTTACAAGCGATACATGAAGCGGACATGGCGACTTGTGCCGTTCTTATTTTAGAGCGAGTCGCTGGCATCCGTGCTCCAACAAATTCGCGGAGGATCGATGATTTCGAGACGCGAGTTCATGGCCGGTGCGATTGCTCTTTGGGCCGGTGCAAGTGCTGCAAAAGCGATCGCAGCAGAGCCCGAATCAATTTTAGTCAATGATGTTCATTCCCAGCTGAATCCGACCCGGGTGCTGGAAATTTTGCAGCCACGATCACTGGAGCACGTGCAGAGCATCGTTCGTAGCGCGCGCAAAGACCGCAAGGTGCTCTCCGTTGCGGGCGGGCGACATGCGATGGGCGGGCAACAGTTTGGCACCGATACCTTGCTGATCGATACCAGACAACTGAATCGAGTGCTTAGTCTGGATCGTAAGAACGGGGTCTTGGAAGTTGACGCGGGGATCGAGTGGCCGGAGCTGATTGATGATTATCTCGCGTTGCAAAATGGGGATGGCCAGCCCTGGGGAATCGCCCAGAAGCAGACGGGTGCAGATAAATTGACGATGGCCGGAACAATTGCGGCTAATGCGCATGGTCGTGGTCTGAAGATGAAGCCATTTATTAGCGACGTCGAGTCCTTTGTTCTGGTAGATGCGACCGGAACCGCCCACACGTGCAGCCGAACGGAAAACCCAGAGCTGTTTCGGTTGGTTCATGGAGGCTACGGCCTGTTTGGAGTCGTCACCTCCGTGCGCTTGCGCCTGGTGCAGCGCAGCAAAGTACAGCGGGTCGTGGAAATTCGAACCGTGGATGACCTGATGCCAGCGTTTGAGGAACGGATGGTGAATGGTTTTCAGTACGGCGATTTTCAGTTTTCCATCGAACGCGGTTCGGAAGACTTCTTACGCAAAGGCGTATTCTCCTGCTATCGGCCCGTGCCGTCAGATACGCCGATACCAACCGCAGAACGGAAACTAACCGAGGAAAACTGGAGGCAGCTGCTTTATCTGGCCCACACGGATCAGAAACAGGCGTTCAACAGATATGCGGACTACTATCTCTCGACCAATGGCCAAGTGTATTGGTCAGACCTGCACCAGTTGAGCATCTATCCCGACAATTACCATCGCGAAATCGACGCCAAGCTCCACGCTCCATTTCCTGCAACCGAGATGATCACGGAGATCAACGTTCCAAGACCAGCGTTGAGTGGTTTTCTCGAAGAGGTACGAGAAGACTTCCGCAAAAACGAGACTGAATTGATTTATGGCACCGTGCGTCTGACCGAGCGGGACGATGAGAGCTTCTTGCCTTGGGCGAAGCAGCCCTACGCGTGCACGATTTTCAATTTACATACGGTCCACAGCCCCGAAGGCCTGCAACGTTCGGCGGATGCCTTTCGGAGGCTTATTGACATGGCGGCACGCCGAGGAGGCACTTACTATCTTACGTACCACCGTTACGCAACCCGAAGCCAGGTGGAGAGTTGCTACCCGCAGTTCACGGAATTCCTGCGGCTGAAGAAGAAGTACGATCCTGAAGAGCGATTTCAGAGCGAATGGTATCGACACTACCGAACGATGTTCGCGGACAGTCTTTGAATCGTTCGAGAATCGCAATCCTCGCCCTGTGAGACCGCAGCATACTGGATGGGTTCCGAAGTTTGGAGGAAGACAACCTCCGACATTCGGAGCGGGCTTGAGGGGTTACTTATCTTGAGCTAAGAGGCCTACGCCGGAGGCGGCTACGCTGTCGCGCGTTGTGTTTTTTACCAGGTACATGGCTTCGTCGGCTAGGTGGAGGAGTTCAGCTTTGGTGCGGGAATCGCTGGGATAGGCGGCTACGCCTACGCTGGCGGTGACGTGGGCATTGATGCCGGTGTCTTTCAGCCAGACGGCTTCGCGGATCAGCTTGTGGAGCCGGCGAGCTACGCCTAGCGCGTTTTCTTTGGATGTTTGCGGCAGCAGGACCACGAATTCATCGCCGCCGTAGCGGAAGGCCAAGTCAATCAGGCGGCATTTATCTTTAATGGCCTGGCCGATTTCGGCCAGGAGCTTCGAGCCCATCAGGTGGCCGTGCGTATCGTTGACGCTCTTGAAATGATCGAGGTCAATGAAAATCAGCGAGAACTCGAAAGCGTAGCGGTGCGAGCGGTAGATTTCAGTGTCCAGCATGAAATTCAGATGGCGCGCGTTGTAGAGGCTGGTGCAGTCGTCTGTGATGGTGAGCTCGTGAATGCGCTGGACGTGGCGCGCGTTTTCGATGGCGATGGCGGCGTAGTCCGCGAGCGCTTCGAGCAGGGCGAGGTCGCGGGCGCTGAAGCCTTCCGGGCCGATGCTATTGATCAGTTCGATGACGCCAAGGCATTGATCGCGGAAACGCACGGGGACGGCGACGATGGAGCGCGTTTCCATTTTTGTTTTCGCATCCACTTGCCCGAAGAAACGCGAATCCTTGGCCGTGTCCCGAACCACTACCGCTTCACCAGTCTGTGCGACCCAGCCTGCTAATCCCTGGCCGACCTTGATGCGAACATCCTTTAGCGATTCCGCGCCCTTACCGGTGGCAATCTGGAAGTACAGCTCGTCCTTCTCCTGGTCCATCAAGAGGAGTGACCAGGTATCCGGGTGCAGGACTTCGTTGATTTTTTCCATGATGGTGCGGAGGACCTGGTCGAGTTGCAGCGAGGACGTGAGGGCCTTGCCCAATTCGTGAAATAGCGTGACTTCATTGGAGGTCTCGACGGAGATGTCCACACCGGGAGTTCTGCGTCTTTCGATGCCTTCAAAGGGCCGCGCGTCCGTGGCTCGCCGCATGGAGTCTTCGGTAACGCCTTTCGTCGGTTCGTTGGAGTCGGAGGTCAACGCTGACATTATAGTGAACGGTTTCGGTACACTGCAACGACGTTCGCGGCGCGATTGACGAAAGGCCAATGGGGTACCCGTCGGAAGGGTTATCGGCCAGCATTGACACTCCCATCAGCGACGCCTATATTTTCTGTAGTTGCGGACTCCAGCGAATGCCTTCAAAACCTTTCGGCGAACATCTCAAACGCGAGCGGGAAATGCGGGGCGTCACACTGGAAGAGATATCAGCGGCTACGCGCATTGCGCCGCGCTTCCTGACCGCCTTGGAAAGCGAACAATGGGAGCTGCTGCCGGGCGGCGTATTCAATCGCGGTTTCATACGCTCGGTGGCGCGTTATCTCGGTCTGGATGAGGACACCCTAGTGGCGGAATACGCGTTGGAAACGAGGGGGCGGCCTGATCCAGGCGTGGTAGCGGACCCGCCGGAGGAGCCGGACCGCAATTGGGCGCGGATCTTCGCGGTGGTCGTGCTGGCGCTGCTGGTTCTGGCGGGCGGTTGGGCGGCGATCCACTTTCTGGGACCGAAGATTGCGGCGCGGCTGCACAAACATTCTGGGGAACCGGTAAATTCCGTGCCGGAATCTGGTGACGCGCCGAGTTTCGCGGCGACGAGCATGCAGACCGCTGCGCAGGGTTACGCACAGTACTTCGCGCCTGACCCGGCTGCGGCGCCGCCATCCGACCCCGCGATTTCAGCGAACCCTGCGGCGTCTGTTGGCGGCGGGGCTGCGTTGCCATCTAGAACAGCGCCGGCGCTGGATTTAAAACTGGAAGCGGCGAAGGCTGCGGACGTGAGAGTGGTGGCGGACGGCAAGCCTCTATTCGCGGGGCACATGGACGCACGGCAGGTGTATCGGTTCACGGCGGTGGATTCTCTGGAAATATCTTCGAGCGAATCGAGCGCCATTTTGCTGGAGCTGAACGGCCAGATGGTCGCGCCGAGCGGCCAGTCCGGACAACCTGGGTTCGTGACTCTCACGCAGAAAGATATCAAGGCCGTGGCCGGAGAAACCCATTAGCGCCGAACTGCGAGCTGCGATTCGTACAGGCCACGCCAGGCCGGAGCAAAAACTGGCGCTGTGCGCGGGCAGTATTTCGCTTGCACCGGAAGATCGCGCCGAGCTGCTGGCCGTGCTGACTACGGACAAAGATCCCGCCGTTGCAGAGCGCGCAAAGAGCTGCCTGCTGACGCAGTCGCTGGAATCACTGCAGGCGGCGCTGGCGCGTCCCGATGCGGATCTGAAACTTTTTGAATATTGCGCGGACAACATGGGCGGCCGGCCGGAAGTGGCCGACCGCATGGCGGCAAACGCGGCGTGCCCGGCAGAATTTGTGACGCGCGTTTCCGCGGATTTGACGAGCGTGGGAATTCAGGCGCTGCTCGACAATCTCGACCGGCTCAGCTCTTATCCCGCGCTGGGGATCGCGCTGGCCTACTCCGAAGCGGCGACGCCCGAGCAGCAAGAACTGCTGGCGGAAATCGAGACGAATGCTTTTCTGGGTGAAAAGGTGGTTGCGGAGGCTGTGGCAGAGGCCGAGCCAGAGGTGAAGAAGCGATTGTCGCTGCTGCAACGGATGGCCACGATGAATATCGTGCAGCGCATTCAGCTAGCTGTGAAAGGCGGGCGCGAGGAGCGCATGCTGCTGATACGCGACCCGAACAAGATCGTGCAGCGCGGCGTGCTGCAATCGCCGCGTCTGACGGACCTGGAGATTGAAAATTTTGCGGCGATGACGAATGTGTCGCAAGAAGTGCTGCGCATTATCTCGAAGAACCGGAATTTCATGAAGAACTATCTGGTGATCAAGAATTTGACCAAAAACCCGAAATCTCCGCTAGACGTGAGCCTGCATCTGCTGCCGCACCTGACGCCCACCGACCTGAAACATCTCGCCGCGAATAAGAACGTCCCGGAAACGTTGCGTTCGACGGCTTTGAAATTGCAGCGGCAGCGCAACTCGGCGCGACCTCCCAGCTAGACTGGAAACCGTCCTACAAGAACGAAGCATCGAATGCGCGCGGTAGGAGCTTGCCGGAAGTTTCCTGTTCTACTTTTCCTTTTAGATTAGCTAGCAGCACTGGCACGTCGCCGCAAAATTCCCAGATTATCTGACGGCAGGCGCCGCAGGGCGGGGTCAGGCGATCCACGTCGGTGACTACGGCGATGGCGTCGAAGCCGCGTTCGCCTTCGGAGACGGCTTTGAAGATGGCGACGCGTTCGGCGCAGCAGGTGAGGCCTAGCGTGGCGTTTTCGATATTGCATCCGGCGAAGATGCGGCCGGATTTGGCGCGCACGGCGGCGCCTACACGGAAATTGGAGATTGGGGCGCAGGCGTTCTGGAATGCTTGCGTTGCCGCGTTGATTAGCGCGTCATATTCGCTCATTTATTTTTCGCTTTCCTTTACTCTACTTTCGATAAGTTCGAATCGGTGGCGATGCGCGGCAGTACGGCACGTAGCAGCGCGATGAACTGGCCTTTCACTCGTTCCCCGGTTTCCATTACTTCCTTGTGGTCGAGCACTTGATCGAGAATCCCCGCGGCCATGTTGGTGACGCAGGAAATTCCGAGCACGCGAATTCCCATGTGCCGCGCGGCGATGGTCTCGGGAACGGTGGACATGCCCACCAAATCGGCTTCAATCGTACGTAAATAGCGGATTTCGGCGGGCGTTTCGTAGTTTGGTCCGGCGAGTGCGGCGTACACGCCTTCGGAAACATTTATGCCGAGCTTCTTAGCTTCGGCGAGCGCGATTTCGCGATAGGGCTTCCAGTAGGATTGGGTCATGTCTGGGAAGCGCGGGCCAAACCGGTCGTCGTTCGGGCCGATCAGCGGATTCATGCCCTGGAGATTGATGTGATCGCTTATGACGACCAGCGCGCCCTGATTGTATTTCGTATTGATGCCGCCGGCGGCGTTGGTGAGAATGGCGGAGCGAACGCCCAGGCGGCCGAGAACGCGCATGGGGAACGCGACTTGCTGCGCGGTGTAGCCTTCGTAGAAATGGACGCGGCCCTGCATCGCGGCAAGGGCGATATTGTCGATTTTTCCGATCACCAAGCGCCCGGCGTGGCCGATGGCCGTGGAACGCGGGAAGCTGGGAATTTTTTCGTAGGGGATACGCGTGGCTTGTTGCAGTTCGTCGGCGAAGGCGCCGAGTCCGGAGCCAAGCACCAGCGCGATTTTCGGGCGCAGCTTGGTTTTCGCGAGGATGAATTTCGCGGCGCGATCGGCGCGCGCGAATTCGGAGCCGCGAGCCGCGGATTTGGTTTTTGTGACGCTCATCGCATCATGATCCCGACGATGGAGGCGGACATGAGATTGGCCATGGTGCCGGTGAGCATGGCGCGAATGCCCAAGCGCGCGAGGTCCGCTTTTTTATTGGGCGCGAGGGCGCCGATGCCGCCGATTTGAATTCCTATGGAGCTGAAATTCGCGAAGCCGCAGAGCGCGAAGGTGGCGATCGTGAAGGAGCGCGGATCGAGCGCGTCCTTCATCGGCCCAAGCCGCTGGAAGGCGATCAATTCGTTGGTGACCATGCGCAGACCCAACAAGTTTCCGATGGCATGGCAGTCGTGCCAGGGAATTCCGATGACCCAGGCGATGGGCGAAAAGAGATAGCCGAAAATTTGTTCGACGCTGGAGGGAAACCACATGACACCGAGCGACGCGAGGCCGTTGTGCACTGCGGCGAACACGCCGTCCACGAGATAAATCAGCGCGATGAATGTGATAAGCATGGCGCCGACATTCAGAGCAAGGCTGAGGCCATCCACGGTGCCGCGGGCGAGCGCGCCGAGGGCGTTGGCGTCGCGTTCCAGAGGCGCGAGTTCCACTTTGCCGGAAGTTACGGGCACTTCGGTTTCGGGGACCATCATTTTGGAAAGCAGGATTGTGCCGGGAGCGGTCATGATCACGGCGGCGAGGACGTGTTTCGCTTCGACACCATAGGCGATGTATGCAGCCATCATGCCGCCGGAAACGTGCGCCATGCCGCTGGTCATAATCGTCATTAATTCAGATTGCGTCACTTCGGGAAGATAGGGGCGGATGGTGAGAGGCGCTTCGGTTTGGCCCATGAAAATGCTGGCGGCGACGTTGAGCGATTCGGCGCCGCTGGCGCCCATCAGGCCGGTCATGACGCGCGCGGCTTGCTTGATGATGAATTGCATCACGCCGTAGTAATAAAGAAGAGCGAAAACGGCGGCGATGAAAATAATGGTGGGCAGGACTTGGAACGCGAAGAAGAAGCCCAGGGGCGAGCCTTTTTTCCCCAGGTCACCGAAAACAAACTGGGAGCCGAAGAACGCGAAATCGAGGACCCAGTTTACGGCGGCGCCGGCTTTTTGGAAGATCCACTGGCCGTAGCTCCAATTGATTACGAGGTAGGCGAAAACGATTTGCAGGCCGAGGCCCCAGGCGACTGTTTTCCCGCGGATGGCGCGGCGATTGGTGGAAAACAGGAATGCGAAACCCATCATGGTGAGCATTCCCAATACGCCTACCAGGCGGTGCATGCGCAGGAGCCTCCTTTAGAACCGTACAAGGTCACAAGAATTTTTCCGCGCCGATGATTTTGCGAATCAGCGGAGTGGTGGGCGGAGCTTGGTCGCCGATTTCGAAGCTTTCGGATAGGAGGCGCATGGCCGGAACTAGGCGCGCATCCAGGTTGTAGTGCACCGTGCACAAATTTTCGCCGGCCTTTACCGCGTCGCCCATCTTTTTTTCGAGGACTAGGCCCACCGCAGGATCGACCGAGTCTTCCTTTTTTTCTCTTCCGCCGCCTAGGAGCATGCTGGCGACGCCGACCTGTTCACAGTGGATTGCCGTTACAAAGCCCGCGCGGCGGGCGTCCACTCGCGCTGTGTGTTTGGCGTGCGGCAAGTGGCTGGGATCGTCAATCACTCGCGGATCGCCTCCTTGCAAACGAATCACTTCGCGGAATGTATCACGCGCGCGTCGGGAAGCAATCATTTCCGCAGCGAGCGCGCGGCCAGCCGCGACGGATTTCACGCTTCCGCCCAGCACGAACATCCAGGCCGAAAGCTCAAGACACAATTCCAGGAAATCTTCCGGGCCTTTGCCATCGAGGACCTCGATGCATTCTTCGACTTCCAGGGAGTTGCCGATTTTGCGACCGAGGGGCTGCTCCATATCGGTGATGAGCGCGACGACTTTTTTGCCCATGCGTACGCCGGTTTCGACCATCAGCTCGGCTAGATATTCGGCGTCATTTTGTTTTTTCATGAACGCGCCGTCGCCGGTTTTTACGTCGAGGACCAGCGCGTCAATTCCCTCCGCCATTTTCTTGCTCATGATGGAGGCGGTGATGAGGTAGGGGCTTTCAACGGTGGCGGTGACGTCGCGCAGGGCGTAGAGTTTTTTATCGGCAGGCGCGATTTCTGGCGTTTGGCCGATCAGAGCGCAATGAGCGAGCGCCAGTGTGCGGCGGAATTCTTCGAGCGGCAGATTTACGTTGAAGCCGGGGATGGATTCCAGTTTGTCGAGTGTGCCGCCGGTGTGGCCGAGGCCGCGGCCGCTGATCATCGGCACGTAGAGGCCGGCCGCGGCGACGATGGGAGCGATGACCAGGGAGGTTTTGTCGCCGACGCCGCCGGTGGAATGCTTGTCTACTTTGGGCGCGGGAAGATCGGACCAGTCAAGTACTTCGCCGGAATTCAGCATGGATTCCGTGAGCGCGGCGAGTTCGGCGCGCGTCATGCCGCGCCAGAGGACGGCCATGAGGAAGGCGGCTAATTGATAATCCGGGACGCGGTCGTGGGTGGCGCCGTCAATCAGGAATGCGATTTCTTCGCGGGAAAGTTCCGCGGCGTCGCGTTTCTTGCGGATGATGTCAACGGCACGCATCAAGGAGGTTGAGCCAAGCTAGCATCGCGCGTGCGGGGCGTCAATCGTTGTGCCGCGCGCGGAGTGTAATGTGCTGGGAACCGTTGTAACAGCGGCCTTCGGAGCACCGGCGATTTTCGACGCGACATCGACGGCGAGGCAAGCCTCGCCGAAGAAAAGGCGGCGGCTAGCCGCCGCACTCCAAGATGAAGGCGCGGCAGGTCGGAACAATCGCGCCACGTTACAACTTGCTGTTCGCGCGTGTCGCGATATCGGCCATCATTTGCTGCATTTCGGCGTGGATATGGCCGTTGGTGACCAGCAGATCGGGGCCGCCGGGATGATAGCGTCCGCCGCGCAAGTCGGTGACTTTGCCGCCCGCTTCGGTGACGATCAGAATGCCGGCGGCGGTGTCCCATGATTTCAGGCCGAATTCCCAGAAGGCCTCGAAGCGGCCGCAGGCGACTGAGCAAAGATCGAGCGCTGCCGAGCCATCGCGGCGCACTCCGTGGGAATGCAGCGTGAAATGCCAGTAATAGTGGATGTTTAAGTTGTCGCCGCGTTTGTGCGTGGGAAAACCGGTGGCAACCAGGCTGACGGCCATGCGCTCGGCACTGGAAACATGAATCGGTTTTTCGTTGAGAAAGGCGCCCTGGCCGCGCGCCGCGGAAAACAGTTCGTTTGCGACGGAATTGAACACCACGCCGACCAGCGGCACGCCATCTTCGAGCAGCGCGATGGAAACCGCAAAGCACGGATAGCCGTGCGCGAAATTCGTGGTGCCATCGAGCGGGTCAACGTGCCATTCGTAACGCGATGCGGCGGACGAGCCGCTCGAGCCTTCTTCGGCGACGATGCGATGGTCTGGATATTCGCGGCGCAGGCGGCCCACGACGATAGCTTCGGAGCGCTTGTCGGTTTCGGTGACGAGATCCACGTCACCTTTATAGGTGATCTTCTGCGGGCGGCTGTGTTCAGCGAGCAGCACGGCGCCTGCCTCGTGCGCGGCGGCGATGGCGACATCGAGAAATTTGTTCATCGGGTTATTGCGCCACTCCGGATGTGAAGTATTCCCTGCGATAACGCACGTTGTCTCCGGTGTTCACCTTGACGACCACGTGCCGGTCGCTGCCGGGTGGCGGAGTGGGATTGGGATAGTAGCCGAGCAGGTACTGGGTGCGCAGCTCGCGATTGATGCGGTCGAAGATAGCGCCTAGTTCGCTGAGGTTGGTCGGATAGTACATCGCGCCGCCGACGCTGTCCGTGATGGTGGAGATCGCGTGTTCGCCCGCGGTGTTCCATCCGGCATCGGATTTCATCGGACGCACTACGACAGTATAGAGCAACACGTTCGAGGCGATCGCGGTGCGGCGCGTATCTTCAAATTTTGAGACGCTGGTAGTTTCGCCGGCGTCGGTGATGATCACCAGCGCACGGCGGCGCTCCGCGCCCTGACGGCGGACAGATTGCGAGCCGAGCACCACTGCGTCGTAGAGCGAAGTGCCCATGTCCGGGCTGGTATCCACGCGGCGCACGGCGCTATCCAACTGCTTAAGGTCATCGGAAAAATTGGAGAGCTGCACAACATCGGCTCCAAACGAAAAGACGGCGAGGCGATCGCCGGGGCGGGTCACTTCCTCGATGAAATGCGCGGCAGCTTCGCGTTCGATTTTCAATTCGATGGCAGCGGAGCCGCTGGCGTCGAGCATCAGGGCTAGATCGAGTGGGCGATTGGTTTGCGGTTCGAAGCGGACAATTTTCTGCGCGATTCCTTCTTCCGTGAGCTGGAACGCGCTTTGGGCCAGGCCGATGACCGGCTCGCCCTTGTCGTCCGTGACGCTGGCAAGAATGCTGACCAGGTCAGTTTGCACGCGGATGGGGCCCTTTTGTCGCTGCTGTTGTTGCTGTTGCGTGGAATTGGACGCTCTGGCGTGCGCGAACGCGCAGAAACCGGCGAGCGCGAGGGTGCAAAGCGTGGCGATGGCTCGTTTCATCTAAGAGGTAGATTCTTCGGAGGCGGAATTGGCTTCCTGAGGCAACGATTCGCCTTCGGCCCAAACGGCGCCCCCGACGAAAAATTCTTTTTTCCAGATGGGCACGGTGCGCTTGAGAGTGTCAATGGCGTAACGGCAGGCGTCGAAGGCCGCGGCACGGTGCGGCGCGCTGACGGCGATGAAGACGCTGGTGTCGCCGACTTCGAGGCGGCCGAGGCGGTGGACGATCGCGAAGCGATGGATTCTAAACTGAGCGTGCATGTGTGCACCAACTTGGCGCAGCTTTGCGTACGCCATAGGTTCGTAGGCTTCGTACTCGAGATACAGCGTGCGTTGGCCCTTGAAATTGTTGCGCACGAAGCCGTCAAAGATCACCGCCGCGCCATCTTCGAAGGCTTTGAGGCTGAGCAATATTTCGCGCGGCTGGATGGGTTCGCGCACCAGAAGAATGATGTCGCCGCTGACGGCGGTTTGTTGGCCGCCGCTGACGGGCGGGAGGAAGGCGACTTCGTCACCTGCATCGAGAGAGGCGCGCCAATCGGCGTATTCCTGATTTACCGACGCGGCGACGGACGGGCGAAATTCGGCGAGGCGGGGGAAACGCCGCGCGTAACGCTCGTAGAGGTCTTCCACGCGCGCGCCTTCGGAAAGCTCGGCGTCCTCTTGCGAGACGCCGGCGATGTCCTTGAGCTGGCCGAAAAATAGAACGCGCACGCGCATGATCCTTATTCTACCGTGGAGGCGCGTGCAACGCGAATTCACCGATGTGCAGTCTGAGCTCGCCGCGTCTGAGCGGCCGCGCAGCTGTGGGCCAAGGCGATTCATTCGTCCTAGCGGATTTTAGTGTCGCGATATGCTTGGGGCGGCATGCCATGCCATCTATGAAAGGCGTGATGGAACGCGGCGGGGTCAGAAAAGCCGAGTGCGAAGGCGGCTTCGGTGGCGGTGGCTTGGGAACCCAGCAGCAGGCAGCGCGAAAGATCGCGGCGAGCCTGCTCGACCAGAAGCCGGTGCGAGGAGGATTCCCGGCGCAATTCTCGTTGTAGAGTGCGGCGGCTGAGGCCGAGGTGCCGCGAAGCGTCCTGCAGACCAAAATCGCCACTGCACAATCGCTGGCGAATGAAGCTGAGCACGTCCTGCGTGAGATTGGCGTTGGCGGGATCCGCTGCCAAAAGCTGTTCGGCTACTGCGGTGATGACTTGATGCGCGACGGGATTTGCGCCCTTGAGTGGGATGCCGAGCAAGCTGCTGTCCAGGAGCAACGCGTTGACCGGCATGCCGAAGCGCACGGGCGCGCGGAAAATGCGCGCGTGTTCGGATACGTCCTTGGGCTTGGCGTGTGCGAACCAGACTTCGCGGGGCTTCCATTCCGCGCCACCCGAGAGACGGTTAAATCGTACCACCGTCGCCATGGTCGTCTCGACATCATGACGAGGCTCGGGCAGCGAGCAGTTCGAATATTTCCACTGAAAATGCGCGACGGATCCTTCGACATCCAGTTTGAACGCGCCAACGTCCGTCCAGATCGGCAAATAGCGTTCCAAGGTGCGTAGCGCCTCACCGAGGTTCGCGCTGCTGACGACCGAATATCCGATGGTGCCGTAAGAATTTTGTTCGACCTGTTCACCGACGTGGAGGCCAAAGGCGACGTCCTTGGTCATCCTCGCGGCCAACTCCGAAAGCATCATCATGTCTGCGTAGGGAATTCTGAGGAGTGGGTCGCGCAGCGATTCGCGGTCGAGCCCAACGGCCTGGAGCAGATGCCGGACGTTGCCGCGCGGAATGATCGCATCCGTGATCTTACGGACGGAACGAGCGAACACTGTGGGAGATCTTGAAATGGGCTGCTCCGTGGTGCTGCCTGGGTATCTTCCAGGGCCGAATTGCTCAAAAAATTTTGGCGCAATCAATCATAGTCCAGAGCATCGAGCCGGTGCTAGCTTCAGTCTCGATGAATGAGCCCGGGGCGGTGATTCATTAGGATTCGTGTATCCACGAGTCGCGTTGTATGTCCGAGGGAGTAGCGAGTGCTACACAACATCTTTCAGGGGCCGAATGGCCTGCGCGCCGGATGGCGATTGCTAATTTTTGGCGCGTTGGTGTTCGCGCTGGGTTATGGCGCGAACAAGATCGCAGACGCACTGTTGCACGGGCGCCAACCAGACTCGAGCAGTCCGACGGTTGGTCTCGTTACGTTTTTAGTCGCGTTGTGCGTGCTGATGCTGGCGGCTTGGATCATGTCGAAAATCGAGGCCCGGAACCTTGGGGATTATGGCTTTCCGTGGCGGCGAGCGTTTTGTGGGCAGTTCTGGCAAGCGTGGGCGATCGGCTTCGTTTCATTGACGTTGCTGCTTCTGGTTTTGCAGCTGGCCAAGGCGTACTCACTCGGGTCAACGCAGATTCACGGCGCGGACATTTTGAAATATGGGCTGCTATGGGCAGCGACAATGATTTTGGGAACGATGGTCGAGGAATTCTTATATCGCGGGTATCTCCAACTCACGCTGACGAGCGGAATCGGCTTCTGGCCGGCGGCGGTGATCACCTCGACGTTGATGGCTGCGGCGCACATGCTGAATCCCGGCTGGACAGTGCTCGGCCTGTGCACCGTCGGCGGGTTCGGGCTTATCGCTTGTTTGCTCCTGCGACGAACCGGCGACTTGTGGATGCCACTTGGACTGCACGTCGCGTGGGACTGGGGCGAGACTTATTTCTACGGCGTTCCTGACAGCGGGCAAATGGGGAACGGGCATTTATTCCAGGGCAGCTTTCACGGCCCCGCGTGGATGACGGGGATGCCGTTTGGAGTGGAGGCGGGCTGGCCGAATGTAATGCTGTTGCTGATCTGGTGGATTTTGTTCTCGAAGTGGCTGCGCGAAGTGAAATATCCGAAGTCCACTGCGCGAGAGGCCCAGGCCCGATGAACGTGCGGGCGATCGCTGTTCTCAGTGCCACGATTTTCGCCACTGCGATTATCTCGGCACCTGGCACGGGTTCGGCACGCGCCGAGCAAGATAACGCAGTCCCGCCCCAGCAGCAGCCGCTACGCGTAACCACTCGGCTGGTTCAGTTTGACGTGATCGTCCTCGACAAGCGCGGCAGTCCTGTGGCCGGGCTGACGAAGGATGACTTCGCGGTGTTCGATAACAAATCGCAACGGACGATCCAGCTGTTCTCTGTGGAAACGAGCCAGATGTTGCCGGGTGCGACGCCCGTGCTGCCACCCGACACATACACCAACGAGATTCAAGCGGCCGGCGTGCCGTCGAATCTCACCGTTATCCTGCTGGATTCGTTCAACACCGGAAGCCTGGATCAAGCGTATATGCGCAGCCAGATTGCCAAACTTCTGGGCACACTGCGCGCGGAAGATCGCGTGGCGCTCTACACGCTCGGAGCGCGTTTGCGAGTGCTGCACGAATTCACGAGCGACGCGTCTAAACTGGCCGAATCATTGAAGAAGTATCTGGGCGAGCGCGCGCTGGATATGGACGTGGGCAAGTCCGAATCAATGAGTGTGTTGCACAAGAACCTGGAGGCGGTATCGCAGGACGCGGGCATTGACGAGAACCAGGCGTTCGCGATGGATCACCGGCACCCGACGGCGGAGGCGCTGCGTATGATCGCGGAACACCTCGGCTCGCTGCCGGGACGAAAAAACCTGTTGTGGGTTTCGAGTAGTTTTCCGTTCAGCCTGGAGGGCAATAATCTGCAGCGCACGCCGGATGGTCAGAAAATTCCGTACGCGACGGACGTCGAACTGACGATGAGGGCGCTGACGGAGGCGAACGTGGCGGTTTATCCGGTGGACGCGCACGGATTGGTGACTGACCGCCCGGGGGAAGGACGTTCGGCTGCAAGCATGGAGCAAGACATGGAAAATTTCGGAGCCATGGAAATTCTGGCGCGGCGCACGGGCGGATTTGCGTTCTATAACACGAATGCGATCAAAGGCTCGATCCGACAGGCCATTGACGAATCGCGCGTGACGTACCGGCTGGGATTTTATCCGGAGGATGCGAACTGGGACGGAAGCTTTCATAAATTGCACGTGAACGTGAATCGTCCGGAAGCGCATGTGCAGACGCGCGAAGGCTATTTCGCGCTCCCGGAACCGAAGATAGCCGGCCAGACCTGGGCGGAGATGCTTTCAGAAATTGCGACCAGCCCGGTAGAGGCTACCGGAATTCGAATTCGCGCGCAGGTGACGCCGCCGTACGAGCCCGGTGAGAAAACACTGAGCCTGGTGCTTTCGCTGGACACCGCGCAATTCCAATTTGCACGGGATGGCGGCGCTTGGAACGATGTGGTGAGCGTGGCCTACATTCAGCTGGATGAAAAAAACCGCGTAATCGAAACGCGTCCGCTGCGGCTTCCTCTGGCGATCGATTCCGAGACGTACGCGCAGTTGATGAAACAAGGGATGATCCTCACCCGAGATGTGCAAGTGCTGCCCGACGCCGCCGGAGTGCAAATAATTGTGCGCGACGGCGGAAGCGGCAGAATTGGCTCGGTGCATATTCCGCTCGCGCCGTAGGTACGCGTGCGGCTAAAACGTCAGCTTCATGCCGAACTCGATGGTGCGTGGGGCGCCGAGTGCGAACACGCCAGTGCCTACGCCTACGCGGACTGAGTTGGCGTCGGCGTAGGTGGTGCCGTTGAGTGAACCTGCGCCGCCGGTTAGGATGCCGCTCAAGACGTTGCCGGGAATGTTGAAGTTGGCGAAGTTGAACAAGTTGTAGAAGCTGACGCTGGGTTCGAATGACAGTTCCCTCTCGCGGACGCTTACCTTGCCGATCCAGGTCAGGCTCATATCGAACGTTTTCAGCCAGGTCAGTCCTACTTCGCCGGGAACGACGGGCGATAGGGCGGGAGCTACTCCTCCGAGCGCCTGGAGCTGGCTTAGCGTGAACAAGCCATTGTTGATGAGCACATTGCCGGCGGGAGTCGGGTTATTCGCGACGGTGTTGTTGTAGTTGTTTACGACATTCGAGAGGTCGCCCAAGGAGACACCGCGCATGAAGGAACCTTGTTTCGTGCCGGGGACAGGATCGCCCACGGTGCCATCACCGGTGAAGTCGGTAGCAAAGATTTCGCCCGCGCCATTGCCTGTGACCGGCACTGCGAGTGCACTGGCGAGCGGACTGTCAAAATGGAAAATGGTGCCGAGCCGGAAATGCAATGGCAAATCTGCATAACCACCAAACGAAAATTGATGAGTTCGGTCCAGAGCAGAGGGTCCGCTGAAACCGCAGGGATGATTGTTGTCAATCGTGGGATTGACGAAATCCTGATCGGCCGCGGCGGGAGAGGTGCCGGCGGAAGTGGACAGCGCTGCGCCGCAATTTGTGAAGCGCGACAGGGCGTAAGCAAACTGGAAATTGAGATACTTGACGCCGCGGAAGGGGGTCTTCACGTTGTCGACGAGCTTCACGTCCAAGGCGTTGTAGACCGAGCGGCCTATGGGCTGCAGGAAGGTTACAAGCCCTAGATCCGGATTAATGCCCGTGAAGGCACACGGATAAGTGGTACCCAAACCAGTTTCGCAACCGCTGATTCCCAGGTCCGCCGCGGAATCAAGGCCGTTGTTCCCATAACTCGACATAGTGGCGCCGGCCGCGATTGCACAGTTAATCGAGCCCGCGTCGGTGCCCATTCCGCAGCTAAATTGATTGTTGGTTGCGGAAATGGCCGCGAGCGCAGCGGACTTCGAGAAATAACGGACGTCGCCACTGTGATTCAGGTCAACGCCAATCAGATAATGCAGAGCCACATTGCGGAGATAATCCACGCTCAGCACCATCCCCGGACGCAGTTCGCGTTGTATCCCGGCATTCATTTGAATTGAGTAAGGAGTTCTATAGTTAGGTGCCAGCGCGCCTAGAAATATCCCGGATCCGCTCGAAATCAGATTGGGAATGTATGACGGGTTCGGGGCGTTGGCGCCCACAGCCTTCGAGGCCGCTTGGTAAGTTGTTTGGAAGGTCGCGATGCATTGCGCGGTAGTCATCCCGCTGCAGTTACCAGCGTTGGCTCCAAGTGTGGCGCCAATCAGCGAACTGCAAATAACACTCGCGGTGGCCGAGTCGGCCCCGCCTAGAAATACTAGATTAGGCGAGCCGCCAGCGACGGGGAAAGGAACACCTGCGCCCGTGCCGCTGGAGCAAGCCCCGGGATTGGCGAGGAAGGCGCCGCTCGCGAGACGTTCGGGGCGATCGAACTCGGCATTGTTCCAAATGGCGTTCTCATAGAAGACGCCAATGCCGGCGCGGATTACGGTCTTTGCGTCGTTGCGCGGATCCCAGGCAATTCCCAGCTGCGGCCCAAAATTATGGTTCGGCTGATTTACCGGGTTGGCTAAGCCGGGCATCACGGCGTCGAGCTCGGTCGCCGCACTACCCGTAAAGCCGGGAAGGTCGCTATCGGTGCGCCCCGTATCGCGGACGTAACGCACACCATAGGTGATGTTCAGGTTCGGCTTGATCTTCCAGCTATCACCGAGGTAAAGGCCGATTCGATTGTCGGGCGGCGTGCCGCTGCAAGGCGCTTTGAATGCGGGGATTTCGGTGTCGCATTCTTCGCCGTTGCCCAGAGTTACGTTGTCCACAGGGTAATTGAGCGGGCAGGCAGCGCCTTGCATTGCCGGCCCACCCGGACACGTGAACGGGCCGGTCGCGGCATTAGTGACTTCCGTTGAACTGCCAATCGGGCTGACGTTGGGAGTGATGGCGCTGAAGGAGAATAGGCCGCCGCCGCGCAAGCGGTTGTAGGAGACGCCGTAGCGGATGATGTGGGAGCCGAGCAACTTGCTGCCGTCGTACTTGAGCTGGCGATCGGTTTGGAAGGTTTGCTGCGGCGCGAGGAAATTCGGGCCGGTGAGGAAGCCGAAGCTGGCGAAATTCAGACTGACCGGGAAATTCGCGAAGGGCAGGTTCGAGCCGAGAACCGTATCGCCCAGATTGTTGATAAATTTCAGGTACTCAAAGCGAAAACTGTGCGTGAAGTTGCCTTTGGTGGTGAAGTCCGCGCCGATTACGTGCGTGCGGGTGTAGTTCTTGTCTTGAAACGGCTGAAAACCAATCGTGCCTCCGGTGGCCACGGCCTTGCTGTCGAAATAACTGAAGCGATAAAACATGCGGACGTTCTTAAACAGGTTGAAATCGAGGCGGGCGTCGTAATCGGTTTCGCGGAACGGAGTGCCGGTGTTTCCGGCATAGTTGTTGAATGGGGGAGCGGGTACGATCGGCGCGGCGAGGTTCTGGTTGGTATGTTCGGCGTCCAGAAAGAAGAAGACTTTGTCTTTGAGGATCGGGCCGCCGAAATTGCCACCGTCTTGATTGCGTTGATAGGGTGAGGGCGGGCCGGGAAGCGCGGCCGCGAGATCGCTGTCACGAAATAATGCGAAGCCTTCGCCGTGATAGTTATTGGATCCGGAGCGGGTGGTGACGTTCACGGCGCCGGAGGAAGTGAGTTCGTTGGAAAGATCCAGGGTGGATTGGCTAATCTGGAATTCGTCAATCGCGCTGGCTGGGATATTTTCTGTGGTGGTGCCTACAGTTTCGTCGCTGACATCCACGCCGTCCACTTCGATGCGCGCGGTGCGGCCGAAGCGACCGCCGACCGAGATGGAAGAGAAGCCTACTTTCGTGGGATCAAAGTCTGCGCCATCCTGAATCTGTACACCGGGCTCCAACTGCGCGAGATCCAAAAAGTTCCGTCCGTTCACGGGCAGATTTTCGATCTGGTCCTTATTCAAAACGCCCTGGACGCTGGGTTGCTCGGTGTTAACCGTCACTGTTTGCTCGGCAACGGTGACGACAGTGCTCGCAGCACCGACTTGGAGGCTAAGATTCACGCCCGATACCACGCCCACTTTCACGACTACGCCTTCTTCCGTGGTCTTGAACCCCGCGGCTTCGGCGCGAACGGAATAGTCTCCCGGCACGAGAGCGCCTGAATTGTACGTACCGGCCGATGAGGTCGTGACGTGGAGCGCCTGGCCAGTGTCTTTGTTCGTGATAGTGATCTTGGCGCCCGACACGACCGCGCCACTGGGGTCGGTCAGCGTGCCCTGGATGCTCCCGGTCGCCGTGGTGCTCTGCGCGAGCAGAGGCACCGCTATCCATAAAACGGACGCCACGATTATGACAACTGGAATCAACCCGTCGAGAAATCTACGCCGATACGAAGTCATGTGAAGCTCCCAAAGAGTTATCTCAAAGCTTATCCGCCATTTACATCCCACGCGGCGCAAAGCCAAGCAATTATCGAAGGCTTCGAGTGCAAGCACGATGCCACAGGCGATGGCAATGGCAATCGAACAGGAGTGTGGGCATCGCAGGCATGGGCAGGAAACCGACGCGCTTCCCACGCGCGATGCAGGTCGGAGGAGTGGAGTGCTGCCGGCTCTTGCCCAGCTGCTGTCAGCGCGAGGCGGGCGAACGGGCGTAGCCCTAATCGCCGGAGCCGCAACCGACGGACAGACTCGGCGAGATGGGCCGAGCTATCTTTTATCCGCTACCGCGACGGCTGGCACGAGCACATTGGTCTCGATGCCTGAGGCCTGGCCCTGACTGTGGTACACGTGCTGGGTGGCTTTTACAAAGTCGGACGGTTTCGCATCCGGAATGTTCAGGAAGGTCTGAGGGTTGCGATCTGTGAGTGGGAACCATGAGCTTTGGATTTGCACCATGATGCGATGCCCACGACGAAAAGTGTGATTCACGTCCTGCATCGCGAAGGCCACTTCCTCTACCTTACCCGGCGAGAACGGTTCGGGATTTTCAAAACTGTGGCGGAACTTTCCGCGGAACGGTTCTCCGCGCACCAATTGCTCATATCCACCCATGGTGAAGGGCGGCGCCGGCACATCCGTCAGCGGCTTGCCTTTCTCTTCCGGACGCGGCTCGTCTAATTTGCTTTGAGGATAATCGGGCGGATAGACATCGATCAGTTTGACGTCCCAATCGGAATCCGTGCCGCTGGTGGAAACAAACAGCCGCGGGGAAACGGGCCCTACGATCGTCACATCCCCTTGCAGAACCTCGGTCTGATAGGTGAGCACATCGGTCCTGGCTGCGGCGAAGCGCTGGTCCGATACCATGTATTCCTGAGGCACCGTCTCTGCCACGTAATTCACGAACGGCACGGGCTTGGCCGGATCGCTCACGTATTCGTCGAACGCGGCCGCTTCCGCTTTCGGAGGATCAAACGACAAAACGCCGTTCGGGTGGAAATAAAGTGTTTTCGTCTCCGTGTTTTTTGGCGGCCACGCGGCATACTGCCGCCACACGTTTGTGCCGGTCTCGAACACATACGCTTTCGGCAACTTCGCGTTACCGTTCCCTTTCAAGTGTTGCTCGAAAAACGGAAACAAAATGTTCTTGCGATAGTAGTCTGCCGTGTTTGCCGCAAAACTCACGCGACCCAAGTGGTCCCCATTAAGGCGCGCCCATCCGCCATGCACCCATGGGCCGACGACCAGTGCGTTGAAGATTTCCGGGTCGTCGCGATCAATCGCGTGGAACAGGGTGAAGGGGCCTTGCAAATCCTCGGCGTCAAACCAGCCGCCGACGGTCAACACGGCGCAGTGAATGTTCTTGGTGTGCGCGGCGAGATTGCGTGATTTCCAGTAGTCGTCGTAGGTATCGTGATGCACCTGATCCAGCCAGAGCGCTTGCTGGCCACCGATCAATTTGCCCAGGTTTTCCAGAGTGCCTGCGTTCAGAAAAAACTCGTAGCCATCCGGCGTGCCAAAATCAAAAGGCACGCGGACTTTCGGCGGCAGTTGCGGATTCGCCTGCGGCTGGAAATAAGAATAAAACCCGAAATTTGCGGCTAGCATGAACGCGCCACCGTGGTACGCGTCGTCTCCCTTGAACAGATCGGTCATGGGCGCCTGTGGCGACGCGGCTTTCAGTGCCGGATGGGAGTCAATCATGCTGGCCGAGGTGAAAAATCCCGGGTACGAAATGCCCCAGATGCCGGCCTTGCCGTTGTTGTTTGGGACGTTTTTCAAGAGCCATTCGATGGTGTCGTACAAATCGCTGCTGTCGTCCACGTCTTTGTTGGATTTTTTGTTGTCGATGTGCGGACGCATTTCGATGAACGTGCCTTCGGACATGTAGCGCCCGCGCACATCTTGCATCACGAATAGGTAGCCGGCTTTGTCGAAGTCCGGCGACGGTCCCAATTGCGCGCGAAATTGATCCACGCCATAGGGGGCGACGCTGTAGGGCGTGCGATTGATGAGAAACGGGTACGCTTGCGAGCTATCTTTGGGGACGTACACGGCGGTGAACAAACGGACGCCGTCGCGCATTGCAATGCGGTATTCGTATTTCGTGTAGTGCTCTTTGACATCGAATTCAGGCGAATCGGGCTTGGCCTGTGCGACGACGCTTCCGGCGGCCAGGAATGTACCCACAAGTAGAATGGCGAATCTTCGACCCAACATTGTTTCCCTCCAACGCGACCCACGCCGATCAGAAACTTTCACTTCTCGGGCAGCACCCATCCAGCGGCCAACGAACTTTTCGATAATTGCTGAGCGAATAATTTTGTGGCCGAGAGGAATTGAGGAAGCCCGCATTGCGCGGACATCTTAAGGTGCGTCAGATGGCAAGTCAACGGAGATAAACCGCCTGACAAAATCGATAGTCGGGAACTAACGCATTGCGCGCGCTCGACATTTTTTGCGTAGGCGTGAATTCCCCCGGCTATGGGGCGGTGGGCGACGAGGCTAAGCGAGCGATTTCGTCCAGGCGGGTGGAGGCGCGGCGGAGGGCGGCGGCTAGCGCGGCGGATTCGTGGGCGAAGGTGGCCGGGTCTTGGCGGTCGAGTGCTTCGTTTGCGCCGGGGAGGACCTCTGCGGCGTATCCGGCGTAGGTTCCGGGGGCGTAGATAGTGTGTTTGTACCAGGTGCGGTCGGACAAGCCTTCTGGAGCTAGCAGGGCTTGTTCGACGCTGACGAGTTCGCGATTTATTTCATTTTGCTTGGCGGCGTTGGGCGAGACGTTCGACCATTGCTGCAACGCCTGCGATGCGCGGGCGGCGGACGCTGTGAGTTGCGCGGCGGCGTCTGAAATTGCCGCCACATCGGTGCTGCCGATTCCCTGCTTGGCTGCGCGAGTGGCTAGGTCGTTGGCGGCGCGCGAAATTTCCGCGGCGTAGGCGGAGTAGTCGAACGGAAGCGTATCGGATTCATCGAGGCGTAGCGCCAGAGTGCCGAGGATTTTCGCCAGCGCCACGTGAAATTCAAACGTGGGATCGCCGAACTTTTTCATCCAGTAGAAATCGTCGTACATCGAGTGGTACACGCCGTAGTCGCCGACGAATCCGGCGTCGAGCGAAGGAATTCCGGCGTGGTCGAAGAACGGACAGAAATCCGAGCCCGCGCCCAAGGCTTCGATGGGGGCTTCGCCTGGTGCGGTGACTTTTGCGTTCGGTCGCGCGATGCCGTTGGGCTCTTCCTGCTGACGAGTGGCGCGGTCCAGCCAGACATTGTAAACGCTGCGCACGTCGCGCGGGTCCTGCACTTCGCGAGCAACCTCGCGGACCAGTTGCTTGAGCGATGGCGTGGCGGACGCCGTGAAGTTGGATCCGGCGACGCCTACGTCTGTGTTCAGATAGGCGACAGCTTTCGACTGCAGCTCCGCGCGATTTGCTTCAACCCATTCCGTCGAGCCTATCAGGCCGGGCTCTTCGCCATCCCATTCGCACATCACGATGGTGCGCCGCGGCTTCCAACCGGCGCGGACCAGTTCGCCGAAAGCGCGCGCGGTTTCGAGCATGGTTGCGGTGCCACTGCCGGGATCGACCGCGCCGTAAACCCAGGCATCGTGATGATTGCCGAGGACGACCCATTCGCCGTCGTTTGTACCGCGCAGTTTCGCGATTACGTCGTAAAGCGTGCGCTGCTGATAATCCATCACCACTTTCATATGCGCGACGGCCGCGCCGGGCCCCACGTGATAGGTGAACGGCAACCCGCCCTGCCATTGACGCGGGACGTGCGGGCCGCTGAGATTTGAGAGAATCACGCCGGCGTCCTGCGAATTGATGGGCATGGTGGGAATGCGCGGAAGATTTGCGGCGTCGGCGGGCGCGAGGCGCTTGGCGTTCGCGGTAGCAGGTACGCCCGGTGTGAGCGGGTCACCGGGATAGATTTCCGTGTATTCGACGGAGCCGCGCTGGATGCCGCTCATCGGGCGCCACGGACCATTCGGAAACACGTCGCCTGCGACGTAGCCGTCGTCTTCGGGATCGGAATAAATTATGAGGCCGAGGGCCTTGTGCTCTTCGGCAAGTTTCGTTTTGATGCCGCGATAGCAGCCTCCGTAGCGGGCAATCGCGATTTTTCCCGCGACGCTGATTCCCAGCTTATCGAGCTCGCGATAATCTGCCTGCATGCCGTAATTCACGTAGACGACCGGCGCGGTGACGTCACCGGAAGGCGAAAAGGCGTTAAACCCGGCGACGATATTCTTGTTCGAGGTGTCGGGATCCACCTGGAAGGACTGCTCGGGAGTAGCCAGAGTTTTTTTGTCGGGCGCGGTTAGCTCGAGCCGCACTTCGCGGGGCTGCGCGAGCCACACGCTGTAGGTGACGATTTCGGCATCGAAACCGTAGCTGCGATACTGGTCGCGTAACCATTCCGCCACGTGGTGGCTGGCTTCGGTGCCGGCCATGTGCGGTTCGCTGGTGATGTGCCGCAAATTACTTTCTGCGCGCGCGGGATCAGGAATCGCGCGCATCTGCTGCTCGAGTGCGCGTTCGGCGGCAACGCGCGCGGGCGCGAATCCGCGGATGCCGGGATTATCCTGCGTGCCACGAGAAATAGCGGCGGGAAACACGAAGATGCTGACCAGGATGATTGCGGTACGAAGTCGCCGGGTTGTGACAGCCATTCACACCTCGTTGAAGAATTGCAAATTCTATACTACATGGTTGCGCGCGTTCGCGATTGGTTCTGAAATATTTGGCGCGATGGGTTAACGTCAGCTGCGGTGTGGGGGAATATGCGCGGCCGCTTTGTGTTCGCTTGACGGCGCTCGTGCCGCGCCGTAGCTTAGTTCAAGTGGCAGAGGGACGAGCCAGGTTCACGGGGATGTTTGATGAAAGTTCTGATATCAGGAGGTTCAGGGCTGGTGGGAGCCGCGCTTACGAGCGCGCTGCGTGCCGACGGCCACACCGTCTGCTGTCTGGTGCGTCCGGGCGGCAAAGCACTGGCTGGCGACGTGCAGTGGAATCCTATGAGTGCGCTGGTGGACGTGCCGGCGATGGAAGGCTTCGACGCCGTGGTGAATCTGAACGGCGCGAGCATCGCGGACGGGCGTTGGACATCCAAGCGCAAGACGATTCTACGGAGCAGCCGGGTGGATTCCACGCGCGTGCTGGTGGATGCGCTGTCGCACATGAAGCAGCAGCCACGCGTGTTCATTTGTGCTTCGGCGACGGGTTACTACGGAAACCGCGGCGACGAAGTGCTAACGGAATCGAGCGGCTATGGCAACGATTTCCTGGCCATCCTGTGCCGCGCGTGGGAAGGTGAAGCGGCGCGAGCGGCGAGCTCCGGAATCCGCACGGTGATCGCGCGGTTCGGAATTATTCTTTCCGCGGAGGGCGGCGCGTTGCCGCGCATGTTGACGCCCTTCAAATTCGGCGCGGGCGGGCGGCTGGGTAGTGGGAAGCAGTGGATGTCCTGGATCGTGTTGGAAGACGCGGTGAGGGTGCTGCGCGCGGCGATTGATGATTCGCGGTGGAACGGGGCGGTGAATGTGGTGTCGCCGGAGCCGGTGCGCAACAGCGATTTCACGCGGGTGCTGGCGAGCGTGCTACATCGGCCGGCAATTTTTCCGGCGCCGGCGTTGGCGCTGCGGCTGGCGCTGGGCGAAATGGCGGATGCGCTGCTGCTGGCCAGCGAGCGCGTGCGGCCCGATCGCTTGCTGCAGTACGGTTACGCGTTTCGCTACGAAAATTTGGAGCAGGCGCTGCACGCGGTGCTGGCGAAGGCGTAGCGCCGCCAAACTGCTCAGTGCGGCGCAGCGACCCTACGAGTGTAGTGGAATATTGCGCGACATGCTTCCACGTTTACTGTGCTCGAACGGCACAATTTCTAATTCACTTCGCGACGTTCAGAGTGACCTCTACCTTGAAAACGTGCCCCGTGAGAGGATCCGTTGCTACGGTTCCTTCGGCAGGTTGCCCTTCGCGCAAAAACATTCCCACGTCTCCGCGATATTGCCGCACAAGCGGCTGAGTGGTGGGAGGGGCTTCTCCGTCTGACCATTCCTTGCCGACGATCTTGCCATCCTGACCGCGGGCGGTAACGTACAATGAAGAGCGGTCCACCTTTAAATCCACTTGATATTTCCCGTCATCAGCATGCCCTACCCGAGCATCAATGCTCGTGCCCACATCTATATACTGAATCTGGGTGGCGCCGGTTTTCGAATCGGCGGTCGTCACAGGAACCTTGACCCCAATCCGCAGGGTCGAATACGACCCGCTTGGCTTGCCGCCCACTACGATGAGCGGCATAGAGTAGGAAAGATTGGCGATTTTTTTCGCGCCGTCATATTCGGACAGAACGATCTGCAACTTAACTGGCGTTGACGGCTCGGCCGTCGCATTTTCCGGGGTGTCCGGTGCTTTAGTTCCCTGAGCGCAAACCAGGAGCGGCGCGTACATGAGAAGCAATGCGCAGGTGACGAGCGATCGCGAAATTTTCATCAAGAACCTCCGATGATTCATTTGTTCCGGCTTTCTATAGATGAAGACGCCGGTCAGCCGGCTTTCGTTCAGAATTCGATTGAGTTTGCAGGTTTTTCCGTGGCGTCGTCTATTACGGGAATTTCCATCGGAAGTATTTCGATGGGTTTCATTTCCAGAGGTTTCTCAGACTCTTGCTGCGCGGCTAGCAGCTGATTGCCATCCACTCGACCTGTGACAATTGCGGCGCTCAATTGCGCTGCTGCAGAGAGTTGACCCTTCGGCACGATGATTTCCGGCAGCGCGGTGGTGCGCGAGCGCGCCTGAGTGGTCCGCTCGGCACCGTGCTTGCCTTCCTTTCGCTGCGCGAGTTGTGGACTCGCAAGAGACGCTGTCGCCGCCTCGGATGGAGCGGAAACAGGACTCACCGAGGAGGCGACGCTCGGGTTGGGCTCGCTGCGAAAGTGCCTGTGAGCGATTGTGATTGCCAGAACTGCGGCGAGCGCGAGGGCACCGGCGATGATCGGGGCCCATGCCATCCATGGGGATCGCAGCGATTCGGTTTCCTGCGCTATTCGACGCCGCAGATTCGTTGCGAAGTGCGGCGAGGGCTCGCCCGCGACGAGCGCTTCGACGCCGCGATCCACGAATTCGTACTCCGCGCGTGCTTGGCTGAGCGCTTCGCGGCACGCATCGCATTCCGTAGCGTGTGCGAGTAGCTCGGGCTCGCGTTCGGCGCGAAGCTCGCCGAGCGCTGCGTCGGTTAGCCAGCCGGAGTATTTTTGACAAGACATTGCAAACTCTCCGCCAACTTCTTTCGTGCCAGAAACAATCGCGACTTCACGGTGCCCTCGGGCAGGCCAGCCAGATTCGCGACTTCGCGCGTGTTGTATCCCTCGATGGCCGCCAGGACCATCACGATCCGCAGCTTCGCTGGAAGTGCGTCGAGCGCCTGCGCTACTTGCCGTTCGAATTCGCGCGACGCGACCAGATTTTCGACGCTGGCTTCCGGCTGGGCACTTAAAGTTGCGAGCGTTGCGTCGTACTCATGACGTTCGCGCCGCCCCTTCGCCCGGATGCGATCGAGCGCCAACCGAAAAGCCATGCGCACCAGCCAGCCGCGAAATCGTTCGCGGTCGCGCAGGCGATGGAAACTGCGATAGGCGCGCAGCATGGCTTCCTGCGCGACATCTTCGGCTTCCGCTGTGTTGTGCATTACGCCCAGCGCAACGCGATAAGCCAACTTAGGACAATCCGCCAGACGCTGCTCGAACTCACGCGCGAGCGATTCGTCCCGACTCAATGCGCTTCCCGGAAAACTGGCTGCCAATGCATCCATCACTGCCTCATTCAGCCAGACGCCGGTGGTGGAATTTCGGTTCACTGGTTTTCAATCAAGGTTGCACACGACGAGTTACAAGTCCAGGCGTTCCAGCAGCGATGGCAGGTTGGATGCGTCCACGGTGAGTTCGGGGCGGGTTGTGGCGAAATCGGCGACTTCATCGAGCGCTTGAAACAGGCGCATCTTCGCGACGGCGTATTCTTCGGTCCCGGTGAGGGCGCGGCCGGTTTGCTTGGTCCATTGGTCGAGGGCGTCGCGGCGAACGAAGATGCGGACGGGGAACATTGTTTTGCGGTCTGCCGAGACATAATAGACGAATTCGTTTCCTTTCGCGGCGTCGCGTTGGGCTGGATGCACATCCTGAAATTGATATTGATAGACGTAGCCGTTTTCGGCTGAGTAGCTTTTGATGCGCCGCACGGTTTCGGGCTTGGACATGGGCGCATTATTCGGCGGGGGCGGGCGGGTGTCAACTGCTAGGCCACGGCAAAGACGGTCTATTTCACTTCAGTGGTGCTGGCCGGGCGGAAAGAATAGAGAATGCGGTTGATGTCGGCTTGGGTCGGTTTAGGGCTTGCGTCATGCTTCGCTCCAATCCAAAGCTGAATCTTATGATCCTGTGCGTCGAACGCCTCAATTATGACCACATCGTCCCGGAGCGGATCGCCTTTCTGGAAGCCGCGGAATGAGTTCGTCTGAAAAGAATACAATCCATGTTTGATCCTCGGGAGGTCAATTTGTTTGATCATGAGCAAAACCGAATTACCGACCATTTTCTGCCTTGAGGAAAAGATGCTCAGATCGCCGGGAGTTACGTTCAGGGTCCTGGAAATTAGCTCGTAATTCGATCGCATGGTCCCTTCGCCAAAGACAGTCTCCAGCTCAGCTGCTCGTTCAGCACTCCCGCCTATCATCGCCTGCACCATGCCATCACCGTCTTGCCAGTGGAAAACCGTAATGCCTTGACCACCCGAGAAATTGACCACGGCTGCCGACTGAAATTTTCTCTCGACCGTCACTTCGGTCCACGGAGATTCAAACTCATATCCGAAGTAAGAGAAAGACTTCCCTGGCGAGGTCTCGGGGGCGGTTGCGGGCTGCGGCTGAGGCACAACCCACAGCTCGGGATGCGTTCGAGCGTCCCACTTCGTGGACAGCAGGAAAATAAGCGGGCGCCCATAGACCCACAGAAGCGCAATGGCGAGGATGATACCGATCGCACGGATGATCGAGCTGCGCAGTACGTACATAGGGGTCGCAACGCCTTATCACGTAATCTACTTCACGAATCGTGACTTGCGGGCATTGTACACCTGCTGTCGAGGGCTACGAGGTGGGCTGCGGGTGCACTCCCAAATTGGAATCGGGCATTGGGTTTCTGTGCCATTGTGGGACCGGCCGATTTTCCGCTCACATTGCGATTTCTCTGTTTCGTGCACTTTGATCTGGCTGAGCGCGCCGCGAACAACTGTTAACCATTTCCGATTGCAGGGTTTGGCGGTGCTTTGGCCCGCGAACTTGCGTGTGGCTGCGATGATTTCGCGATTGGCAATCATGCGCCGCAATGGCACAACGCGTGCGTTTGTTGTGAGCGGCTATGAAAATATTCGACACGAACGCGGCATGGTGCGAAACGCCGCGATGGAACGCACGGCCGAGCGCTTCGCAATTTTCAGAGACATTCCGCAAGCGACTCCGCGTCCTGGCGGTTTCATTCTTGATTGCGTTCGCGCTGGGCGGATGCGGATATGCGGACACTCCGCCGCCGCCGAACTTCACTGTGTCGCTGCAGCCGACGAGCGTGATTGTAGCGCTGGGCCAGACGCAGCAATTTCAGGCCACAGTCACAGGCCCAGGAGACATCGCGGTAATTTGGGAGGTGAACGGCGTCGCGAATGGAAATTCGATTTCCGGGACGGTGACTGACTCCGGCCTGTACACGGCTCCGATGGCGATGCCCAGTCCCGCGAGCGTGACGGTCACCGTGATTAGCCAGGTGAATCCGAATGACCACGCGTCGGCGAGCGTCACTTTGCAGGACGGCATCGCGATCATCGTCTCGCCGGGAACGGCAACCGTCGCGCCCGGCGGCGCGCAGGTTTTTACAGCGAGCATTTCCGGAGCGGGCGGTGTTGCAGGCGGCGTCACGTGGAGTGCAAACGGCGCGCCCGGCGGAAACGCGACGGTGGGAACGATTGTGGTGAATGGCGCGAGCTCCGCAGTGTACACCGCGCCCGCTGTGATTCCGTCGCCAGCGCTCGTTACAGTGATGGCCGCGAGCGTGGCCGACCCTGCGAAGACGGGCAGCGACGGTGACGATTGCATGCGCCAATCCCAATTCGATCGCGCCGACCACAGCTCAGGTGGCGCTGGGGCAGGCGCAGACGTTCACGGCAACTTTTTGCGGGATCGGCGCGGCGGCGATTGCTTGGGACGTAAACGGAATTTCGGGCGGCAGCGCCGCAGTGGGCGCCATCGTGGTGACCAGTGCGACAACTGCTTCGTACACTGCCCCGGCTAATCCGCCCACGACGAATCCGGTCACGATTCACGCGGTCGCAGGCGGTGCGACTGTCTCGGCCACGATCACAATCGTCAGCACCGTGGCCGTGAGCATCGCGCCTACGAGCGGGTCCATACTTGGGAGCCAGCGCGTGACGCTGACGCCGACTGTGACCAACACCTCGGACACATCGGTCGCTTGGAGCGTGAATGGAATCGCGAGCGGGAATACGGCGGTGGGGCAGATTTGCCAGGATGCGTCTAGTCCCTGCGTGGCGCCGAGCGGCGCTAGCTCCGCCAGCGTTGACTAAGTGGCGCCCGCCACCGTACCCACTTTGAATCCAGTGACGGTCACTGCGATGAGCGAGGCTGATCCGACGAAGAGTGCGAGCGCGCTGACTTCCATCTCTACTTCCAGCAGCAGCGTGGCTATCACGATCTCGCCGCTGTATGTGTTCCTGCCGCCGTCCGGCGGAGCGCTCTCGACGCAACATTTTTTGCGGCAGTCACGGGCACGCCAAACAACGCCGTCACATGGACCGTGCAGAGCGGCGTGGCAGGCCAAGGCTGCGCGGGAACTGCTTGCGGCTCGATCAATGCCGCAGGGCTTTACACTGCGCCGACATCCGCGCCCTCACCAAATGCGGTGACGGTGCTAGCCACTAGCGCCGCGGACGCCAGCAAGACGGCCAGCGCCACGGTGGCGATCACCAGCGGCCCGACCATCGAAATCATCTTGCCATCGAGCGTTTTCGCGGGAGCGGTCGAAAGTTTTCCGCTGGCCGTGCAGGGAACTGGATTTGTCGCCGGCAGCGGCGTTGCGGCTTCCGTCATTTTGATCAATGGCACCGCGCGGTACTACTTGCGCGGCCGCAACCAGCTGCGCCACCGGACTGAATCCCGCGGACGTGGCTTCGGCCGCGACTTCCACGATCCAAGTGCGGAATCCGGGTCCGAATGGCGCGCTTTCGAATCCCGTGCCGTTCGTGATCATTCCGTTCGACATTTCGGTCGGGACGCTCGCGCTCACAAGCGGGCAGCCCACGGCCGCTCCCCTCGTTCTGGTTGTTCCCGAACCGACGACCGCTGCGGAATCCGCGCCGATTGATGTGGATACGATCGGCCTGATTACTGGCGGTAACAATTGCGAAATCCAAGGCTCGCCGGTCACCGTTACGCGCCCTCTCTCCGGCACGGTGGTGGCAAGCCTGTGCATCCAGGCAACCGGCTCGATCCCACTTTTGTTTACACATTTAGCGGCGCGGGCGGCGCGCCGGACGGCAGCGACATTGGCGTGACCGCTTCCGCCATCACCGGACTTTTTCCCAATATGATCGAACTCGATCTGCAAATTTCCAATGCAACGATTCCGGGGGTGCGCACGCTGTTCATCACCACACTAAACAACGATCGCGCGGCGGCCACTGGAATGCTTGAGGTGAAATGAGATGAATACGCAATCGCGCAAAATGGTAATGGCGCTTTTGCTTGCAGTGGCGCTTGCGGCGCTGGACACAGGCACCGCTGCGACGGCTTCGGCCACCACGCTTGAACGCATGTCCGTCGCGAAGATGACGCAAAATGCACAACTGGTGGTGCGCGCGCAGTGCCTCGCGAATTCCGTCGCATGGGACGGCGGCGAAATCTGGACGTTCACGTCGTTCGAGGTAGAGGATTCTTGGAAGGGCGCACCCACCGGCGCGGCCCAGCAAGTGACGGTGCGGCTGCTGGGCGGCTCGGCGGGAAACCTCACCTCCACGGTTTCCGGCGTGCCGCGCTTTCGTCCGGGCGAGGAAGTGATCCTGTTCCTGCAGCCCGCCGCGCGCGGCGATTTTTCCATTGTGAGCTGGGTGCAGGGAACGTTTCGCATTCACCGCGACACGCGCAATCGCGCGGAAATCGTGGTGCAGGATACCGCGACGTTTGACACCTACGATCCGGCGACGCGGCAATTCGACGCCAAAGGCATTCGCAATCTTTCCGTGGCAGCGCTGCGGCTGCGCGTGCAATCCGCGCTGGCCGCACAGTCCGGTGGAAAAAAATGAGGCAAACTCTGGCCGCAGCAACGATCGTTCTGTTTTTTTTCTCGGCGATTTCCGAAGCCAGCACGCTTCCCTACACCGTGGATTCCACCATTCCACAAACCGGCGGTTGCCCGGAGCCAAATCGCTGGAACCTGTCAGTCGCTGCGCCGCTTGACCGGCGCTGGAGCACGGCGGTGACCACTTTGCTGTCACCCACGATTCTCACCCTCGCCTTGCAGCACTCTCCTGCACAAATCGCAGAGATCAATCAGGCTGTCTCGGATTCCTTCGCCGTATGGTCCGGCGTTACGGGCACTACCCTGAACGCGATTGCCTATCCGGGACTATTCGCGCCTTTGGGGCAAGTGACCGCGGCGAATTCCTGCACGCATGACGCGGAAGATAACGTAGATGACCTGAACACCATTTGCTTTAACCAGTCCAGCGACGGATTTACCAGCGGTGTGCTGGCTTTCACGCGCACCTTCACGGCGAATGCGCCCGGCGCGAGTGTGGGAGCGTCCGGCGCAGCGGCCTTCGCGGGACAGATTCTCTATGCCGACACGCTCTTCCGCAATGACGGCCAGGCCGCGTTCGCCACTCCCGGCGCGCTGGCGCAGCCACAAGGCCAGGGCGCCTACGATTTGGAATCGCTGCTGATACACGAGCTCGGCCACTGGACGGGGCTGGATCACTCCGCAGTGATTCGCGCGATGATGTTTCCGTTCGCACCTCCGCCCGGACAATATCTGGGCGACCGGCCCCACGGCATTCCGCCGGATGGCCCGCTGGCGGACGATGATCGCACTGGCATGCGCGCGCAATATCCCGACCCAAACGACACACTCAACGTCGGCGCCATTCGCGGCCGGATTATTCCGGCGAATCCGTTTGCCCTCGCGACTTTTGTCGCCCCCTCGCCCGGCTCGCCGGTTACCTGCATGGTCGGCGCGCACGTGATCGCGGCAGATGCGGAAACCGGTTCAGTAATTGCCGGAACGCTGGGCGGCTGGAGCTGCGATGCGGCAAATCCGCCCACGCAGTTTGACGGCTCGTTCGACCTGGAGAGGCTGCCTGTGGGGCACAGCTACAATCTATACGCCGAGCCACTGGTCGGCTTGGCCTTGCCTGGGGATTTCAGCAACGTGTTTGCGCGGCTGTGCTCCAGAACTCCCGCGCCGACCTGCGTGGCTCCGCCGGTGAGCACGAACTTCAATGTGCGTATCCTGCCCGCGACGCCGTGATGAACCGCGCGTAGCGGCGGTTGGTGATCGAATACTCGCGCGGCCGCCGCAAATGATCGATCACTTCACGCACCGCACATCTTCGGCGGAGGGCTACCAGAACGCAAAAGTGCGGATTTCGCCCGTGGTTGACGAGCGCGAACTACCGAAGCGGGGGAACGACACGCGGAGCTGACCCGCCGCGACGCCCTGCGGCGGGCTACGTAGTGCCCGCGATCAATCGCGGCTGCGCAGCTTCGAGAGCAAGCGCAGAATTTCCAGATACAGCCAAATCAGCGTGACCATCAACCCGAACGCCGCGTACCACTCCATGTATTTCGGCGCTCCCGCGGCCACACCGCTTTCGATGAAATCGAAATCGAGCACCAGATTCAGAGCCGCCACAACCACCACGAACGCGCTAAAGGCAATCCCGATCGGCCCGGAGCCGTTAATGGTGGTGAAGTGTATGCCGAAAAACCCCAGCACGATAGTCGCTAGATAGAAAATCATAATTCCGCCTGTAGCCGCCACCACACCCAGCCGGAACTTCTCGGTGACTGGAATCAGCCCCGAGCGATAGGCCAGCAGCAGGATCGCGAGTGTTCCGAACGTCAGGCTCACCGCTTGAATGGCGATGCCGTGAAAGCGCACGTCGTACATGGCGGAGATTCCGCCTAGCAGTAAACCTTCGAGCAACGCGTAAATCGGCGCGGTCACCGGCGCCCAGGTTTTCTTGAAAATCGTCACCAGCGCGAAAATGAAACCGCCGATTCCGCCGATGGCCAGCAGCGGCAGCACCGCCTCGGGATTCTGCGAATGCGTGTAGATGTTCCAGGTCCAGGCCGCCGTCGCGATCACGCAGATCAGCAGCACGCCCGTCTTGTTGACGGTTCCCTGCAGCGTCATCGCCTCGCCCACGCCGACGCCCTCGCCTTGAAATGCCCTGGCGTTCAGGGCCGGGTTCGATGTCCTCATTAAATCCGCCACTGTGAATCTCCTTTATGCGTGTTCTGCGCACGAACTTTGTCGCGCCCGCGGAAGTGCGTCCGTTGCTATTTATTCCGAAATGCTAAGGCAATTTTACCTCATTTCGAGTTTCTTCACGCGCGGGGCATGCTGCGCAAGGAGGGACGCAGATAAAAAATCGCTTGAATCAGGCCGTAATTGGTAGCGCTAACGGGAATCGAACCCGTATTTCAGCCTTGAAAGGGCCGCGTGCTAACCGTTGCACCATAGCGCCACAGGGGAAGTGCTGCCAGACGTGCTTAGATTATCAGAGATACGGGCGGAATTCACAACCGCGCAGCTGGTCAAGCGCCTGGCCGAAGCTGACGCGAAAACTTTCGGGCAACTGTGCTAGCCTTCTTCACTCACGACAGCGGCGCGCTGATTTCATTACTGGGCCAAGCGGTTCGGGGGTAAGCGCAGATGACCTACGTAGAATCGAACTTGGTTCCAGGGGAAACGGTGATTTACCAGACGCGGCTGCATTGGATCGTGATGCTCGGGCACCTATTCGTAGGATGCTTGCTGCTCGGTCTGCCTGGAGTGCTGCTGCTCTTTTACGCGTTCAGCCAACACGGAATGGACATCAATACGTTGCACGTGACGGAAGGTGGCGGAGTGGCGTTGCTCGTTTGCGGCGCCGTGGTGATTCTGACCGGCATGGTGCGCCGGAGCGCTACAGAAATGGCGGTGACCAACCGGCGCGTGGTGATCAAGACCGGCCTGATGAGCCGCAAGACCATTGAGATGCTACTAAATAAAGTAGAGAGCATCGAAGTGAGCGAAACGACGTTCGGCCGAATGCTCGGTTATGGAACGATTGTAATGATCGGCACGGGCGGAACTTCCGATCCATTTCACCAAGTCGCGCATCCTCTGGAATTTCGCAGCCACGTGCAGCAGCAGATCGAGAAGTTGCGCTGAGAACCATGCAGCACAATGTGGTACGAGCGGGTGTTAGGCTGCATCTTCCGCTAAAAGCGTCTCCGCCGGTTTCTTCGCTGGCGTAGTCGTGATAACGATCACGCTGATCAGCACCAGCAATGTTCCCAGAATCGTTCGCGTCGTGAGCTCTTCGCCACCCAGAAAATATCCCACCAGCACGGCCACGATCGGATTCACGTACGCGTAGGTGCCGACCTTTGTGGGCGATTCATGGTGAATCAGCCAGACGTACGCCGTGAAACCGATGATCGAACCCGCGACAATCAGGTACAGCAGCGCGAGCCACGCTCCGCGCGAAACCGCCCACGGATGGAAACTTCGAAATTCGCCAAACGCGCCCGCGGCAATTGCCAGCAGGATTCCACCGGAGAGCATTTGCGCTCCGGAACTCATCACTTTGGAACTGGGCAGCGGCAGTTTGCGCGCCAACACGGACGCTACCGACCAGCTGATAGACGCGAAAATCAGCGCCATCGCGCCCAGTTTATCAATCGGCGCTCCGCCGAGATTCAGCGCATGGCTCATCAGCACGCCCACTCCCCCGATGCCGATCAAAAGCGCCAAGGCCAAGCGGACCGTGAGTCGCTGCGTGCGCAAGAAGATTATTTCTGAGAGCGCCATAAATACTGGAATCGTGGCCAGCATAACGGCGGCGATGCCCGAAGGCACACGCTGCTCAGCCCAGAACAGCAGCCCATAGTCGAAAACGAAAATTACCATTCCGAGTATGGACGCAGACCGCCATTCGCGCGCGCTCGGTGAGCGTTCGCCACGCACGAACACCCAGCCAAAAAGAACCAACCCCGCCACTGAAAAACGCATCGCGGCCAGAACCAGCGGCGGAACTTCGCGGACTCCCACACGTATCGCAAGAAATGTGGATCCCCACACAAAATAAATAATCGCGAAGGCTAATAGGGTCTTCCACGTCGGGCGATGGTTGTTGGCTTCCATATGGGAACCTGTAAATTCGACAAATCGGAGAGCCAGGCCGGAAGAGTTTCCTACGGCTTAGCCGCTCACTTCTCGCGCGCTGCGGCGGGGTTCGGACCGCGCTTTTCCATTTTCCAATTTCTACTTTCGATTTTCCGCGGCTCTACCGCAATCCTTCGCGTTCGCGGAGCGAGGTGATGTGCGCTACGTGATGTTTTCCGTGCCAGGCGTACAGCGCGAGCGTGTCGTCCAGCGACATGGGTTTGTCCCACTCCGGATGGCGGAACTTGCGCGACCACTCCGCCGGCCCGAGCGAGCGCAGCAGCAGCACCCAGCGCTTGTGCAAATTTTCCAGCAGGGCGAGCGACGGTTCGATCGGCGCTGTTCTGACGTCGCCGAGTTCGGCCCATTTCGCTTCGTCGTAGGGCTTGATCAACGGGAGATCTTCGGTGAGCGCGAGTTTGAATCGCGTGTAGGCGTTCATGTGACTGTCTGGAACGTGATGCACCACTTGGCGCACCGTCCATCCCTCGGGACGGTACCGCGTATCCAGCTGCTCGGGCTTCAGGCCCCTCACAGCATCGCTCAGCCGCGCAGGCGCTGCGGCGATCGCTGCAATGTACTCGCTACGCTGGCTGTCCTTCAGCGGGGCCGCTGGACGTTGAAACTTTCCGACGGGAAATCGCAGATCCGCTTCCATGGTGATGCCTCCTGCCGGCAAATTCTTTGCGCCAAGTTCAGTCTCGCAGCAAAAATGTATCACGCTGGCGCGAATTGCCGAATTGGATGCAGAGAAACGCGAGTTCGATTCGACGGACAATTTGGACTACAGAGGAAGTGGATGCGGAATTTCGTGGGAACCACTAGCGAGAGTATGTGCGAAAGTGCGTGGAAGAGTACGAATGAAAGTTCTTGGGAATGCGGTCCGCGCGGAATCTGCGTTACTGGTTGTCCCGAAATTCTTCGTGCCAGGCCATTTGAATCGCTTCGAGCTTTCCTTCGTTCGATAATTTCGGATCGCCGGTAAAGCCCGGAAGTTCGACAATCCATTTGTGCATGTCGGTGAAGCGCACGGTCAGCGGGTCCACGCCGGGATGTTTTTCCGCCAGCTGGATTCCGATTTCCTCTGCGTTATCCCAATCGAACGTGTTCGGCATTCTTTCCCGCTCCTGGACACAAAATTTTTCCGCGCTGGTCGCAAGATGCGCCCGCGGCGCCGCGTCGCGTCGCGAATTTCTAGTGCTCGGCTTCCTTCGCGTAATTCTTATTCCACTCCGGTATCTCGACCACGATGTCCTTGGTTCCGTCCGGCACACACTGGCAACCGAGCCGCGACTTCGGCGTCACGCCCGGCGCTTCGTCCAACTGGTCGAGCTCAGCGTCCGTCGCTTCGTTGCAACTTTCCAGGCCCTCATGCACGATCACGTGGCACGTGGAGCACGCACACACACCGCCGCAGGCGTGGTCCAGGCCCAGGTGATAGCCCTGCGAAATATCCAGGATGCTGCCGGGCAAGCCGTCGTGGCCGTAGGGAATTTTCTCCGGATCGATTTCGACGGTCTTCCCCTCCCTGACAAACGTCACCTTGTATTTCTTCGTCGCGGGCGCGAACTTTGTTTCTTCAATATAGGGATTCTTGCCGCCCATGCTGTGCTGCTCCTCTCTCAACGCGCTCATCACAAATTCAGAACGGTCGAGCGCCCAACTCCAAAACTGTCATAGCGACCCAAGCCTGCCGCTCGCTCGCATTCGCGACTACACGTCGTCCAGTCGCTTCCCTTCGAACGCCGTTTGCAGCGCGCCATTCATCAGCACTTCGGCCAGGTGCGCGGTGGCCGCGTTGATTTCATCAATCCGTGTGCGCATCAACTTGTAATCGCTGCCCGCCAGCGCCGCGCGCAACTGTGCTTCCGAATCCGTGATGGCTTTTCGTTCCGCGCTGGAAATTTCCTGCGAGCGCGAGTCGGCGAGCGCCTTATCCGTCGCGGCGAGGATGGTATCCGCTTCGGTGCGCGCTTCGATCACCTGACGCTCGGCAAAATCCTGCTCGGCGTATTCGATCGATTCCTCGAGCATGCGTTCGATCTCGGTATCGGAAAGGCCGTAGCTCGGCTGCACCTCCACAGTATGCTGTTCGCTGGTGCGCAGATCGCGCGCCGCCACTTGCAGAATGCCGTTGGCATCAATTAGGAATTTCACTTCGATGCGCGCCAGGCCCGCGGGTCCCGGCGGTGTCTTCAATTGGAAGCGCGCGAGCGAGCGGCAATCCTTGGCCAGCTCGCGCTCGCCCTGCAGCACGTGGACGTCGATGGCCGTCTGATTCTCGACGCCGGTGGTGAAAAGTTCCTGAGCGCTGGCGGGAATCGTGGAATTGCGCGGAATAATTTTGGCGATCACGCCGCCCATCGTCTCGATGCCCAGCGAAAGCGGCGTCACGTCCAGCAGCAGCATGGTCTTGACGCCCGTTTCCAGAATGTCCGCCTGCACGGCCGCGCCCAGCGCCACCACTTCGTCGGGGTCCAGCTCGCAATGCGGCGCGCGCTGGAAATAATCGCCCACCGTCTTGCGCACCAGCGGAATGCGCGTCGAGCCGCCCACCAGCACCACTTCGTCCAGTTCTTTCGGTGCGAGCTTGGCGTCGGCCAGCGCCATTTTCACGGGCGCCATGGTGCGCGCAATGATCGGACGAATCAGTTCCTCGAATTCCGCGCGCGTGATTTCACGGATGTACATGCCTTTGGATTCCAGCGGATATTGCACGATGGTTTTTTCCGCTGTCGACAGTTCGTGTTTGGCGCGAATCAGGCTCTTGCGTAAGGTCTGGATGGCTTCGCCGCGATGATCGAATTCCACGCCAAATTTTTCCCGGATTTCGCGGCGCGCCAAGTCCAGCAGCGCGTTGTCAATATCGTCGCCGCCCAGGTGCGTATCGCCGTTGGTCGCGAGCACCTGATAGATGTCGCCTTCGTTCGTGCTGATCAGTTTCAAGAGCGAAATGTCAAAGGTGCCCCCGCCAAAATCGTACACGGCGACGTGCCCGCGCTTCTGTTTGTGCAAGCCATAAGCCAGCGCTGCGGCCGTCGGCTCATTCACCAACCGCAATACTTCGAGACCCGCGAGGCGCCCTGCATCCTTGGTGGCTTGGCGCTGCGCGTCATTGAAATACGCCGGTACGGTGATCACGGCGCGATCCACAGACTCCTTGAAATACGCCTCAGCCCAGGATTTCAGTTCGCGCAAAATGTACGCGGAAATTTCCGGCGCGGTAAAACTTTTATCGCCCAGACGGACGCGGATCACGTTGTCGCTACCAGGATCGATGCGGAACGGGAAAATTTTCAGCTCGTCCTGCACGTCGGCGACGCCGCGGCCCATCAGGCGTTTCACGGAATAGATTGTGCGCTCCGGCTGCGTCAGCAGCTTCGCGCGCGCCGGTTCGCCCACAATCACCTTGCCGTCGCGATCCACACTCACAACCGATGGGCACAAACTCGAGCCGTAAGGCCCGGGAATAGTCTTCGGCGCGCCCGTTTGCGCGTCCATGTACGCAATCAAGCTGAACGTCGTCCCAAGGTCGATGCCAACTACGCGTCCCATTTCTCGTCAGCTCCCCAGTTCCTTTTGCACGCCTGCCACTAAATTCCGAATGTATGCACGGCGGTTCAGCAGGTCGTTCATTCGTGTCAATAACACCTTCTTCTTCGCATCTTCAGCCCCAAAATCAATTGCGCTGTCCCACTCGCGGCCCAGGGTCGCAAGCTCCGCGTCGACGTCGTCGAGATCTTCCTGAAAATTCTGCTGCGCCGCTTCCAGCCGGCCCTGCAAGGCCGCCACGTCGCCTCCCGCAGCCCGCGCGTCGCGTAGCTCATCGAGCGATTCGTTCAGTTCGAAAACCTCCTCAAGCAACTCCGGCGGTGCCTGCTGCTTGGTGGTGCCTTCCTTGCGCACGCCCAGGTGTTCGAGCAAATACTCGACGCGCGCAATCGGCTCGCGCAGCGTGCGATACGCATCGTTCAACTGCGAGGAGCGTTCCAGCGAGAGATTCCGTTCGAATTCACTCGCGCGCACGAAATTATCCGGATGCAGCTTCCAACTGAGCATATGAAACTGGCCTTCGAGCGACGCGGGCTCGATGGTCAGCTTCTGCGGCAGCCCGAAAAACGCAAAGTAGCTGGCGCCCGCCGGGAGCGGCTGAACTTTCCCACAAGCCGCGCAAAAATGCGCGCCGGTTACTGCCGCGCGGCAATTCCAGCAACTGCTGACCGGTATGCCCTCGGTCTGCGCATCTTGGGATCGAATGACGCTCATGGGTCTGGTCTCGTCCGGGCGCGCCCCCGAGGGGAGAAGAGCGCGATTAACACAGGAGAGAAATATCTCTGCGTGAAACGCTTACGGGCTGCTGCCTATATCAGGCGGTAAACGAACTACCGCATCCGCAACTCCGCGCCGCCTGGGGATTCTGGAAGACGAAGCCCTGTTTCATCAGATCCTCGTGATAATCCAGCGTGGTGTCGTGAAGGTAGAGATAGCTCTTGGGATCCACGAAAATGCGCGCGCCGTTTTCTTCGAACACTTTGTCGCGGTTGCGCGCCTCGGTATCCAGACGCATCGCGTAGCTAAGTCCCGAACATCCGCCCCCCTGCACGCCCACGCGGAGTCCGCCGGACTCGGCCGGCACGCCTTCTTTTTGCAACAGCTCGCGAATTTTTACAGCAGCTTTTTCGGACACATGAATCATGGTCGTTGTCCTATTTGCATGGAGGCCGCGCACTTCTCGCCGTGCGCGGCGCAGCAGCAAACAGATTGGTGCTTAGTTATGCGCCGACGCTGTTTCCGCGGGCTTCAAGTCCGCTTCGCCCTGCTTCTTCTTCCAGTCGCCGAGCGCGGCCTTGATGGCGTCTTCGGCCAGCACTGAACAGTGAATCTTCACCGGGGGCAGCGCCAGTTCACGGACGATGTCCGTGTTCTTGATGGCCAGCGCTTCCTCGACGGTCTTGCCCTTCACCCATTCGGTGGCCAGGGAAGAACTCGCAATCGCCGAGCCGCAACCGAAGGTCTTGAACTTCGCCTCTTCGATCACGCGCGTTTGCGGATTCACTTTCATCTGCAGCTTCATCACGTCGCCGCATTCCGGCGCGCCCACCAGGCCTGTACCCACGTTCGGATCGGCCTTGTCCAGCGAGCCGACGTTGCGCGGATGGTTGTAATGCTCGATTACTTTATCGCTATACGCCATTAGTTGATTCTCCTCTTCATGGTAACGCTGCTATCCAACCCTTCTTCTGCAATCACTCGATCCGACAAAGTTACGTGCGCGATGGATGCCGAACGTCCGGCGCAAACTTCCTCCAGCGTCCGCACCACCACTTCCTCGCGCAATTTGAGAAACTCCAAAAACCCTGCTAATTCTTCCAGGTCACGAAAGCGCCGCGAGTTGCACGCGCCGCCATCTACGTTAGGAGCGAAAAATACGTCAAATACCGGGGTGCTGCCGCTGAACGTTCGATGTACGCCGACTGTGCCTTCGTAGATCACGTTCCCCCCTTTTTAAGACGATTTTTATTCCGCTGCCACCTGCCATTTCATTTTGCTGACGTCCACTCCTTCTTTAGCCATTTCGTACAGAGGTGAAAGTTCACGCAAGCGCGATACGGTTTCCACGACGCGATCCGCAACGTAATCCACTTCTTCTTCCGTGTTGAAACGTCCCAGGCCGAAACGAATGGAAGTGTGCGCCAGATCTTCGCCCACGCCGAGGGCCTTCAGCACGTAGCTGGGTTCCAAAGTCGCCGAAGTGCAAGCCGATCCGCTGGACACCGCGATGTCGTTGATGCCCATCAGCAGCGATTCGCCTTCGACGTACGCGAAGCTGATATTGATGTTGTGCGGCAGTCGATGCTCCATCGAGCCGTTGATGAATGTCTCATCCAGCCGCGACATAATTGACTCTCTCAGGCGTTCGCGCAGCTTGAACAGTTTCGCGCTTTCCGCCGCCATTTCCTGGCCGCAGAGTTCGCACGCCTTGCCCAGTCCGACGATTCCCGGCACATTCAGCGTGCCGGAACGCATGCCGCGTTCGTGTCCGCCGCCATCAATCTGCGCTGCCAGCTGTACGCGCGGATTCTTGCGGCGCACATACAATGCGCCGACGCCCTTCGGCCCGTAAATTTTGTGCGCGGAGATGGACATCAAATCAATTCCGTCCTTCTGCACGTCCACGGGAATTTTGCCCACGGCCTGCACGCCATCCACGTGAAAGAAGACACCCTTCTCTTTCGCGATCTTGCCGATCTCCGCGATGGGCTGCACCACGCCGATCTCGTTATTTGCGTACATGATCGAAATCAAGATCGTCTTCGGCGTAATCGCCTTGCGCAGCTCGTCCAGACTGATGCGGCCGTCCTTGTGCACGGCTAGGTAGGTCACTTCGTAGCCGTTTTTCTCCAGGCGCTTACAGGTATCCAGTGTCGCCTTGTGCTCGGTGACCTGCGTGATGATGTGATTGCCCTTCTCGCGATACATTTCGGCGACGCCCTTGATCGCCAGGTTCGTCGATTCCGTGGCGCCGCTGGTGAACACAATCTCTTTGGGCGTGGCATTGATCAGTTTGGCGATTTGCCCGCGCGCATTCTCCACCGCCTCTTCCGCCTTCCAGCCGTATTCATGGTTGCGGCTGGCGGCGTTGCCGTACTTGTCCGTAAAATACGGAACCATTGCTTCGACGACGCGCGGATCCACCTGCGTGGTCGCGTGATTATCAAAATAAATTGGAAGC